>Ga0308171_1002030_pt1 | contig 23098 bp, 18 predicted proteins | sample PhyGR1_FD_202135 | JGI IMG/M metagenome (GOLD analysis project Ga0308171, IMG submission 202135) | Phyllosphere microbial communities from UC Gill Tract Community Farm, Albany, California, United States - DLSLSG.R1 | ecosystem: Host-associated > Plants > Phyllosphere > Unclassified | place: USA... | reverse complement strand
ACCAACGACCAGCTGGCCAGCGCCGCCGAGTACCGCGACACCATCATCAGCTACAAGAACGGCCGCCCGGTGCGGCTGTCCGACGTGGCCGAGGTGATCGATGGCGTGGAGAACGACCAGCTGGCCGCATGGGCCGACGGCAAGCCGGCCGTGCTGCTGGAAGTGCGCCGGCAGCCGGGCGCCAACATCGTGCAGACCGTCGAGCGCATCCGCGCGCTGCTGCCGCAGCTGCAGGGCGTACTGCCGGCCGATGTGCACCTGGAGGTGTTCTCCGACCGTACCGAAACCATCCGCGCCTCGGTGCATGAAGTGCAGTTCACCCTGATCCTGACCATCGGCCTGGTGGTGGCGGTGATCTTCGTGTTCCTGCGCCGGTTCTGGGCCACCATCATTCCCTCGGTGGCGGTGCCGTTGTCGCTGGCCGGCACCTTCGCGGTGATGGCCTTCACCGGCATGTCGCTGGACAACCTCTCGCTGATGGCGCTGGTGGTGGCCACCGGCTTCGTGGTCGACGATGCGATCGTGATGATCGAGAACATCGTGCGCTACATCGAACAAGGCAAGAGCGGCAAGGAGGCGGCCGAGATCGGTGCGCGCCAGATCGGCTTCACCGTGCTGTCGCTGACGGTTTCACTGGTGGCAGTGTTCCTGCCGCTGCTGCTGATGCCCGGCGTCACCGGCCGCCTGTTCCACGAGTTCGCCTGGGTGCTGAGCATCGCGGTGGTGCTGTCGATGCTGATCTCGCTGACGCTCACCCCGATGATGTGCGCCTACCTGCTCAAGCCCGATGCGCTGCCCGAGGGCGAGGATGCGCACGAACGCGCGGCCGCGGCCGGCAAGCAGAACCTGTGGACGCGCACCGTCGGCCTGTATGAGCGCAGCCTGGACTGGGTGCTGGAACACCAGCCGCTCACCCTGGCCGTGGCCGCGGCCGCGCTGGTACTGACCGTGCTGCTGTACGTGCTGATTCCCAAGGGCCTGCTGCCCGAGCAGGACACCGGCCTGATCACCGCCGTGGTCCAGGCCGACCAGAACATCGCCTTCCCGCAGATGGAGCAGCGCACCCAGCAGGTGGCCGAAGCGCTGCGCAGGGATCCGGACGTGACCGGCGTATCGGCCTTCATCGGTGCCGGCAGCATGAACCCCACGCTCAACCAGGGCCAGCTGTCGATCGTGCTGAAAGAGCGCGGCGAACGTGATGGGCTGGAAGACATCCTGCCGCGCCTGCAGAAGTCCGTCGCCGGCATCCCCGGCGTGGCGCTGTACCTGAAGCCGGTACAGGACGTGACCCTGGACACCCGCGTGGCCGCCACCGAGTACCAGTACTCGCTGTCGGACGTGGACAGTGCCGAAGTGGCGCTGCAGGCCAACCGCCTGACCCAGGCGCTGCGCCAGCGCCCGGAACTGTCCGACGTCGACAACAACCTGTCCAACCAGGGCCGCGCACTGGAACTGAACATCGACCGCGACAAGGCCAGCGTGCTGGGCGTACCGATGCAGACCATCGACGACACACTCTACGATGCATTCGGCCAGCGCCAGATCTCGACCATCTTCACCGAACTCAACCAGTACCGGGTGGTGCTGGAAGTGGCACCGCAGTTCCGCACCAGCACCGCGCTGATGGAACAGCTGGCGGTCGCCTCCAACGGCGCCGGCGCCCTGACCGGCACCAACGCGACCAGCTTCGGCCAGGTCACCTCGTCCAACTCGTCGACCGCCACCGGTATCGGTGCGCAGAACACCGGCATCACCGTCGGTGCGGGCGGCATCATCCCGTTGTCGGCGCTGGCCGAGGCGAAGGTTTCCAGCGCGCCGCTGCTGGTCAGCCACCAGCAGCAGCTTCCTGCGGTGACGGTTTCCTTCAACGTCGCGGCGGGTTATTCGCTGTCAGATGCGGTCAAGGCCATCGAAGAGACCAAGGCCAGCCTGGACATGCCGGCGCACGTGCATGCGCAGTTCATCGGCAAGGCCGCTGAATTCACCGGCAGCCAGACCGACGTGGTGTGGCTGCTGCTGGCGTCGCTGGTGGTGATCTACATCGTGCTGGGCGTGCTGTACGAGAGCTACATCCACCCGATCACGATCATCTCGACCCTGCCGCCGGCCGGCGTCGGTGCGCTGCTGGCATTGATGGTCTGTGGCCTGAGCCTGTCGGTGGACGGCATCGTCGGCATCGTGCTGCTGATCGGCATCGTCAAGAAGAACGGCATCATGATGGTCGACTTCGCCATCGAGGCGCGGCGCACCGGCGCCAACGCGCGCGAGGCCATCCGCCGCGCCTGCCTGCTGCGCTTCCGCCCGATCATGATGACCACCGCGGCGGCCATGCTTGGCGCGTTGCCGCTGGCGCTGGGCACCGGCATCGGCTCGGAACTGCGTCGGCCGCTGGGCATCGCCATCGTCGGCGGCCTGCTGCTGTCGCAGCTGGTAACCCTGTACACCACGCCGGTGATCTACCTGTACATGGAACGCTTCTCGGAATGGCTTGCCCGCCGCCGTGAACAGCGTGCGCTGCGCGACGGCACGGTGCAGGAGCCGCAGGCATGACTTGGGCCCCGCACCTTCGGGGGGCTGCACGATGAACCTGTCCGGCCCCTTCATCCGCCGCCCGATCGGCACCGCCCTGCTGGCCATCGGCTTGTTCATGGTCGGCGTGATCTGCTACCTGCGACTCGGCGTGTCGGCGTTGCCGAACATCGAGATCCCGGTGATCTTCGTGCACGCCAGCCAGTCCGGCGCGGATGCGGCGACCATGGCCTCCACGGTCACCGCGCCGCTGGAGCGTCACCTCGGCCAGCTGCCAGGCATCGACCGCATGCGCTCGTCGAGTTCGGAAGGCAGCTCGCTGGTGTTCATGATCTTCCAGAGCGACCGCGACATCGATTCGGCCGCACTGGACGTACAGACCGCGATCAATTCGGCGCAGGCCGACCTGCCCTCGGGCATGGGCTCGCCGATGTACCAGAAGGCGAACCCGAATGACGATCCGGTGATCGCCATCGCGCTGACCTCGCAGACGCAGTCCGCCGATGAGCTGTACAACGTCGCCGATTCGCTGCTGGCCCAGCGCATCCGCCAGATCGGCGGCGTCGCCTCGGTGGATATCGCCGGTGCCTCGACGCCGGCGGTGCGTGTTGACGTCAACCTGCGCCTGATGAACGCGCTGGGACTGACCGCCGACGACCTGCGCAATGCCGTGCGCGCGGCCAACGTGACCTCGCCCACCGGCTTCCTCAGCGATGGCAACACCACCACGGCGATCATCGCCAACGATTCGGTCGCACGCGCCGCCGACTTCGCCGATCTGGTGGTCAAGACCCAGGGCGATGGCCGGGTGATCCGCCTGAAGGACATCGCCAACGTCTACGATGGCCAGCAGGACGCCTACCAGGCGGCGTGGTTCGACCACAAGCCAGCCGTGGTGATGTATGTGTTCACCCGCGCCGGCGCCAACATCGTCGAGACCGTGGACCGGGTGAAAGCGCAGATTCCCGCGTTGCGCGACTACCTGCAGCCGGGCACCACGATGACGCCCTACTTCGACCGCACCCCGACCATCCGGTCGTCGCTGCATGAAGTGCAGATCACCCTGCTGATCAGCCTGGCGATGGTGGTGCTGACGATGGCGCTGTTCCTGCGCCGGTTGGCGCCGACGCTGATCGCGGCGGTCACCGTGCCGCTGTCGCTGGCCGGTGCCGCGCTGGTGATGTACGTGATGGGCTTCACCCTGAACAACCTGAGCCTGCTGGCGCTGGTAATCGCGATCGGCTTCGTGGTCGACGATGCGATCGTGGTGATCGAGAACATCATGCGCCACCTCGACGAGGGCATGCCGCGGATGCAGGCGGCCTTCGCCGGTGCGCGCGAAATCGGCTTCACCATCGTCTCGATCACCGCTTCGCTGGTGGCGGTGTTCATCCCGCTGCTGTTCGCCAGCGGCATGATGGGCGCGTTCTTCCGCGAATTCACCGTGACCCTGGTGGCGGCGATCGTGGTGTCGATGATCGTTTCGCTGACGCTGACCCCGGCGCTGTGCAGCCGCTTCCTCAGCGCGCACGACCACACGGCGGCGCCGTCGCGCTTCGGCCGCTGGCTCGATGCCGGTCACGAGCGGATGCTGCGCGTCTACACCGTGTTCCTTGATTTTTCGCTGCGCCATGCACTGCTGCTGTCGTTGACGCCGTTGATCCTGATCGGCGTCACCATCTTCCTGTTCGGTGCGGTGAAGAAGGGCGCGTTCCCGCCGCAGGACACCGGCCTGATCTGGGGCCGCGCCAATTCCAGTGCGACGGTGTCCTTCGAGGACATGGTCAGCCGCCAGCGCCGCATCACCGACATGCTGATGGCCGACCCGGCAGTGAAGACCGTGGGCGTACGCCTGGGCAGCGGCCGCCAGGGTTCCAGCGCGCAGTTCAACGTCGAACTGAAGTCGCGCAAGGAAGGGCGCCGCGAAACCACCGCACACGCACTGGCACGGCTGAGTGCGAAGGCCGACCGCTACCCCGACCTGCAGCTGCGCCTGCGCGCGATCCAGGACCTGCCCAGCAACGATGGCGGTGGCAACAGCCAGGGCGCGCAGTACCGCGTCTCGCTGCAGGGCAACGACCTGGCCGCGCTGCAGGAATGGCTGCCCAAACTGCAGGCGGCATTGAAGAAGAACCCGAAGCTGCGTGATGTCGGCACCGACGTCGACAACGCCGGCCTGCGCCAGAACATCGAGATCGACCGAGCCAAGGCCGCGCGCCTGGGCATCTCGGTCGGTGCCATCGACGGTGCGCTGTACGGCGCCTTCGGCCAGCGCCAGATCTCCACCATCTACTCGGACATCAACCAGTACAGCGTGGTGGTCAACGCGCTGCCGTCGCAGACCGCTACGCCTTCGGCGCTGGACGAAGTGCATGTGCGTGCACGCAACGGCGAGATGGTGCCGATCACGGCGGTGGCCCGCCAGGCGCCGGGCCTGGCGCCGTCGCAGATCACCCATGAAAACCAGTACACGACGATGGACCTGAGCTACAACCTCGCCCCCGGCGTCAGCATGGGCGAGGCCAAGGCCATCATCGACAGCACCGTGGCCGGCATGCGCATGCCCGGCGACATCCGCCTGGCCGATGACGCGGGCTTCGGCTTCAATTCCGACCCCAGCGACATGCTGATCCTGGTGCTGGCAGCCATCCTCACCGTCTACCTGGTGCTGGGCATCCTCTACGAAAGCCTGATCCACCCGGTGACGATCCTGTCCACCCTGCCGGCCGCCGGCGTCGGTGCGTTGCTGGCGTTGTTCGGCACCAACACCGAACTGTCGGTGATCTCGATGATCGCGCTGGTGCTGCTGATCGGCATCGTCAAGAAGAACGCGATCATGATGATCGACTTCGCCCTGGTGGCGCAGCGCGAACATGGGCTGACTCCACGCGAGGCTGCACGTGAAGCCAGCATCGTGCGTTTCCGCCCGATCATGATGACCACGATGGTGGCGATCCTGGCGGCGGTGCCGCTCGCGATCGGCCTGGGCGAAGGTTCGGAGCTGCGTCGCCCGCTGGGCATCGCGATGATCGGCGGCCTGCTGTTCTCGCAGAGCCTGACCCTGCTCAGCACGCCGGCGCTGTACGTGATCTTCTCGTGCCTGGCCGAGCGCTGGAAGGCGCGGCGCGCGCGCAGGCGTGAAGCGAAGCTGCTCAGGCGCGCACAGCGGGCCTGACTTCGGTAGCGCCGGGCCATGCCCGGCGGCTGCATGCCACGCCGCGCATGGCGCGGCGCTACCGGATTTCACGCGTGGCCCGCAATAATGGTGGCCGATCCTTCCGCCGAGCCTGCATGTCCGCACGCGAATCCCGACTCAGCCGCCTGTGGGCCCACGAGAAGGCCAGCTATGGCCTGCGGGTGTTCATCGCCCTGACAGCGGCTCTGGCCGTGTGCTGGCACCTGGATGCGCTGAGCGCGCTGCCCGGCGTGTTCCTCGGCATCATCGCCAGTGCGATTGCCGAGACCGACGACAACTGGTGGGGCCGGACCAAGGCCGTGCTGCTGTCGCTGCTGTGCTTCTGCCTGGCGGCGGCCTCGGTGATCTGGCTGTTCCCCTGGCCGTGGATATTCATCGCGGCCCTGGCGCTGTCCACGTTCGGCCTGACGTTGCTCGGTGCACTGGGCGAGCGCTACGCCTCCATCGCCCAGGCGACCGTCACGCTGGCCATCTACACCATGATCGGACTGGAGCAGCATGGTGCCCATGACCTGCACACCGCGCTGGATGCGGTCAGCCACCTGCTTGCGGGTGCAGTCTGGTACGGGCTGCTGTCGATCCTGTGGACCACGTTGTTCGCCAACCGGCCGGTGCGCGAGCGCGTGGCCCGCCTGTACGTGGAACTGGGGCGTTACCTGCAGCTCAAGGCCGCGCTGTTCGAGCCCGTGCGCGAGGCGGACCTGCAGCGCCGCCAGCTCGACCTGGCCGAACAGAACCGCCGCGTGGTCGGCGCGCTGAACGAGGCCAAGACGGCGATCCTGGCGCGCTTTGGCCGCTCCGGTCGGCCCGGCGTCAACTCCGGCCTGTACCTGCGCCTGTACTACATGGCACAGGATTTCCATGAGCGCGCCAGCTCCTCGCATTACCCATACGGCGCGCTGGTCGACGCGTTCTTCCACAGCGACGTGCTGTACCGCTGCCAGCGCCTGCTCGACCTGCAGGGCCAGGCCTGCGCACGGCTGGGCGAAGCGATCCGGCTGCGTCGCCCGTTCGTCTACGGCGAGAGCAACCAGCAGGCCGGGCGCGATCTGGCCGATGCCCTGGCCTACCTGCGCGACCAGCAACGCCCGCAGTGGCAGCGCCTGCTCGGCTCGCTGGACCTGCTGGTGCATAACCTGCGCAGCATCGAGCGCCGCCTGCTCGACGCCGAACGTTCCGAAGCCAGCCTGGACAACGTCGACACCCGCCTGCGCGACAGCAACCCGCACACGCTGCGCGAAATGGGCGTGCGCCTGCGCCAGCAGCTCACCCCGGGCTCGGTGCTGTTCCGCCATGGCCTGCGCATGGCGCTGGCACTGATCGCCGGTTTCGTTGCCATCCATCTGTTCAATGCACAGAACGGCTCGTGGGTCCTGCTGACCATCGTGTTCGTGTGCCGGCCCAGCTTCGGCGCCACCCGCCAGCGCTTGGCCCAGCGCATCGTCGGTACGCTGGCCGGCCTGGTGCTGACCTGGGCGCTGCTGCAGCTGTTCCCAACGCTGGAGATCCAGCTGCTGATCGCACTGCTGTCGGCACTGCTGTTCTTCTTCACCCGTACCGACCGCTATCTGGTCGCCTCGGCCGCCATCACCGTGATGGCACTGACCTGCTTCAACCTGATTGGCGACGGCTTCGTGCTGATCGTGCCGCGTATGGTCGATACGATCCTGGGATGCGCGATCGCCGCAGCGGCCGCGTTCCTGATCCTGCCGGACTGGCAGGGTCGACAGCTGCACCGCGTGCTGGCGCGGGTGCTGGATACCGCCGCCCGTTATCTGGAATCGGTGCTGGGCCAGTACCGCAGCGGCATGCGCGACGACCTGGCCTACCGCATCGCCCGTCGCGACATGCACAACGCCGATGCCGCACTGTCCACCGCATTGTCGAACATGCTGCGCGAACCGGGCCACGTGCGCCGCAACCTCGATTCGGGTTTCCACTTCCTGGCGTTGTCCAACACCCTGCTCGGGCATCTGTCGGCGCTGGGTGCGCACCGCGACCAGGTCGACAGCTACGCGGGCGACCCACTCGCGCTGGCCGCCGGCGAGCGGGTGCGTAAAGCGCTGCAGCAGCTGGCATCGGCATTGACGGCACAGCAGCCGGTGTCGGAGGAGGACAACGACGCCGATCGTGCGGTGGCTGCGGAACTGGAGCAGCTCGATGAGACGATGCCGCCGAAACTGCAGTTGATCCGCACGCAGATGGCACTGGTGCTGCGGATGTTGCCGAAGGTGAGAGCCGCGGCCAATGGCGCGGTGCGCGGCCTGGCGTGAGCGGACGGCATCCACGCATGGCGTGGATCTACTGGAGCGGCACCCAGGCGTGGCGTGATCTGCTGGAGCGGCGTGCGTCCACGACGCATCCAATACCCCCCGGAACGACAGTCCCGTCGTCCCCGCATACGGGCAGGAATGCTAGGCTGCGCCGGTCCAAGGAGGTTCCATGTCCGGTCACAACCAGTTCGCCCTGCTGCGCCAGCGCCGTTTCCTGCCGTTCTTCATCGTGCAGGGGCTGGGTGCCTTCAACGACAACGTATACCGGCAGGCGATCATCGGCCTGCTGTTCTATCTGGGCGTGGCCGAGAGTGAGCGCACGCTCTACACCAATCTTGCGCCGGCGCTGTTCATCCTGCCCTACTTCCTGTTCTCCGCCCTGGCCGGGCAGATCGCGGAAAAGCTGGAGAAGTCGCGGCTGATCGTGATCACCACCACCATGGAGATCGTGATCATGACGCTGGCTGCGGTGGGCTTTCTCACCGAGAGCCTGCCGGTACTGCTGGTGGCCCTGTTCTGCACGGGCCTGCAATCCACCCTGTTCGGCCCGGTGAAGTACTCGGTGCTGCCCTCGGTGCTGCGCCCGGAAGAACTGACCGGTGGCAATGGCCTGGTCGAGATGGGCACGTCGATGTCGATCCTGACCGGCATGATCGTCGGCGGCCTGGTGTTCACCCTGGCAGGCACCCATGGCCCGATCGTGGCCGCGACCGCTGTCATCGCGCTGGCGATCTGCGGCAACCTGGCCGCGCGCATGATCCCCAAGGTCGATGCCGGCGCCCCGGACCTGAAGATCAACTGGAACCCGATCCCCGAATCGCTGGCCGTGCTGCGCATGGCCAGGAAGCAGAAGGCGGTACGCAACGCCATCCTCGGCGTGTCCTGGTTCTGGTTCGTCGGCACCATCCTGACCGCGCAGCTGCCGTCCTATGCGGTCACCAACCTCGGTGGCGAGCCCACCCTGTACATCTTCGCCCTGGCGCTGTTCTCGGTCGGCACTGGCGTCGGTTCGCTGCTGTGCGAAAAGCTGTCGGCGCGCACCGTGGAGATCGGCCTGGTGCCGCTGGGAGCGTTCGGCATGACCGCCTTCCTGCTGGACCTGTACTTCGCACGCGCCGGTGAGGCCACTGCGCAGGGTCTGTCGGTCATCCAGTTCGTGCACCAGGCCGGCAGCTTCCGCATCATCATCGACCTGCTCGGCATCGGCCTGTTCACCGGCTTCTTCGTGGTGCCGCTGTTTGCGTTGATCCAGAGCCGCACGCCGAAATCGGAGATGTCGCGCGTATTTGCCGCGCTGAACATCCAGAACTCCGGCTTCATCGTCGCGGCGGCCGTACTGGGCCTGCTCACCCAGCGCCTGCTCGGCTGGACCATCCCGCAGCTGTTCCTGGCACTGGCCATCGCCAATGCCGTGGTGGCGATCTACATCTTCACCATCGTCCCCGAATTCCTGATGCGCTTCCTCAGCTGGGTGATGGTGCGCACGCTGTACCGGCTGCGCCCGCACGGCATCGAAGCGAACGTGCCCGATGAGGGTGCCGCGCTGCTGGTCTGCAACCACGTCAGCTACATGGACGCGCTGATCCTGTCGGCGACGATTCCGCGACCGGTGCGCTTTGTCATGTACTACAAGATCTTCAACATCCCGGTCATGCGCTGGATCTTCCGCACCGCCAAGGCGATTCCCATCGCCGGTGCGCGCGAAGACCCGGCCTTGATGCGGCGTGCGTTCGATGAGGTCGATGCCGCACTCGCCGAGGGCGAGCTGGTGTGCATCTTCCCGGAAGGCGCGTTGACCCGCGACGGCACGATGGCCCCGTTCAAATCCGGCGTGGAGAAGATCATTGAACGCCGCCCGGTACCGGTGGTGCCGATGGCCCTGCGCGGCATGTGGTCGAGCATGTGGAGCCGCCGCGATACGCGTCTGGGCCGCATGCGCGTGCCGCGCCGGTTCCGGGCGACAGTGGAGGTGGTCGCCGCCCCGGCGGTGGATGGCCATTCAACCGATGCCGCCGCCCTGGAAGCGCAGGTCCGCAGCCTGCGCGGCGACCTCGCCTGACGCCCGGATCACACCGTAGCGAGCTCCGAAAGCCGGCGCCCAGCGCCGGCTTTTTTTTGCCCGGTCAATCGCCATAGGCGACAAGATCTGACTGTAACCGCATACATGCACCGCAGGTTGCGGTAGATTACGCACCCACAGGGGGGAGGTTCGGCCCGTTCACACGGCCGGCCACCAAGGAATGGAGTCTTGCTTTGAATCAACCGCCACCGCTCAGCCGTCCGGTCTACATCCCCAACCATCTGGTCTGGGCGATCCTGACGACGCTGTTCTGCTGCCTGCCGTTGGGCGTGGTGTCGATCGTGTATGCCGCCCAGGTCGATGGTCGCCGCGCGGCCGGTGACCTGCCGGGGGCCTATAGCGCGTCGCGCAAGGCGGGCTGGTGGGCGGTGGCTTCGGCCGTCGCCCTGCCGGTCCTGTTGCTGTTGTGGTTCGGGCTGTTCGGCGGCTTGGCCGCGCTGGGCGCTCTATCCGACCTTTGATTCACCACCACCACCCATCGAGGAGCTTGAACCATGAACACCACCACTGCGCAGGTCCCCAACAATCTGGTCTGGGCCATCCTGTCCACCCTGTTCTGCTGCCTGCCGGCCGGCATCGTGTCGATCGTCTACGCCGCCCAGGTCAACGGCAAGCTGGCTGCCGGCGACGTCGCCGGTGCCCGTGAGTCGGCCGACAAAGCCAAGAAGTGGGCCATCTGGTCGGCTATCGCCGCCGTCGTCGTCATGGTGCTGTACTTCATCATCATCATGGCCGTTGGCGGCCTGGGCGCCCTGAGCGGCGGCAACGGCAGCTACTGATGCCCGCGACGGGGTCCGGCCATGCGCCGGATCCCGCCCCCGCATGTCCGCACTTCCTGCTCGATCCCGACTCAGCCGCTGGGCTCCGCTGCTGGCCGCATCCGGTCTGGCTGCGGGTGCCGCCGTGGTCCTGCGCCACGTCAATCCGTATGTCGCCGGCAATCCGCTGCCGGGTTGTCCGCTGTACGCACTGACTGGCTTCTACTGCCCCGGCTGTGGCAGCACGCGCTGCCTGTATTCACTGGTCCACTTCGACCTGCCCGGCGCGATGGCGATGAACCCGTTGCTGGTCATCAGCCTGCCCTTCCTGTTCCTGATGCTGCTCAACACAGCCGGCGTGCGCCCGCGCGTGCTTGATCCACTGATGCGGGTACTGGCCAGCCCCACGTTCTGGCTGTGGCTGCTGCCCGGCTATGCCGTGCTGCGCAACCTGCCGTGGGCACCGTTCGCCGCGCTGGCCCCGGTGTAGGTTCCCGCCAACGGCGCAGCCCCTCGTGGTGGAAGGCAGAAGCTGGGGTTGGCCGGGCAGGTGGGCTGCGCAGGGGCCGCTGCAAGTACGTCCATGTAAGCTCGGTCGCGCCATCCATGGCGCTTACGCCCCTGCGCAACCCACCCGCCCGGCCACGGACAATTTCCGTGCGCGTCCACCACGGAAAAGAAAGAGAAGATCAAAAGCCGAAGCGGGTCGCTCCGCTCGGCATCCACGCATGGCGTGGATCTACTGTCCGTCATCGGAAACTGTCGGGGGCGGGCGGTGTGGGGCTGCAGGACCGTGGCGCCATGGGCCCGAGGCATGCCTCGGGCGGGTTGGGCAGGACGCCCAACCCCGGTCTTGCCGTGTGCGCAGGACAGCGCACACGAGCAAGGCGCCATCGAGCCGAGCCCCCATGGATGGGTTAACGGCCTGTCCTGCAGCCCCACACCGCCCCGCCAAACCCACAGAAATCCAGAGCCGCTGTCGCTGTTGCAGTTGCGGTTGCTTCCAGCGGGTGCAGGGCAGCAAGCCCTGCAGAAAGAACAACTAAGTCACCCAGCCCGCGATCACCAGCAGGGCCAGCACCGCCAGCCACAGCAGCAGCATCCGCCACACCAGGCTCATCGCATCCCGCAGGTCCGGCAACCGCTGCCACACCGGCAGCAGGCCGGCTTCGGTGTAATCGTGAGCGTCTTCGCGAAGCTCGGCATTGACGCTGGCACGCGCCACCGCGCCCAGGAACCCAATGCCACCGGCCAAGCGCTCACCATGCGCCTGGCGCCATGCTTTCCAGGCCGTGTCGAAGTTGCCGACCAGGGCCATCGAGAACGCCATCAACTGTGCCACCGGCCACTCGATCCAGCCCAGCAACCGCTGTGCCAGCGCCAACGGCTCCACCGGCACACGCGCGCGCATCGGGCTCTCCGCCATCAGTGCCAGCAGGCGATAGCCGAGAGCCCCCACCGGGCCCAGCAACAGGAACCAGAACAGCACCGCGAACCAGCGCCGCAGGGCGTTGAGCACGGTCGCCTCGACCAGTGAAGGAACATCCTCGCGCAGGCTGCCACCGGCCGACTGCAGGTTGCGCACCGCCGCCTGACGGGTTGGCGCATCGTCGGCATCGATGATCGCTTCGATGTCGCGGTCCAGATCGCGCGGGCCCCAGCACCAGGCCAGCACGGCCACGCCCAGCAGCAGCGCCGGAAGGCCGAACAGCACCCCGCGCAGCAGCCAGGCGACCAGCGCCATCAGCAACAGTGGCGGTATGATCGCCAGCGCCACGCCGGCGGCCCCCTGCCAGGCCCGACCACCGCGCGCGTCCAGCCAGCCCAGCCAACGCCGGAAGCCGTCGAAACGGCGCAGCGACGCGGCAGCGGCCGGGGCGACATGGCCAAGGGCCAGTGCCACCAACACGGCGACCAGGGTGGTGAACATGGCAGGTCTCCCTACGAGCGAGCGTTCGGCGTCGCTACCTTACCTGTCGCAGCGTCGCCGTCAGCGGTGAACCGTACTGTAACCGGCAGCGTGTTCAGGTGGCGGCAATGCTGGCGCCGCCGGATGCCGGTTGCTGGCGGTACCAATGCTCGATCAGGCCCCGCGAAATGGAAATCGGCGGTGACAGACGGATACCTTCTCCATCGTCCTCGACGTCACGCGCGAGGGCCGCGCCCACTTCTTCGGCGCTGAACCAGCGCGCGTCTTCCAGCTCGCCATCCACGGTCGGCACGTCGTCGTGTGCCTGCGCGCGGAATCCAACCATCAATGCGCCGGGGAACGGCCAGGGCTGCGAGCCCAGGTACTGGCAGGCGGTCACCCGCACCTTGCTCTCTTCGTGCACTTCGCGCGCTACGGTCTGCTCGAAGGTCTCGCCCGGCTCGACAAAGCCGGCCAGCACCGAATAGCGGCGCGGCGCCCAGTTGGACTGGCGGCCCAGCAACAACCGGCCCTGGTTTTCCACCGCGACGATCACCGCCGGGTCGACGCGCGGATAGTGCTCGGTCGCGCACTGCGGGCAGCGGCCGACGAAGCCCCCCCGGGCGAACGTCACGGCGCTGCCGCAGACACCGCAGAAGCGGGTACGCGATTGCCAGTAGGACATGCCACGGGCGTAGCTGAAGGCGGTCGCATCGGCCACGGTCCACAACAGCGCGGCCTGGCGCAGATCGAGCCGGCGTGGCGCGGTGACAGTCACGCTGGCCGCTTCCACCGAGAACCACGCCTGCTCGCCACGCAGGCCGAGGAAGATCGCGACCCCCGGCCCGCCACCGACATCAGCGCCGGTCAACGCCAGCGGCTGGTCGTCTTCACCGGTGAAGGCGGTGCCGTCCTGGTCCAGGACAAGAATGCGCGCATCGGGCCACAGGCGCGCCAGAGCATCGGCATCTTCGCGCATGGCATCGGCGCGCTCCAGCGGTTCATCCACGAAGGCAAAACCGGAAAGCGGCGAAGGAGAAGTGAGCATCCAGCTAGCCTGCCGCCAATCACGGCAGGTGGCAAGCCGCAGACTGTGCAGAAACCGGCCTGTGGTTGCAGGAAAGGCGATCCACGCATGGCGTGGATCCACCGCAGGCACCGCGCGGGACGCATGTCCCGCGCCCTGCGATCACATGCTGAAACTGCTGCCGCAGCCGCAGGTGGTCTTGGCGTTCGGATTGCGGATCACGAACTGCGCACCGGTCAGGCTCTCGGTGTAATCCACTTCGGCACCCATCAGGTACTGCAGGCTGAGCGGATCGACCAGCAGGGTGACCCCGCTGGTCTGCACTGCCAGGTCATCTTCGGCACGGTTCTCATCGAACTCGAACCCGTACTGGAAGCCTGAACAGCCACCTCCCTCGATGTACACACGCAACGACAGGTCGGGGTTGCCCTCGTCCTGGATCAGTTCCTTGACCTTGGCCGCAGCGGCCTCGGTGAAGTTCAGCGGCCGATCCAGCGACTGGTAGTCGGGCGCGGCGGCCGGCGTGGCGCCGGGGAGGGAGACGAGCGTGTTCATGGGCTCAGCATGGGGGCGCCGGCGATGGCTTTCAAGCCATCGCCTCGGCCAGCTTGCGGCGGGCGGCGGTATCGCCCTTGCCGTCAGCGGACGCTTCGCCTTCCGGCGCAGGCAGGGCCTGCATCGGCGCACTGGCATGGATCAGCCTGCCGTTCAGCTGGGCGCCCGCGTTCATTTCCACCACCTGGTAGTGAACGTTGCCGTTGACCCGGGCACTCGGGGTCAGTTCGACCTTCTCGGTGGCATGGACATCGCCGTCCAGGCGGCCACTGATGACCACCACCTGGGCGCGGATCTCGCCTTCGATCACGCCATGCTCGGCGAGGGTCAGGGTCGCCGCGCTGGCGCCCTCTTGGGCAATCACCTTGCCGTGGATGCGACCTTCCACGTACAGGCCACCACTGAATTCCACATCGCCACGGATCACCACCTGGTTGCCGATCAGGGCATCCACCACCAGTTGGCCATCACGGCTGGATTTGCTGCTTCCGAACATCTGCCTACTCCCCTTTGCTGGCCGGTGCGCCGGCCTGTTTCCAGTCGAATACCTGCGTGGTGCCCCCCGCACCACTCCCCAATGTCACCTTCACCCGTTGCGGGGTGAAGTCAGCCGGCAGCATCACGCTGCCGGTGAGCTGCTGGAAGTACCGGAACGAATAATCCTGTCCCGGCACCTTGCTGCGCTGGTGCAGCTCGTCCCAGCTGATGGTGGCCAGCTTGCCGTTCTTCACGCCTTCCACCGTGAAACGCATCTGCCCTTGGCTGATCGCTCCGCGGTTGAGGTTCTGGGTCAGCACCACGCTGTACTGCCAGGTGCCGGCCGATTCCGGGCTGAATTCGATCGAATGGGTGTTCAGGCCCTTGCGCTGGCTGGTCGAGCCCACCAGGCGTTCGTAGAAGGCGACGTCAGCGCGCAGGCCGGCGATCTCTTCGTCGCGCTCGGCCAGCGAGGACTGCACTTCGTTGTTGGCGGCGCGGCTGATGCGGTCCGACGCTTCCAGCGTGGCCTGCTTCTGGCGCAGTTCGGTCAGCTGCGTCTGCAGCGTTTCGGCGCGCTTCTCGGCAGCCTGCACGCGCTGGCCCTGTTCACCGCGCGGCGTGCCCAGCCAGCAGCCACCCAGCACCGCAAGCACCAGGCTCAGCAGCCAGATGCCGGCGATCACCAGCAGGCGACGGCGGTCGACGGGGGGGTGCGCGGCACCGGGAAGGCGGACCTGCACGCGCATGGGAGGGCGGTTGTTCATGGGTAGTCTCCGTGGCAGCGCCGAAGCGCCGCCAGTACGGCCCCTGGGGCAAACGACGGGCTAGTGTATGACAGGAACGGCAGGTTTCCCCGGTGCTGGCCGGCACCGGGCGGTGGTATTCAGCCACGCCATGGTCGATAGTGTGGCACCCCGCACAGTTCCGCCGCCGGAGCCCGCCATGACCGAAGCCCACCTGTTCGTGATCGGCATCCTGCTGGCCTGGCTGGCCGGCATCCGCGTCTACCTCACCGTATTCGGCGTCGGCATCGCTGGCCTGCTCGGCTGGGTCGACCTGCCACCAGCGCTGCAGGCCACCGAATCGTGGTGGGTGCTGGGCACGTCGGCGGCGCTGGCCATTGCCGAGTTCTTCGCCGACAAGATTCCCGGCGTGGATTCAGCCTGGGACCTGGTGCAGACCCTGGCGCGCGTGCCCGCCGGCGCCTTCCTCGCGGCAGCGACACTGTCGCCCGATGGCGACCTGGGCACCGGTGCACTGGTCGCCGGCGCGGGTGTTGCACTGGCCAGCCATGGCCTGAAGGCCGGCACCCGCGCCCTGCTCAACACCTCGCCGGAACCGGCCAGCAACTGGGTCGCCTCTGCGGCCGAAGATACCGTGGTGATCGGCGGGTTGGCGCTCGCGCTGGCGCATCCATGGATCGCGCTCGTGGTGGTGCTGGCCTGCAGCCTGGCCGGCGCGTTGCTGGTCTGGCTGGTCTGGCGCACCCTGTGGAAAAGCGTGCGCTGGTTGGCACGTGGCGGCAGCGACGCCGGACAACGGCAACCGCGTACCGGTTGATCGGCAGGCTTGTCGCATAATGGCCGCGAACACCAGGAGCATCGATGGCCGCAAACGAATCCGCCGCGGGCCCCCGCCCGGGACGCGCTGAAACCCCTCCGGCCGATCATTGGCAACGTTGGGTCGCCCCCCTGGCCGCGGCAACGCCTGCCGAAGCCGTGCCGGCAGTGTCAGAGGCACCCGCCCTGTCGGTGCCCGGCGACGGCGCCCGACTGGCAGCTCCACCGCCCCTGCCCTCCACCGCGGCACTGCAGGAGGCGGGCAACAGTGACATCCCGCCAGTCGATGCCGACTCGCCCTACCGCGTGCTGATCGTCGAAGACGATCGTGCCCAGGCGCTGTTCGCACAGAGCGTGCTGCATGGCGCCGGCATGCAGGCGATCGTGCTCGGCGATGCCGAAGGCGTGCAGCAGGCCATCCGCGAGCAACGCCCTGACCTGATCCTGATGGATCTGCACCTGCCCGGGCTGGATGGCATGCGGCTGACCGCGATGATCCGCCAGCAGCCCGGCATGCAGCTGCTGCCGATCGTCTTCCTCAGCGGCGACCCGGATCCGGAGCGCCAGTTCGAAGTGCTCGACTGCGGTGCCGACGATTACCTGAGCAAGCCGATCCGGCCGCGCCACCTGATTGCCGCGGTGGCCAACCGTATCCGCCGCGCACGCGCGCAGGCAGCGACCCTGCCCGGTGCCAACGGTGCACCGGCCACCAGCAACCCGGAAACCGGGCTGCCCACGCGCCACCACGTGCTGCAGCAACTCAACGCGACGCTGGCCCAGCACGAACGCGGTGGCGTGTTCTTCGTGGAAATCTCCAGCGCGCTGGGCCTGCGCGAGCGCTATGGCTATGCGGCCTTCGAGCGGCTGATGGTGCAGGCCGGGCAACGCCTTGCCGAGGCTGGCCATCCGCACCTGCTGGCGCGCCTGAACGACAACAGCTTCCTGCTGCTGGCACGCAACGCCGATGAGGACAGCCTGGAGGTGATCGCCGCCACCCTGCGCGAGCAGCTGTCCGCGCGCGCCTTCGTGATCCGCGACGACGAGTCGGTACACCTGCGTGGTGTGGTCGGCTACGCGCCGCTGTCGCCGGGTTTCGACGATGCCAGCAGCGCCCTGGAAGCGGTCGAACGCACCACGCTGCAGGCGCGCCTGCTCAGCGCCGGTGTGGCCGGCCATGTGCATCGCCAAGTCACCACCGAGCAGGAGCACCTAGCGTTGCTGGAGGGCCAGCTCGAACTCGCTTACCAGCCGATCGTCGCCGTCGCTGGCGGCAGCAGCGCGCAGTACCAGTTGCTGCTGCGCCTGCGCCGGATCGATGGCACCGTACTGACCGCCGGCCAGGTGATTCCGGCAGCCGAGGCGGCCGGCCGCATCGCCGACCTCGACCAGCAGGTGCTGGAGCATGCGATGGGTCTGCTGGACCTGTATCGCCACGCCACCCAGCCGCTGAACCTGTTCGTCTCGCAGTCGCTGCGTACCCTGCAGCGCGATGCCTTCGCCGATTGGTTGCTGGAGTCACTGCAGCAACGCCGCCTGCCCGGCAGCGCGCTGGTGATCGACGTGCGCCTGCCCGATGCACTGATCCACACCGTGCCGTTGCAGCAGTTCTGCCAGCGCATGGCCAGCGTCGGCGTGCGCTTCTGCCTGAGCCAGTTCGAACCGGGCAGCGAAGCCCTGGCCCTGCTCACCCAGCTGCCGCTGTCGTTCGTGCGCATGGCCGCACGCTTTTCCAGCAGCCACTCCAACCCCGATACGCGCGAAGAACTGCGCCGATCGATCGAGCAGGCGCATGCAGCCGGCCTGCAGATCATCGGCCAACAGATCGAGGACCCGCAGGCAGCGGCCGCGATGTGGGTCGGCGGTGTCGATTACATCCAGGGCAACATGGTGCAGTCGGCCGGCAGCGACCTGAACTTCGACTTCCACAACGCGGTGCTCTGAGTGTCACCGACGGTCGCGCTGTTGGCGGTGCTGGCGCTGGCCATCGTCGCCCTGCTGTTACTGGGCCTGCGATTGCGTTCGCGCAATCGCGCGCTGGCGGCACTGCAGCGCGAGCGCATCACCCTGACCAGTGAACGCGACCAGCTGCGGCGCACCACCGAGCGCCAGGGCCAGCTGGAACATCAGCTGCTGCAGGCCAAGCAGGCTGCAGAAGCAGCCGTGCTGGCCAAGGGCGAATTCCTGGCCACCATGAGCCATGAAATCCGCACGCCGCTCAACGGCATCCTGCCGATGCTGGAGCTGATTGCCCGCGGCCCGCTCGGCGAGGACCAGCGGCAGATGCTGGCCACCGCCTCGGCCAGCTCGCAGCAGCTGCTGCGCATCGTCGATGACATCCTCGATTACTCGCGCCTGGAAGCCCAAGCGCTGGAGCTGGAGATCACCAGCTTCAACCTGCGCGAACTGCTCGACGGCGTGGTGCAGCTGCTGCAGCGCGCTGCCGAAGCCAAGGGCCTGACGCTGAGTCTGCAACTGGATCCGGCCGTGCGCCTGCCGGTACGCGGCGACCCGGTGCGCCTGCGCCAGGTGCTGGGCAACCTGCTGGCCAATGCCATCAAGTTCACCGCACGCGGCCAGGTGCAGTTGCGCGTGCAGCGGCTGGGCGAAGGCCCCGCCCAGCACCAGCTGCGCTTCGAAGTCATCGACACTGGCATCGGCATCGATGAGGCCCTGCAGGCGCGGCTGTTCCAGTCCTTCAGCCAGGCCGACGCGTCCACCACCCGCATCTACGGTGGCACCGGCCTGGGCTTGGCCATCTGCAAGCGCATCACCGATCTGATGCATGGCGACATCGGCGTGCATTCCACCCCAGGCCAGGGCGCAACCTTCTGGTTTGAAATACCGCTGCTGAAGGTTCCCGGCGACCTGCCGGCGCTGGCCCGCTCGCCGGCAGCGCTGCTGCTGTACACCGCCGATGCACAGCTGCAGCCACGCGTCGAACGCATCGCCGCGCACCACGGCCTGCAGGTGCAGCCGCTGGCCAGCATTGATGAGGCAATCGAACGCCTGCGCGCAGCACCACGCCCGGGCCAGAGCACACCGGCATGGCTGCTGATCGACGCGCGCCACCGCCGCAATGGTGAGGCGGCCCTGCAGCGCGCCTTGGCCGAGCGCGGCGCCGACGACGTCCTGCAGGTGTTGTGGCTGCAGGATGATCCGGTTGCAGCACGGCCGCGCCAGCAGCAGCTGCACAGCACGTTCAACGATGCCGACCTGCACGCCCTGCTGGCACAGCCAACCGCTACCGCGCGTCCGGCAGCCCTGCTGGCCAGCGCCGAAGACGCTACGCCGGCCGCCGCGCTGCCGCCACTGGATCTGCATGTGCTGCTGGTCGAAGACAACACGGTCAACCGGATGGTGGCCGAGCACCTGCTGCGGGTCTTCCAGTGCCGGGTGCGCAATGCCGCCGACGGCGAGCAGGCCCTCGCACTGCTGCGCGAAGGTGGAATCGACGTGGTGCTGATGGATTGCCAGATGCCGGTGCTCGACGGCTACAGCGCGACACAGCGCTGGCGCAGGGAGGAAGCCGAAGCGGGGCGCACGCGGTTGCCGATCATCGCGATGACCGCCAACGCCATGGCCGGTGATCGCGAGCGCTGCCTGCAGGCGGGCATGGACGACTACCTGTCCAAGCCGATCACGCGTGAAGCACTGCATGCGTTGCTGCAGCGCTGGGGCCGGGTTTGCGTCGATCGCGGACAGGCAGCGCTGCCGGAACCCGTGCAACCTGCAGCAACCCCGAGCGTGCCGGATGTCGAAAGCGCGGACGATGACCGGACGCGCGCGACCCCGATTCCACAGCCGGTGCTTGATCGCAGCGTGCTGGATGAACTGCAGGCGGTGATCGGCGATGCCGCCGCGCAGATCGTAACGGTGTTCCTGGAAGACGCACCGCAGCTGGTGCAGCAGCTGCAGCAGGCGGCGCAGGGCAACGACATCGAACGCCTGCAGGCGCTGTCGCACAGCCTCAAATCCTCCAGCGCCAACGTCGGCGCGCTGTCGCTGTCAGCGGTGGCGCGGCGGATCGAACACGAGGCCCGCAGTGGCAGCCTGCAACGCCCTGCCGTGGCAGTGGCGCTGCTGGTGGCGGAATTCGCCCGCGCACGCGTGGCGCTGACCGGCTACCTCGCCGGCCAAGCGCGCTGAATCACTCTTCCAGCTTGCTCAGCAGGTACTTCGGCTCACCGATGCGCTCGATCAGCTCCAACTGGGTTTCCAGCCAGTCGATGTGTTCTTCCTCGGAATCGAGGATCTTCACGAACAGCTGGCGGCTGACGTAGTCGCCGACCGAATCGGCATAGGCCACGGCCTCGCGCAGGGTGACCACGCCATCGCGTTCCAGCGACAGATCACACTGCAGGATCTCGGTCGGGTTCTCACCGATGCGCAGCTTGCCCAGCGCTTGGAAGTTCGGCAGTCCTTCAAGGAACAGGATGCGATCGGCGAGCATGTCGGCATGCTTCATTTCCTCGATCGATTCCTTGTACTCGTGTTCGGCCAGTTCCTTGATGCCCCAGTTCTTGAGCATCTTTGCGTGCAGGAAGTACTGGTTGATCGCGGTCAGCTCGTTGTAGAGGACCTTGTTGAGAAATTCGATGACCTTGGTGTCGCCCTTCATGGGGATGCTCCTGCACGCTGAAATCGCGGGCACTGTAACGCCTTGCGCCTGCGCGTGAAGGAACGCGAATCGTGTGCATTGGCCACGGCGGCCAGCAATGAAGACCAGGAGCGCGCGGCGTCAACGCGCCGCGAAACGACTCAGGCGACCTGCGCCAGCCCCAATACCGGCAACGGCAGATCGTGGGTGGCACGTGCCTTGGCCAGCAACTCGCCGGCCATGTCCAGGCAGGAACCGCAGGTGGCGCCGCATCCGGTGCGCATGGTCAGCTCGGCCACCGACGTGACGCCATGGCTGGCGGCTTCGCGGATCTGGTGGTCGGTAACACCGTTGCAGATGCAGACGTACACGGGCGGGAACCAAGGCAGCAGGCCAGTAGCGGCCTGGTCGCTATTCCAATGGAAACGAGAATGGTTGTCAATCAGAGACCTGAACCATTCTCGACAAGGTTCAGCATCCCGCCCAACCGGCCCGCCGTATGGCGGCTACAGACATAACAGCGCCGGCACAGGCGGCGAGGGCCAGGCCCCCCCCGGCGAGCGGCATCCTTGCGATGTCGGCGAGGACCACCACGCACAACAGCAGCCAAGGCAGGCTTGCCAGACGGGCAGCCAGTTGCTGCCGGAAACAACCGGCGGGGGGCGTTGTGACAGCTCGCTCCGCGCTTTGCGCAGCTTCCCCGTCAAACGGCCCCCGGCTCACCCTTCGCCTTGCGCGGCCAGTATCCGCCGCGCTTGGGCGTGCGCTTGCGTGGCCTGTCGTGGCCAGCGGCATGGCCAGGCATCCAGGCCTCGGCAGCGCTCTTGGGCATGGCGCTGATGCCCTGCCCGGCCACTCCCTGGGCCAACGGCGCAAGATGTCGCAGGGCGCGCGCGTAGACGCCACGCTTGAACACCACCACATGCTCCACCGGGTACCAGAAGTCCACCCAGCGCCAATGATCGAACTCAGGCGAGTCGGTATGGTCCAGGCTGACGTGGGCTTCGTCACCGGTCAGGCGCAGCAGGAACCAGACCTGCTTCTGGCCGATGCAGACCTGGCGTTCATTGCGGCGGATGGCACGCGCCGGCAGCTTGTAGCGCAGCCAGCCCGGTGTCGCCCCAAGCACTTCAACGTGCTCCGGCAGCAGCCCGGTCTCTTCCTGCAGTTCACGATACATGGCCTCGACAGGCGTCTCGTCGGTGTTCATGCCACCCTGCGGGAACTGCCAGCCGTCCCGGCGCACACGTCGTGCCCAGAACACCTGCCCGTCTTCCCGCATCAGCACGATGCCGACGTTCGGTCGATAGCCGTCCGGATCGATCACGATGCGGACTCCTAAGAAAATCTACTGGTTGGGACTATCCCATGCCGTCTGTCGGGCCACAAGCACGATACAAAGGTGTTGACAGTCCTTGTACACATCAGCAGAATAGCGGGCTCACCAAGGCTATGTAGCTCAGCCGGTTAGAGCACAGCACTCATAATGCTGGGGTCGGTGGTTCGAGTCCACCCATAGCCACCACGCTGAAGTTGTTTTTCAACGTGAAAAGTGAGAAAATAGTTACACGCGACATTGCCCCGTCGCCAAGCGGTAAGGCACCTGACTCTGACTCAGGCATTCGGTGGTTCGAATCCATCCGGGGCAGCCAAATTAAAAGCAAAAGGCCAGATCGAAAGATCTGGCCTTTTGCTTTTAATTCGGTCACGCATTCCACCTTATCCCACGCCTGTCGGCGCGCCCCCTTGAACAACAAGGGGCTCTCCTCCAGACAGAGACCGGGGTCGGGCATACGGACCATGGGTAGTGCCGGCCGCTGGCCGGCAACCTTGAAATGCGCAGCCCCGGAACGACAAAAGCCCGGCCGAAGCCGGGCTTTTGCTTTTCCAACCAGCGGGCTCCCGCAGGAGCCCAACCAGGCGCGGTAAATCAGCGCTTGGAGAACTGGGTGGCGCGGCGGGCCTTGTGCAGACCGACCTTCTTACGTTCGACTTCGCGGGCGTCGCGGGTCATGAAGCCAGCCTTGCGCAGCTCGGACTTCAGGGTCTCGTCGTACTCGACCAGAGCGCGGGCGATACCCAGACGGATCGCACCGGCCTGGCCGGTGGTGCCGCCGCCAGCGGCGGTGACCAGG
>Ga0308171_1002024_pt1 | contig 23173 bp, 17 predicted proteins | sample PhyGR1_FD_202135 | JGI IMG/M metagenome (GOLD analysis project Ga0308171, IMG submission 202135) | Phyllosphere microbial communities from UC Gill Tract Community Farm, Albany, California, United States - DLSLSG.R1 | ecosystem: Host-associated > Plants > Phyllosphere > Unclassified | place: USA... | reverse complement strand
TGTCCACCGCCTTCATCAGGCCGATGTTGCCTTCCTGGATCAGGTCGAGGAACTGCAGGCCGCGGTTGGTGTACTTCTTGGCGATGGAGATCACGAGGCGCAGGTTGGCCTCGATCATTTCCTTCTTGGCGTCGCGCGAAGAGGTTTCGCCGTCGTTCATGCGCTTGTTGATGCCCTTGAGTTCGGGCAGCGGCACCACGACGCGGGCCTGCAGGTCCATCAGGCGCTGCTGCAGTTCCTGCACGGGCGGAATATTGCGCTGCAGCACCGTGCTCCAGGGCTTGCCGGCGGCGGCCTGCTTCTCGACCCACTTCAGGTTCAGCAGGTTGGGCGGGAATTCCTTGATGAACACATCCTGCGGCATGCCGCACTTGTCCACGATGATGCGGCGCAGCTCGCGCTCCTTCTTGCGCACGTCGTCCACCTGTGCGCGCACCATGTCGCACAGCTTCTCGATGGTCTTGGCGGTGAAGCGGATGGTCATCAGCTCGGCCGACAGGGCCTGCTGGGCCTTCATGTAGGCAGGCGTGCCGTAGCCTTCCTTGTCGTAGATCTTGTGGACCTTCTCGAACAGCTCGCGCATGGTGTCGAAGCGCGACAGCGCCTCGCGCTTGAGTTCTTCCAGCTTCTTGGTCAGCGCCTTGGAGCCGCCCTTGCCGTCGTCGTCGTCCTCTTCGTCGAATTCGTCGAAGTCTTCCTCGGCCACGTAGTCGTCGGCCTCGTTCGGGTTGGAGAAGCCGTCCACGATCGTGGTGATGACGACCTTGCCCTCGCGGATCTCCTCGCCCATCTTCAGGATCTCGGCGATGGTGGCGGGCGATGCGCTGATCGCCTCCATCATGTCCTGCAGGCCGCCTTCGATGCGCTTGGCGATCTCGATTTCGCCCTCGCGCGTCAGCAGCTCTACGGTGCCCATCTCGCGCATGTACATGCGGACCGGGTCGGTCGTGCGGCCGAATTCGCTGTCCACCGTGGAGAGCGCGGCTTCGGCTTCTTCCTCGGCTTCCTCGACGGTGGCGGCCGTGGGCGTCACGTTGTTCTGGAACAGCGTCTCGGCGTCGGGCGTCTGCTCGTACACGGCCACGCCCATGTCGCCCAGCATGGCGACCACGACTTCCATCGTCTCGGCATCGACCAGCTTGTCGGGCAAGTGGTCGGAGATCTCGACCTGCGTCAGGTAGCCGCGGGTCTTGCCCAGGGTGATCAGGGTCTTCAGGCGCGAGCGGCGCTTGGCCAGGTCTTCTTCCGACAGGACGGTCTCGTCCAGGCCGAACTCCTTCATCAAGGCGCGTTCCTTCGCCTTGCTGATCTTCATGCGCAGCGGCTTGACCTTCTCGGCGGGCGCGGCGGCGGCCGTGGCCACCTCGGCCTCCGGCTCGATCTCGCCTTCGAGGTCGGATTCGATGTCGGACAGGTCGGCGTCGTCGCCGCCCTCGGCGTCATCGGCCTTGGGCTTGCGGCCGCGCTTGGCCGGGGTCTTGGCAGCGGCGGCGGTGGCGCCGGCGGCCTTGGCGGGGCGGCCCGGGCGCTTCTTCGGGGTGTCGTCGCCTTCGTCGGCGGTGGTGGCGGCAGCAGCGGCCTTGGCGCGGACGGGCTTTTTCTTCAGCAATTCATCGGCGGCTTTGATGAGCTCGGCAGAACTTTTCACGGGTGAGGTCTTGACAGTGTTGGCTGCGGCACGGGGGGCGGGCGGGGCGGCCACGGCTTTCGCGGTCGCTTTCACAGCGGATTTGGAAACGGCCTTCGCGGCGGTGCCTGCAGCGGACTTGGGCGACTTCTCGGGCTTTTGAGCGGGCATGGGCAACCTCAGAATCAAAGACGGACAGAAAGGAACGCAAGCGCCACGATTCCCGGCGCGGGTGGCACGGCGCGGGCTCGCAGCCCGCGCGGCTCGAGAAGCCACGACCCCTTTCAGGTGACTGAAATAGGTGTCAGGTTCTCAAAAGGCAAGATGTCTGGGCGAACATTTGGTGTGCAGTCCTTGCGGCAGTTGGGGCGGTTGTGCGCGTTCGTCACGGTTGCCCCGGGGCCGGAGGTGTTGCTGTCGCTCTTGCCGGTAAACCGTACATTATACCGGCCTGCCAGAATTCAAGGGCCGGTGTCAAGAGGATGTGGCAAGGCGCCCCCACGTTCCTTGGTGGCAAAGAGGCCGGTGGCGCGGGGCGGAGCGCCCCAGCTCACGCAACCCTGGCCGCGATGCCGCGCAGGTGCTTGATGCGCTGCTCCAGCTCCTGGTAGCGCGCCAGGGCCTCGGGTTCGCGCGTCACCCGCGGGATCAGTTCCTTTTGCTCCTGCATCAGTGCCTCGACCAGCATGCGGTCGAGCAAGCCGCGCAGCTCGCCCAGCAGTTCGGTCTCGTCGCCCTCGGTCTGCGCATGCGAGCCGGTCATCACCCGCTCGGCCGTGGCCGCGCAGGCATGGCCGCGCAGGGCTTCGCGCAGCACGGCCCAGGGCTGCGGGCCGTGTTCGTGCAATTGCCCTTCCAGCCAGGTGAAGAGCGGGCCGTGGGGCGCGGGCTGCGCACACAGCGTGGCGTGGTCGTCGTGCGACAGCCGTTCCAGGAAATCCATGTGCGAGAGCAGCAGCCGCGCGGCATGGTCCACGCGGCTGGCCGGGGGCGTGCGCGGCAGCGGCGGCTGCGCGGGGCGCTCGTCCCGCTTCCACTTGCTTTTCCAGTCGCCCTTTTTCCAGTCGCCTTTCTTCCAGTCATCGGTGGATCGGGGGGGGAAGGGCTTGCGGGCGTGGCCCATGCCGCTGCCGGGCTCGCCCACGGGCTGCCAGCCGCCGGCGTCCGCCGCGCCCTGGCCCCAGGGCGGCTCGTCGGCATACGGGTTGTGCTCATCGATGGGTGGGCGCGCCGCGTGGCGGCCGGGAGTGCGGGCCGCGTCCTGCGCGCTGGCGTGCTGCCAGAGCTCGGCCAGGTCCTTGGCATCGAGCTGCCCCAGCTCGCCCAATTCGCCCAGCAACTGGCGGCGCAGGGCGCCGTCGGGCAGGGCCGACCAGAGCGGCCGGGCATTGCTCAGCATGCGCGCGCGGCCCTCGGCCGTGCCCAGGTCGCAGCCCTCGCGGGCCGCCTCGACGAGGAAGCGGCTGAGCGGCATGGCGTCGCCCACATGGCGCGCGAAGGCTTCCGTGCCATGGGCGCGGATGAAGCTGTCGGGGTCGTGCTCGGCCGGCAGGAAGAGGAATTTCACGCTGCGCGTGTCGCTGGCATAGGGCAGGGCGCCGTCCAGCGCCTTGCGCGCCGCCCGCCGGCCCGCGGCGTCGCCATCGAAGCTGAACACCACTGTGTCGGTGAAGCGAAAGAGCTTGTGCACGTGGTCGGCCGTGCAGGCGGTGCCCAGCGTGGCGACGGCGTTCGGAAAGCCCAGCTGCGCGAGCGCCACCACGTCCATGTAGCCCTCCGTCACCAGCGCGAAGCCGTGCTCGCGGATGGCGGCCCGCGCCTCATACAGGCCGTAGAGCTCCCGCCCCTTGTGGAACACCGGGGTTTCGGGCGAATTGAGGTACTTGGGCTTGTCATCGCCCAGCACGCGGCCGCCATAGCCGATGCACTCGCCCTTGACGTTGCGGATGGGGAACATCACCCGGTCGCGGAAGCGGTCGTAGCGCTTGCCGCCGTCGTCCTCGCTCACGATCACCAGGCCGCTTTCTTCCAGCAGCGGGTCGTCGTACTGCGCGAACACGCTGGCCAGCCCGCGCCAGCCCTCGGGCGCATAGCCCAGTCCATAGCGCTTGGCGACGGCGCCCGAGACGCCGCGGCCCTTGAAATACTGGATCGCCCGGGGCGAGTCGCGCAGATGCCGCCGCCACGATTCGCCCGCCTTTTCGAGCACATCCGTCAGCGTGGCCTGTCTCTGGCGCTGGGCGGCGGCGCGCTCGCGGTCCTGCGGCGACACGTTGTCGTCCGGCACCTGCAACCCGGTCTGCTGGGCCAGGTCGTGCACCGCCTCGACGAAGCCCATGCCGGCGTGGTCCATCAGAAAGCCGATGGCATTGCCATTCTTGCCGCAGCCGAAGCAGTGGAAGAACTGCTTGGACGGGCTGACGCTGAACGACGGCGACTTCTCGCCATGGAAGGGGCACAGGCCCATGAAGTTCGCGCCGGCCTTCTTGAGCTGCACGTAGCGGCCGACGACATCGACGACATCGACGCGCGAAAGCAGCTCCTGGATGAATGGCTGGGGAATGGACACCCGCCGATTTTCACCGATGGGCCCACAACACGCGGTGTCCTCCTGCAAGCAGGGGGAGTGCGGTAGCTGTTACCCTTTGCGACATGTCTCCTGCCCAGCCCCTCCGAGCAGCGTCGTCGCTGGCGCATCCGTCACCTCCGCCGTGCGGCCTGTGCCGGGATGCGCCGCCGCTGGACTTCACGTTCACGATGGCCTTCCAGCCCATCGTGGACATGCGCCAGCGCACCGTGGTGGCGCACGAGGCGCTGGTGCGCGGCACCGACGGCAGCGGCGCGCTGAGCGTGCTGGAGCGCGTGACGCCGGAGAACCGCTATGCCTTCGATCAGTCCTGCCGCGTCAAGGCGGTGGAGCTGGCCAGCCGGCTGGGCATGCAGGGGCTGCTGAACATCAACTTCCTGCCCAATGCGGTGTACCAGCCGGAGACCTGCATCCGCGCCACGCTGATGGCCGCCGAGCGGCATGGTTTCCCGATCGAGCGCATCGCGTTCGAGGTCGCCGAGCAGGAAAACGTGGGCGACAAGGCCCACCTGAAGAACATCCTGCAGTCCTATCACCGGCAGGGCTTCCATACCGCCATCGACGACTTCGGAGCGGGTTATGCGGGCCTCAGCCTGCTGGCCGACTTCCAGCCCGACACGATCAAGATCGACATGGGACTGGTGCGCGGCGTGGACGGCGACCCGGTGCGGCAGGTCATCGTGCAGTCCATCCTGGGCCTGTGCGACTCGCTGGGCATCCAGGCGCTGGCCGAGGGCGTGGAGACCGTTGCAGAGATGGAATGGCTGATGGCCCGGGGCACGTATCTGTTCCAGGGCTACCTGTTCGCCAAGCCCGAGATCGAGGCGCTGCCCGCCGTCCGCTGGCCCTGACGCTCCAGTCCGTCAGGCAGTTGCTATGCTATTGATAGCTGAAGGCGCTTGATATACAAGCGCTGGAGCAATATTTAATGCCTGATCGCGCCGGATCCGGCGGCTCACAGCATCGAACTGCCGCCGCCACCGCGCACCGCCTCCTGAGCCGGCTCCGCCGCAGGCAGGCGCACCAGCGGCAGGCAGTCCGGGTATTCCCGCTGGATGAAGGTCACCAGGGCTTCCCGCACCCGGCAGCGCAAATCGAACGCCAGGCCCGATGACCGGGCCGAGACCAGCACGCGGATCTGGATGGTGCGCTCCGTCACGTCGGTCAGCTGCAGCACCTTCACCCTGCGGTCCCACTCGGGCGCGGTCTCCAGCACGCGGTCGAGCTCGGCGCGCAGGGGATCGAGCGGCAGGCGGTAGTCGGCATAAAGGAATACGGTGCCCAGGATCTCCGAGCTGTTGCGCGTCCAGTTCTGGAACGGGTTTTCGATGAACCACTGCAGTGGAATGATCAGTCGCCGCTCGTCCCAGATGCGCAGCACCACGTACGTGCCGGTGATCTCCTCCACGCGGCCCCACTCGCCCTCGATGATCAGCACGTCGTCGATCCGGATCGGTTGCGCCATCGCGATCTGCAGGCCGGCGATCATGTTGCTGAACACCGGCCGCGCGGCGATGCCCGCCACCAGCCCCACCACGCCGGCGGAGGCCAGCAGGCTCGCACCCACCTGCCGCGCGCCCGGAAAGGTCATGAGCATCATCGCCAGCCCCGCCATGAACACGCCCGACATGGCGGTGCGCGACAGCACCCGTGCCTGCGTGGCGATGCGCCGCGCCTGCAGGTTGTCCTCCACGTCGGCCGGGTGGCGCGCGATGATGCCGTTCGCCAGGCCCCGGATGCCGCGCATCAAAAGCCAGGTGCCGCAGGCGATCACGAGCAGGCCGTTGAGGTGCCGCACGCTCGCGATGTAGCGCTGTTCATCGCTGGCGGCCTGCCACACCATCTGCAGCGCGACGAGCGGCAGCAGCACGCGCATCACCGGCACGCAGGCCTCCACCACCGCGTGCAGCAGCGGCGCGGGGCGGGTGGCGCGCAACGCCAGCAGCGCGGCGATGCGGTGGCCGAAGGCGGCGGCGACCACGGCGGCCAGCGCGGCGACGGCCGTGGTGGCCCACGGTGACAGGTGCAGGGAGTCGAGCATCGGCGAAGAAAAAGGCGGCGCGGCGGCGGGGCCGGGGCATGGAAAAGGCCGGACGACCCGACGGTACAGGCGGCTTTCCTCTCCGGCTGTCGGAGAGCATCCCGCGTGCTGGAACGTCGATGGCGCTTACGCCGCCATTTACCAAAAACGGCCCCCAATTTGGTTACGTCTTGACATACTGCACGTCCAGAGGGAACCGCCCGCCGGCGTTCCCGCCCTTGTGCCCTACCCAGACACCGTAACCGTGATGGCTTTTTCCGCCAGGCGACCGCGTCGTAGTTCACCCACTGGCCGCCCGGCAGGCCGGAGGCGTGCATGAGCCGGGCAGCCGGCGCGACAGCCCCGTTGCTGGAGCGTTGGATCGACCGCGACGCGCGCTGGTGGCGCGGCGTGCTGTGGGTGCTGGTGCCTGCACTGCTGGGCGCGGTGCTGGTGGTGCAGGGGCTGGCGGCGTGGCGCGCCCATGACCGGGCGGGCGACCGGGCGCAGATGCTGCAGGCCGCGGCCGACCGCCTGGTGCACCAGACCAGCGGCGGCCCGATGCTGGGCGCGGTCACGCTGCTGGGGCTGTCCGAGCCCTCGCTAAAGGCGCTGGCCCGGGGCGAGCTGCCGCCGGACGCGCCGGCGGCCCTGGCGCGCATGGCGCTGGTGCGCGATCGTTTCCTGGGCAGCGGCATCTACGTCATCTCGGCCAACGGCACGGTGGTGGCGCACGACACGGCCGGCCCATCGTCGATCGGGCTGAACCTCGCGTATCGGCCTTACTTCCAGCAGGCGATGGCCGGGGTGGTGGCGGTGTATGCCGCGCTCGGCGCCAACAGCCACGAGCGCGGGCTCTACTACGCCGCGCCGCTCTACGACAGGGAGACGCCCGCCAGCGCCATCATCGGCGTGGTGCTGTTCAAGGTGGCGTTCGAGGCCTTCGACGCCGCCCTGACGCGCGTGGGCCAGCCCATGCTGCTGATGTCGCCGCAGGGCGTGGCGTTCGCCTCCACCCGGCCCGAATGGCTTTATGCGGTGGCGCCGCCACTCACCCAGGCCCGCATCGACGAAATCCGCGCGCTGCGGCAGTTCGGCCAGCGGTTCGACAGCGGCGTGGCCTCGGCGCTGCCCTTCCGGCCCGACGCGAGAGAGGCACTGGTTGACGGCCTGCGCTACGCCATCGAATGGCGCGCCATCGATTGGAACGACCCGGCCGGGCCCTGGCGGCTGGTGATGCTGGACGACGTGAGCGCGCTGGTGCCGCTGGCCGAGCGGCTCTGGGCGGGCGCGGCGGCCTTCGTGGTACTGGCGCTGCTGGGCGCAATGGTGCGGGACATGGTGCGCAACCGCCTGCGCATGCGCGCCGCGATGGAGCGATTCGGCGTGCTGGGCGCCGCGCTGGAAAGCAGCCCGGTGGCCGTCACCATCACCGACGCGGACGGCCGCATCGAATGGGTCAACCCCCAGTACGAGCGCAAGACCGGCTACAGCCTGGCGGAGGTGCGCGGCGCCAAGCCGTCCATCGCCGCGAGCGGCCAGACGCCGCGCGAGACCTATGCCGGGATGTGGTCGCAGCTGCTCGCCGGCGAGTCCTGGCGCGGATCGTTCGTCAACCGGCGCAAGGACGGAACGCTCTACCACGACGAGGCCACGCTCTCGCCGGTATTCGACGGCCGGGGCCGGCGCATCGCCATCGTGGGCCTGCACGAGGACGTCACCGACCGCCGCCACCTGCAGGCCCAGGTCGCCGAGCAACTCGCCTTCCAGCAGGCGCTGATCGACGCCATACCGGTGCCGCTCTTCTACAAGGGCGCGGACGGCCGCTACATCGGCTTCAACCGAGCCTACGAGCAGGCCTTCGGCGTGCAGCGAGCCGACCTCATCGGCAAGACGGTGCTGGAGCTGGATTTCCTGCCCGCCGAGGCCCGGGCCCGCTTCGAGAGCGACGCGCGGGCCGCCGTGGCCGGCGAGCAATGGGTGCACAAGGAAGTCGACCTGCCCTACGCGGACGGCGCGCTGCACCACACGCTCTTCTGGCTGCACGGCTTCAGCCGCCCCGACGGCTCTCCCGGCGGAGCCATCGGCACGTTCGTGGACATCACCGACCGCCAGCGGGCCGAACGCGACCTGCGCCGCGCCAAGGAGCTGGCCGAGGAAACCGCCGCGCTCAAGTCCAGCTTCCTGGCCAACATGAGCCACGAGATCCGCACGCCGATGAACGCCATCATCGGCATGTCGCACCTGGCGCTGAAGTCGGGCCTGAACGCGCGGCAGATGGGCTACGTCTCCAAGATCCAGCAGGCGGGCCAGCACCTGCTGGGCGTGATCAACGACATCCTGGACTTCTCCAAGATCGAGGCCGGCAAGCTGGTGGTCGAGAAGCAGCCCTTCGTGCTGGACCGCATGCTGGGCGGCGTGGCCGACGTGGTGGGCTACAAGGCCGCGGCCAAGGGGCTGGAGCTGGTGCTGGACGTGGCGGCCGACGTGCCCGCCCACCTCGTGGGCGACGCCTTGCGGCTGGGGCAGATCCTCATCAACTACGCCAACAACGCGGTCAAGTTCACCGAGGCGGGCGAGATCCACGTGATGGTGCGGGTCGTGGAGGCCATAGGCGCGCGCGTGGTGCTGCGCTTCGAGGTGCGCGACACCGGCATCGGCATCGCGCCCGAGCAGATGGGGCGCCTCTTCCAGAGCTTCCAGCAGGCCGACACGTCCACCACGCGCCGCTACGGCGGCACCGGCCTGGGTCTGGCGATCTGCAAGAACCTGGCCGAGCTGATGGGGGGCGAGGCCGGCGCCGAAAGCACGCCGGGCAAGGGCTCGTCGTTCTGGGTCACGGTGCCGCTGGAGCGCGGCCAGGCGCCCCAGGCCCTGCCGCCGCCCGCCGGCCTGCGCGAAGGCCGCGTGCTGGTGGTCGACGACAACGCCACTGCCGCCTCGGTGCTGGCCGACATGCTGCAGGCCATGGGCTTCGAGGCCACGCAGGTGCATTCCGGCGACCAGGCGCTGCAGACCCTGACGCAGGCCCGCGCCACGGGGCTGCACTTCGGCCTGCTGCTGCTCGACTGGCAGATGCCGGGCATGGACGGCATCGAGCTCGCGCGCCGCATTCGCGCCCTGGGCTGGGACCGGGTGCCGCAGATGCTGATGGTGACCGCCCATGGGCGCGAGGAACTGAGCCGGGCCGCACGCGACGAAGGCATCGACTCGGTGCTGGTCAAGCCCGTGAGCGCCTCGGTACTGCACGACGCGCTGATGCAGCCGCTGGAGCACGGCTGGCTGCCCAGCCACGCACCGCTGCTGCAGCCCGTGCCCGAGGAGTTGCCGGCCTCGCTGCGCGGCGCGCACGTGCTGCTGGTCGAAGACAACGCGCTGAACCAGCTCGTCGCCACCGAGCTCCTGCGGGACGCGGGCCTGCGCGTGGACGTGGCCGCCGACGGCCAGGCGGCGCTCGAGTGCATCGAGCGCCAGCGCTACGACGCGGTGCTGATGGACATGCAGATGCCGGTGATGGACGGCGAAACCGCCACCCGCCGCCTGCGCGCCGACCCGCGCCATGCCGGCCTGCCCATCATCGCCATGACCGCCAACGCCATGGAAGCCGATCGCCAGCGCTGCTTTGCCGCCGGCATGAACGACCATGTGGCCAAGCCGATCGACCCGCCGGTGCTGTGGGCAGCGCTCATGCGCTGGATCGCGCCACGCGGGGAGGGCGCCCCGGCCCGGGCGCCTGGCCGGCCGCCGCTGCCACGCCCGCAGGGCACCCCTGCCGCCGTGCGGCTACCCCGCGACGTGGCCGGGCTCGACGCCGCCCTGGGCCTGCAGCGCGCCCTGGGCAAGCCCGCGCTCTATGCCGACATGTTGCGCCGGTTCGCGCAGGGCCAGCGCGGCGCCGACCGCGCCCTGGAGGCGGCGGAGCAGGCGGGCGACGCGGCGCTGGCCGAGCGCCTGGTGCACACCTTGCGGTCGGTGGCCGCCAACATCGGCGCGCGCGGGCTGGCCGACCAGGCGCATGCGCTGGAGCAGTCGCTGCGCGCCGGCGAGCCGCCCGCCGCGCGCCAGCAGCTGCGCGACGCCATGGCCCTGTCGCTGGCCGTGCTGCTGCGCGGGCTGGACGCCTGGATGGACGAGACCGCCATGGCGCCCGCCGCATCCGGCGAACCGGACGCCCCGCTGCCCGGCGAGGCCCTGCGCCACCTGTCGGCCCTGCTGCGGCAGGACGACCCCGCCGCGCTCGACTGCCTGGAGCAGCACCGCGCCGCGCTGCAGGCGGCGCTGGGCGATGCCTTCGAGCAGCTGGAGCGCAGCACCCGCGAATTCGAGTTCGACGCGGCGCTGGCCGTGCTGGCCCGCGCCGGCCCGCAGTGACCGTAGTCCAGCCGCCGACGAAAGCCCATTCGACCCCCGTTCCTGCAGGAGCCGCCACCATGGATTCGACCTTGCCAGCCGACCCCCGCGACCGTTTCGCGGACAAGCCCAGCGCCACTGTGCTGGTGGTGGACGACACGCCCGACAACCTGACGCTGATGGGCAACCTGCTGGCGGGCCGCTACCACGTGCGCGTGGCCAACGGGGGCGAGAAGGCGCTCAAGATCGCGCAGTCGGCCACGCCGCCCGACCTGATCCTGCTGGACATCATGATGCCCGGCATGGACGGCCATGAAGTCTGCCGGCGCCTCAAGGCCCATGCAGCCACCCGCGACATTCCCGTCATCTTCCTGACCGCGCGCTCCGAATCGGAGGACGAGCGCGCCGGCTTGGCGCTGGGCGCGGTGGACTACATCACCAAGCCCATCAGCCCGCCGATCCTGCTGGCGCGGGTGCACACCCATCTGGCGCTCAAGGCCACGGCCGACTTCCTGCGCAACAAGAGCGCCTACCTGGAACGCGAAGTGGCCCTGCGCACACTGGAGGTGCAGGCGATTCAGGACGTGACCATCATGGCCATGACATCGCTCGCCGAAACCCGCGACAACGAGACGGGCAACCACATCCGCCGCACCCAGCTATACGTGAAGGTGCTGGCCGAGCGCCTGCGCCGCCACCCGCGCTTCGAATACCTGCTGAACGATCGCACCATCGACCTGCTCTACAAGTCGGCCCCGCTGCACGACATCGGCAAGATCGGCATTCCCGACAGCATCCTGCTCAAGCCCGGGCCGCTGACGGCCGAGGAATTCGAGATCATGAAGACGCACACCACGCTCGGGCGCGAGGCCATCGAGAAGGCCGAGCGGCGGCTGGGCATGCGGGTCGCCTTCCTCAGCACGTCCAAGGAGATCGCCTACAGCCACCAGGAGAAATGGGACGGCAGCGGCTACCCGCAAGGGCTGCGGGGCGACGACATTCCGGTGTCGGCCCGGTTGATGGCGGTGGCGGACGTGTACGACGCGCTCATCAGCCGCCGCGTGTACAAGCCCGCCTACACCCACGAGCAGGCCTGCGGCACCATCGTGCGCGGCCGGGGCAACCATTTCGATCCCGACATGGTGGACGCCTTCGTGGAGGTGGCCGAGGACTTCAGGCAGATCACGGTGAAGTACCCGGACGACGACGGCGCGTGACCCCAGCGGGCGCCCGCTCTGCGCTGGGGGGCCGGGCCGCCCTCAGAACGGCGCGGGCGCGGGCTTGTCGCCGGCTTCCGCTGCCGGGGCGGATGCCGAGGCGTCGCCCGCCGCAGGCGCTGCATCGTCCGCCAGCACCGGCACATCCAGCGCGTCAGCGGCCTGACGCACGGCCGCCTTGTCGCCAGCGCTGGCGAACTTGCTGTATTTGCTCAGGATCGGCACCAGCTGGCCGTAGATGCGCGGTGCGCCGGCCAGGCATTCGCGCTGTTCCATGAAGTCGGCCTCGCCGGTGAAGTTGCCCACCAGGCCACCCGCCTCCGTCACCAGCAGGGAGCCGGCCGCCACGTCCCAGATCGACAGCCCTGTCTCGAAGAAGCCCTCGGTGAATCCCGCGGCCACGTAGGCCAGGTCCAGCGCGGCGGCGCCGGGGCGGCGCAGGCCGGCGGTGCGCTGCATCACGTCGGCCATGATGTTCAGGTAGTTCTTGAAGTTGTCGCCCGGGCGGAACGGGAAGCCGGTGGAGATCAGCGATTCCTTGAGCTGCGTGCGCTTGGAGACGCGGATGCGGCGCTCGTTGAGGTAAGCGCCACGGCCCTTGGTGGCGGTGAACAGGTCGTTGCGGGTGGGGTCGTAGATGACCGCTTGCTCGACCTTGCCGCGCACGGCCAGCGCGATGCTGACGCAGTACACGGGAAAGCCGTGGATGAAGTTGGTCGTGCCGTCCAGCGGGTCGATGATCCAGATGAATTCGGAATCCTTGGCGCCGTAGCTGGTGCCCGATTCTTCGGCCAGGATGCCGTGGCCGGGGTAGGCGCCCAGCAGCGTCTCGATGATGATCTTTTCGCTGGCGTGGTCCACTTCGGTCACGAAGTCGTTGATCTGCTTTTGCGAGATGCGCACGGATTCCACGTCCAGCGCCGCGCGGTTGATGATGGCGCCGGCGGCGCGTGCGGCCTTGATGGCCACGTTGAGCATGGGATGCAGATTGGTCGACATTGGATTGTGATGAAGGAGCGGGGAGCGCCTGGGGGCTCCGGATGGACGGCGCGCCGGGCGATGCGGGCGCGCAAAGGCGGCATTTTACCCGGGCCGCGCCGATTCGCCGAGGCGGCGACAATCGCCGCCTGTCGCGCACCGCCCGGGCGCACCGTTTCCCCTTCCTCGGCTTCCCGCATGAAAACCCGCTTCATCCTCATCCAGACCAGCCATGCCGGCAACGTGGGCGCCACGGCGCGTGCCATGAAGACCATGGGTTTCGACGACCTGGTGCTGGTCGCCCCGCGCTGGGCCAACGTGCTGCGGCGCGAGGAAACCATCCAGCGCGCCAGCGGGGCGCTCGACGTGCTGGCCAACGCCCGCATCGTCGCCACGCTGGACGAGGCGCTGGACGGCATCAGCCACCTGTGCGCCACGGCCATGACGCCGCGCGACTTCGGCCCCCCCACGCGCGAGCCCAGGGTGCATTTCGAGATGCTATTGAAAAGTGAGCATCAAGCCAAGGACCATCAAGCGCTGGAGGCTGATTCGGTTACGGATTTGGCAGCTGGGGCGCCTGCGGGGGAGGCCGGCGTGGCCTTTCTCTTCGGCAGCGAGCGCTTCGGCATGGCCAACGAGGACGTCTACCGCTGCCATGTGGCGCTCTCCATTCCCACCGATCCGCAGTTCGGCTCGCTCAACCTGGGCGCGGCGGTGCAGGTGATCGCTTACGAGTGGCGCCAGGCGCTGGGCGGCTTCGGATCGCCGGCTCCGGCAGGCGCAGACGCCACCCCGGCGAGGGCCGACGCCCGGCAGGTCGCGGGCATGCTCGCGCACTGGGAGCGGGCGCTGGTCGAGATCGGCTTTCTCGACCCCGCCGCGCCCAAGAAGCTCATGCCCCGGCTGAACCAGCTGTTCAATCGCGCGCAACTGGGGCAGGAGGAAATCCACATCCTGCGTGGCGTGGCCAAAGCCATGCTGGAGACAGCGGAGCGCGCGCGGCGATAGACTGCGCGCCGTTGTCCGGATCGTCGCCGACGGCCCGGGGCCCCTCCAAGAACCCGCTCGTTCCATGTTCCGTCGCCTCCGCTCCGATATCCAGTGCATCCTCGACCGCGATCCTGCCGCCCGCAGCACGTGGGAGGTGGTGACCTGCTACCCGGGCCTGCACGCGATCTGGCTGCACCGGCCGGCCCACTGGTGCTGGCACCATGGGCTGAAATGGCTGGGGCGCTTCATCTCGCATGTGGCGCGCTGGGGCACGGGCATCGAGATCCACCCGGGCGCCGTGATTGGCGAGCGCGTCTTCTTCGACCACGCCATGGGCGTGGTGGTGGGCGAGACGGCCGTGATCGGCGACGGCTGCACGATCTACCAGGGCGTCACGCTGGGCGGCACCTCGCTCTACAAGGGCGCCAAGCGGCACCCCACGCTGGGGCGCGACGTGGTGGTGAGCGCGGGCGCCAAGGTGCTGGGCGGCTTCGAGGTGGGCGACGGCGCCAAGATCGGCAGCAATGCGGTGGTCATCAAGCCGGTGCCGGCAGGCGCCACGGCGGTGGGCATTCCGGCGCGCATCATCCCGTCCAAGACCGGCGCCAGCCCCGACGTGACCGAGCCCCAGCCTGCCCAGCGCTTCACGGCCTACGGCATCACGCAGGAAGACGACCCGCTGTCGCAGGCCATGCGCGGGCTGATCGACAACGCCTCGTCGCAGGAGCGGCAGATCGCGCTGCTCTGGGAAGCCATCGAAAAGCTCGCACGCACCGCGCCCCAGGCCGGCGGCTGCGTGCCGGGCGATGCGGCGCGCTGCGAGCAGTTCGAGGCCGAGCGGCTGAACGCGCTGGTGGGCAAGTAAGGCGCCAGGCGCCAAGCGCCGCCCGCTTTGTGCTACTAAAACAATAGCTTAAGGCGCTTGATGCGCAAGCGCCCGCGGCTTGTTGGACTGCTATCGAAGCCGGTTCAGCCGCGCGCTGGCCGCTGCGCGTTCTTGGGCCGGAACGCCTTGCACACCGCGTCCCGCGTCTCAATGTACGGCCCGCCGATCAGGTCGATGCAGTACGGCACCGCCGCGAAGATGCCCGGCACGGTCTGCGCGCCCGCTGCGTCCTTCACGCCGCCCAGGGTTTCGGCGATCGCCTTGGGCTGGCCCGGCAGGTTGATGATGAGTGCCTTGCCGCGCACCACCGCCACCTGGCGCGAGAGGATCGCCGTGGGCACGAAGTGCAGCGAGATCTGGCGCATCTGCTCGCCGAAGCCCGGCATCTCCTTGTGCGCCACCGCCAGCGTGGCCTCGGGCGTCACGTCGCGCAGGGCGGGGCCGGTGCCGCCGGTGGTCAGCACCAGATCGCAGCCGGAGACGTCCACCAGGTCCAGCAGCGTCTGCGTGATGGTGGCCTGGTCGTCCGCGATCAGGCGCGGCTCGTAGCTCACCGGGTTCAGCAGCGCCCGGCCCAGCCAGTCCTGCAGCGCGGGCAGGCCCTTGTCCTCGTACACGCCGCTGCTGGCGCGGTCGCTGACCGAGACGATGCCGATGCGCACGGCGTCGCAGCGCGGGTCGGGGGAGGAATCCGTGGTTTGCGTGGCGGCGTTCGTGGTGTCAGGCATCGCTCTGCGTTCCTTCGTCGTGGGCTTCGGTGCCCGCATCGTCCATCTGCTCGCGCACCAGCTGGAAGAGTTCGCGGTAGGCGCGGCCCTTGCGCGGGGCCAGGCCCTGCGAGACCTGCACGTTGGCGACCTTGCCCTCGGGCTGCGCGTCCTTGCGCGCCTGGCGGATCAGCGCGCGGATCTGCTGGGTGTCGGTGCGCGGGAACTGCTCCAGCCATTCGGCCAGCGCGCCGTCCTCGGCGATCAGCCGTTCGCGCCACTGCTCGGCCTGGTGCAGCGCCAGCTTCTCGCTCGCCGATCCGCTGTGCTGCTCCTGCAAGGCGGCCTGGGCGGCCTGCACGGTGGCTTCGTCGAGCTTTCGCATCAGCTTGCCGACGTACTGCATCTGCCGGCGCTTGCCCTCGAAGTTGGTGATGCGCTTGGCCTCGGCCAGCGCGTCGGCCAGCTTTTCGGGCAGCTGCAGGCGCTCCAGCAGGTCGGCGCGCAGCGTGAGCAGGTCGCGGCCCAGGTCCTGCAGCGCATCGCTTTCGCGCTTCAGGTCGGTGCGGCTCGACTCGCTCGTGCCTTTGAGCTCGGCCTTGAGCTGAATGTCCAGCTCGCTGCCCTCGGCGACGAACTGGCCTCGCACGAAGTAGCCTTTGGTGGGTTTGCGTGACATGGTGGGGGAGGCGGGAAGGGGGACAGGGGCGCGGCTCGGCAACTCGGAGCGCGCCCGGAGAAAGACCCGGCTCCATGGCGCCGGGGGGCGGCAAGTATCATAGCTGCCGATATGAATACACCCCGTGCACACGCCGCCCAAGGCGCCGATTCCGCCCCCGCCGACAACGGCTTCAGCTACACCCGTTCGTTCTTCGAAGGCCTGGTCGATCACGCCCTGGCGCATGCGCTGAAGCTCGGCGCGACCGACGCGGGCGCCGAGGCCTCGGAAGGCTGCGGCCTGTCGGTGAACGTGCGCAAGGGCGAGCTGGAGACCGTGGAGCGCAACCGCGACAAGTCGCTGGGCGTGACCGTCTACGTAGGCCACCGGCGCGGCAACGCCAGCACGTCGGATTTCTCCCTCGCGGCCATCGAGCGCACCGTGCAGGCCGCGCACGACATCGCCCGATTCACCGCCGAAGACCCCGTGGCCGGCCTGCCCGACGCGGCCGACATCGCCCCCGAGGCCACGCACCGCGACCTGCAGCTCTTCCACCCCTGGGCCATCGACAGCGAAACCGCCGCGCGGCTGGCGCTGGAATGCGAGGCGGCGGCTCTCGCCACGCACAAGCGCATCACCAACAGCGAAGGCGCGGGCGTGTCCGCCCAGCAGAGCCACTTCTTCAGCGCCCACACGCGTGGCTTTCGCGGTGGCTATGCCAGCTCGCGCCACAGCATGTCGGTGGCGCCCATCGCCTCACTGCCCGGCCGCAATGCCGAGATGCAGCGCGACGCCTGGTACAGCTCCATGCGCGACGCGGCCGAGTTGGCGGAGCCCGCGCGCATCGGCCGCTATGCCGCCGAGCGCGCCCTGAGCCGCCTGGGCAGCCGCAAGATCGCCACCACCGAATGCCCGGTGCTGTTCGAGTCGCCCCTGGCGGCCGGCCTGCTGGGCGGCTTCGTGCAGGCGGTGAGCGGCGGCGCGCTTTACCGCAAGAGCAGCTTCCTGCTCGATTCGCTCGGCCAGCGCGTCTTCCCCCAGCACATCGACGTGGTGGAAGACCCCTTCCTGCTGCGCGGCAAGGGCAGCTCGCCGTTCGATGAAGAAGGCGTGCGCGTGGCGGCCCGCAAGGTGGTCAACGCCGGCCGGGTCGAGGGCTACTTTCTTTCCACCTATTCGGCGCGCAAGCTGGGCATGAAGACCACCGGCAACGCGGGCGGCTCGCACAACCTGAGCCTGGCCTCGCGCCACACGCGGCCGGGCGACGACCTGGACGCGATGCTGAAAAAGCTCGGCACCGGCCTCTTCGTGATTGAGCTGATGGGCCAGGGCGTGAACTACGTGACGGGCGACTACTCGCGTGGCGCCAGCGGCTTCTGGGTGGAGAACGGCGAGATCGCCTTCCCGGTGCATGAGATCACCATCGCCGGCAACCTGAAGGACATGTTCCGCGGCATCGAGGCCGTGGGTGCCGATGCCTACAACTACGGCGCCAAGACGGTCGGCTCCGTGCTCATCAACCGCATGAAGGTAGCGGGCAGCTGATCGGCCCTGCTTTTGCACAGGCAAAAAAAGACCCGCCGAGGCGGGTCGAATTGCTTGAAAAGCAAAGGGAGGGTTGTCGGCTGGAGGGCCGACGGAAGTGATCTTAGGGCGCGGCCTGCGTTTTGTGGCATGCCGGTGTGCCGTCTGATGGAAACGCGCCGTTGAGTAATTCCACGGCGTTTCATCGCGCTGCGGCATCGTCCTACGGCTGCATGCGCCCAGCGCGAACGCCTGTGATCTCAGGGTTTTCTAGGATGGCTCCATCTCCATTTTTCCGGTTTTCCGGTGAGAGGCTATCGTGATGAACAGTTGGTATCGCCTGGACCTGGGCAGCGAACGCACCGCCTTCGAGCCCGCCCGTCAGATTCAGCAAATCTTCATGGCCCGGTTCCTGATGGACAAGCCCGGCTCCGGCCGCGCGCTGTTCTCCAGCTACGACTCCGTCGCGGACAAGGTGCATCTGTTTTTCTCGCCTGCCGCCGCCGACGTTGCCGGACGCTTCCGCGCGGTGCCATGCGACAAGCCGGTGGCGCCGTCGTACCTGAGCCTGCTGGCAGGCGAAGGCGACGCGCTGGCCACCTACTTCCCCGAGCCGCTGGCCGCCTGATCCATCCTGGTCCCTCATGGCCCCGCCCTGGGGCCAGGGCGGGCGTCAATCGTCGATCGAGGCGCTCCAGCGCTGCCCCCAGTCGTGCGCCTGATCGATGGTGCGGCGATTGCGCTTGGTGGGCCGTCCGTCTTGCATCGCCGACGCGGGCTCGGGCGCGAGCCTCCGCAACTCGGCTGCGGCCGTGCGGGAGGCCACGCTGTCGGCAGTCTCTTCATAGAGCAGCTGGGCGACCGGGGCGGGGCCCCTCATGCCGCTCAGCGCCCGCACGTTCACCGTGCGCTGCACCGGCCCCTGGCGCATCGCCACGGTGTCGCCGGGGCGTATGTCGCGTGCCGGCTTTGCCGGCTGGCCGTTCACCAGCACGCGGCCCTTGACGATCTCTTCCGCCGACAGGCTGCGGGTCTTGTAGAAGCGGGCACACCAGAGCCACTTGTCGAGCCGCATGGCGGCGAGGGGGGTCTTCGTCGTGGAGGTCATTGGCCTGCAGATGGGGCGCGGCGCGCCGGATTAAAGGTCGCTTTTCAGGCTGGGAGGGGCTTCGGCCGCCAGCGGCACCCGCACGACGGCGTCGAGCCCCTCGATGCAGCCCGCCCGCTGGCGGTTGACCAGCGCGATGCTGCCGCCCAGCGCCTGCACGATTTCCTGGCAGATCGCCAGGCCCAGCCCCGAGCCGGTGCGGATGTCGCCGGCCGAGAAGGGCTGGAAGAGCCGCGTGGCCAGCTCCGCATCGATGCCCGGCCCCTGGTCGGCGATGGTGAGCGCGGCATGGCGACCATCGGTGCGCAGGTCCACGGTCAGCGTGCTGCCGGGCGGCGCGTGGCGCACGGCGTTGTGCAGCAGGTTGCGCGTGAGTTCGCGCAGCATCCATTCGTGCGCCCGCATGGGCGCTGGGTCGGTGTGGATGCCGAAGTCCAGGTCGTTCTGCGCCACCAGGGGAGAGAGGTCCAGCGCCACCTCTCGCAGCACCGTGTCCAGCCGGGTGATCGGCGGGGTGCTCTGCTGGCGCAGCTGCTCCACCTTGGCCAGCGCCAGCATCTGGTTGGCCAGTTGCGTGGCGCGGTCCACCGTGTCGCCGATCTCGCGCAGGGCCTGGTCCGGCGGCGCGTCGCCCCGGAGGGCCGACTGCACCTGCGTCTTGAGCACGGCCAGCGGCGTGCGCAGCTGGTGGGAGGCGTCGCGCACGAAGCGCTTCTGGTGCTCCAGCAAATGGGCAAGGCGCTGCATGACCCCGTTGGTCGCGTCGATCAGCGGCTGCAGCTCGCGCGGCGCGGAAGGGGCCGAGATGGGGTCGAGTTCCTCTTCCGAGCGGGCCTGGAGGTGGGCACTCAGCTGGCGCACCGGCCGCGTGGCGCGCTGCACCACCAGCACCACGATGAGCGCGATGGCGGCCACCAGCAGCGCCTGCCGCGCGACGGTGGCCCACAGCATCTGCAGCGCCAGGGCCTGGCGCAGCTCCAGCGTCTCGGCGACCTGGATCACCGCCATGCCGCGCCCCTGCGGCGAAGACACCGGCTGCAGCAGCACGGCCACGCGCACGGGCTGGCCACGGAATTCGTCGTCGTAGAAGTCGACCAGCGCGGAATAGGGCGGCCGGGCGGGGATGCGCCCGCGCCAGACCGGCAGCTCCGCAAAGCCGGACACCAGCTCGCCGTGCAGGTTGGAGACGCGGTAGAACATGCGGCTCTGGTTGTCGGCCTCGAAGGTCTCCAGCGCCGAGTACGGCACGATGGCGCGCAGGATGGCGGCATCGTCGTAGCCGCTCACGTCCAGCTGCTCGCTGATGCTCTTGGTGGACGCGAGCAGGGTGCGGTCGTAGGCGGTGTGCAGCGAATCCAGCGTCTCGCGGTAGAGGCTCAGCGTGTTGAACACCACGAACGCGATCACCGGCACCAGGATGCCCACCAGCAGCTGCCTGCGCAGCGATCGGGCGGCGGGCCGCCTTGCCGCGCGGCTCACGCCTCGGCCTTGAGCAGGTAGCCGAGGCCGCGCAGCGTCATCAGCGTCAGGCGCGTGCCGGCCAGCTTCTTGCGCAGGCGATAGACCACGACCTCGATGGCCTCGTACTGCACGTCCAGCTGGCCCGGAAAGACCAGCTCGTAGAGCCGCTCCTTCGTCACCGCGTGGCCCGGCTGCGCCAGCAGGGCGTGCATCAGCGCCAGCTCGCGGGGGGTGAATTCCATCACCTCGTTGCCCAGGTAGATCGCTCCGCTCTCTTTTTCATAGCGTATGGCGCCGATCAGGAGGGCGCCGGAGGCCGATTTGGCCTCTGAAGGCTCGCCGCTGCGCCGCAGCAGGGCGCGCAGCCGCGCCTCCAGCTCGTCCAGGTCGAACGGCTTGGGCAGGTAGTCGTCGGCGCCGGCGTTGAGGCCCAGCACGCGGTCGCCCACCGTGCCGCGCGCCGTCAGCAGCAGCACGGGGGTGCGCAGGCCACGGGCGCGGGCCTGCTGCAGCACCTGCAGGCCGTCCAGGCCGGGCAGGCTCAGGTCGAGCACCACGGCATCGGGCGGCTGCGCCGTCCACTGCGCCAGGGCCTCGCGGCCGTCGCCCAGCGCCGTGACCTCCATGCCCCGGCGCGCCAGCGAACGCTGCAGCGTGGCCTGCATGGCGGCGTCGTCTTCCACGAGTAACAGTTGCATGCGCGGCACCTTAGCACCGGCGATACGCGGGTGGCAGGTGGGTGTTTTCCCTGAGTCTGCGGACAGCCATTTGACAGGATGCACGCGCATCATCGCCTGCGTCAGATTGCACCCACAACAGGAGACATCCATGCGTCGCGATACCTTCCTCAAGTCCCTGGCCGCCCTCGCGGCCGCCGGCACCGGCACCTTGCCCCTGTCGGCCCAGGCCGCCACCGCCGTGAAGATGCTGCTGCCCGCCAACCCCGGCGGCGGCTGGGACACCACGGGCCGTGCCCTGGGCAAGGCACTGCAGGACGCGGGCGTGGCTTCCTCGGTCACCTATGACAACAAGGGCGGCGCGGCCGGTGCCATCGGCCTGGCGCAGTTCGTCAACGGCTCCAAGGGCGACCCGAACGCGCTGATGGTGATGGGCGCCGTGATGCTGGGCGGCATCATCACCGGCAAGCCGCCGGTCAACCTGTCGCAGGCCACGCCCATCGCGCGCCTCACCAGCGAATACAACGTCTTCGTGCTGCCCGCCAACTCGCCCTACAAGTCGATGGCCGAGGTGATCGCCCAGCTGAAGAAGGACCCCGGCAGCGTGAAGTGGGGCGGCGGCTCGCGCGGCTCCACCGAGCACATCGCGGCGGCCATGATCGCCCGCGAAGTGGGCGTGGACCCGGCCAAGATCAACTACGTGGCCTTCCGTGGGGGCGGCGAAGCCATCGCCGCCATCCTGGGCGGCAACGTGACCATCGGCGGTGGCGGCTACAGCGAAATGGCCGAATACATCAACACCAAGAAGATGGTGCCGGTGGCGGTCACGTCGGCGCAGCGGCTCAAGGGCTCGTCGGTGCCCACGCTGAAAGAGCAGGGCATCAACGTGGAGATCGGCAACTGGCGCGGCGTGTATGCGGCGCCCGGCATCACGCCCGCCCAGCGCAAGGCGCTGATCGACATGGTGGCCGCCGCGCTCAAGAGCAAGAGCTGGGCCGAGTCGCTGGAAAAGAACGACTGGACGCCTGCATGGCTGGCGGGCGACGAGTTCGGCAACTTCGTCGATGCCGAATTCGCCAGCCTGCGCGCCACGATGGTCAAGGCCGGCATGGTCTGACCGGCGAGATGGCGCACCCGCTCCGCCCTGGATGGCGGAGCCGGCCCGCGGCGCGGCCGGCCCTCCCCGGCCGGCATGCGGTGCCGCAGGCCGCCCAGCCGGATTGCGCGGCCGTCGCCGCGCCCGGCTCCCGGAGCATTCCCATGACTGAACCACTGAATTCCCCCCTCACCGCAGGCGATGCACCAGCTGCGCCCGGCGCCGCCGGCGTGCCCGCGACCGGCATGCAGGTCGCCGTCGGCGTCGGTGTGCTGCTGACCGCCGCCGCCCTGGCCTGGGGCGCGCTCGACATTCCGTCCAACTCGGGCTACGGCGGTGTCGGCCCCAACTTCCTGCCTTGGCTGGTGTCGGGCGTGCTGGCCGTGTGCGGCGTCTTCCTCGTGTGGGAGGCGCTCTCCGGCGGCTTTCGCGAGCTGGATGCCGCGCCCGGCGCGGAGCGTGCCGACAAGGGCGCATTCGTGTGGGTGTCGGCGGGCCTGCTGCTGAATGCGGCGCTCATCACCACCCTGGGCTTCATCCTGAGCTGCACCCTCTGCTACGTGCTGGCGGTGCAGGGGCTGCGCCGCGCCGCCGGCCAGCCCGCCGCCGGGCAGCTGCGCACCTGGGCCACTGACCTGGTCACCGGCCTGCTCATTTCGGCGCCCGTCTTCTGGGCGTTCACCCAATTCCTGGCGATCAACCTGCCGGGCCTGACGAACACGGGGTGGCTGTGATGGAAATCTTCGACGCACTGCTGGCCGGCTTCGCCACCGCCGCCACGCCTGCCAACCTGCTCTGGGCCCTGGTGGGCTGCGCGCTGGGCACCGCCGTGGGCGTGCTGCCCGGCATCGGTCCCGCCGTGGCGGTGGCCATGCTGCTGCCCATCACGGCCAAGGTCGAGGTCACTGCCTCGATGATCTTCTTCGCCGGCATCTACTACGGTGCCATGTACGGCGGATCGACCACCTCCATCCTGCTGAACACGCCGGGCGAGACGGCCAGCATGGTCACGGCGATGGAAGGCAACAAGATGGCCAAGAGCGGCCGCGCCGGCGCGGCGCTGGCGACGGCGGCCATCGGCTCGTTCATCGCCGGCACCATCGCCACGGTGGTGGTGACGCTGTTCGCGCCCTATGTGGCCGACTTCGCCGTCAAGCTGGGCCCGCCCGAATACTTCATGCTGATGGTGCTGGCCTTCACCACCGTGAGCGCGGTGCTGGGCAAGAGCACGGTGCGCGGCATGACCGCACTCTTCGTCGGCCTGGCGCTGGGCTGCATCGGCATGGA
>Ga0308171_1002022_pt1 | contig 23207 bp, 24 predicted proteins | sample PhyGR1_FD_202135 | JGI IMG/M metagenome (GOLD analysis project Ga0308171, IMG submission 202135) | Phyllosphere microbial communities from UC Gill Tract Community Farm, Albany, California, United States - DLSLSG.R1 | ecosystem: Host-associated > Plants > Phyllosphere > Unclassified | place: USA... | reverse complement strand
ATCTTTAGGGACCAGGCTATCGAGCGTCACCATCTCAAGAGCAGTCTGTTCAGGAGCAGGTTTCTTCAACATGTCCCAATGAATCATAAACCCCCAGCTCGCGCCAGGGGTTTGTCAGCAGTCTGAGGGGCGCGATGAAAGTCGCGCCCCTTTTCGTTTAAAGCGCCGTGCGTCCTATTGGGCCCACAAAGGACGCTTTGCTTTTTTGAATCGACGCATCGTGCTTTTCCGAAAATCGAGTCCGATTTTCGGGCCGATGGTGTAGCCGGAAAATAAAAAGGCCACCCGCACTCTACGGATGGCCTAACGCGTGTGTTGACTTGAAGATGCTTAAAGCGTGCCGTTGCGCTGCTGGATCATCATGTAGGTGTCATAGGTGTATTCGGCGATCTGCGCCCAGAGATAGGCATCCTTCTTGAAGGCCTGCTGGCTCTCGTAGATCGTCTTGAAGTCCGGGTTCACCGAGGAAATGCCTGCATAGGTTTCGACCGCTGCCTTGTGGCAGACATCGAGGATTTCCTGGCTAAACGGGCGAAGGATCGCGCCTTGAGCCACGAGTTCCTTGAGCGCCTTCGGGTTCTGCGCGTCGTAGCGCTCCAGCATGTAGGCGTTACCCGCAGCACAGGCGTCTTTCAGGATGCGCTTGTAGTTTTCCGGCAGGCTGTTGTACTTCTCCAGATTGATGAAGGCGTGAACCGCGGGGCCGCCTTCCCACCAAGCGGGATAGTAGTAATATTTGGCGACCTTGTAGAAGCCGAGCTTCTGGTCGTCATAGGGGCCGACAAATTCGGTGGCGTCGATCGTGCCCTTTTCAAGGGCGGCATAGACATCGCCACCGGCGATCTGCTGCGGCGTGACGCCAACCTTCTGCATGACCTGGCCGGCAAGTCCGGCAATACGCATCTTCAGACCCTTCAGGTCATCGATGGTGTTGATTTCCTTGCGAAACCAGCCGCCCATCTGCGCGCCGGTGTTGCCGAGCAGGATGGAATAGATGTTGTGCTTGGCAAAGAACGCGTTCAGCAGATCGTTGCCGCCGGCCTGATTGAACCAGGCATTGGTCTGGCGAGCATTGAGACCGAAGGGAATGGCGGTGCCGAGCGCGAAAGTCGGGTCTTTGCCGACATAATAATAAGAGCAGGTATGCGCCATCTCGACCGTTCCGGCGCTGACTGCATCTGCCGCCTGGAGCGCCGGGACGATTTCACCGCCGGCAAAATGTTGGATGACGAAGTTGCCGCCCGAGGCTTCTTTCACATGATCGGCAACCAGCTGACCCGCGCCAAAGAGAATATCCAGCCCCTTGGTGAAAGAGGATGTCATGCGCCATGTGATCTGCGGGTTTTCCTGCGCGATAGCCGGTGCTGCGAGGGCTGCTGCTGTAACGCCTGCGCCGGCGGCGCCCGCGTTTCTGATAAACGATCTGCGATCCATCACTGATTGCCTTGACTGAAGCTTCGGCGAACCGCTTGGTACGCCTCCCGCCGATGTAATAACCACGTCCGATTGCAGCCTTCAAGACAATAGTGGTGATATTTCGGCCAGCCTTGGGTAACCCCAAGTTGAGATCTGCAAATTCGTCAGGTGCCGCGTGCCGGATCGTCGAAGGCGGGGTTGTAGAAGAGCGAGAGTGTCAGACTTCTGGCGATGCGGTCGGCGGTCTGCATGAACCATTCATGCGCTTGCCCGGTGGGCGCGATCTCATCCAGCGTCTGCGAAAACAATCTCAGCCATTGGGGAAAAAGATCGGCGCTCATGCCGCCGACACCCATATGCGCCTGGACCGGCTTTCCGCCATAGGCCCCGGTCTTGAATGCGACGGAAGACCAGAAGCTCTTCATCTTTTCCATGTGCTCCGGCCAGCGGCCTGAAAGCCGGTTGTCGAAGACAGGTCCGAGCGTGTCATGCGCACGGACACGCTCGTAAAAGGTCTCAACCAGTCTGGAAATAAATGCCGCATCGACACCCATGCGGGCCATATCCCTTTCGGCGCGTTCCTGCATTGCCGCGCTGTGCGCAGCTCTTGCTGCCATGTCTTCACTCATCAGTTATCGGGTCTGCCTTGGATGGGGTGGAACGCATTGTGGCATGGGTTGTTAACCATGCCACCGGTGGCCTCGCCGTCATTTACTTATTGCAAAGGGAAATGACCGAGTTTGGGCTCGCTGGAATGAATACCAGGAGCAATGGAAGATGGCCAGAATTCTCATTACCGAAGACGAAGACGCTCTGCGTACGTTTGTCGCCCGGGCACTTCGCCTGGATGGACACGAAACCCATGAGGCCGCCGATGGCGAGCAGGGGTTCGAAAAACTGAGCGAACAGGATTTCGATCTTCTCCTGTCCGATATCCGCATGCCGGTGATGGACGGGATCGAACTGGCGCATCGTGCCTCGACGCAATATCCCAACCTCAAAATCCTGCTGATGACGGGATACGCCGAACAGCGTGAGCGGGCGGACGACCTCGTTACCAAGATCATCGACGTCGTTCCCAAGCCCTTCGCACTGCCGGATATCCGCCTTGCCGTGGCTCGCGCTCTCGCGGCCTGATCAGACAGCGAACACACTGCGCGATAGGTTTGCGAACCTGTCGCTTCTGCCGCTTTCGCCGTCTGCCTGAAGCAGGCCGCAGTATTTTGCATGCGTAACTGCCGCATGCTCTTTAAAGGCATGAAAACACCCACCATATTCTGGCTAAGCAAGCTGCGGCGATCAAATGCGCCAAGGCTTCGCGGCACTTGCAAATCCAAGATGTGAGATGCCGAAAAGGGGTCTGCCGCTTACGGGGGCTCCAATCCCAACGTTCCGATCTGTGCCGAAAGCGGGCAGGCCGGCAAAGGAGGCTATGAATATGAACATTGAAAAATACTCAGAGCGGGTCCGCGGATTTCTTCAATCTGCCCAGACCTATGCGCTGGCGCAAAACCACCAGCAGTTCGCAGCCGAGCATGTGCTCAAGGCGCTTCTCGATGACGACCAGGGTATGGCGTCCTCGCTGATCGAGCGCGCAGGTGGCGATGCAAAGGAAGCGCGACTTGCCAATGATGCGGCGCTGGCCAAACTGCCCAAGGTTTCCGGCGGCAATGGCGGCCTCTCGCTGACAGCGCCGCTCGCGAAGGTCTTTTCGACCGCTGAAGACGTGTCGAAAAAGGCAGGCGATAGCTTTGTGACCGTCGAGCGGTTGCTTCAGGCGCTGGCGATCGAGACCTCCGCGTCCACCTCCTCGTCGCTCAAAAAGGCGGGCGTAACGGCGCAGGCACTCAACCAGGCGATCAATGATATCCGCAAGGGCCGCACGGCCGATAGCGCCAATGCCGAACAGGGCTTTGATGCGCTGAAGAAATTCGCCCGTGATCTGACGGAGGAAGCGCGCGAAGGCAAGCTCGATCCGGTGATCGGTCGTGATGACGAAATTCGCCGCACGATCCAGGTTCTGTCGCGCCGCACCAAGAACAACCCCGTGCTGATCGGTGAGCCGGGCGTCGGTAAGACGGCTATCGCCGAAGGCCTGGCGTTGCGCATCATCAATGGCGACGTGCCGGAAAGCTTGAAAGACAAGAAGCTGATGGCGCTCGACATGGGCGCGCTGATTGCCGGTGCGAAGTATCGCGGTGAGTTCGAGGAACGTCTGAAGGCTGTGCTGAACGAGGTTCAGGCCGAAGCAGGCGGCATCATCCTCTTCATCGATGAGATGCACACGCTGGTTGGAGCCGGCAAGGCGGATGGCGCAATGGATGCGTCCAACCTCCTGAAGCCTGCTCTTGCCCGTGGCGAGCTTCACTGCGTCGGTGCAACCACGCTCGATGAATATCGCAAGCATGTAGAAAAGGATCCGGCACTTGCCCGTCGCTTCCAGCCGGTTCTGGTTGACGAGCCGACGGTCGAGGACACGATCTCGATCCTGCGTGGTCTGAAGGAAAAGTACGAGCAGCATCACAAGGTCCGTATCTCGGATTCGGCCCTGGTTGCGGCTGCGACGCTTTCGAACCGCTACATCACCGATCGCTTCCTGCCGGACAAGGCCATCGACCTGATGGACGAAGCCGCGTCGCGTCTTCGCATGCAGGTGGACTCCAAGCCGGAAGAGTTGGACGAACTGGATCGTCGCATCATCCAGCTCAAGATCGAGCGCGAAGCCTTGAAGCAGGAGACGGATGCGTCTTCGGCCGACCGGCTGAAGAAGCTTGAGGATGAGCTGACCGATACGGAAGAAAAGGCGGATGCCCTGACGGCCCGTTGGCAGGCGGAAAAGCAGAAGCTCGGACATGCTGCGGATCTGAAGAAGCAGCTCGACGAAGCACGCAACGAATTGGCGATTGCCCAGCGCAACGGTCAGTTCCAGCGCGCCGGTGAGTTGACCTATGGCATCATTCCAGGCTTGGAAAAGGAACTGGCGACGGCGGAAGAGCGCGACAGCAACGGTGCCGCCTCCATGGTTCAGGAAGTGGTGACGGCGGACAATATTGCCCATGTCGTCTCCCGCTGGACGGGCATTCCCGTCGACAGGATGCTGGAAGGTCAGCGCGAGAAGCTGCTGCGCATGGAAGACGAACTCGGCAAGTCCGTGGTCGGCCAGGGCGAAGCGGTTCAGGCCGTGTCGAAGGCGGTGCGCCGTGCGCGTGCCGGTCTCCAGGACCCGAACCGTCCGATCGGCTCCTTCATCTTCCTCGGCCCGACGGGCGTGGGTAAGACGGAGCTGACCAAGGCCTTGGCGCGCTTCCTCTTCGACGACGAAACCGCGATGGTTCGCCTCGACATGTCGGAATATATGGAGAAACACTCCGTTGCCCGGCTGATCGGTGCGCCTCCCGGCTATGTCGGCTATGAAGAAGGCGGTGCTCTGACGGAAGCGGTTCGCCGCCGCCCGTACCAGGTCGTGCTGTTCGATGAGATTGAAAAGGCGCATCCGGACGTCTTCAACGTCCTGTTGCAGGTGCTGGATGATGGTCGTCTGACCGATGGTCAGGGCCGCACCGTCGATTTCAAGAACACCATCATCATCATGACCTCGAACCTCGGTTCGGAGTTCCTGACGCAGATGGGCGACAGCGACACGGTAGAGTCGGTCCGCGAAATGGTGATGGAGCGCGTGCGCGGTCACTTCCGCCCCGAATTCCTCAACCGTATCGACGACATCATCCTCTTCCATCGCCTGCATCGCGATGAGATGGGTGCGATTGTCGATATCCAGCTTCGCCGCCTCGTTTCGCTGCTCAGCGATCGCAAGGTGACGCTCGACCTGGACGAGGATGCCCGGATCTGGCTTGCCAACAAGGGTTACGACCCTGCCTATGGTGCACGCCCGCTGAAGCGTGTCATCCAGAAGTCCGTTCAGGACAGGCTGGCCGAGATGATCCTGGGTGGCGAGGTTCCGGACGGTTCTACCGTCAAGGTGACCTCGGGTACCGACAGGCTGCTGTTCAAGGTCAAGCAGCCATCTGCGCATGATGGCGTGGCAGACGCCGCCTGATTTGATTAAGGGCTCCTTCGGGAGCCCTTTTTCGTTGTTGCGGTTCTATCGAGACGAGACAGACTTACTCTGCGTCACCAGTGACGACGCCGACGAAAGGCAATTCGCGGAAGGCATAGGCCACATCCATGCCGTAGCCGACGACGAAGTAGTCCGGGCATTCGAAGCCGACGAAATCAGCCTCCAGATCTTCCTTGCGCTTGACCTTCTTGTCCAGCAGCACGGCGATAGAGACGTTGCGGGCGCCACGCTCGAAAAGCAGTTCCTTGGCAAAACGCAGCGTGCGACCGGATTCGAGAATATCGTCGATCAGAAGAACATCGCGGTCCTTCACGTCGCTGTCGATATCCTTGACGATCTTGACGCCTTGCGAAACGGTGCCGGTGCCGTAGCTGGAAAGCGTGATGAATTCGACTTCCGGGGCAAGGCCGCTATCGTGCAGCGCGCGGATGAGGTCGGCAGCGAAAATGAAGGAGCCCTTCAACACCGCAATGACCAGCAGGTCCTTTGTCGGGCCCTGGGCGATGTGCTTTGCCATGTCGCGGTTGCGCTCGGCGATCTGGTCGGCGGTGTAAAGCGGCTCGATGTTTTTTCCACGAACGACGGGCATTGTGTCTCCTGCATTGCTTCGCAGCCAGACAGAACCTGCCGGCGGATGAAATGAAGGGGCTGCGGTAGCACAGTCAGCGAGCGGAAGCATCCGTTTCGATAAAGGAAAGCTTGATTTCTGGCGTTTTTCCACCGGGATGGCGCAGTTTTGCCGAGAAGCCATGGCTCTGGCCGGGACCGATCTCGGTGATGGGTGGCTCGATCAGCATGCTGGCCACCTTCTCTCCCTTGGCAGCGAAGAGGTCGGCGCGGATGGAAGGAACCTCCTGAATGTTGTCGGTTCTGTTATCGACAATGCCGTTGATGACCAGGACTTCCATCCCGCCAGCATCCTGCGGGGTGATGCTGATATGCGAGATGGCAAGTGGTTCAGGCGGGGCCTCAACGGCCTGTCTTTCCGTTGGAAGCACGGAAAATCCGCCGGACATGAAGAACATGCCGACGGCTGCAGCTGCAACGACGGCCGAATAGCCGTCGACCGAAAGCGAGGAGAGCTTGCGATCGATCCATGCGATCATCGCCTGAAATGTCTCGAGCGCACCGACGGTCCTGCGCTTGCCTTGTTGATAAGCCGCGCGTCGATTGTCGTTTCCGTAGTCACGAAAGACCGTTTCCTTTACGGTCACGAAGTCGGCGTCGATCGTTTCCTGTCGCGTCACGGCTCTTGTCTTTGGCCGGGCAGCAGGCGCATCTGGCATCAAAAGGTCGTAATCATGTGCCGATTGTTTGCGAAATGGACGGAACATAGCCATGAAGTTCCCTTGGTCAGTTTTTCAGCCCGAGTTCACCCCGGGCATTGAAAGGAATCTTGACCAGTCGTAAATTTAATTGGTTAACGCTTCGCAAAGATCGACTGCGTCGAGCCGCGTTTCCCGCAGTTTGCGGGCAAAAAGCGGCAGGGCGGAGATTTGAAGACGCTCAAGCGGATCGGAAAAGAAAGAGACTGGAAAAGCGTTGATCCATTTCGAAAATGTCGGGCTGCGTTACGGCATGGGCCCGGAAATTCTCAGGGACATGACCTTCGATATTCCCAAGGGGTCCTTTCAGTTCCTGACCGGGCCGTCCGGTGCGGGCAAGACAACGCTTCTGCGCCTGCTGCTCATGTCGCTGCAGCCGACGCGCGGTCATATTCGCATGTTCAACCGCGATATCTCGCGCATCCCGAGAAGCGAGCTTCCGATGCTGCGTCGACGCGTCGGCATCGTCTTTCAGGATTTTCGCCTCCTTGATCATCTGACGACCTATGAGAATGTCGCCTTGCCTTTGCGTGTCCGCGGCAAGGAAGAAAGCGCCTATCGCAACGATGTCATCGAGCTTTTGAAGTGGGTCGGTCTGGGAGAGCGGGTCAACGTCCTTCCCGCCATTCTTTCGGGCGGCGAAAAGCAGCGTGCCGCGATCGCGCGCGCGCTGATGGATCAGCCTGAAATCCTGTTGGCCGATGAGCCGACCGGAAACGTTGATCCGCCCATGGCCAAGCGGCTGCTCAATCTCTTTCTGGAACTCAACCGGCTGGGCACCGCCGTCGTCATCGCCACGCACGATTTTGGCTTGATGGATCAGGTCGATGCGCGCCGGATGATCCTGACCGAGGGGCGGCTCGACATCTATGAATGAGATGAACCGCAAGACGCTGAAACCGAGAGCGCCGCAGCAGGGCGCACCGCAGATGCGCATCCGCCCGATGGCGCCTATCCTGCCGCCATCCAACATTCAGGGCAACGCGCTGATCGTCGTCATCGCCATCATGGCCTTTCTCGCCTGTCTGACGCTCGGTGCCGTCAGCATGGTACGCGCCACCGCCGCCAGCTGGCAGAGCCAGATTTCGCGGGAGATCACCATTCAGATCAAGCCCGAAGACGGGCTCGATATGAATGCGGCGCTCAACAAGGCTCGCAATCTGGCGCTGGGTTTCGTCGGCACGCGCGAAGGCACCATCATGGACGACGCCGCGACGAGCCGCCTCCTGGAGCCGTGGCTTGGCTCGGGGCTTGATCTGTCCGAACTGCCGGTGCCGCGTCTTGTCATCATTACGATCGATGAAAGCAACCCGCCGGATTTCGAAGCCATGCGGGCGATGCTGAAAACCGAAATCCCGCAGGCCTTTCTGGATGATCACCGCACCTGGGTGGATCGTCTGGTGTCCATGGCCCATACGACGGTGATGATCGGCGTCGGTGTGCTGGTGCTGGTCTTTACCGCCATGGTGCTGACGGTGATCTTTGCCACGCGCGGCGCACTCTCCGGCAACCGGCACATTGTCGAGGTCCTGCATTTCGTCGGCGCCGAAAGCGGCTTCGTCGCGCGAGAATTCCAAAAGCACTTTCTGAAGATCAGTCTCAAGGGGTCAGGTGCCGGCAGTGCTGTCGCGGCGTTCGTCTTTCTTGCGGCAGGCTTCTGGCAGTCGCGCTCGCTTGCAACGCCGCAAAGTGATCAGGCGACCGCCTTGTTCGGCTCATTCTCGGTCGGCATCGACGGTTATCTCGGTATCCTGATGACGATGATCATCATCTCGTTGCTGACGACGATTACGGCGCGCATGACGGTCATTCGCACGATCGATGAGATCGACCGCATCCGTTCCGACCCGTCGAAGAGCGATGGCTTATAGGGGCGTTAGTGGTCGAGGACCGGGCACAACCGCCTGTTCCTTGCCATAGTCCCTGCTTATGGTAACTCATGGCAATGAGTCGCATAGACCGGCATGATCATATGGCTGATTCGCCGCGGAACCGAATGTTCTCGCGACGTGGGCCGTTGCGCCGCTTCATCCGTATCGCCATCCTCGTTTTCGTCGTCACTGCCGGTGCTGTTTTCGGCGGATTTTTGTGGTTTGCCGATTCCGTTGCGACCATGCGACCGCCGGAAGGGGCGAGAGCCGATGCCATCATTGTCCTGACTGGCGGTTACCAGCGGATTGACCAGGCGGTCGGTTTGTTGCGCGATAAGGTCGGAAAGCGCCTGCTCATTTCAGGCGTCAACCCATCGACGACGCGCGCACAGATCAGGAGGATGACGCAGAGTTCTCCCGATCTCTTCGCCTGCTGTGTCGACATGGGCTACAAGGCGATCGACACGATTGGCAATGCCAATGAGGCTGCAGGGTGGATACGCGACAAGGGCTACACCTCGATCGTCGTCGTTACCAACAATTACCATATGCATCGAAGCCTGCATGAGCTTAGAAGCGCAAGCCCCAATACCGAATTCATCGCCTATCCGGTCATCAACTCCGATTTGAGCCGCACCAACTGGTTCGCCAATCCCGACGTGTTGCGCACCATGATCTCCGAATACGCGAAATTCGTCGTCGCCGCGCTTCGCGACCTGACGGGTATCGGCAAGGGTAATGGCCTGAGAGACTGAACGGTCGATCCGAAAAATGTTGTGCCGTCTCGGTCGCGACCTTATCGCTGGATAGCTCTTGCTGCATGGCCCCGGTTTCGTGTAGGCGTTGGCCATCTGCGCTGGCGTGAAGAGGCACCCGTCTTCGGCTCAAGCGCCCGGAGACGCCAGACACATGCTCAGACTACGTTCGGTTCTGTTCAACACCTTCTTCTATCTCAATCTCATCCTGCGCATGATCGTGCTGACGCCGATCTACTTCATCGTGCCGCGCAAGCTTGCCTATGAGATCCCGAAGAACTGGGCACGTTCCAACCATTGGCTGATGAAGACGATCGTCGGAACGACTTTCGAAGTCGAGGGTCTGGAAAACATTCCGCAAACCGGCTGCATATTCGCGCCGAAGCACCAGTCCTTCTGGGACACCTACGCGCTGCTGCCGGACCTGAAAGATCCGGTCTATATCCTGAAGCGTGAACTGATGTGGATACCGCTTTTTGGCTGGTACGTCGCCAAGCAGCGCATGATCCCGGTCAATCGTGCCGCACGCGGCAAGGCGATGCTGAAGGTCATGGACCGCGCCAAGGAGGAGATGGCGAAGGGTCGCGAGTTGATCATCTATCCGGAAGGCACGCGCCGTCCCCCGGGGGCGGATCCGGAATATCGTTACGGCATTGCGCGTCTTTACCGCGATCTGAAGGTGCCGGTGGTACCGGTGGCGATGCATCCCGGCCTTTTCTGGCCACGCCGGTCCACCATGCGCTATCCGGGGCACTTCAAGGTGCGCATTCTGCCGCCGATCCAGCCCGGTCTCGATCCGGATACCTTCTTCAAGACGTTGATCGAGGTGACGGAAAAGGCGAGCGACGAACTGCTCATCGAGACAGCGCGCAACAATCCCGACTTGCCCATGCCGCCGACCGCGCAGAAGCGTCTCGCCGAGCTAGGCTTCTCAAGAGTCTGATGAACTCAGCTTGAATTCCAGCATCAGGTTTCGTTGCAGGAACGAGTGGTTGTCGTCCGAGACAAGGATGAGATGGGTGGACCCATCCGGCTGAGGCACGACGTCGATGCCTTCCATATTGTCGATCTGATAGGACGGGCCGGCCTCGATTAGCGTTTCGCCATCAACGATAGCGCCGGGACGAATATCTCCGCCAGCAATACGACGGATACGCATGCCCGCGCCTTCGCTGAAATTGAAGCGGCGCTCCAGCAACAGCAGGTCGCCATTCGGCAGGAAAGCGCCGTCCGTCGCGGCGAAATCACCATGTTTCTTGACAGCAAACAGACCCTTGAGCGGCCCATCTAAAATGGCGGCATACAGGTTGCCGTTTTTGTCGACGCTGTCTTCCGCCACCGCCACCAGTGCGCCTTCTAGCGGCGAGTTCTCCGGTGAAGCAACAAGTGTTTCCAGCCCGGCATTGCGTTTCAAGGCGTTGTTGGGAATGAGATGGGGAAGCCTGCCGCGCGGCCTGGCACCGGCGAGATTCTTATCGGGATAAATGCCGATGCGGTGGAACTGTTCATAGCTGACATAAAGACGATCGCCGCGTACTGCCAGGCCCTCGGCGTCCATGTCCACCTTTCTGCGCGCGGCAGTTCCATTCTCGTTCAGCATCGGATCGATATGCAACATCGACACGCCGGAAAGAGCCCCGGTCTTGCTATCGCGCTCAATCTCGCCGGTCATCCAGTGGCCGGTATCGAGAACCGCAACGAAGCTGCGTCCGTCCGCTCGAAAGCGCACACTCGAAATTGCCCCGAAATCGGGGTCGGACGAGCGCATGGACAGTCCGCCGATAAACTCCAGCTTGCCGAAGTGCCTTTCACCCGATCCGGTCAGAAAATCCCGGATTGGTGAAGAGGTCACAGCAACTTCAGGAGAGGAGGCGCCGATTGCGGCCGGGCTGAGAATGGCAAGAACAAAAGCCAGCGTAGCGACGGGGCGTGCGAACGATCGGCGGGGGAAAACGCCCCCGCTGCGACGTGTCTTATCCCGCACGGCGCATCCTGCGGGACGGCTTGCCGGAGCTTGTGCTGGTATCCTCGAAGAGAGCGGCAAGTTGCTCGGTCATGGCGCCCGCCAGTTCGTCCGCGTCCACAATCGTGACGGCACGGCGATAGTAGCGCGTCACATCGTGGCCGATACCGATCGCCAAAAGTTCGACAGGCGATCGCGTCTCGATCTGCTCGATGACGGCGCGTAGATGCCGTTCGAGATAGTTGCCCGGATTGACCGACAGCGTTGAGTCGTCCACCGGCGCGCCGTCGGAGATCATCATCATGATCTTGCGTTGCTCCGGGCGGTTGATCAGGCGGTTATGCGCCCACATCAGTGCTTCGCCGTCGATGTTTTCCTTGAGCAAGCCCTCGCGCATCATCAGGCCGAGATTGCGCCGCGCGCGGCGCCACGGCGCATCCGCGCTCTTGTAGATGATGTGGCGCAGGTCGTTCAGACGGCCGGGCGATGGCGGCTTGCCGCTGGCAAGCCATTGCTCGCGCGATTGTCCGCCCTTCCACGCCTTGGTGGTGAAGCCGAGGATTTCCACCTTCACGCCGGAACGTTCCAGCGTGCGGGCCAGAATATCGGCGCATGTGGCGGCAACCGTGATCGGTCGACCGCGCATGGAGCCCGAATTGTCGATGACGAGCGAAACGACCGTGTCGCGGAATTTCGTATCGCGTTCCTTCTTGAAAGAAAGCGGCTGCATCGGATCGATAATGAGGCGCACGAGACGCGCCGGATCGAGGTAACCCTCTTCCAGATCGAAATCCCAAGAGCGGTTCTGCTGCGCCATCAGACGGCGCTGCAAGCGGTTCGCCAAGCGTCCAACGGCGCCTTGAAGGTGCGCCAACTGCTTGTCGAGGAAGGCGCGCAGGCGATCCAGCTCCGCTTCGTCGCAGAGTTCCTCGGCGTGAATTTCCTCGTCGAATTCCTGGGTGAAGATGCGGTAGTCGACCTTCTCGTTGAAATCGTCGAAGGGGCTGTTCGGGCGGCGGGTTTCGCCGGGCGTTTCGGAATCCTCGTCGAGATCATCGGACATTTCGTCCTCCGACATCTCGGCGCCGTCCATCTCGCCATCTTCCATCTGCTCTTGGGAGGCTTCGCTCTCCTCCGCAGGGGCGGCATCGGAGCCCGCGTCTTCCTCGACCTGTTCTTCCTGCTGCTCGTTGCTGCGCGGCTGGTCTTCGTCGGATTCGGCTTCCTGCGATTCCGGCTCGTCATTCTCGTCGCCGAAATCTTCCGCCATTTGCATGGAGGTCAGCATTTTACGAACAAGCTTGGAAAACGCCTTCTGGTCTTCGATGACGGAGGAGAGATCCTTGAGATCACCAGACGCCTTGTCTTCGATGAAGGGGCGCCAGACATCGAGAATCTTGCCAGCACTTTCCGGCGGCTTTTCCCCGGTCAGCTTCTCGCGGACCAGCAGCGCGACAGCCTCGGCAATCGGTGCATCTTCCTGGGTGTTAATCGCGCCAAAGTTCGCCTTGGCGTATTTCTCCGTGTTCATCGCACGAATGTTGTTCGCCATGCCTGGCATGCGAAGCGCGCCGATGGATTCGACACGTGCCTGTTCGACAGCATCGAAGATCTGCCGTGCATCGGCACCCTGCGGCGACATCGTGGCATGAACATCGCTATCGTGGCAGGCGAGGCGAAGCGCCATGGAATCGCCAAGACCACGGGTGATCGCCACTTCCTGTGCCGTCGGCTTCTTGGAGATTTCCGGCAGCCGCATGCGCTCGCCGGCAAGGCCCGGACGCTCATTGGCGAAAACCACTTCGACTTCAGAGCTACCCGCGACAGAACGCACGCAGCCGGTGATCGCCTGACGCAACGGTTCGGTATCGATCACCGTGCCGGATTTGGGTCTCACATTGTCGCCGCGCGCTGCCATGGTCTTTCCTGTCGATTCTGAACGCTCCGCGCAGACTTCGAAAGTCACGCGGGAGCGTCTTCGTCTTCACGCTTTAATCTGCGCATTTCCGGACGCAAAACCGATGCCACTTTTGCTGGAAATGCTCTAGTGATCTCCCGGCTTTCGCCGGAAGGATCAGGCGCTGAGAACGATGTTTGCCGCGCTTTCCTTCAGCTCGACGCCGAAAGCGCGCTGGTACTGTTCTGCCACGAGCGTCCGCTCCAACTCATCGCACTTGTTGAGGAAGGTGACGCGGAAGGCAAAGGCGAGGTCGCCAAAGATTTCTGTGTTCTCTGCCCAGGTGATGACGGTACGCGGGCTCATCACGGTTGAGAGGTCGCCATTGATGAAGGCCGAGCGGGTGAGATCGGCAACGCGAACCATCTTCGATGCAGTTTCGCGCCCCTTTTCGGTGTCGAGGCTCTTCACCTTGGCGACGATGATGTTCACTTCCTGCTCATGCGGCAGATAGTTCAGCGTCGTAACGACCGACCAGCGGTCCATCTGCGCCTGGTTGATCTGCTGCGTGCCGTGGTAAAGACCGGTCGTATCGCCAAGGCCAACGGTGTTGGCGGTTGCGAAGATACGGAAGGCCGGGTGAGGGCGGATCACGCGGCTCTGGTCGAGCAGCGTCAGGCGACCGGATGATTCCAGAACGCGCTGGATAACGAACATCACGTCCGGGCGGCCCGCATCATACTCGTCGAAGACGAGCGCAACATTGTGCTGGTAAGCCCAGGGCAGGATGCCGTCCTTGAACTCGGTGACCTGCTTGCCATCCTTCAGAACGATGGCGTCCTTGCCGACGAGGTCGATACGAGAGACATGGCTGTCGAGGTTGACGCGCACGCACGGCCAGTTGAGGCGTGCTGCGACCTGTTCGATATGGGTGGACTTACCGGTGCCATGGAAGCCGGACACCATGACACGTCGGTTGTGAGCAAAGCCTGCAAGGATCGCCAGTGTCGTATCGCGGTCGAAAAGATAGTCCGGATCCAGATCAGGCACGTAGGCGTCGCCCTGGCTGTAAGCCGGAACACGCAGATCCGTATCGATACCGAAGACCTCACGGACAGAAACAGTCGTATCCGGCAGGTTGGTAATATCAAGGTCAATTTTGCTCATCACGTCTCCAAGGCGGGTAGCAACCACCCGGCCACATCTTCATAAGGCAATTACCAAAGGGGCTTAGCAGAAACCCGATTGCTTTAACAATTGGTAGGCTTGAATGACAGCCCGAAAACGCTCTTCCGAACCGCGATCGCCACCATTAGCATCAGGATGGTGCTTTTTGACAAGCTCCTTATAGCGTCGTTTGATGTCTTCCTGCTTGGCGCCAGCCTCCAGACCGAGCGTGTCGAAGGCTTTCGCTTCCAGTGTTTTCAATTTGCGGTCCGGCTGGATGCGCTGGCCGCCCGCCCTTCCGTCGCCAAAACCATTGGTGAAGCCAAAAGGATCCCGGATGCGCGCATTTGCAGCACCCGAACGCAAGGTCGAATGAAGAGGGCTGTCGCGCGCCGTCTTGTTCACCCCCACCGTCCATGTGGGGCGGTGGCCGGTGATCGCTTCCTTTTGGTAGCGGGCGATCTCGCTGTCGGAGAGGCCCGAAAAATAATTGTAGCCCTTGTTGTATTCCTTCACATGCTCAAAACAGAACATGAAGAATTGCCCCTCGGCATTGCGGCCGACGGGTGCGCGGTGATTACCAGGCTTGTCGCATCCATCCCACTGACACACGGGGGCTTGAGCCTCCGGCGGTTGGTCTCTCTTGCGACGCGTGCGGATGCGGTCGAAGTATTTCGAATCCAGTTTCATGATATCCCAATTATGGTGCGCAAAAGGGTGCACAACAAGAATTGACAAAGCGGAATGTTGCAGGCTTTTAGGTAGCCCCTTTAGGCCTGTTTGGTAACCCATCGGCTCTCCGTTGCCGAATTGCCAGACAGGCTCTAACCAACGTGAGAATCAGGAGATGGATGCCATGTCCCTGCGCCAACGCATGGAAAACAAGCTGCGGGAAGCTTTTTTGCCGGATCGCCTGAATGTCATTGATGAAAGCCACATGCATGCCGGACACCAGCCGGATATGACCGGCGCAGGCGAGACGCATATGCGTGTTCAGATAGTGTCTGAGCAGTTCTCAGGCAAGTCTCGCGTGGACCGCCACCGCGCCATTAATGGGCTATTGAAGCCCGAATTGGATGCCGGCCTGCATGCGCTGGCGATCGAAGCCGCGGCGCCTGGCGAACCGACGCGGTTTTGATTATCTACAGCGGCAATGAGCCATGGCAGCTTTAGCCCGGATGCTTTTCCGATAGGAAGCTCTGCACCTCCGATGCCGCAACATCATCCGCCACGAAAGACTGGCCGATGCCGTGGGTCAGGATGAAGGTCAGCCTGCCGCCCTTGACCTTCTTGTCCTGGGCGATCGCCGCCATCAACGTTTCGACCGGCGGAAGTGTGCCGGGGATATCCTTCATCGAAGTGGGCAGGCCCACCGCTTTCAGATGCGCTTCGACGCGGGTTGCGTCGTCCGGGCTTGCAAGATTCATGCGGGCGGAGAACTGGTGCGCCAGCACCATGCCGATGGCAACGCCTTCTCCGTGAACCAGCCGTTCGCTGTTATATTCGGTTGCCGCTTCCAGAGCGTGGCCGAAGGTATGGCCGAGATTCAACAGCGCGCGGACACCGTTTTCCTTCTCATCCGCGACAACGACGTCCGACTTCGCCTGGCAGCTCGTGGCGATCGCTTCGATGCGGGCCGGGCCGCCCTTCTCGATCTCCGCCCAGTTCTTCTCAAGCCAGGAGAAGAAATCCGGCTTGTCGATCAGGCCGTATTTGACCACCTCGGCATAGCCTGCACGAAACTCACGGGGGCTCAGCGTATCGAGAACGGTGGTATCGGCCAGCACCAGATCCGGCTGATGGAAAACGCCGACGAGGTTTTTGCCGTGACGGCTGTTGATGCCGGTCTTGCCGCCGACGGAAGAATCCACCTGCGCCAGAAGTGATGTTGGAATTTGGACAAAACGGACGCCACGGCGAACGATGCCGGCTGCGAAGCCCGCCAGATCACCGATGACGCCGCCGCCGAGCGCGATGACCGCATCGTTCCGCTCAATCCGCGCGGCAAGGATGGCATCGCACACGGTGACGAGGTGATCGAAGCTCTTGGTCTTCTCGCCTGCAGGTAGCGTCAGCGATACGGCCTCGATGCCGTCGGTCTGCAGACCATCCATCAAGGTTTCGAGATAGAGCGGCGCGACATGCTCATCAGTGATGATGGCGGCGCGCTTGCCTTTCAGCCGCGAGGAAATTTCTCCACCGGCCCGGCCGATCAGGCCAGGTCCGATAAGGATATCATAGGCGCGTTCACCCAGCGGAACATGAACAAGGCGCTCGTCGGTCTGGATGGCAGAGGGCATGGCATCAAGCTTTCTTGGTGAGGCTGGCGATGGCTTCTAGAACTTCCGTGGCGATGATGTCCTTGCGAACATCGCGGGATTCGATGGTGATGTCGGCTTCGCAATAGATGGGGTAACGCTTTTCCATTAGTGCCGCCAGCGTTGCCTTGGGGTTCTCGGTCTTCAGCAAGGGGCGATGATCCCGCTTGTTGACACGTTCCCACAGCACTTCGAGATCGGCTTTCAGCCAGAGCGAAACGCCGCCACGCTTGATATGTCTACGGGTATTCTCATTGATGAAGGCCCCACCACCGGTGGAGACCACCTTGGGTCCACCACGCAACAGGCGCTTGATCACGCGCGTTTCCAGTGCCCGAAATTCCTCTTCGCCATAGCTAGCGAAGAGCTCCGAGATCGTCATCCGCGAGACGCGCTCGATCTCGTCATCCGTATCGACGAAGGGGATCCTCAACTGCTGCGCGACCGACCTGCCGATTGCGGATTTTCCCGCACCCATGAGCCCAACAAAGACGATGTTGCGCCTGCCAAGGGCGGCACGCGCTTTTTCTCCCAGGCTCTGGGGAAGAGATAAGTTGGTTTCGCTCATGAATGATGGCCCATTTGGCTTCGGTATCTTCAAATGTTTACCAAGCGTCAAGCCAAATCGCGCCTTATAAGCATGTCGCGCAAAACTGTGCAGCGGTTTTGCGATTACGACATGCGATGAAACAAGAACCTAAAGCCTAAAGCGCGAATCCGAAGGATTGCGGCGCGCTTTAGGCCATAGAAATAGCCTGGCCCGATGACACCGATTGTCATGCGATAAGGCCAACCACGCCATGCCCTTGCCAAGATGTTCCCACAGGCAAGACGACCAAGTGCTGCGGAGTGATCATGCCCACCCTTTTCCGTTTTATCTTCATCCTCGCGGCCATCGCCGGCATCATCTATGGGAGCATGGTATCGCTTGTTTCACTGGTCAAACCGCGCGAGCGGGAAGTCACGGTGCGTATTCCTTCCGAGCGCCTCAACCCGCCCACACCTTGAGGAGCAGGCAAGCCATGTCTCGCCAGGATCATGCACGGCTGGAAGGCTTTCTGGAAATGATGAGCGCCGAGCGCGGTGCGGCGATGAACACGCTTGCCTCCTATGAGCGCGATCTCACCGACCTGATGGCGTTTCTCTCATCGCGCCATGCGTCATTGACCGAGGCAACCACAGCCGACCTCTCGGCCTATCTGGCTCATCTTTCTGCGCAAGGCTTTGCCGCATCCTCGCAGGCACGGCGCCTTTCTGCGCTCCGGCAGTTTTACAAGTTTCTCTATTCGGAGGGTGTTCGCACCGACGATCCGACCGGAATCCTGGACGCGCCACGCAAAGGTCGATCTCTTCCGAAAACCATGAGTGTTGCCAGTGTCACAGCGCTTCTCGCCAAAGCCGCGGAAGAGGCGAGCCTGGAAGGGCCGGGGCAACTGGCGCGCATCCGCATGCATCTTCTGCTGGAACTGCTCTATGCAACGGGCATGCGCGTTAGCGAACTCGTCTCCTTGCCGGCCAAGGTCCTGCGACACGAAGGCCGTTTCCTGATGATCCGCGGCAAGGGCAACAAGGATCGCGTCGTCTTGTTGTCACGAACGGCGATCGAGGCGATGGAAAGATATGATGAAGCCCGCAAGGCGCTCGCGCCGAAGGGCAAGTCAGACGAAGAAAGCCCGTGGCTGTTTCCCTCTGCCAGCAAGGAGGGGCATCTGCCCCGTCAGGTGTTTGCCCGCGACCTGAAGGATATCGCCATCCGCGCCGGCCTCACCCCGTCAGCCGTCTCGCCGCATGTGCTGAGGCACGCCTTTGCCACCCATCTTCTGCAGAACGGCGCGGATCTGCGCGCAGTGCAGGAACTGCTCGGCCATTCGGACATTTCAACGACACAAATATACACACATGTGTTGGAAGAACGCCTCCAAGAGTTGGTACAAACGCACCACCCTCTTGCCAAACAGGGCAAAAACCTTGATTAGAGCGACCGGAACCGCCGGGAGAGCCCGGTCAAACCTTGCGCAAAACGATCGGAAACGGATCTCATGCTCAGCTATCTCGACTTCGAAAAACCCATTTCGGACCTGGAAGGCAAGATTCTTGAACTGAAGAAACTGGCCGCAGAAGACGAGAGCATAGATACGTCCGAGGAAATTTCGCGTCTGGAATCGCGCGTCAACGACGCGATGCAGGACATCTATTCCAAGCTGAATGCCTGGCAGAAGACGCAGGTTGCCCGCCACCCGCAGCGCCCGCACTTCATCGACTATGCGAGCGCGCTCTTCACCGATTTCACGCCGCTGGCCGGCGACCGCAAATTTGCCGAAGATGCCGCCATTCAGGCAGGTCTTGGCCGTTTCAACGGCCAGCCAGTCGCCATCATCGGCCAGGAAAAGGGCAACGACACGAAGTCGCGCCTCAAGCATAATTTCGGTAGCCCGCGTCCGGAAGGATACCGCAAGGCGATCCGCGTTCTGGAACTGGCCGACCGCTTCTCTCTACCCGTCGTGACGCTCATCGATACCGCCGGCGCCTACCCTGGGGTCGGTGCCGAAGAACGCGGCCAGGCGGAAGCCATCGCCCGTTCGACGGAAATGTGCCTGAACGTCAAGGTGCCGATCGTGTCTGTCGTCATCGGCGAAGGTGGCTCCGGCGGCGCCATCGCGATCGCGACGGGCAACCGCGTCTACATGCTTGAACACGCAATCTACTCGGTGATCTCCCCGGAAGGTGCAGCCTCCATCCTCTGGCGCGATTCGACCCGCGCCAAGGAGGCCGCGACCAACATGAAGATCACTTCGGATGACCTGAAAGCGCTCGGCGTCATCGACGGGATAATCCCAGAGCCCATCGGCGGCGCCCATCGCGACCCTTCAGGCGTGATCGCCGCAACGGGGAAAACAATCGAATCTGCGTTGAAAGAACTGACGGCGCAAACCGGCAGCCAGCTTCGCGCCGAACGTCGTCAGAAGTTCCTGGATATCGGCCGCAGCCTGTAATTCGCTCGACCCTGTTTTCTGTTTGCAAAGGCGCGCCGCTCGCGGTGCGCCTTTTGCTTATCTGTGGTTCACACTGCCACGCGATAGGCCCGCCTTCTCGCAAACGACGCTTTTATCTCGCACAAATATGAAATATGAGGAATATTTCATATTTGTGACAGCAGGAGACAGTGATGTCGGTATTGGCGTCGGTAGGCGATGATTCCCGATCCCCGTTAAGGCTTCTGGAAAAGCCGCTGGCGTCCGGCATGTCGCGCGAGGTCTATGCTCTTCCCGGTACCAATATGCTCGTGAAGGTGCAGACAAAGATACCGCCACGCCGCTACTTCCAGAACATTCGGCTGCTGTATCTGGTGCGGCGTTTTTATAAGGCTATCGTGCCACTGCGGCGTGAACTGAGAGAGTATGAACGGGTCGCCCATGAAGGCCCAAGAACAGCGCGCCATCTGCAGCATTTTGCAGGCGTCGTTTCCACCGACAGGGGCACGGGAATTCTCGTGAAGGCTGTGCGCCGGAGGAACGGTGCCCTTGCGATGACCCTTCAGGACGCGATTGAGAGTGGGCAATATAGCCAGCAGACGGATAAGGCGCTTTCGGAATTCCTGGATTGGCTGATCAAGAGCGATATCGTTGCCGTGGACGTGCACCTGAAGAACATCGTTGTTGACGAGAAGAATGGCGCGTTGGTCTTGATCGACGGCATCGGAGACAAGACCTTCCTTCCTGTCCGGTCATGGTTTTCCTGGCTGAACAGGAGCTATAAGAAGCGGCTGGCCCAGTCGATCCATGCGGAAGTGGCGCACCGCTTTATGAAATCAGCGTTGAGCAACCGGACGATTCTTCTACTCTTCGTGTTCGCAGGTACGATGCTGGGCATCGATATTTCGGATGGTCAGTTGATCGATGGGTGAATCTTCGTAGTTTCCAATAAGCCGTGGACACCTGCACCCTACCCCAGCAGACTGTTGACTCGATCTCGATCTTACGTTGTATCGTTGATGGAGGGACGTAGGGGCGTCTCCAAGGGGTAAAGGGACATCTTAAAAAAGATTTTGACGCTGCAGGTCGCAGGACTGGCCGTGGCCGCCTGTGCAGAAAGACCAGATGCTATTGTTCCAGTCGACGTGCCGATGGCCGCTTATGGCAACATGGACTGTCAATCATTTGGCGCAGGAATACCTGAAGGAGAAAACCGCTCTATTCGCCGTCTCCAAGCAACAGAACGATGCCGCAACAGGCGATGCTTTTGGCGTCTTTCTAATAGGCGTTCCGATGTCGAGCACCTTTGGTGGTGATAATGAAGGTCAGGTGGCTGTCACGAAAGGAAAAGTCAACGCGATTGAAGCCAATCTGAGAAGCAAAGGCTGCAACATTCCGGCGGTGACAAAACCGGGAAGCAAAAAGTCGGCGAAGTGACAACGTGATTTCGCTGTAAGGTATCACACCTCTAGCGACTCATCGACGATAGAAGAATCGACCGGCGGCATTTTGTTGGCGGTCATTCTGGTGATCGGAACATACCGCTCGACTGTTGTACTTGTTTCTAGGGCATTGATCGCTTTGCTTCGGACAAAGCTGGAATTCTCAACGGTGCCAAGGCGAGCGACTGTCCGCTGCGCGCTCTCCACATACATCGCGTGCGAAATGTCTCCCCGGTGAAACAGAATGTAATTTTTGACCTCGATAGGTAACGTACGACGCAGCAAGTATTCTTGCCCAGCCATCCGCTGCGGTGCGCAGTTCATGCCATGTGTAAAACCCAGAAGGCATGACTGCGCGAAAGTGAGATAGGATTTGGACGGGTCCAACTCGCAGCGGATTCGGCCAAAGCGCGCGAGTATCGCCCCACGCTCTGAGGTTGTCAAAAAGTGACACAAAAAGCGCCTAAAAGCGCAGCTTTCTCAGTGGCTTGAAAAATATGATGGTGCCCCTTGCCGGAATCGAACCAGCACTCCTTTCGGAACCTGATTTTGAGTCAGGCGCGTCTACCAATTCCGCCAAAGGGGCAACTCCAAAGCGTGTCGGTTGGTATCCGGCGGACTATACGAACCGCGGGTCTTTGGTCAACCTGTTTTTGCTGAAAATTTCGTTTGATGAAACTTTGCTTGTCTGCCGCGGGAGCGGGGGTTCTAAGGATTGCAGTTCGGCTGGGACTGGATTAGAGCGATGGTGCTTTCCGCCACGAAGTGCGTCGCGATCGTTCAATTTCGCTTGGCTCGCTTTCAGGCGTTCTTTTGCGAGACCTCGTTCGTGGAGACGCTGAACTTTCTTCGAAGCGGGGTACCTTAGTTTCCACCTGTTGAGGTGGTTTGCAGGATTCTGGCGGTATGAGGACGATGATGAGCGTAGGTGTTTCAGCAGAAAAAAGCCGCATGGTTTCGGCGTTGCTCGTCACGGCGGGTATGATCTTCACCGTTGGGTCGGCGTTGGGGTTTCAGCATATTGGTGGCTATACGCCTTGCGCGCTATGCCTGCTGCAGCGTGATCCTTACTATTATGCGATCCCGATCGGCGTTCTTGCCATCCTCGCCAGCATCTTCAAGCTGCCGGCTGCCCTCACGCGAGTGCTGCTCGTCTTGATCGGCATCGCCATGCTCATTGGGCTCGGGCTTGGCGTCTATCACTCGGGTGTTGAATGGGGTTTTTGGCCAGGTCCGACGACCTGTGCGACTGGCGCACCTTCCATCACCACCAATGCCGGCAATCTCTTGAATGATCTTAACGCCATCAAGGCCCCATCCTGCAACGAGGCGGCGTTGCGTGTTCTAGGGCTCTCATTTGCGGGCTGGAACGTGATCGCAAGCGCAGTGCTTGCCGGCATCGCGTTTTGGGGTGCGAGCCGTAAAAGCGGTTGATCAAAGAGAGATACGGACTTAGAGCGCACCGCGATGTGTGGAGCGCGCGGTTCGCTTTAAGCTTTTCGTGTGAATCCCGTTATTCAAAGTGCCGTGCGTCCTATTGGACGCACAAAGTGCGCTCTATCTCTGAGACTGCACGCATCATGCTTTCCGAAAATCGGTTTCGATTCTCGGGCGTATGCTGTAGCCGTTGCATAGCGCTTCGTCCGCTCTAACGGTACGAAGGACACAGAATTCGTGCCTACATTTGCCGTCGGAGGCAGTCCTGAAAAATCAGGGCTGCAGTTCGGTATCCCAGTAGAGATAGTCCATCCAGCTTTCGTGCAGGTAGTTCGGCGGGAAAGACCGTCCGTTGTTGTGCAGGTCCTGAACCGTAGGCTGGTAGGGATGCTGGTGCGGGAACATGCCGGCCTGTTTTGGCAGCTTGCTGCCCTTTTTGAGGTTGCAGGGAGAGCAGGCCGCGACAACATTGTGCCATGTCGTCTCTCCGCCATGGGCGCGGGGGATGACGTGATCGAAGGTCAGGTCGTCGCGAGATCCGCAATACTGGCACTCGAACTTGTCGC
>Ga0308171_1002019_pt1 | contig 23228 bp, 21 predicted proteins | sample PhyGR1_FD_202135 | JGI IMG/M metagenome (GOLD analysis project Ga0308171, IMG submission 202135) | Phyllosphere microbial communities from UC Gill Tract Community Farm, Albany, California, United States - DLSLSG.R1 | ecosystem: Host-associated > Plants > Phyllosphere > Unclassified | place: USA... | reverse complement strand
CAACAATTATTCAATAACGAGATCAAATATCACATCAACCCGACTGGAAAATTTGTAATCGGTGGTCCTCACGGAGATACAGGTTTGACGGGAAGAAAGATCATTGTGGATACTTACGGTGGAAAAGGTGCACACGGAGGTGGCGCATTCTCAGGAAAAGATCCAAGTAAAGTGGACAGAAGTGCAGCTTATGCAACCAGACACATTGCTAAAAACTTAGTTGCAGCAGGTGTTGCGGATGAAGTTTTGGTACAGGTTTCTTATGCAATCGGTGTTGCAGAACCTTGTGGACTGTACATCAATACGTACGGAACTTCAAAATTGAACATCAACGATGGCGAATTGGCGAAGAAGGTTCAGCAATTGTTTGACCTAAGACCTTACGCAGTTGAGAAAAACCTTAAGCTAAGAAATCCGATCTATATCGAGACTGCAGCTTACGGACACATGGGGAAAGATTATTACATAGCTGATAAAACTTTCAACAAAGGTCTTAAAAACGAGATCACTTTGAAAGACCTGGAATTTTTCACATGGGAAAAACTGGATAGAGTAGAAGATATCAAAAAAGAATTCGGACTTTAATCTGATTCTTGTATAAAAAGTAAAACTGCTTTGTCTTTTGATGAAGCAGTTTTTTTATTTCTAGATATTCTTTCAACAAACATCTGTTTTGTTATTTTTGTCGTAAATAAGATCAAGTCAAAATGAAATCAAAAATATTCATCCTTTTTATACTATTTGCGTTTTGTGGTTTTGCCAAGTCACAATTGACGATGCATAAGTTCATCACAGCGGGTTACGTCTATCAGAATCAAAGTTTTGGGGAAATAGGAGGGAAGTTGCTTTTCCTCAGCAATGATGATGTCCTTTTCCGAGTTGGAGCATCTGCATTGATGGGTTCTGCAAACAATGAGTTTGCGATCATGCCAAAGGTAAACGCTGATTTCCTGTTGAATTTTCAAAAAAATGTGGATTTCTACCACGCTCATTATTTTGTTTTAGGAGCAGAAGCTACCAATAAATATATTGCTCCGAAGGTAGGCTTCAGTCTTTTTGGGATTTTGGACCTGACAGGTGGCTACGGATTTTCGCTCGATAAAGACGGAATTAACGGAAAAGAGCTAAAAGGACTCAATATCAATTTCACAATAAATATCCCATTAGTTCTGCTTAATTGATTTAACTTTTAAAATATATTTGAATCAAATTAAATAAATTCGAAAGTTTAACAATTCATTAACGTTTTGTTTTGACTTTTTTATTACTTTTACAGACTTAAAAAATGCGTATAGACTAAATCTACTTCATTAAATTAAAAACAACCGAGTCAGGAAAATTAGTTACCCTTGTAACTGACGATTTGCTGGGTTTTATATTAAAGAAGTAATTATTATGAAAACGCAAACTGATAGCCAATTAATCCTACAATATCAGAATGGTGAAGAACATTCACTTTCTCTTCTGATCAACAGGCACAAAAAAGATCTTTTCAGCTTTATCTACTACAAATTGATGGATGAAGACCTGGCAAATGACATCTTCCAAGATACCTTTATCAAGGTCATTGTAACGCTGAAAGAAGGTCGTTATAAGGAAGAGAACAAATTCATCCTTTGGGCAAAGCGTATTGCGCACAATTTGATCATCGACCATTACCGTATCCAGTCAAAAAACATCAAGATCTCCGAAACGTCTTATGAAAATGAAGAGTTTTCTATCTTCGATATCATCAAAGAACCAGAAAGCAACATCGAAGACCGCTTGATAGATAAGCAAATAAACGACGATCTTTTGAGAATGCTCGTAATGCTTCCGGAGAACCAGCAGGAGGTCATCAAACTTAGATTTTTCGACGGTCTCAGCTTCAAAGAGATTGCGGACCATACAGATACGAGTATCAACACAACGCTTGGCAGAGTGAGATATGCACTCATCAACCTTAGAAAGATAATGGACGAACATAAAATTATTTTGACAAAATAATAATTTATTAATAATAAAGATTTTCTTTTGGCGTTATTGTTGTAAAAGTCAGCCTATGAAAAAAAACGACACTTTAACAACCAAAGCATTGACGCCGAAAAAAGAAATAATCGATTTTCTGATGAACTATTCCAAGAATATTCATCCGATAAAAACTAAGAACAGAAAAACCATTTTAGTTTCAAAGAACTAAGCATTTTAGATTTTTAAATAATTGATTTTTATGATTGAACTTTCCTACGTGGATCAAAAATGATTAGATTTGTGCCTTATGAAAAACATAAGGCACATTTTTTTTGATCTCGACAATACACTTTGGGATCACCGCAAGAACGCATATTTGACCATCAAGGAATTATTCTCTCAAAAGAAGATATCTGAACTATATAACATCGATTTTGAGTTGTTTCACGATGCTTATCACGAGATCAATGAGAAACTTTGGGAACAGATGCGTGATGGCGAGATCGATAAGGAACATCTAAGAAAATACAGATTTTATAACACCTTTCTAAGATTCGAAGTCGATGATCAGGATCTTGCGGATTATTTCGAGCATCATTTCCTTGATGAGATCCTGAAATATAATGAGCTCGTTCCTGGTGCGGCTGATCTTCTGGATTACCTCCAAGCCAAAGAATACAAAATGCACATCATCTCCAATGGTTTTCAGGAAGTGACGGAGAGAAAATGTATTCTCTCCGGAATCGCTGATTATTTTGAAACCATTACGAGTGCAGATTCTGTGGGTGTGAGAAAACCAAGACCTGAGATCTTCCAATATTCTCTAGACCTAGCAAAAGCGGAGAAAGCTGAAAGTATCCTGATTGGCGACGATTGGATTGCAGATGTAAAAGGGGCGCAAAGATTTGGGATCGATGTGATTTTCTTTGATGTTTACGATGATGATCCTAAAGAAGAGGATTTGAAAGTCATCAAAGATTTGTCAGAAGTAAAAGAATATTTATAAAATAGAAAAGCCTTTCAATTTGAAAGGCTTTTTTATGTTTTGAAGTTGTTCAGAATTAGATTCCCAAACTTTCTCTCACTCTGGTAATCGTTGCCGAAGCTATTTTTCTTGTTTTCTGTGCACCTTCCTGAAGTTTCGCTTCAAGTTCTGTAAGGTTGTTCATGTAATAATCGAAAGTTTCTCTTTCCTTAGCAAATCTCGTCAAAATCAAATCTAACAATTCTTTTTTAGCGTGTCCGTAGCCATAATTTCCGGCCAGATATTTTGCTCTCAATTCTTCCGTTTGTTCCGGCGTTGCTACCAAAGCATAGATGGCGAAAACTTTATCGGTTTCTGGGTCTTTTGGGTCTTCCAAAGGCGTAGAATCTGTTTCGATGGACATTACCTGCTTTTTCAATTCTTTTTCTGGCAAGAAAATGTTGATGATGTTTCCTCTCGATTTTGACATTTTTTGTCCATCGGTTCCGGGAACATATTTTGTGTCCTGTTGTAATTCAGCTTGAGGCAAAACCAAAACTTCACCCATTTGATTATTGAACCTTGAAGCAACATCTCGTGCAATCTCCAAATGCTGCAACTGGTCTTTCCCAACCGGAACTATTTCCGCATCATAAAGCAAAATATCTGCTGCCATCAAAATCGGATAGGTGAAAAGTCCAGCGTTGACATCCTGCAACCTGTCTGCTTTATCTTTGAAAGAATGCGCCAATGTCAATCTTTGGTAAGGAAAAAAGCACGACAAATGCCAAGATAATTCACACGTTTCAGGAATATCGCTTTGTCTGTAGAAATACGTTTTTTCTGTGTCTAGTCCGCAGGCAAGCCAAGCCGCAGCGATCTCGTAGGTATTTTCTTTAAGTTCAACCGCATTTTTGATCTGCGTTAAAGAATGTAGGTTTGCGATGAACAAAAATGATTCGTTCTCTGGTTTTTTGGATAATTCGATAGCGGGAATGATCGCTCCCAAAAGATTTCCCAAATGTGGTGTTCCGGTGGCTTGTATTCCGGTAAGGATTCTAGACATTTTAATTTTAGATTTAAAATTTAATTTGTAAAAATAAGAAAGATAAAAAGCTTTGGCAATTTTTTTTGATTTCCAATGGCAGGTTTTCATTATATTAGTGAAAATATTTTCACAAATGGAGAACAACGATTATCTGTCGCCAAAGATCTTTAGGTCGATCAAAAGTTTATGGATCCTGTTGGCTATTTTTATAGCAGTTGATTTTACAACTAATTTTTTCTATCCCGAAAACAAAGGTTCTTTCCTGGCCAGTATTTTTGATTTCTTGTCAGATGCATTGGCTTGCTTGTTATTTAGTTGGTATTTCGTTGTCAATAAGCGTTGGAAATCGCTTCTGGTCGTACTTCCGCTTCTTGTTGTGTGTTTCTTTTTTATGAAAGACCTTCGCGACACGCTAGACTATTACTTACCATTTGAAAAACTGATCGATTCGGATACGCTTAGGAAATATACATATATCATCGTAGAGTTGGTAGCGGTTTTCATTCTCGCCAAAAGATATATGGTCGAGGAAAATGTTGATGGTAAATGGTCTTTGCTAAAATTATTTCTGTTGAATCTGTGCTTTTTCTCTCTGTATAATACCGATTTGGGAATGGTGGAGCAGATGATCTCGTCGACTTCATTCAACTCAAAAACGGCTGAGCTCATCGTCACTTTTATCTATTACGCCTTATCATCTATTCGAAGCATTGCATTTTTGGGTGCATTCCTATTTTTGATCGCTTGTTTGGCAAAACGAGAAAATGTCTACAACTTCACTTCAAATATCTTAAATTTTGCCAATCGTTATTATGGTGTAACGGTTTTGATATCAATTAGTTGTTTGATATTTTCATTCTTTTATCTTTTGGAAAATGCAGTTTCACTCGAACTGGATTTTTTTGGTAAAGAGCTGACGATTTTTGGTTGGATCAATAACATTTCGGTGATTGCTTTCTTCATCATCTGCTCCAGATTTGTGGGACAATTTCTGAAAGAAAGAAGCATTCTGAAACAAAAATATTACGGTGTGGTAGGCAGTTCGGTTTGGATTCCGGTGATCAATATCATTTCTTTATTGATGATAAAATTCGATGACAAGATCAAATTCCTTTCGCCTTTAAACATAAAAACATCTAAAAAGATACATTTGGCAATTGCATCCCTTCTCATTCTGTTCTTCTATAGGAAAGATATTCTGGATAATGACAAAAGGCTGGAAGGTCTATTGCTGAGCGCGATTTACATTGCGGCATTCTGGCTGGTGGCCTATCTCAAAAAGTACAATTGGGTTTTCCCTGCAGTTTTGGCGTTGATAGTGACGTTCGTCAAAGTTTATCCTTTCTATCAGGGACTTTACGCCACAGAATTTATCTTCAAAGATTATGTTTTGGATCTGGTAAAGCACACGTTTTCCATTGCAATGATCCTAACAACCATTGTTTTTTATGGTATTTATTACATCGCTTTTCAAACTTTGAAGAAAGATTAAATTTTATTTTTTACGGATAATGACGGCGACTTTAGTGAACATGCTGTCCGCGTCTTCGTCATTGCTGTTTGCCTTGTAGTCCAATGTGTATTTGCCTTCTTTTTTAATTGGTATCCTGATGACCTCCTGCTCAAAGCTCCAATCGGACTTCGTTGGTTCTACAATTTTTTCTGTAGGCGCTTCGCTGTCTGTTGTACGCTCATCGGTGTACTGATCATCTTCTTGTTCCTCTTCTTTTCGGATCTCATAAGTAGATTTGATGATCTTGTCATTGCCTGCAAACATGGGAACTGTTTGGTTTTCAATCGTTTTGCCATCAAGGCTAAGATTATATCTCAAATCAAAAATCGGAACATTGTCGTTCTTAAGAAAAGAAGCATCCATTTTGCCCCATATCACGAGTTCGTCGCCCGCTTTGAGGTCCAAATTCTCGACAGTGTTGACCAATTGACCATCAACAGGTGTTTCTTCTGTGATCGTTTTGCCCACAGGATTGCATGAAACAATAGTTAGTGCAGATAAAAGTATAGGGAAAATAGATCTCATCATTAGATTTTTAAGTGTTTGCTGAAATAATCATTCATCAATGCGGTAACGCTACTGCCTTCTTCGTTCGTTGGACTGATAAGGTAAAACTGACCTTTTTCGTTTTTGATAGAACTGATAATGTAATTAGTCGTGGTGTTGGAGCTGTAGCCAACCCTTGTAACACTTACCAAAATGCTGTTGTCACTGATCTTTTTGATGAATTTGAATTCGTCATCGCTATCATAGATCTGGCTGAAATAGCCCGAGTACATTCTGTTCTCAAAATCTAGGTCTCCGAAAACCCCGGAATACTGGGATGTGGCAAGGAAGCCAACTTGGTCAAAGGTGTTTTTGCTGTGGTCCTCATCACGATACAGGTAGAATTGTATTTTATCTTTGTTGATGTTCACGCTGTCATTATTCTTCAAAAAGTACTTAAGTTCCTTTTGCAGAGATGTGTAGTAAACATTGTAATTTTTTAATTCAATTTCGGAAAGGCTCGGTTTTACTTTGTCCCAAGTCAAGTTTTCGGTGGCTGTTTCTTTGCCAAAAGCTAAGAGATTTTGTGCTTTTTTATAAATCGAGAACAATGCAGCGTATTGCATCTTTGGATCATTGTATTTTGGAACTTCAGCTGTATAAAGGTAATACGTTGAGTTTGTAGGATTGTATTGCCTGTAATACATTAGTTTGCGACCGAATCCATCCACATACAGCAAAGCATTTTTGTCTTCGAAGAGAATTTTTTCAGGTTCATTGAATTTCTTAATATCAGAAACCGGGAAGATATTGGGATCTGTAGATTTTCCAACCAACAATAATTCATCCGAATCACCATCAGAAAAAGCATTTTGGATGCTGATGACTGCTTCTGGTTCCGAGTCTTCATTTTCTGAGGTCGAGTTGGGGTCTGTGAGAGCAATCTTGCTGGAAAAAGAATAGTCTTTGAGGAAATTGCCGACAGGAAGCATGACATCAATCGCGGTTGCAGAATCCAGCTCGTAAGATACTTTCTTCAGGATGGGTTGTTTTCTCGCCTCACTATCTCGGATAGAATCGATTTGTGATTGTGGAATTCCCAGAACAAGGCTTTCGTATTCATCACTGTTTTCGATGTCAGCATCTTGAGCTTCGTCTTTGCACGAGAAAATAAATAGAGAAATTAATAAAATCAGGTAGGTTTTTTTCATCATCGATTTATTAACTCTAAAAATAACAAAATTATTCTATTAAAATCCGCATCCTTTCAGATTTCACATAGATATCTGATAATTAGTTTTGAAATGTTGATTTTTGATCTTTTCCACCTCTATTTTTTGAGGTCAATTTTATAATTAAAAGTAAGAACCTTGAGATGCCAGAGCGTTAAATTTTGCTCAGCGGAAATGTGGTCATTATCAGGACCAATGGTCAATCGGTCTCGGAAAGAACTGATGAATTGAGACCAATATTCGCCCTTCGAATCTTGCAGTAAAAAATAAAATCCAGCGTCGCCAAATTTTTCTCCCGAAGAATCTAAAACCAGCGCACCATTTTCTCCAACACTAGGATTCATAATGACTGTCGCATTCCCATTCGGAAGAGGAAAGACAGCTTTCACACAGGTTTTTCCGGAAGGCAAAGTGCAGATACCATAAACGCCAGAATAGATGACCTGCCCGCTCGATTCAATCGATCGGAACCAAAATGTATATTTGATCTCATTCGATTTTGGGTCTATCAGATTGATGATCTCACTTTTTAATGATTCTGAGTCAGCAATATTTTTGGTGGGAATATTCAATTGATTGATCCTGTTACTGAATAATTTGGTTATTAAGATCCCGAAAAATTTAAAGAAAGGATTCCATTTTACAGCAAATTTCAAATCGTATTTTTCTGTACTTTCGTAAAAATCAATGACGTTTTTGGAAAGATCTGAGAACTCCGTTTCGGATAAGTTCAACTTTGCCATGGAGGGAATAATGCCTTTTGCTTTCGAATCTTTTTCTATGATCAAGTTCTCTTTTCTCGCAAATTGATGGATAAAATCTTCTCCGATGGCATCCAAATTCCCAAAAGGTCCTATCAACCAAGGGAAATCTTTGGGTTTGATCTTTCTTCCACGCAGAATCACCCATTGCTGAGTGACCCAATCCTGAAATTTCTGCATTGGATAAGCAAATCTCATCTTATTGGTTTTTTAGATCTGGAATAATGTTGCGTCGTCCATTCCATTCTCCAAATTCTGAAATGGGTTTGAAACGCAAGGTTGTGAATTCAAAATGAAAATCTTTTCGGTCTCTTTCTTTCATTGCGTCCGCATGTCTTTCTGGTTTTGGAACTTTGCTGTGTCCGTGGACCATATCCGTCATTTCCTTTTGCGTTGTCCAAATTGAAAAGGTAGAAACAGTATTTGGGAATTTGATAGAAGCTAATGATAAAGTTGTGGCAGGATGATCGCGAACCAATTTTTCCACAGGTCTTCCCCAATGGATAAATCTGGGGATTTCTAAAAACTTCATTCTGGCAATAGTTACTGCAACGACTGGAGAATCGGGGTTTTCAAATTCTGTTGTTTCAGCTGGAATTTCGAACTTGTTGAATTTCCCCCATTTTCTCATAAAAGTTAATCTCGTGTGCCAACCTTTCGCAAGGATTTTACCAAAATGATTTTCATCCAAGAAATGATCAATTGCTTCTTCGTTTTCCCATTGGGCAAATACGGCTATTTGTCTTATCAACATTCGGGAAGGCGAAAAAATTGGAGAACCCAAAGTCATCGCTGTCATTACTTCTGAATGTATCAAACCTGGAATTTTATTTTGCTTCGGAGGAAACAAAAGGAATTTGAACGCATCAAAATAATTTGTTTTTACTAAATGATAAGTGAATACGCTCATTTTTTCAGCTTTGCTTTAAAATTTAATATCAGAAGAAAAATGCCATGAATAAACTACTCGATCAAGATCTTCTCCCCACCAAACTTCGGTTCCACGCCAAAAAAGAAATCCCAAAACACTTTTACTCTAGCCAGTTTTTCACGGGCATTAGTTTTAAAACCTGCTTCTTTGTCCACATCTTTTGCATTGTAGCCATACGCGGTGATGTCGTTTTGATGCGCAAGATAGATGGCGCGCTCGTTGTGAAAACGCTGAGAAATCACTATAAACGATTTCTGTCCAAAAATCTCTTTAGCCCGAATCACAGAATCTAAAGTCCTGAAACCAGCGAAGTCTTCATAGATCTTATCGGCCGGAACGCCCAACCTGATGAGCGCCTTCTTCATATCTTCAGGTTCGTTGTAGTTTTTTCTGGAGTTGTCACCGCTCGCAATGATATTTTGGATTCTGCCTGCGTGGTAGAGTTCTGCCGCAGCTTTTATACGATTGACGAAATACGGATTTGGTTTTCCATTCGCCAAGATTCTGCTCGTTCCTAAGAGAAGTCCAACTTTCTCATTAGGAAGATTTCCAATGTCCGAAGTCACGTTGTCTTCTGCTTCATAATCAATCGTGTAGTTTGCGTACAAAACAAAAAGAACTGATAATCCGAAGAAAATCAGTCCTGTAAATAATATTTTTTTGAATAGTTTCATCTGTTAAAAATCCAATCCGTTCGGGAAAGCTTTCTTCCTGAAAATATAAAGGAACAGCGCACCAACGGTAATAGAACTGTCTGCAACGTTGAAAATATATTTGAAGAACTCGATCTTGTTACCTCCAAAAAGCGGAACCCAGTCTGGCCAGGTCGTATCTACCAATGGGAAGTGCAACATATCCACCACACAACCTTTCATCAGGTCGGAGTAGCCGTGTCCAATTTGTGTCAGTTTGGAAACGCCTCCATAATCAATCCATCTTTCTGAAGCAACGTCATAGAAAGTTCCACTGTCGAAGATCACGCCGTAGAAGATCCCATCAAATACATTTCCGATCGCGCCGGCAAAGATCATGGCCATTGGAATGATGAGATAATTGGAAGCACCTTCCTTCAACCATTTTTTGAATAGTACGACCATTCCGATGGCAAGGATTACTCTCAGGAGAATCAAGGCATATTTTCCCCAAAGTCCACCAAAATGTAACCCGTAGGCCATTCCCGGATTTTCAACAAAAGTCAATTTAAACCAGCTAAGACCAAGAACATTCACGCTCTCTCCAAGATAGAAATGGGTTTTGATATATATTTTTGAGAACTGGTCGATGAAAAGGATCAACAGTGTAATGGCAATTATCTTCTTCATTACAATCCTTTTGGTTTAGAAGGTTTGAATATTTTCTTTTCTTTTCTATCGGTGATCTTTTGAACGGTCTTCTTGTTGTGGAAATTATTTTTCGTGTGAAATTTCTCGAATTCGATGTTCATATCTTTCAGTACACTTTTCAGTGCCGTCAATTCCATTGCGTTTTTTGGATGTACAATTATGGATTCCATGTTGTATTTTTTATAGTTTAAAATCGGGATGATGTTAATTTTCCGTGGAGAAAAATTATTTGCAAATGTAATTCAATTTACTTATTTCTTGGACAATTCGTCCAGCCTTTTCCGTTCTTTTTCGGTAAGGTCGTCCAAGCCATTCTTTCCGATTTTGCTCAGAAGTTGGTCGATCTCATCTTGTCGTTCCTTGCGTTTCGCATTGAACTCGTCATCGATGGTGTAATATTTTTGTTCCGGTTGGAAAATATTTTTGACCGACTTATTATTAAACATAAAAAATCCGATCAAAATAACCACTAATAAAATAATAATGACTGCCATCCTTATAAAAAAAATACAAAGCAAAAGTGCCGAAACACCTTATGCTTTGTATTAGAATTTATTACATTATACTTTGTACTTAATACTTTTTACAACAGTTTATCGCTGCATATTTTTAGCTTCAATGCTCAATGTTGCGTGAGGCACCGCTCTCAATCTATCTTTCGGGATCAGTTTTCCAGTCACTCTGCAGATTCCGTAAGTTTTGTTTTGAATACGAATCAATGCGTGTTTCAAATCACGTACAAACTTTTCCTGTCTTCCAGCTAAAATAGAATTTTGCTCTTTGCTCAAGGTTTCTGCGCCTTCTTCAAAAGCTTTGAAAGTAGGCGAAGTGTCGTCTGTTCCATTGTTTTGGTCATTGATAAAACTTTCCTTGATCAAAACAAGGTCGTATTCTGCTTTGTCGATTTTACCTTGTATCAATTCTTTGAATTCCTGAAGGTCTGCGTCACTATATCGTAATTTTTCGTCGGCCATTTCTATAGTTATTAATTGTTCACAATTTTATTTTTTGGCTTTTTCAATTTATAGCAGCCACGCTATTTTTGGATTGACAAGTATAGAAATAAAATTTAAAAAATATTGATAAAGTAGAGTCAATTCACAATTTCTTAACAATAACAAAAAATCGTTTATTTTTTCTCAACTTTTACCCTGAATTTTTCTTCATCTATCTCTATTTCGTCAAAATTTGAGAGTGAATTTACAAATTCTATTTTATCTGACAATACTTCTTCAGAAATATATGCATCATTGTTAATAAGTTCTGTCTGGAACGGCGAATTCTCTTCCAATTGGATTGATATCCTGTCCGTTAAATCAAAATCCTTTTCTTTTCTAAGATTCTGAACCCTGTTGATGAACTCTCTTGCAATTCCTTCCGATCTCAATTCATCCGTCATCTTCAAATCTAATGCCACAGTTGTTTTTCCTTCGCTAGCAACTGTCCATCCTGGGATATCTTTCGTAAATATCTCAACGTCATCCATGGTGATCTCGTATCCGGAAACTGTCGTTTTTCCTTCTTTTTCCAATGAAGCAATCTGCTCAGAAGTAAAGTTGGAGATTTCTCCAGCCACGGTTTTCATATCTTTTCCTAGTCTCGCACCAAGTGTTTTAAAATTCGGTTTGATCTGTTTTACAATAAGATGCGATGCTTCTTCGGAATTAATCAACTGTAATTCCTTCACATTTACTTCTTGTTTGATTAACTCAGAAACGGCTAAGATCTGTTCCTCGGTTTTCTTGTCCAAGACCGGAATCATCACTTTTTGAAGTGGCTGACGAACTTTTACATTTTCTTTCTTTCTCAATGAAAATACCATTGACGTAATTTGTTGCGCCAAATGCGTTTTCTCAACCAGATCCTGGTCAATCAAGCTCTCATCTACAACTGGGAAATCTGTCAGGTGAACAGAATTTACCAAATCTTTTCCAGTGACTTTATTCAAATCTTGGAACAATTGGTCCATAAAGAATGGCGCAATTGGTGCAGAAAGTTTCGCTACAGTTTCCAAGCAAATATATAAAGTTTGGTAAGCCGAAATCTTGTCATCAGAATAATCGCCTTTCCAGAAACGTCTTCTGCAAAGTCTTACGTACCAGTTGCTTAAGTTGTCATTAACGAAATTATTGATTGCTCTCGAAGCTTTTGTCGGCTCGTAATCTTCGTAGAAAGATTTCACATCTTTTATTAATAAATTTAATTCAGACAAAATCCAACGGTCAATTTCCGGACGGTTTTCTATGTTGCTTTCCAAATATTTGAAACCGTCGACATTCGCATATAAAGCGAAGAAAGAGTAGGTGTTGTAAAGTGTTCCAAAGAATTTTCTACGCACTTCATCAATGCCTTCGATATCGAATTTCAGATTTTCCCAAGGATTTGCATTGGAAATCATATACCAACGCGTCGCATCCGGTCCATAAACAGAAAGTGTTTCGAATGGGTCAACGGCGTTTCCAAGACGTTTCGACATTTTCTGTCCGTTTTTGTCCAAAACCAAACCGTTTGAAACTACATTTTTATAAGCAACAGAATCAAAAACGGTCGTTGCAATCGCGTGCAAAGTGTAGAACCAACCACGAGTTTGGTCAACACCTTCTGCGATGAAATCTGCCGGAAAAGCTTTGTTGTTATCAACTTGTTCTTTGTTTTCAAAAGGATAATGCAATTGCGAATATGGCATCGCTCCGGAATCGAACCAAACATCGATGAGGTCGCTTTCACGCTTCATCGGTTTTCCGGATGCTGAAACCAAAGTGATTTGATCCACAATATTTTTATGAAGGTCAACCAAAGCGTAATTTTCCTCCGACATATTTCCAATTTCAAAACCTTTGAAAGGATTTTCTTTCTGGAAACCTGCTTCGATGGATTTTTCAATCGCGTTGTACAATTCTTCCACAGAACCGATTAACACTTCTTCTTTTTTGTCTTCAGTTCTCCAAATCGGCAACGGAATTCCCCAATACCTGGAGCGTGAAAGATTCCAGTCGTTGGCATTTTTCAACCAATTTCCGAAACGGCCTTCACCTGTAGATTTTGGTTTCCAGTTGATGGTTTCATTCAAATCGAACATTCTGTCTTTCACATCAGTCACTTTGATGAACCAAGAATCCAATGGATAATATAACAAAGGCTCATCAGTTCTCCAACTGTGCGGATAACTGTGAACATATTTTTCAACCTTGAAGGCTTTATTTTCTTTTCTTAATTTTAATGCAATTCTCTCATCAACAGAAAGATAGGCTTTCAAATCAGAGATGATTGATTTTAAATTTTCTTTTTGAATATTAAATTCGATGGCTTTTTCATCATCACTCAGATATTCTCCTTTCACGTATTCTTTAGCAAAACCATAGGTGTCATCATTTACAATAGCTAAGAATCGCCCTTGCATATCAACCAAAGGAACCGGATTTCCATTGTCATCCAACACCAACATTGGCGGAACTTCAGGCGTTGCTTCTTTCGCAACTTTCGCATCATCAGCACCAAAAGTTGGTGCGGTATGCACGATTCCTGTTCCGTCTTCGGTGGTTACAAAATCTCCAGAAATCACTCGGAAAGCGTTTTCTGGATTTTGGTAAGGTTTTGCGTAATCTAAAAGTTGTTCGTATTGAATTCCAACCAAATCAGCACCTTTGAATTCGGCTAAGATTTTATATGGAATTACTTTCGTTTCAGAAGTGTAATTGGCGAAATCTTCATCGGTTCCTTCCGCATATTTCTTCGCAAATTGTTTTCCAACCAAAGCTTTCGCCAAAATGATATTAATCGGTTCAAAAGTATATTGATTGAAAGTCTTCACCAAAACATAATCGATTTTTGGTCCAACCGTCAAAGCGGTGTTGGAAGGTAAAGTCCAAGGCGTGGTCGTCCAGGCAAGGAAATAAACATCAGATTTTGGTTGCTGATTGTCAAATTCTTCCCAATGTAAAGCGCCGCCGCAACTATTTCCGGCTGCTTCAGAACTATCTATTGTTGAATCAGAATAAGCAATTGCTGATAGTTTTTTCCAAGTTTCGCTTGCATTTTCGGGCGCTTGTTTTATTTTAAATTGAGCTACAACTGTTGTGTCAGAAACATCACGGTAAGCGCCTGGCTGATTCACTTCGTGGGAAGATAATCCTGTTCCCGCTTTCGGAGAATACGGCTGAATTGTGTAACCTTTATACAACAGACCTTTGTCATAAATTTGTTTCAAAAGCCACCAAACCGATTCCATATATTTTGGCTTGTAGGTGATGTACGGATTTTCCATATCCACCCAGTAGCCGATTTTTTCGGTCATATCGTTCCATACATCGGTGTAGCGCATCACGGCGTTTTTACAAGCTTCGTTGTATTCTTCGATACTGATTTTCTTGCCAATATCTTCTTTGGTAATTCCTAATTCTTTCTCAACGCCCAATTCCACAGGAAGTCCGTGCGTGTCCCAACCCGCTTTTCTGAAAACCTGTTTTCCGGATTGTGTTTGAAAACGGCAGAAAATATCTTTAATCGCTCTCGCCATCACGTGGTGAATTCCCGGCATTCCGTTGGCGGAAGGCGGTCCTTCATAAAAAACAAATTCCGGTTGTCCTTCGCGGATCTCTACGGATTTTTTGAAAGTATCGTTGGTTTTCCAAAATTCTGCAACGTTTTTTGCAGTTTCGGTTAGGCTAAGATTTTTATATTCTGTGAACTTGCTCATTTTCAATGTCTCGGATCTTGATTAAAGAAGATGGCAAATTTAGTGAAAAAATGGGAAAATATTAGTATGCGGATTATGATCGGAAATATTAAATTTTATTCTATTTACTGGATAGAAAAAGGATTGTGAAAAATAGCTTTACTTTTAGGAATTAAAACTTTTTAAAACCGAAAAAGCGACTTGAGTTTCAAGCCGCTTTTTTGATAGATTTAAAGATTATGATTTTATTATTTCTTGATCATCTTGAATGTTTGCATGTTTCCATTCTCTAATTTAACATTTACCAAATAAGTTCCTGGAAGTAATGAGGAAACATTTACTTGTTGATTTTTAGGTTGTGCGATGGATAATAATTTTTGTCCCGAGATACTTAAGATGGAAATATCCTTGATTTGTTTTTTAGTAGAAATATTCAAAATATCATTAACCGGATTAGGATAAAAAGATATTTTTTCTGTTTCCATATCATTCACTCCTAATAGACTACAATCGGAATCGAAAGACCACAGACTTTCTATTCCTGGATCTTCTAGATATTCGGTAGTTGACCAAGTAGCACCATTGTCGAAGCTTTGATGATTTGGAGCAGTTGCCCAGCCTTTAATGCGGTGAAAGTTTGGAATGAAAATGTTTTCAGTTTCAGTCAATGCTTGAAGTGATATCCAGTATCTTGTACTGTTGTTTTTATTCACAGGGATTTCCAATCCTCCATTCGGGATTGTAAGCGTTACCCAATACGTTGCAAAACCGCCGAAATCTTCGTCATTACGTTCTATGCTTGTGGCTGTGAGATTTTGATAAGAAGTAATCACTTCTCCAGGAGCAGTATTATTGTCGGCCAATAGTCGAATGCTAAAAGTTTTCATATCATCTTCTCCTGCTAATGGAAGTACTAGATATTTAAGTGTTTTTAATCTAAAAGCTTCAGATTCTTTCGGTACAAAAAAATCATCTGCAATTGAGTATCCACCAAGCTCACTTGCTGAGCTTCCTACATAAAGTGCTCCAGTATAAGTTTGGTCACATCCATAAGTTGGTTCGGCAGGAGGATTGCCACATTTTATATATTTTTTCACTAGATCATCTGATGTGTGACATTGGTTATCGACGTGTGCGTAAAATCTAACGATTTCATTTTGTGTTGCAGTCCAAGTGACGGTTCCGTCTCCTGAAGCATAAGCTATTGTTCCTGCCTCATCGGAAATCGTTACAAATGCAGGAATTGCAGATAAATTATGGGGGTAAGTTATAAAAGTATATTCAACGCCTGCAGTTACTTCAACTTTAGCATAGTGTCCGTAGAGGTTTGCAAGATGTATTTCCTCTTCTAAACCAGAACAGATTGGAGTAAATGTATATTCAGGCCACTGCCCATAATATTCATTAAGACAACCTTCAACTTTTGGAGAAGTAATTTTACTGTTAAAGTTTTTGTTTTTTTGCCCGTAGTTCAATTGAAAAATTAGAACAAGTAATAGAAAAGCGAATTTCTTCATGTTTAAATATTTTTTGATTTTTTGCTTGAGCAAATCTTTAAAAAATACTTTGCATCACCAAAAAACACAATACACATTAACCACTCAATCTGCATTTTAAATTGTAATATTAATACTCAATATTATGTAATTAATTGATTATCAATAGCTCTTATTTGTAATCTGTTCTGACATGCATTTAATTTTTATGTTACTAACTTCTTTTAAATTTTTAGAATTGCGTTTTATTAGAAGTGTTTTTAAATTTTCACGTTGTCATATTGGTTAGAAATCTGAGATATATTTGGATAATTCAATCTTATTATTCGTTAAACCAAGTTTTTTTCGCAATCGGGTGCGTGCGTTTTCTATGGATCGTACAGAAGATTTTGTAATATTAGAAATTTCCTTCGTCGTAAGGTTGAGTTTTATAAGCGCACAAATACGCTGATCTTGCGTGCTGAGATCGGGATGGATTTTATTTAATTTATTATAAAAGGAATCATAAACGTTTGCAAATCGCATCTCAAATTCGGTCCAATTGTTATTGGTAGAATTCTGTTTGATGGTTCTAATGACTTGTCCTACTGTTTTCTTTGTTTCTTCTTTTTCCTGTAAATTAGATTCGATCTCCTTAAGGTTGCCTAATAAAAGTTGATAAAGTTCTGATTGTTCCGTTTCTTTTATTGATTTTAATGCTAGTTCCTTGTTTCGGATTTCTAAATCTTGTTTTAATCGAATTTCTTCGTGCTTTTTAAGTTCATTTTCCCATTTTATCTTTTGTAAATTATTTCTGTTTCGGTTAACAATGATAATGAGAACAAGTACAATAAAAATGAGAATGAATAGAGCTAAGCTGATGTATAATTTTTGTTTGTTGGTTTTCAGTTCTTCAGATTGTTGTAGGATCTGGTTGTTATAATGGATTTTAACCCTTTCAACGTTGAGAATGGTTTCCTCTGTTTTTAATTGGTCTACAGTTGCTATGTATTTGGTAAAATAATCGGATGCTTTTTTATAGTCCTGCATTTCTTCATACAGTCCATGCATCAGTTTTATAAGATTTTTTTGATCCGCTGGGATGAGATATTTAATGTTATTTTCAGATTGTAAAGCGTATTTTAAAGCATTTTCAAGATCTTTATTTTTATGATAGGCTTCAGCGAAATATAAATTTAAAGTTGCAATGACGTCTTTATCAGATTTTGAAGTCACAAGCGCTTTTGCTTTATTCAAATGATCCAATGCTTTATTTGGCTGATGAAGTTGTGTGTAGATGCATCCTATATTGATAAGCAGGATAGATTTCAATTCGTCATTAGGTTTTTTCTTTAATACTTGTAAAGATGCGCGGTAGAGTCCTAATGCTTTTTGAGGATTCTTACTATATTGGCCAGCTAGATTGCTTATCGCCAATGCATATCTTACGTACTGGTCTGTCGTACTGTAATGTTTCACCAGTTTTTCAAAATAAAAAGCTGCAGTTTTCTCATCTTTTAGATTAGCGTACAAAACCCCAAGCTCAGATTCTATAAGGTATTTTCTTTGGAGATCAGTGTCTTTATAAAATTGATATTCATTAAGTAAAGCATCAGACAAGAGATCATAGGCATTCATTGAGGAATATATTTTTCCCGCTTCATAATAAAATTTTATCCAGGCGTTTTTTGAGTCTATTTTTTGCGTGATTATTTTGGCTTTGTTGATCAATTTTTTAGCTTGTTCAGGATGACTAATGTTTTTGTTCGCTAATAAAAAATAGTCTTGTACTGCTATGTCGTTTTGTTTGGTGTTTGATAGATTGTCTATAATACCATTAAAGTCAGTTTTGGCTTTCAATAATATTGGAAATAAAACAGACATGTAAATTATTAGTTTTACTAATTTGGACATATATGCGTAGCTATTGATTATTGTTAAAAAATATTAGATAAAAATAAAAAATGAGTTTCATTTAATGCTATATTCTTGTTAAAATCTAGTATTGTGATTGTCTTTCTTATTGCAAATAATGACATTTTAGGTTTATAACTTTGTTTTTTTAGGGCGACAGTTTTGAATTTTATAATGATTTAGATATTTTGCAAGATAAACTTTAATACGAGTTTTGTTTGGACTTATGTTGTGCTGGCATTTAATATTTTTAATTTTGTAAAAAATACTTTTATCTTGAACTTATTACCAGAAATAGAATTTTCCGATTCCACTAAAATAAAAATGTTCCAGGAAGAAAAACTTCGGGAGCAACTGCAATATTTGAAAGAGAATTCGCCGTATTATCAGAAGCTTTTCAGAGAACACACTATCGATATTGATGAAATTAAAACTTTGGAAGATGTAGTTAAGATCCCAACAACTTCCAAGAATGATATTCAGGCAAACAATCAGGATTTTTTCTGTGTTCCGCAGACTGAAATTGTGGATTACAGCACGACTTCCGGAACTTTGGGTGACCCTGTAACTTTCGGATTATCTGATAATGATTTGGAAAGATTGGCTTACAACGAAGCGATTTCTTTTGCCTGCGCCGGAATCCAAAAAGGTGATGTTGTGCAAATGATTACAACGATCGACAAAAGATTTATGGCTGGTCTGGCCTATTTTATTGGACTTAGAAAAATGGGTGCAAGTGTTGTGAGAATGGGACCTGGAATCCCGGAATTGCAGTGGGATTCGATTTTCAGATACAAACCGAAATATCTAATCACCGTTCCATCTTTCCTTTTGAAAATGATAGATTACGCTGAGAAACACGATATCGATTATAAAAATTCCAGTGTTTATGGTGCGATTTGCATTGGAGAAGGTCTTAAAAATCAGGACTTCACAGATAATATTCTGTCTCAAAAAATTAAAGAAAGATGGAATATTCAATTGTTTTCGACCTACGCTTCTACGGAAATGAGCACGGCTTTCACGGAATGTGAATTTCAAATCGGTGGTCATCATCATCCCGAACTCATCATTACAGAAATTCTTGATGACAATGAAAATCCTGTAAAAGATGGCGAAAGTGGCGAATTAACCATCACTACTTTGGGCGTTGAAGCAATTCCATTATTAAGATTTAAAACTGGCGATTTGGTGAAAGCACATTACGAACCTTGCAAATGTGGCAGAAACACGATGCGATTGGGTCCTGTCTTAGGAAGGAAACAACAAATGATCAAGTATAAGGGAACCACACTTTATCCGCCTGCAATGAACGATATTATGAATGATTTCGGGAATGTTTCATGTTACCAGATCGTCATCAAATCAGACGAAATTGGTTTGGACGAAATCATTATTAAAATAAGTACAGACAACGAAACGGAAAATTTTGTGGACGAAGTGAGAGACCATTTCCGTGCAAAACTGAGAGTTAGCCCTAAAATTGAAGTTTTGGATTTTGAAGTTTTGTCGAAAGTTGTCTTTAATCCAAATAGCCGTAAGCCAATTAATTTTATAGATTTACGAAATTAAAATTTTACTCAATTAATAACTATGAAAAAACTATTATTACTTGTCGTTCTTATGTTTGCGACATTTACTTTTGCCCAAAACCAATTGAATTTTGAATCTGGAACTTTTGATTTTTTGAAAGACCAATCTGAGGTCGATGTTCAACTGAAATTTGATAACGTCCTATTTCAGGCGGAAAATTATACAGAAGCTCAATATTTAGAAAAGAGAAAAACTGAAACTTTGGCCAAGAAAGACGCTGCAGCTTGGCAAAAATGGTCAGAATCCTGGCAAGCTTTTAAGGATTCGGAATATCTTAATTATTTCTTGAAAGGCGTCAATGGCTGGTCCAAACAGGTGGTTTTCAAAAAAGATATAAAGTCAAAATATACCTTGATCATTGATGCGAAATGGGTCTATGCGGGCTGGCACGCAGGTTTGGTGGCTCAGGAAGGAAAGTTGACATCTGATTTGATTTTTGTAGAAACAGAGAATCCTTCAAAAGTGGTGATGAAAATCCAAGGCGATGCTATTCTTGGCAAAAAGACGAATAAAGATTTCACGATGGAATATGGTAGAATTGCCGCAGCCTATGAAGTGACCGGGAAATTGATTGGTAAGGCTTTGAAAAAAGTTGTTAAATAAAAACTAAAAAGGTCTGAATTTTCAGACCTTTTTTTATTGTTGTTCCAATTTTTCTAATTTGATGAAGTCCGCAAGATTCTTAACAGCAGAATCGTGGATCCTCACGAATGGGTTTTTCTTATCCCAAACATATCCAGCGAGAACTGCGCAGATTTTCCTTTTCACGTCAGGGTTTTCCGGCTGGTGGAAAAATAATTCCTGAAGATTTCCGGTGTACCATTCTTTCACATAGGTTGTGAAAACATTCACGCCGTATAAGATATAATCTGAGTATTCCTTCTGCCAATCGATGGTTTCGCCTTTTAGTTGTCTTAAGGCTAATTTCGCGGCCAACATTCCGGATTCTGTGGCAAATGCCATTCCTGAAGAGAAAACCGGATCAAGAAATTCCGAAGCATTTCCTGTCAAAGCAAATCCGTCTCCAAATAATTTTTTGACAGAACAAGAATAATCTTTCAAATGTCTCGGTTCAAAAAGAAAATCAACTTCACCAAAACGTTTCACATAATAATCGGAAAGTGAAATGGCTTTTCTCAAAGCTTCGGTCGTATCACCGTTTTCGGATAATTTATCAATATAATCGGTTGGGCCGACGATTCCAATGCTGGTATTTCCGTCAGAAAATGGGATGACCCAAAGCCAGACTTCGGTTTCAATAATATCAAATGAGATCAAAGTTCCTTCCACACCTTCTTCTCTGTTAATGTCTTTCACGTGAGCAAAAATTGCGGAATGCGGAGAGAGTTTCGAAGGTTTTTCTAAATCTAAAAGTCGTGGCAAAACACGGCCGTAACCACTGGAATCGATGACAAATTTTGCGTGGATCTCCTTCGTTTTTCCGTCTTTGTTCTTAACGGTTGTAATGGAATCAGTTCCATTGAACTCAATCCCGACAACTTCGGTTTCAAATTCCAGATTGACGCCTTTATTAATGACTTCTTGAGCCAAAGTATTGTCAAAATCAGCTCTCGGAACCTGCCACGTCCAATCCCAACCTTCCCCAAATTTGTCGCTAAAATCGAAAATGCAAACTTCGTCTCCTCGCATAAAACGGGCACCAAGTTTCTTTTCAAAGCCCATCTTATCTAGCGCAGGAAACAATCCGGCCTCGTCAAAATGGTCCATTACTCTTGGAATGAGACTTTCGCCAACCACGAGTCTTGGGAATAATGTTTTTTCAACAACTTTCACATTGATGTTGTTCTTTTTCAGAAAAGCAGAGGAAACGCAACCCGAAGGTCCGGCCCCAATTACCAAAACATCAACAATTTCTTTGTCCATTTGTTTAATAAAACTTTTATCTTTGCGCAAAATTAATGACAAATATTTAATTATATTACAATTTTATCTTTTATTACGATAATTAATGAAAATTAGCAACCATTTAGATATAAGGGATTTCCAGAGGATAATCATTGAAAATGAAAATATAGAATTGGATGATACACTTCTACAAAGAGTGAACGCCAGTTTCCAATTTCTGAAAGAATTTTCTAAAAATAAAGTGATCTATGGTGTCAATACAGGTTTCGGACCAATGGCACAGTTCAAGATCAATGATCAGGACACGCATCAGCTTCAATATAATTTGATCAGAAGTCATTCTTCTGGCATCGGGAATCCATTGCCTGCAGATGAGGTAAAGGCTTGCATGTTGGCAAGGCTTAACACTTTGTCACTTGGTCGTTCTGGTGTTCACGATTCTGTCGTTAATTTGCTTAAGGAATTGATAAACAGAAATATTACACCATTGATTTTCGAACACGGCGGCGTTGGTGCAAGCGGCGATCTGGTGCAATTAGCACACTTGGCTTTGGTTCTAATTGGCGAAGGTGAAGTTTTCTACAAAGACGAAAGAAGATCAACAAAAGAAGTTTTTGAAACTGAAGGATTGCAACCGATCAATGTTGAGATCCGTGAAGGTCTTGCGTTGATGAACGGAACTTCCGTGATGTCAGGAATTGGAATCGTCAATTCATACAAAGCCAATCAATTAACCGAGATTTCCATCAAATTATCTTGCGCCATCAACGAGCTTGTTCAGGCTTACGATGACCATTTTTCAGAATCACTTAATGCAACCAAAAAACATTTGGGACAACAGAAAGTGGCGGAAAAGATGCGCTCCTATTTGTCTGATAGTAAATTAATTAGAAAGAGAGAAGACCATCTTTATACAAGTTTCGAAGAGCAGGACAAAGTTTTCAAGGAAAAGGTTCAGGAATATTATTCTTTGAGATGTGTTCCGCAGATTTTAGGACCCGTTCTCGACACTTTGGAATATACGGAAGAAGTGCTGGAGAATGAGATCAATTCAGCTAACGATAATCCGATTATCAATGTTGAGGATCAGCACGTTTATCACGGAGGCAATTTCCACGGCGATTATATTTCGCTCGAAATGGACAAGCTGAAAATAGTTGTGACGAAACTGACAATGTTAGCCGAAAGACAACTGAATTATTTGTTAAATGCTAAGATCAACGAAATCTTCCCACCATTTGTGAATCTGGGTAAATTAGGTTTCAATTTTGGAATGCAAGGTGTACAGTTTACAGCGACTTCTACAACAGCAGAAAGTCAGATGTTGTCCAATCCAATGTACGTTCACAGTATTCCGAATAACAATGACAATCAGGATATTGTAAGTATGGGAACCAATGCGGCGGTGATCTGCAGAAAGGTCATTGAAAACGCTTTCGAAGTTTTAGCGATTGAAGCAATTACAATCGTTCAGGCA
>Ga0308171_1002015_pt1 | contig 23304 bp, 21 predicted proteins | sample PhyGR1_FD_202135 | JGI IMG/M metagenome (GOLD analysis project Ga0308171, IMG submission 202135) | Phyllosphere microbial communities from UC Gill Tract Community Farm, Albany, California, United States - DLSLSG.R1 | ecosystem: Host-associated > Plants > Phyllosphere > Unclassified | place: USA... | reverse complement strand
CGCGACTGGACCACGGTGGCCTCCACCCGCGGTCGCATCAACGACGCGCCCCTCTACATCGACGACAGCCCCAACATGACGCTCGTCGAGATCCGCGCGAAGTGCCGTCGTCTCAAGCAGCGCGAGGGCCTGAAGATGGTCGTCATCGACTACCTGCAGCTGCTCACCAGCGGCAAGCGCGTCGAGTCGCGCCAGCAAGAGGTCAGTGAGTTCTCGCGAGCGCTGAAGCTGATGGCCAAGGAGCTGCAGGTTCCGGTCATCGCCCTCTCGCAACTGAACCGTGGCGCCGAGCAGCGCGCCGACAAGAAGCCGGCCCTGAGCGACCTGCGTGAGTCGGGCTCGATCGAGCAGGACGCCGACATGGTGGTGCTGCTGCACCGCGAGGCGGCGTATGAGAAGGACTCCCCGCGCGCCGGTGAGGCCGATCTGATCGTCGCAAAGCACCGCAACGGACCTACCGACACGATCACGGTCGCGTTCCAGGGGCACTACTCGCGATTCACGGATATGGCGCCGGGGATGTAGCTCCGAGGCTTAGGTGTTCTGACCTGGGTGGTTAGTGACGTAGGTATAGGCGAGGACCTTCTGGTGGAGTGGAGTCACCACAATTGACCGCTCCGAAACCAGAAGGTCCTCGATGTCCCACGCTGACGCTGTTCTCGCGCCCGCTGGAAGGCTGCGCCTTGCCCGCTTGATCGTTGAGGAGGGGTGGCCACTGCGACGTGCCGCCTAGCGTTTCAGTGTCGGTGTCACTACCGCCGCCCGCTGGGCTCAGCGATACCGCGAGGCGGGGCCTGCCGGGATGCACGATCGGTCCTCACGTCCGCGTTCGAACCCGAACCGCGCCCGGATGCGAGTGAAGCGGCGGGTGGTGAACCTACGGGTGTCGAGGCGGTGGGGGCCGGCGCGAATCGCCGCGCAGTTGCGGTTGAACCGCTCGACCGTGCAGGCGATCCTCCGCAGGTACGGGTGCGCGCCGTTGCGGTGGACCGACCCCGGCACCGGGGCACGCATCAAGACCAGCCGTGCCGCGACGAACCGCTACGAAGCAGCCGCCCCCGGGGAGCTGGTGCACATGGACGTGAACAAGCTCGGTCGCATCCCCAACGGCGGCGGACACCGCATCCACGGCCCGCAACGCGGGAAGAAGAACCGTGCCGGCCACGGTCACGGCTACGCGTTCATTCACTCCGTCGTCGACGACCACACCCGGATGGCGTACTCCGAAATCCTCAACGACGAACGCAAAGGCACCGTCACCGCGTTCTGGAACCGCGCCCACGCCTGGTTCACCGACGCCGGCATCGACGTCAAAGCGGTCATGACCGACAACGGCATGGGCTACCGCTCGCACGTCTTCCGCGACACCCTCGGCCCCATCCGACACGTCCGCACCCGCCCCTACCGCCCCCAAACGAACAGGAAGGTCGAACGCCTCAACCGCACCCTCCTCGAGGAATGGGCCTACGCCCGCACCTACCGATCAGAGACCGAACGCACCGACGCATTCGTCCCCTGGCTGCATCACTACAATCACCACCGGACCCACACCGCCATCAACGGCACCCCCGCCTCACGCGTCCCCAACCACCCCAGCCACAACACTTAGGGCTTCCAGAACCCCAACGTGCAGAGCAGCACGGTCTCGTCGTCGGCGCCCGCCGCCGGCTCGATGGCCGGCGGGAAGACACCCCACTGACGCCACTCGTCAGCGTGCGGGGTGACGTGTTCATTCATCCCCGCGATGAGCTCGGGGGAGAGGTGAAACGGGATGCTGAACTCCTTCGCAATCGACCACGCTTGGAATGCGCGGTACGTCGCGAGGTGCGCGAAACCCTCGTCAGCCGGGTAGTCGCCGTAGGTGAAGTGGAAGGTGTCCGCCAATTCACCCGCGCGGACCGCTGCCGTGGCCGTGTCATTTAGGGCGTCGTACGAGGCGATCGGGTCGTCGCCCAGCAGGTCGACATCGGCGAGCGGGTCACCGTCGGCGGCGGCGCGCCCCGCGATCACGTCAGGCGCCCACGCTTCGTCGTAGGAATGGCGGCCCAGGATGCCGAGCAGCGTGGGCGAGTCGAACTGGCTCCAGTCCTTCGGCACGGGGGAGGAGAAGTCGGCGGGATCGAGCTGGTCGATGACCTCGCGGAGCGCGGCGTCGGCGTGGAGGAAGAGAGTGGCGGGGCTCATGGCGGGGAGGGTACTCCGGGGTGGGGAGTGGGGGCCAGAGGCGCCTTTTCGATTCGACCCTTACTCCCGTTGGAGCCTGGCATCCGGTCCTCCGTGCCTGCGACCGGCCATCGCGTCCGACTACGGGTCCGGAAGCTCGATTGGTTCGCCGTCGGAGCTGTACGACTCGAGCGGCTCTCTGGAAGGGTTTCAAGCCGCCGGTTCGCTGAGGCGCTAGCCGAGCCGGTGGGACATCAGGGCGAGATGCGTGCGCCTCGAGCTTGAAGCGCTTTCCTAACCCTCCGCCGTGTCCGCTACGACGAGTACGCGCGTCAGCGGCACCAGTGAACGCCATGATTCCGGTAATTGCGAGTAATGCTCCAGCACCATGGTGACGATGTCCTCGCCTGAGAGTAGCCGGAGGCCAGGTCGTTGGCGCTCGATAGCTAGCGCGTCACGTGAGTACCCGCCAAGGGTGACGAAGAGCAACAGCTCGCCCTGACCTTGCGTGCCGATCAGCTGCTGCACATCCGGCGCCCCGACCGTGCCCGTGTGGTGCTTGCACTGGACCTTGATCAGAGGTGGTTCCACCCCAAGTGGATCGCGATGCGCGATGACGTCGACACCGCCGTCCTGGGAGTACTGAGTGACCCGGGCCTGGTACCCGACAGCGCGGAGCAGTGCAGCGGTGAACTCCTCGAAGTCCTGATGGCTCAGTTGCTTGTGAAGGGTCTCTAAGACGAAGTCACGTGTATGCCGTTCGATTCGTGATGCGCGAGGCTCGTCAATCTCGTCGTCACTTACCGTCTGGTCGGCCACCAGGTCGATGGTCTTCGCGAGAGCATCTAGGGATTCCTCTGCGCTGTCTAGCACCGCTAGGAACTCGTCGGCATGGCGCCGGACGCGGAAGACAGCGAGAACCGAGCCGATCTCATACAACGCTGCTTGCGTAAATAATGTTCGAGGAAGGCCGACGCGCTTCCATGCCACGTGTCGCCTATGGCGGTGAGCTGACGCCGAAGGCTCGAAGTAGTAGTCGCTGGCAATCACCCCTAGGTTGATCGTCGAGTTCGGCTTGTACGGCGCAACAACGACATCGCCGATCTGCATTTCGTCGCGGAAGCGAATGAGCACACCCGCTTGCCCGGCGATCGATCGCACCTTCGCGTCGGGCTCGACCGCGGTGAGGGCGGCCTTCATCCCTTCACGCCCCGCCGCGATATCGGTCAAATCAGAGAGATTGTCCCACCCGAGGCTGATGAAGCCTTCGTCGACAAGCTCCGTGGTCAATGCGTTGTTGTGCACACCCCACACATTCATTTTGCGGATCCCCCTCCCGTGGCGCCTCTGCCTAACTCAGGCTTCAGGTACTCGTACAACATCGCCGGCAGCGCCCTTCCCAGCTCGGCGAACAGGCCGCTGTCGTTGAACAGATCGTCGATGAACGCGGGCGTCTCGTCCCGCACGCCGAGGAGGGCCTTCGCGAACGCCTTCGGCAGCGCCGGTGACTCGGCGAACTGCTGCGGGCTGTTGACGGCGGCCTGGTTCGCGAGGTCGACGTCGAGCGCCAACTGGCCGACGATGTGGTTCATCTGGAGGTCGATGACGCCGACGCCGTACTTGTCGCCGAGGCGTTCGTTCAGCTTGTGGATGATCTCCTCGAGCGCGGACCGGTGCTTCTCGTGAATCGCACCCGACCCGATCGCCGCGATCGGATCCAGCCCCGGGCCCTGCTCCAGGTTGAGCTTGACCGATTCGCCGGCGCTGATCTTGTAGCCCACGAGCGAGACATCCGAGATATCGACCGGTTCGAAGATCGTCGCGGTCGACAACTGCGGGAGGATGCGGCGGAAGAAGTAGTGCCGCCGGGGCAGGTCGGTGTCTTCGAGGTTGCGGGCCTGGGAGATGAAGTCGTAGAACTTCACGAAGTTGCCCACGTCGGCCTTGAACAGCCGCAGCTCGTCCTGTTCGGTCTTGTCGTCATCCAAGACCGCGGCGACCCATCGCTTTTGGAACCGGTCCACCGCCGGCGTCGTCGCCGCCGACACCTTCGAATTCGCGTTAGTCCCTCCCGCGAGGGCGGCATCGAATGCCTGCTCAACCTCCGACATGTCGTAGATCCCCGCGCCGTCGAGCTTCACGGCGAGGTCGTAGATCAGATTCGGATCGGTCGTCGCCGCCAACGTCGCCTTCCGGTAGTACGGCAGGAACGCGTCCAACACCTCGACGGGGTCGTTGACGAAATCGAGGACGAACGTTTTGTCCTTGCCCGGGTAGGTGCGGTTCAGTCGGGAGAGTGTCTGCACAGCCTGCACTCCGCCGAGCCGCTTGTCGACGTACATCGCGACCAGACGAGGCTGGTCGAACCCGGTCTGGAACTTCTCCGCCACGATCATCACGTTGAACGTCGCCGGCTTGAACGCCTCTGCAAGATCCGACGGCACGCCGGGGTTCTGGGTCCGCTCCGTCAGACCCTCACCCACATCGTGCGGGTCTTCGACCGTGCCCGAGAATGCGACTAGCGACCGCACGCCAAGTACCCCGGCATCCTGGATGTACTTGTCGAGGTACTTCTTCCACCGGACGGCCTCGACGCGTGATCCGGTGACGACCATCGCCTTCGCCTTGCCGTTCAGCAGCGGCTGCACGAACGCGCGGAAGTGGTCGACGACGATCTTCGCCTTCTGGCTGATGTTGGTCGGATGAAGCCGCACGTACTGCACGAGCGCTTTCACCGCGGTCGTCTCGTCGACCTCGCCGACCCCGTCATAGTCAGAGTTCGGATGTTGCAACTTCCACGCCACCTTGTACGGCGTGTAGTTCTGCAGCACGTCGAGGATGAACCCCTCTTCGATCGCCTGCTGCATCGAATACAGATCGAACGGCTCCGGCAGATCCCCACCCCCCGGGACCCGCCCGAACAACTCCAGCGTCTTCGCCTTCGGTGTCGCGGTGAACGCGAAGTACGAGATGTTCGGGGCGGATGCCGTGACCTCCATCGCCCACTGCAGGTACGCATCCGAATCGATCGGGGCGCCCTCCGCGACCGCCGCCTGCTCCGATGGGGACAGCACCTTCGTCAGCGCGCCCGCGGTCGAACCGGTCTGCGACGAGTGCGCCTCGTCCGCGATTACCGCGAATCGGCTTCCCTGCAGCTCGGGCAGGGTCTGGATCGCGGTGATCAGCGCCTCGAACGACTGGATCGTCACGATCACGATGTTTTTGCCGCCGGTCAGCGCCGCCGCGAGCTGCTTCGACTTAGATTCGCCCGCATCCTTCGTGATCGACTGCACGACACCGGCCTGCTTCTCGAACTGCGCAATCGCGTCCTGCAGCTGCTTGTCCAGAACCGTCCGGTCGGTCACCACCACGACCGTGTCGAACACCCGCTCATTCGCGTCGTCGTGCAGCTGCGACAGGCGGTGCGCAAGCCACGAGATCGAGTTCGTCTTGCCCGACCCCGCCGAATGCTGCACCAGATACCGGTTGCCCGGGCCCTCTGCCCGGGCCGCGTGGACCAGCCGGGTCACCGCCCGCCACTGGTGATACCTCGGGAACAGCACCTTCTCGGAGCGGGTCTTCTTGCCCGTGTCCGGGTTGACATCGACCTCGACCTGTAGGTGCACGAACGACCCCAGCAGCTGTAGCCACGTGTCGCGCTGCAGGATCTCCTCCCAGAAGTACGCAGACGCCGACCCGCCCGGGTTCAGCGGGTTCCCCGCTCCCTCGTCCGCACCCTTGTTGAACGGCAGGAACCGGGTGGCGGAGCCGGCGAGCTTCGTCGTCATCCGCACTTCCGAGTTCGACACCACGAAATGCACCAGCGACCGCTTCGCGAACGCGAACAACGGCTCACCCGCCGGGTTCCGATCGAATTGATACTGCGCCACCGCATTGCCGATCGACTGCGTGAAGTCCGTCTTCAACTCGATCGTCGCGACCGGGATGCCGTTGACGAACAGCACCAGATCCAACGCCTTGTTCGGATGCTTCACCGAGTAGTGCACCTGACGCATCACTCGCACCCGCATCTTCGCGTACGCCGCGAACGTGTCGGGGTTGTTCGTCGTCGCCGGCCGGAACTGCGCCAGCCTGAACTTCACCGCACCACCGTGCAGCGGGACCATTGAGAACCCCTCATGCAGGATGCGGATGGTTCCGCCGTTTTTCACTGGGTCATTATCGAGCGACCTCGAGAGACGACTCAGGATGCTGCGAGCCGCAGCCTCACGCTGCGTCTCGCTATCGCCGGGGCGAACAACCTTCTCGAACTCCGCCGGCTGCGAATCCTCCAGCCAGCCGAGCACGTCCTGTGGGAACAGCGCGAGCTCACGGTCGTATCCCGCATCGGTAGGCGAATAAAGCCACCCGTTCACGGCGAGATGCTCGGAGATCTCGCTCTCGAGCACCGACTCCAGATGCGCCCCAGCAACTCCGCTCATGTGGTCACCCCCACATCGACCTTCCCCGTTACCGCTGCCGAGATCAGCGCGGCGCGACGCTCCCGTGCGAGCTGGATGCCACGACGACATGTGTCCAGCGCGGCATCAAGTTCGGACAATCGGCGATCGAGGTAATCCGCGATCGTGACCTGTTCGGACAGAGGCGGGACCGCAGTCTCGCGGTGCATCAATGCGTACATGTCCATCGACGGCACTGTGCCTGGGTTCGCGAGTGTCGTGAAATCAAACGTCTGCAGTGCGTACGAAGCAAACCGCGCATCGAGGTCATCATTCGGCACTATTGCCATCATGTTGTTGTCGACACATGCGAGACGGTCAGTCCGACGAATCCGACCCAGCAAGAGCGCCGCACCAATCTTGGCGAGCAAAATCGTCCCCGGCGGCAGGATTCTGGCGCGAAGGGTTCGAGCAGTATCGCGGGAGATGGTGTCCCAAGATTTCCGAATGACACCGTCTGCGTCGGCCTGACCGAGCGCGTTCACCTTGTAGAACGCGATCTCAGCATCCTCGATCCCTTGCTCGTTCTCCGGGAAGCCAGCGCCGCTGATTGTCGACGCGTACCGAGTCAGCCCCGCAACGGACCAATGCGCGGGCACGTCGCCCAGCCAGGCAACCCCAGTCGATCGGACCGGAACATCGCGTCGGATTCCGCGAGTCACAGCGAGTCCGATCGTGGCGGCACGGCGTTCGATGAGGAGGGTGATGAGTTCCTCGTTCTTCGCGATGAACGCGTCGATCTGCGCCGTCTCCCGATCCAGATAGTCCGCAATCGCCCGCTGCTCCCCGAGTGGCGCTAGAGGAACGTCGACCTGAGCGAGAGATGATCCAGACAGCTCGAGAAAGGTCGTTCCGAGCCCGCGAGCATCCATGTCTGTACGTGCTGCAACGAGCGCGTAGGCCAGAAAGCGCGGTTCGTGGTTGGGTGTTGGCGCGAGCGCGCGACAGCCCTGGTTGAAGGCGGCGGGCGAAGTCAACCGGCCGATATGCCCGATCGGCGCTCGGGTCGAAAGGAGCACGCTGCCGGCCGGCGCTAGACCCGAATGCGCAACGCCCTCTGCGGTTATCGTTCGGGCTGTCGATTCCAGCGGTGCTCCATCGAGACCGTTGAGGTCTGGTGGCGTGACAAACTGCACTTCGCCATCCCAGAACTCTGCAACTCCAGATGGAGGCGTCCCACCGTTCAAGATCCGTGCAACACGGCGGACAGGTACCCGCGGGAAAGTCACCGTTCGACCTCGACGAGCATCGCGCGGAGTTGGTCCATGAGGGCTTCGAGGTCGCGGTCGATCTCTTCAAGCGGACGCGGCAGGACGTACTGGTAGAAGTGGCGGGTGAAGGGGATCTCCGCGCCTTCCTTCGTCTTGCTGCCGTCGACCCAGGCATCCGGTGCATAAGGGAGAACTTCGCGGGCGACGTAGGCGTCGATGTCCTCACCCCAGGGCACGTTCTCGGTGTCACGAAGCGACGCATCCGGCTCGGGCTTACCCTTGGCGTCGGTGCAAGTGTCGGCGGTGTGGTCCTGCTCGCCGAGTTCCGTCGTCACGGTCTTCAGCAGCGGCGCGGGGAGGGTGAGGCCTTCGGCTTTCGCGGCGTCCTTCAGCACCTTCTGGAACTCGGAGCGGTTCTTCCACGCTGTGTCGGTGCCGAGCCTGTCGAGCGCGGCGCGCAGTGCTGCGGCATCCATCTCGCCCAGCTTCTGGACCGCCTTAGCCTCGAACACGGCGTCGATGCGTTCCGGCGTGGCCCGCCAGTTGAGTTTGAGGGGGCGTTCGACGGTGATGGTGCGGTACAGGAAGTCCTCGTTGCGGAAGATCTTCGATTGCTCGCCGTCTTCGAACCCGGCGTACAGGCCGACGACGGTGTCGATGTTCTGCGGGGAGAGTTCGTTGCGCTTGGAACCGAGGCCCTTGCGGAGCTTGGTGAACATCTCGCGGCCGTCGATGAGCTGCACCCGGCCCTTGCGATCGTCGGTCTTGCGGTTGGTGAGCACCCAGATGTAGGTGGAGATGCCTGTGTTGTAGAACATGTCCTTCGGCAGCCCGATGATCGCTTCGACTAGGTCGTTGTCGAGCAACCACTTGCGGATGTTCGACTCGCCGCCGCCGGCGCCGCCAGAGAACAGCGGCGACCCGTTGAGGACGATCGCCATTCGCGAGCCGCCGTCCTTGGGCTTGCGCATCTTCGACACCATGTGCAGCAGGAACAGCATCGCCCCATCACTGACCGAGGGTGTCCCCGGGCCGAAGCGACCGTTGAAGCCGAGCTTGGTGTGCTCGTCGTCGACGAAGCCCCGCTGGTCTTTCCAGTCGACGCCGAACGGCGGATTGGAGAGACCGTAGTCGAACTTCTTGTCGTCGAAGTGGTCTTCGGTGAGGGTGTCGCCGAGGGCGATGTTATCGACGTCCTGCCCCTTGATGACCATGTCGGCCTTGCAGATCGCGTAGGACTGGTCGTTGTAGTCCTGCCCGTACAGGCTGAGCTGGATGCCCGGATTCATCTTGCGGAGGTACTCGTCCGCGACCGAGAGCATCCCGCCGGTGCCGGCCGTCGGATCATAGATCGACCGCACCACACCGGACTTCGACAGGGCGTCGTCGTCGAGAGCGAACAGAAGCTGCACCATCAGCGCGATCACCTCACGCGGGGTGTAGTGGTCACCGGCGGTCTCGTTGGAGCGCTCGTTCGCCCACCGGATCAGCTCCTCGAAGACGAGACCCATCTGGATGTTGCTGACCGTGCGGGGGTGGAAGTCGGCCTGCGCGAACTTCTCCGTCACCGCGAACAGCTTGTTCTTCTCCGCCAACTTGTTGAGGGTCTTGTCGAACTCGAACCGCTCGAAAATATCCCGCACGTTCGACGAGAACCTGGCCAGGTAGGACGACAGGTTCGCGCGGAGATCCTGCGGATCGGCGACGAGCTTGGCGAAGTCGAACGGAGATGTGTTGTAGAACTGGTGTCCCGCAGCATTCGTCAGCTTGATTTGCTGCAGCATCGCCGGTGCCGCCGCGACGGTCGGGGCTACCTCCAGGACCTCGGCCTTGGTGTCGGCAAGGACGGCATCGAGGCGTCGGAGCACCGTGAACGGGAGGACGACCGCGCCGTACTCGGACGGCTTGAACGGCCCGCGCAGGGACTCCGCGATGTGCCAGATGAAATTGACGTGATTCACCACTTGTGGGAACTCCTGCGTAAGAGTGGTCGGGTGCCCGTCACGGAGTGACGACACTTCTCCATCATGGTGCAACGCATCGCAGGACCCTTCGCGCCGCGTCAGACTCGAGCGCCTTGCCGACTACGGCGTGTGGGGGAAGGCCGCCGAATCGACGGGGGTCGTCAGAGTTCTCCGGCGAAGCGGGATAGCCTCCAGTTCTCCCGCGATCGCGGTTCTATGGGGGTGATCCACCGCGGATACGACTTGTCCGACAATTGGGTGGCATCCGAGGTCAAGTTGAGAGTGCCCTGACCGAACTCGCGACCGAGTTGCGGGTCGGACTGGCGCTCGAGGGAGACCCGCGTCAGGCGCTACCGGTCGGGCATGCCGGCGCCATGGGATCCGCGATACGGCATGTTAACGCATCCGTGAAGCTCTACATCGTGCATCGGTTCCTCGATCCGGAGTACGCGGCGCTTACTCTGAGGCTGCGAGCCCCGGCAGACCGAAACGACGCGCAGGTGGTCGTGAGCGAGCTGGCGGCACAGGGACACGTCGAGCGCGTCGACCACCACGACGCCGCCCGCGGGCGGGTGATCGACGCCTGATTCGAATCCCAGGCGCGCCGGTGAGCGTGTGGTGCTGGTGTCCGGGACCAAGGCTGAGGCGGACGCAATCAACAACGCGATCCATCAACGCCGCGTCGAACCGGGTGACCTCGACGCACGTGTGATGGCATGGGGGATGGGGGAGCAGCGGATCTTGTCGCCTACAGCGCGCAGACCCGCCGTAACGACAGGGTCACGGGCGTCAAGAACCGCGCGCAGTGGGTAGTGCAAGGGGTCTACGACGAGGGCGTATCGCTCGCCTCCGCGAGCGACAGCGGCGAGATGCGCCACGTGCCCACGGCTATGCGCGAGCACCTGTAGCTTGCCTAGCGTCGACCGTGCACGGAGTCCAGGGCGAGATCGCTGACGCTTCCGTTTTTGGTGTGACGTAGATGCCGCCGCATTTTACATGGGTCTCACGCGCGGCCGGATGGACAACATCGCGATCGTGGTGGCGTCGTCGGAGGCGGGGGCCAGCGACCGGGTGGCGGATTCGATGCAGCGTGGCACGCCAGAGCTGACGATGCAGGACGCCGTGCGCGCGGCAGAGGCGGAGATGTGCCGCGCATCGAGAAGTCGTGAAGGCGCGGTGGCTACGGGGCCTGTTGGCGTGGCGCCAAGAGCGGGACATGGGATTATGATCTAGACGCGCCCGATTGACGGGCGGTCAGTGCGCATCGATTCGACGGGCCAACCGGGCATCGTCAATATGAACGCGCGGCCAAGCCCCCGAATACTCACATTTGCGCAGAGGGACCGCTCGCCGCCTTCGGAGATCTTTCGTGCCGCCAGATGTTCCGGTCGCGGCGGTTGGTCGCGCGAACAACTAGTAACGCCCCTTCACCGGTGCTATATCGGATGCTCTTGGCTGCTGAACCTATCGAAGGTCGAGCACGGAGTTGACGACTTCACCAATGTCAATGTTGTGACGAGCGGTTCGCTGGAGTTCCTTCAGGACCTGCCGCTCCGTTAGCGCTGGATCGCGCTTCAGTACACCCCGACTTATGCCGACGAAAGTTGTCGTTTTGACCCCCCGCCGAGTCGCGACTGCATGTGCATCAGAGTCACACGTGACGAAACCCTTTGACGTTGCTATCGCCGCGTGAATGGACTCCGACTCGCCTCGATGCGCTTCGGCATGAACAGGCTTCTCCGGACGCTTCTTCTTGGCTGAGGCGGCGAAGGTGACCTGTAGACGGCACAATGCTGCGGGAACGGGATCTGGGCGCGGAATAGCAGCATCGAGCAAAGCTCTGTAGCGACCAACGGCACTCTGCGCGGCGCTCGCGCGCTCTCTATGACGGTTCGGGTCTCCACCAGGAATTTGCTCGCTCGCCAAACGTCTGATCTCAAGCGCCACAGCTTCGACCACCGACGCGCTCGTCAGGTAGTGCTCGTCGTATGCATCGGCGATCATTTTCGAGGCGCCAAGGCATAGCAGGGGGCCTGCGTCCAGTAAATGAGGCATCCCGCTCTAGAATTCGTCGTCGGCGGCAACCGTGCCGCGGTCGTCAATAACGATGAGCTTCGCCAGGTCTGGCTCGTCCTCAATGCGATCAAGGGCGAGCCAAGGACTGTCCGCGTAACTTGGCCATTCGTCCGGCTGGAGACGTACTGCGGCGGTCACATCCACCGGTTCTCTTGTTTCGTAGTTGGAGTCGATCACGAAAACGGGGTAGCCCAGATCAAGCCTTTCGAGCTTCGAGCCGTGGAGTGCTTCAAGCTTCGCGGCGCGGTCCATAGGCTTCGGCCGGCCGTCGTCCAGAAACATTTCCGCGAGGGTGCTGATCCCAGCGCGCCACCAACGACGGCCCTTCAAATTAGCAAGCTCCCCCTTGTAAGCCGCAGTTCGCAGCGCCTGGGCGATCTCGCCGTCTCCAGCAAGCAACACGTCGAGCGCGGGCGGTCGCAGGCCCAACTGGGCCGCGGCACGCGCGTCGTCGATGAGGAACGTTGGGAAAGGAAGTATGCGCTGGAGAAACCATGCCAGCCACACCCGGCCCGCAGACGTAAGGGCGAGCGTCGACCACGGCGGTCGGCAGTCCTCCACTTGGCTAAGCGCGAGATCACGCCAGGGTCCATCAGGCACGCCGAGCCATTCAGTCTGCGGCTGTGGCCGGGCGGGGTCCCAAACTCTCGGCAGCGCTCGTGTGGCGTGGGCCATTGCCGCGATCTGAGCGGCGGTCACTTCTTGTTTTTCAACTACCCACTCGAGGTCCGTTCGACCGGAGACTACAACCGGCCAAAGATACCTCGGCAAGCCAAGAGCAAGCTCTTCCAGCTTGCCGGTACGAAGAATTAGAGCTGTCCGCGAGGCATTGACATGTTCACTATTCACTCCGCGATTCTCGAGGTGTGCCCTGAGCACGGCTGCCAGCGCAATTCCATCCCGCACATAGAGAGAAGGACTGGCGGCGAGATGCTCCCGCTCAGGCCATTCATCGATGTACTCATCGATGACGACGATGTCGGCGTCGTCGAGCAGCGCAGCGGTGACCGCGCCGGGGAAAACGTGCTCCGCCTCCACGCCATGAAGTGACAGTTCCAGCGCAAATGACTCTTGGGCAGGGTCGTCATCGATGATGAGGACGAACGGGAGATCAGCCACGCCGGGATTTCCTTTCCTGAAGAACCACACGCACAGCGGTGCCAGGTTCGTGCTCGGTTGCGACGAAGTGAACCTCGCCGCCGTAGTCGTCTACGATCGCTCGGACAATCGGTAGGCCCAGTCCGAGTCCTTGTCCCAGCACCTCATCGACCGAGGTCGTAGTGCTCTCGAATGGCAGGAACCACCGCTCGGCTTCGTTCAGGTCGACCACGACACCGTCATTGCTGATCGTCATCACAACTCGTCCAGCATCACCCTCAACTGCATCGATCCAGATATTGCCACCGTCTGCGGCATTCTTGACGGCGTTCGTGAGCAGATTTGTTAGCAAGATCGTCGTTTCTGATGGGAACATTGGCGGCACGCGCAGCGTGTTGGGCACGTTCAGATGGACCTCAATTTGGCGAGCGGCGATGCGGGGATTTAAGAACCTAAGCGTCGACTCGAGGCGCTCAACGAGGACCGAACGTGATCGGCGCCGACGCGGGTCGGTGCTTAGCACGTCGGTAAGATATGAGCTTTGTCGAGCCAACATATGCGCGAGCTCTTCCGCGGATCGCAATACAGACTGCAGCAACACTCGTTGCTGCCTATCAGTTGTTGTCTCGAGTGCCGCGGCTAGCAAGGTCCGAATTGTCGTGGTTGACGCAAGCATCCCGTTTATGTCGTGCACGAACGCCCCAAGCTGCAGACCGACACCAGCGAGCGCCCGCAGATCTGGTTGGATGGATTCGAGGTTCTGCAGGCGTTCGTGCGCGGCATCCACGCCGACGATAAGGTCTTTTATCTCCTGCGACTGAACGGATGACGAGTAGTCTTCGGAGAGGCGACGGGCTGCCGCGGTTGCAGCGGCCAGAGCCGCTCTTGCCTCTCGCGACGGGCGTCGGTCAGCGAGGACGCCGTATGGCAATCGCTCTTGCGGAGAGGCGATGGAAGGCGTCGCAGCTGACGTGTTCGTCGACGGCTCTGTGTCCGTGGGCGTCGGCGCGTCATTCGGCCGCGCGGGGGTTTCCGACGGAAGAAGGGCTTCGAGTGCGGCGCGCTGGTTCATGACTGAGCGCCGCACGCGCACACTCAGCCGCACGCCATCTTGAACGATAGACCGTATCGCTTCGAATGTCGGCCCAGGGACGAAGCCTTCCCGATTGATGAGGCTTTGCAGCCCCTGGGAGCCTTCGGTGGTGAGGAACACTGCGCCGTAGTAGGCGGTCGTCGCGAGCGCGGAGAGGGCTTCGCGTTCGTCCACCTCCACACTGTCACTCGACTGGTCCTCGAGGTCGATGGTGTAGTAGCGCGTGCCCGTCCGGTAGTCGCGGTCAATCCCTAGCCAGTCGTCGCCGTGCTCGCCGTAGGGCAGTACTCGGAACCCTTCGTAGTACACCCTCAACCCGCTATTTGAGCGGACGAAACCCTGCAGCGGTCCCCTGCGGACACTCGCGTTCACAAGGACGAAAAACCGCGCCTGAAATTTTAGACCCGCAGGTGCACCGCGCTCGAATCGATGTGTTCGAGCAAGGGGCTCTGCGGCTATGTAAGCGGCCGTTGGGGTCAGTTGATAGCGCGCCTTGCCGTCTAGGACTTCAATCTCAACGGACCAAGAAAAGTCGTTCGCCGCCGCATCCCACAGATCGTCACCAAACGCTAGATCCCCCGTCAGTTCCAACCGGAAGCCCGGGTCCTCGTCCGCGGTTTGGCGTACAACTGGCGCGCCGAAGAGTGGAACGTCGGCAATCCCAAGGGTGTCAGAGCCGGATCGCAACAAATAGTTGGGTGGCTGGGCGGACTGAATCTCCTGGACGAAAGTGGCGATCTCCTGCGAGCCCCATCGCCGTTTGAGCCGTTGCAGCGTCATGGTCGTGCCGTGCGGTACCGAGTCAGACAATGGCACTCCGGCCACCTCAAGACCGAACTCAATGTTGTCCAGCGTCTCCTGTTGATCGATGACGTCCCATTCAATCAGGGCGTGGACGCCCTGACCCGTCCTCTCCTGCGCTTGCCCGTTTGGCTGACTTGAGACCTCAAGGACATTTGCTAACTTCTGACTGGCAAGTCGACCGATTCCCTTCTGTCCTGTATACGCTCGTCCGAACCGCGGAGAACGCCGGGCTCCCGTCTCTTTCGCTCGGCCAGCAATTCTCAAGAAAGCGTCCTGGAATCGCTCCAAGGTCATCCCGTTGCCGTCGTCTTCTACCGTCAGTTCCGCCGCCTCGGGTGTATCCAAACGCGTTGCGCCGACGCGCACTAGCGAAGCGTCAGCGTCATAACCGTTCTTAATCAGCTCGACCAAGGCGGTGCTGTCGCGGCCGACTAGCAGGTCGCCCAACTCACGGAGAAGGTGGGTGTCAACCACGAAGCCATTACTCACCGCGCACTCCTTTGCTCTCGACGGTCACGACCGAGGCTAGCGGCAGTGGCACAGCGACGTTACCGACGGCGCGTGGGCTGAGCCGGAACAGCTTGTCGGCCTCAAGGGTCGCGGAGTCTCGCAGCGCCGTCTGACCGGGTTCGCTACGTAGCCAGTCGACAACCGCCACCCGGTCGGCGTGCTTAGTCGTTGCATGCCAGCGCAATCCAAACAGGTTGTTAAGGATTGTCGCACCGCTCGGGTTGATATGAACATGGAATTGATCGCGGGAGAGCGCCGCTATGACAACGTCAGGTGTCCATACCTCTCCCGACAGATCGAACCACCGCCGGCGCAACTTGCACAGGTGGCCTTCGTTGACCGCCGCCTCCTCTGCTGCAGCAAGCCGACCGTCGATGAGTGGATTGGTTCCTGGCTCGTATCCGGCCAGGTTCAACAGGTAGCTGTACTCAGCCGTTGGTCCCGCAGGGTTCGAACCGGGCCGGAGGCGTCGAAGCAAAGGCGTGAACCACCCTGCCTCGTCCGGGTCGGGGTTCGGGTCGATAAAGGTGCTGTTGCTACCGGTCGCGATGCCCCGCGACACGCGGGCGAGATCTCGTAGTTTCAAGGACGTCGTCGCGCCAAGGAACGTCGAGGCCGTCGGATTTCGCGGGAAAGGTGCAGTGACCCCCTCCTGTCGCTGGATCGAACGTGAGGCCAACCGTCCCCAGTCTGTAATCACGAGTTCCTGTTGCCCGCCCTCCGTTGGTCCGATTTCGATCACTGTCGCGTCGACAGTTGCTCCTGCAAATTGCCACGAATCGGCGGTCCGTAGCTCGACTCGGCGGTTCCGGGCCCCGCGAACGTGGGAACGGAGATGATCGCCAAAGCGCGCACTCATCCAGCTGGAGGGCACGATGAGACAAAGAGTGTCCTGGGGCCGCATCGCCCGCAAAGTAATGGCGAGAAAGAGCGACGAAAGATTTGGGCGTCCTGCAACGAGACCGCCGGAAGCGCTCAACAGCGATGGCCGGTCACCGGGTGGGATTAGTTGCCAACGCGTGTACGGGGGATTGCCCACGTACAGAGTCGAGCCCTTCGGTGCGAAAGTCTTGAGCCAAGAGGCGTAGTCCGCAAGTTCGAGCTGAATTCGTGCCCGCGTTTGCGTCGTGTGAACAAGCAACTGTAAACCCAGGGTTACCGGGTTGATATCAACGGCGTGCACCCGCGCGCTCGGCCATTTTGCGGCCGTAGCTTCTGAGAAGATCCCCACACCTGCGCCGATGTCAACGATTTCACTTGGTGGGCCATACCGTCCGGCGTAGGTCTCGACCATCGAACGCGCCTCAGCGACCGGAGTAAAGAAGGTTCCGAGCCGTCGGCGATTCTCCGGCCGAACGACCGTCGCATAAAGGTCAGCGAGCGTCTCAGCTGAGTCTTCGGCAACGAGGTCCCCGACCAAGCGTGTGACCCGCTCCGGTGGGCGGTCGCCCGACATGCGGCGAAGGGTCTCGAGTAGATGGCTGTCTGCCCCGGTGTTCATTTCAGCAGTTACTATCAGCGAAGCGATTCGCGCAAGGCGGGCCCGCTCTTCCTCCGAGGCGCCGACGACATCGACGTGAGCACCCTCAACAACATTCGCGGACCGAACCCACTCGACGACCGACTCGAACGCCTCTCGCAAGATGGCTGCCTTCCCGGTGGCCCCGCCGCAGTGTCGACGGCATTCGCCGCTCCGCCGATCCTAAACGGTGCGGCCGGGCGGCATCGCATCGAGATGCGGACCTGCGGACCCAAGAGTCTGCACGAGGGCACGGCCCGCATAGGGATCGTCCGACACGCGATCGGTGCCTAGTCGCGGTTGCCGGCCGACGTGGTCTGACAGGCTGTGCAGATGCAAATGCTCGCGGCCCGCTTCGTCCCACAGGAGCAGGACTACGTTTCACCGTTCGACGGGCGCGCCCATGGGTTTCGCCCAGGCTGGTGGGAAGACTACTTCCAGAACAGCCGGAACCGTTATCACCGGCCGTACTCCTTCACAGATCACACCGGAGCCGAGGCAGCCCGGGCTCTGCTTAGGGAATGGGCCGGATTCTCCGATCTCGAGGGGGCCGGCGTGTCCCTGCCCTCGCAGGCGGTGTCCGTCGACTTCATCGAGGTCCGTGAAGACCTGTACCGCCCGCGTCGCGGCGTTGGGACGAGCGTTGTTCGGCTCATCGAAGCCCTATATCCGAACGACACGTTGTTCGCCTTCTCCGAGGAGGCGGACGAATTTTGGGTCTCGACCGGCTGGGAGCTCATGCCGCGAGCGGACAAAGATCGCCGAATGCGTTCACTCTTCGTTCTCCGCCGCGACTAGGCAATCGCACCAAGGGATGGGGTCCAAGCGTGCTGGAGACGCACGCGTGGTCCCAGCGTCGCGCACTGTCCGCTAGGAGATCGGGCCGCGGACTAGGACGCATCTTGGCCGGCGTGACCGGGCGAGACTGGCATGCAACCAACGCCCGCCGGCACGCGCCTCGCCTACCGGGAGTGGAACCGGCCGATCCAGTCGGCCCAGCCATCTTTATCGATGACGAGCACCCGCGGACGGTCGGGCCGGTGGCCTCGGGAGCACTGCCCGTAGTAGGCGTTCCGGAGGCGAGGAATCGCCAGGTCCAGTCGCTAGGTCGAGGTGGGAGGGATCGTCATTCGCCATGATGTGGTCCCTTCGAGCGGGTCGAGCTTTCCGCGGAGCAGTCCGGGACAAACTCGCAACACGAGTTTCGAAGTGGCGGCGCACCAGTATTGCGTCGCTGTCGATGGTGGTACCCGGTCCTCGCGTCCACCGGGAGACTCGGCTACTTGACCTCGACGCCGAACGCGCGGAGCAGGCCGGCGCGGGGGATCATCCGACGCTGGCCGAGCAAGCGGCGCTTGCCAACATCCGTGTGCACTCAAGGACCCGTATGAGCGAAGCAGTGGCGCAAGGGGGAAATGACTCGGCTGGTTCAAGTATTCGCCGGTGATCGTATCGGCCGACGAATCGGAGGGCCGTAGTTCGCCGTCTGGATCCGGGTCGATAGGTGTGGGGTGAAGCGCGGCCCAAGCGCCACCTCCCGTCGCAGGTGTGGTGAAGTGAGACATGGCGTCGCGTACCGACCTCATCATTGATCTCGCGTCCACTAACGTGCACGCGGACCCGACGGACATCGCCCGATGGGCAGCGAACGAGTCGGTGTTCGTGTCTAGCCTCATAACGGATATGCCTGCGGAGCGCGAAACTGTACGACGCGCCATCGTCACTATCGGAGCTCGACCGGTCATGTTTGAACACGACCTCGGCGCGCAGGACGTTAGTGCAGATCGGGCCTACCTCAGCGGTCTTGCCGGGTCCACGATCTGTCTCGGAATTTTCGGAACTCGCTACGGCCAGCCTCTGGCGAGCGGCTACTCCGCGACACATGACGAGTTCCGGCACGCGGAGTTGGGCAAGTTGCGTATGGCGCTTTACGTCTTAGAGCCGTTCACCGATGCTGACGGTCCGCAGCGCGACTTCGTCGGGGGCGTTCGCACTCGGTACAACACGGCCCCTTGCCGGGACGCGTCTGACCTTGAGCGGCGAGCGACCGACCGGCTGCGTACCCTCGCAACCGAAGCACTCACCCTGTGGGTAGTTCTGGGGAACGCCGCCTTTAGAGCATCATCCATCCGAATCTCTGGCAGCAGAGTCACCGTACGCGCCACCATCCGCGACGCTCACGTTGGAGGTGCATGGAAGGGGTACGTGACCTCCCGCGCCGACGTCGCTTTCGCTGGACCTCACGACTTAGCAAAGGGCCCCGCGCGACCTGGTCGCGCGAGGCCCTAGCATCCGGAGATCAGTCCTGGAGGAACGGGTAGTCGGTGCATCCGTTCTCGCTGCCGCCGTAGACGGAGGCCTGGTCGACCTCGTTCTCGTCGGCGCCCTTCTGCCAGCAGGTGACGAGGTCGGGGTTGGCGATCGCGGGGCGACCGACGGTGGCCAGGTCGGCGATGCTCTCGTCTACGGCCGTGACGGCCTCGTGGCGCGTAGTCATGCGCGAGAAGCCGGATTTGACGATTAATGTGCGGCGCCGCGGGGTCGGCGTTCAATGAGGCCGATAGGCCGCCGCGACGCGCAGCGAGTGCGCGCCGCGACCGCACACGTCACTCCGTCGTGACCGACGCGCTCCAGGTCACGCCGAAGCGGTCGGTCAGCATGCCGAAGCCGGCGCTCCACGCCGAGGCGGCGAGGGGTTCGACGATCGTGGCATCCGTCGACAGGGTGTCCCAGTAGCCCTGGAGCTCCTCGAGGGTGGGGGCGCTGATCGAGACGAACAGCGACTGGTCGGTGACCGTCGTGTTGTTCTCGCGGTGGGTGGAGCCGGGTGCGGCGATCCCGCCCTCGGTGCGGCCGGGGATGTCGTAGCCCATGATGCGGAAGCCGTTCTCGCCGGCGACCAGGCCGAAGACCACCTTGTCGGAGCCGGGGATCTCGGCCGGCATGCCGAAGTCGGCGTAGGTGTTGACGATGAGATGGCCGCCGAAGACGGACTGGTAGAACTCGAGCGCCTGGCGGGCATCGCCGCGGAAGTTCAGGTGGGTGGTGGTCTGCACGGGCATGTCTGCTCCTCGATGAATCGGCCGGGATCGGCTCGTGAGATCACGTTCCCACCCGTATAGGTCGGTTTCTGTCCTAGACCGCGACTACCGTCGGATGCATGGCCACGACGTCGCGATTGCTCACCCTGCTGTCGCTGCTGCAGGCCCGGCGGGACTGGCCGGGGTCGGTGCTGGCCTCGCGGCTGGACGTCAGCGACCGCACGGTGCGGCGCGACATCGATCGCTTGCGCGAGATGGGCTACCGGATCGAGACGACGATGGGCCCCGACGGGGGATACCGCCTCGACGCGGGCGCCGAGATGCCACCGCTGCTGTTCGACGACGATCAGGCGCTCGCGGTCGCGATCGCGCTGCGCGCGGCTCCCGCGTTGGGTGCGGACATCGGCGAGGCGGCGGTGCGCGCTCTCGCGACGATGCGGCAGGTGCTGCCGTCGCGGCTGCGGCATCGGCTCGACGCTGTGGAGGTGACGACGGTGGGCCGCCCGGGGGAAGCGCCGGTTGCTGCCGTTTCCCTGGAGGTGCTGCTGACGCTCGCGCAGGCGGTAAGCGATCGTGTCTCGATCCGCTTCGACTACCTGCCGCGCGAAGGGGACGGCACCGAGCCCGGTCCGCCGCGGCGGGTGGAGCCCCATCACCTCGTGGCATCCCATGGTCGGTGGTATCTGCTCGGGTGGGATCTCGAGCGCGAGGACTGGCGGCTGTTCTCTGCGGATCGCGTGCGACCCCGGGTGCCGCACGGTGCTCCCTTCGTGCCGCGGGTCGTGCCGGGCGGGGGCGTCGACGCGTTCGTATCCGCGCGGTTCAAGGGGTCGGACACGAACGAATGGGCCTGCCGCGGGACGGTGCTGCTGCATGCGCCGGCGCGGGATGTGCTGCCGTTCGCCGGCGACGGCATCGTCACCGCCGTCGACGACGAGCGGTGCACCCTCGACATCGGGTCATGGTCGTGGGGTGCGCTCGCCGCATCGTTCGGGAGGTTCGAGGTGGCGATGGAGGTCGTGGGGCCGCCGGAGTTGGCGGCGGCGTTCGCGGTGCAGGCTAGGCGTTTTGCAGCGGCGGGAGGCTTGCCGCGAGGGGAATGAATGACCGGCAACGGCCGGGAATGCGGGCGTCGTGACTCAGCGGGGTCCAAAGGCTCATCCTGCAAAGTAATAGTGTCGAGGAATGCTCTCCTGGCGCGATTCAATCATTGACGCGCTGACGCGCATAGGTGGAGAAGCCCCCTATCAGGAAATTTACGCAGAGATTGCAGCGCGGCGGAAATCCCTTCCGCCGTCCTGGCAGGCAATCGTCCGTCGCACGATCCAACAGTCATCTTCCGACTCGAGTGCTTTCCGTCCGTCAAACGGGGATCTCTTTCGCACGGTCTCCGGACTTGGCCAGGGGAGGTGGGGCCTTCGAGATGCCCGTGCGGATTCCGGGTTGGAGGGATTTGTTGCGGAGACAGGAGGCGTCGGACAGGGATACGTTGTCGATTCGGTTGTCAGGCGTTCGATAGAACGTCACGCGGTGCGTCTCGCCACGGACCACTACTGGGCGCAAGGGGCACTCGAAGTCACGGAACTGGGCAAGCCGTACGACCTGAATGTCCGGTTCGAACAGAGCGAGACTCATGTTGAAGTAAAGGGATCGACGAGGACGCTCGACGTGGTCACGCTCACTCGCAACGAAGTTGCGCACGCGTCCGGAACCCCAGGAACCGAGCTATTCGTCGTCGACAAAATCCTTCTGACAACGGACGAAGAAGGGAACGTCGAAACCCAGGGCGGACGCAAGCGGCTCTGGCGATCATGGGTCCCCTCCCCTGAGTCCCTTACAGGAATTGTCTTCGCGCACTCGTTGGGTGCGGGTGCTCAGTTGCTTTCCTAAGAAGCGCAGGCGCCTTAGCCTGGCGACAGGAAGTCGACTTCTTGGGGGGCGGATGGGAACGACGACGGAATCTGGCGGCTCTGTTATGCGGCAGCCCCTCCGTTACGCCATCAACGTCACGCTCGACGGCTGCGTCCATCACGAGGTGGGCCTGCCGCCGGATGCCGAGTCCATGGCGTTCTGGACCGACGAGCTGCGCCGCTCCGACACCCTCCTCTACGGCCGCGTCACCTATGAGCTGATGGAGGGCGCGTGGCGCCGACCGGAATCGGGTGAGTGGCCGGACTGGATGGATGCCAGTGAGGTCGCGTTCTCGGAAGTGATGGATCCGATGCGGAAGGTCGTGGCATCCGAGACCCTCGACGGAGTCGACTGGAACGCGGAACTCGTTCGGGGTGACGTGGTCGGGGCTGTTCGGCGGCTCAAGGAGGAATCGGGGAGAGGGATCGCGCTCGGTGGGGTGAAGCTTCCTGCGGCGCTCGCGGCGGAGGGGCTCATCGACGAGTTCACGTTCGTCGTGCACCCGGTTGTCGCAGGTCGCGGGCCGCAGCTGCTGGTTGGCATCCGGAAGCAGATGCAGCTCGAGCTCGTGGAGCGATGGGAGTTCCGATCGGGCGCCAGCGTGCAGCGATATCGACCGGTGTAAAGCGAAAGGGCCCCGCACGAACGAGTCGCGCGGGGCCCCAAATGCTGATCGAATCAGCCCTGCAGGAACGGGTAGTCCGTGTAGCCGCGCTCGTCGCCGCCGTAGACGGAGGCCTGGTCGACCTCGTTCTCGTCGGCGCCCTTTTCCCAGCGGGTGACGAGGTCGGGGTTGGCGATGGCGGGGCGGCCGACGGCGACCAGGTCGGCGAGGTCCTTTTCGACCACAGAGACGGCCTCGTCGCGCGTGGTGACGCTCGAGAAGCCGGAGTTGATGATGAAGGTGCCGCCGAAGGTGCGGCGGAGGTCCTGGATCAGGTCGCCGGCGGGGTCGGCGTGCAGCACGCTCAGGTACGCGAGGCCCAGGGGAGCGAGGCCCGACACGAGCGCCTCGTAGGTGGCGCGGGTCTCGGCGTCGTCGGTCTCCCAGACGTCCTGGATGTTGTGCGCGGGCGAGATGCGGATGCCGACGCGCGTCGCGCCGACCTCGGCCACGACGGCCTGCGCGACCTCGATCACGAAGCGGGCGCGGGCCGCGGGGGATCCGCCGTACTCGTCGGTGCGCTGGTTCGACGCGGGCGAGAGGAACTCGTGCAGCAGGTAGCCGTTGGCACCGTGCAGCTCGACGCCGTCGAAGCCGGCATCCACGGCCTTGCGGGCAGCGGCGACGAACTCGTCGCGAACCGTGGCGAGCTCAGCGGTCTCGAGCGCGTGCGGCACGGCGTAGGCGACCTTCGTGCCGTCGGCGAGGCGCGTGTCACCCTCGATCGCGATCGCCGAGGGGGCGACGATGCGGTCGGTGCCCGTGATCTCGGGGTGCGTGACGCGTCCGC
>Ga0308171_1002014_pt1 | contig 23305 bp, 18 predicted proteins | sample PhyGR1_FD_202135 | JGI IMG/M metagenome (GOLD analysis project Ga0308171, IMG submission 202135) | Phyllosphere microbial communities from UC Gill Tract Community Farm, Albany, California, United States - DLSLSG.R1 | ecosystem: Host-associated > Plants > Phyllosphere > Unclassified | place: USA... | reverse complement strand
GATGGACATCATGGTGTCGTCGAACTTCGAGCGCCTGCTGTTCGACCTGCACGGGCGTAACGGTGCGGCGATTGCCGGCCTGATGGACTCGTTCAAAAAGGACGGCAGTTTCAGCGTCGAACAAGAACGCTGGACCGAAGCACGCAAGCTGTTCGATTCGCTGGCGGTGGACGATGCGCAGACCTGCGAAACCATCGCCGACGTCTACGAGCAAACCGGTGAAGTCCTCGACCCGCACACTGCCATCGGTGTGAAAGCTGCGCGCGAATGCCGTCGCAGTCTGGATATCCCGATGGTGATTCTGGGCACTGCCCATCCGGTCAAGTTTCCTGAGGCAGTGGAGAAAGCGGGTGTAGGAAAAGCGCTCGAACTACCTGCACATCTTTCTGATTTGTTTGAGCGAAACGAGCGTTGCACGGTTCTGCCAAACGACCTGAAAGCCGTGCAAGCCTTTGTCAGCCAGCATGGCAACCGCGGCAAGCCACTCTAAGCCAGTAAAAGCTGTCACATTTTGAAGCCCGTCTCCTGACGGGCTTTTTTGTTTCTGCTGCCACACTGCTCGGGTTTTCACCCACGAAGGACGGGTGAGTCGATCACGAAGGAAATGGCAATGCTGTTTTACAGAGGTTTGAAACCGGCACTGGGCTGGTTGTTTTTGTTGGCGGTGCTGGGATGGATGCACAGCGGCGTGGCAGCGCAGATGGCACTCGATCAGGCCAATGCGTCGGGCACTGTGCCGGTTGTCGAACTGGATGCGCACGAGCGGCAATGGATCCGTGACAACCCCAGAGTAACGGTGGCATCGGTGCAATATCCGCTGTACCTGTTTCAGGACGAACACGGCCAGTGGAGCGGTCTGAACAACGATGTGCTCAAGCGGGTCAGCGCAATGACCGGACTGCAATTCGAGCACCAGGAATCGTTCTCTACCGACCATATGCTCGATCGCCTGCAAAGCGGGGTCGCGGACATCAGTACGACGTTGGCCATGAGCGATGAACGCAAGGCCTTTCTCGATTTCAGTCATGCTTTCGGAGGTGCTGGCTGGGTGTTTGTCGGACATGCCAATGCCCCGAGGGTGGAGTCTTTCGAGCAACTGGCGAAGCGCGTTCTGGTGCTGCCCGCCCGTCATGCCCTGGAGGATGCGATTCGGCGCGATTATCCGTCGATTGAAATACGCTCGGTGAAAACCTACGCCGAAGCGCGGGCGCTGGTCGAGAGTGGGGAAGCCTACGCAACCATCGAAAACGAAATCGGCGCGCAGCTCTATCCGTTGGGCATGCTCAAGGTCGGTGCTCTGGTAGAGGGCAAGTGGGAAGCCGATCATCTGGCTGTACGAAAAGGCATGCCGCAACTACTGAGTATTCTTAACAAGGCGCTGGAAGCTTTCCCTGCTGCGGAGTTGCGGGCGATTCGTCTCAAGTGGCTGGCAGGCGTTTCGCCGCCGCCCGTGCCCTCCGTGTGGAAGCGCCTGGTCGAGTGGGCATGCTGGGCGATGGGGGGAATCGGCGTTTTCGGAATGCTGTCGCTGGTGTGGAACCGGCGCCTGGCGGCCGTGATCAAGCTGCGCTGCGCTGCGGAAAAGGAGTTGGGCGATCAACTGGCCTTTCAGCACGCCCTGATCGATTCGATGCCGGATCCGGTGTTTGTCCGTGATCTGCACGGGCGTTTGATCATCTGCAATCGCAGTTACGAGGAAGCGCTGTCGGTGCGCCAGGACCAGATGCAGGGACGCTTGCTGATCGAAGTCGATGCGTTTCCGGAAACCACCGCGCGGATGCTCCACGACGAATTCATCGCCCAGTTGCAAACCCGCAAGTCGCGCTTCAGCAAACGCCAACTGCTGTTCAAGGGCGGGCCTCGCGAGGTTTATCAGTGGACCGTGCCGTTTTACAGCGGCGACGGCAAATTGCGCGGCTTGTTGGGCGGCTGGACCGACATCACCCAGCGTCGGACCGAGAGCGGGTGCCGCTGTCTGCAGTAAAGAAGGGAAATGTCCTGCAAGACGCGGCTACTTTTCTGATGGGAGGCTTAAGACGCCTGCCCTAGAGTGAACGACACCTGCGGTGAGAGTCCGCGATGATCGCTCCAGAGGTCGCCCATGCGCTCGCTTAAAGTCCTGATTCTTGAACCCAACCCGTTCCAGCTGATGGCATTGCATCAAATGCTCAATGCCATCGGCATCTACGACGTATTGACCGCGCCTTCGCTGGCGTCAGCCTTGTCTTCACTGGGGCATCGCGGTGCGGTCGATATCGCCATTTGCGATCCGCAGCTCAAAGGTGGCGATGGGTTGGCATTGATTCATCACCTGGCGGCGCACCATGAGGCGCGTGCCCTGATTCTGCTGGGCTCGGTCGCGCAGAGTTTGTTGAGTGACCTGGAGCCGGTGCTTCGTCAACAACGCCTGCGCCTGTTGGGGCGTCTGCAGACACCGGTTTCGGCGGTGTTGATGCGAGGTCTGCTGGACAGTTATCTGATCACTGCGCAGGCACTCATCGAGGCCTGATACCGGCGAATATTTTTCTGTCATCTTCGCCATGCATGCTCTGTCAGACACGGTCCTGCAAGGTCGGAACGTGACAGGCAGAACTTTCTTCTCGGGCCGGTGGTCATTTAATGTGAACACGCCCCAGGCACTGTGTTTTCGGACTATTGAGTGGAGATCGAGATGGAAAGTATCAGTCTATTGCTCGGTGAGGCTCTGAGCCCGTATCAGGTGACGCTGACCCCTCGCGGCAGCCATGGTGAATGTCTGGTGACGCTGAAGAACAGCAGCGGCGCCATTGTGGTGGAACGCGAATTCAATCAGGACCAGTTGAGCGACAAGCGCTTGCTGACCGACGTGGTGGACGGCCTGCACCGTGACGTGATGATCGCCGAAGGGCGGCTGGAACCCTGCGTCATTGCGGCGTTGCGCAATGCAGCTCTGGACAAGCGTCCGGCCCTGTAAAGATGAAATATTTTTTGTGGGAACCTTCCTGCATCCCTGTCAGTCAGACCCCATAACAGCAGGATCAAGCATTGTGCTCCGGTGCTTGTCGCTTGCTGCTACGGGTCTCGAAGCAGACCCCGTTTAACCCCGAGTTGTCTCCCCACTTCTCGGGGTTTCTTTTGCCCGGCGTTTGCTCAGCGCACGGCTTGGTGCCAGAAAACCGAAGCGCGCAACGGTGCTCAAATGGCCCCGTCTTCGCGCAGCCGAGCGATTTGCGCCGCGTCGTAGCCCAGATCGCCAAGCACCTGCGCATTGTGTTCGCCAAGCTGCGGTCCGACCCATTCGGACGAGCCCGGCGTTTCCGACAGCTTCGGCACGATGCCGGGCATCTTGAAATCCTTGCCGTCCGGCAGCTTGGCATGCAGGAACATCTCCCGCGCCAGGTATTGCGGATCGTTGAACATGTCCTCGGCGCTGAAGATCCGGCTGACCGGTACGTCGGCCTGATTGAGCAAGTCGAGAACGGTCTGCAGCGGTAAGGAATTGACCCAGCGATCAATCACGCCATACAACTCGTCCCGGCGACTGTCACGTCCGTCGTTACTGGCCAGCACCGGGTCGTTGGCAAGATCTGCGCGGCCAATCACGAGCATGAAGCGTTTGAAGATCGCATCACCATTGGCGCCGATCTGCACATGTTTGCCGTCGGCACTGGTGTGGATCGAAGAGGGCGTGATGCCCGGCATGATGTTACCGCTGCGCTCGCGGATGAAACCGAAGACGTCGAACTCCGGCACCATGCTTTCCATCATCGCGAAGATAGCTTCGTACAGCGCAACGTCGACCACTTGGCCCAGTCCGCCATTGACCTCGCGATGACGCAGCGCCATCAGTGCACCGATCACGCCCCACAGCGCGGCAATCGAATCGCCGATGGAAATCCCGGTACGCACCGGTGGCCGGTCTTCGAAACCGGTGATGTACCGCAGGCCACCCATGGATTCGCCGACCGCACCGAAACCTGGCTGGTCCTTCATCGGCCCGGTCTGACCGAAACCGGACAGGCGCACCATCACCAGTTTCGGGTTCAGGGCGTGCAGGGTTTCCCAGCTCAGACCGAGTTTTTCCAGTACGCCGGGGCGGAAATTCTCGATGAGGATGTCAGCTTCGCCCAGCAGTTGTTTCAGGATCGCCAAACCGTCGGGGTGTTTCAGATTGAGGGTCAGCGACTTCTTGTTGCGCGCCTGGACAAACCACCACAACGAGGTGCCTTCGTACAACTTGCGCCATTTGCGCAGGGGATCGCCGCCGTCCGGCGATTCGATCTTGATCACTTCGGCGCCGAATTCGCCGCAAATGCGCGAGGCAAACGGCCCGGCAATCAACGTACCCAATTCAATGACTTTCAGACCCGAGAGCGGTTTGCTGGTGAACGGCATGCGAAATCCTGTAGGACAAGGCTGAGCGGATACAGGGTTTTAACATAGCCGGCTGTCAGACGCCGCAGCTGGATTGCCATCAATTCGATGATTGCCTGTGGCATGGGTTAGACTTGCCGACTTTCCTCGTATCAAGAAGCCCGTTCATGGCCCAGCCGTCCACTACCTACAAATTCGAACTGAACCTCACCGACCTCGACCGCAGCGTCTACGAAAGCGTCAAGCAGACCATCGCCCGTCATCCTTCGGAGACCGAAGAACGCATGACTGTGCGGCTGCTGGCCTACGCGCTCTGGTACAACGAGCAGCTGTCGTTCGGCCGTGGTCTGTCAGACGTGGATGAACCGGCCTTGTGGGAAAAGAGCCTGGACGACCGTGTCCTGCACTGGATCGAAGTCGGCCAGCCGGATGCCGATCGCCTGACCTGGTGCTCGCGCCGCACCGAACGCACCAGCCTGCTGGCCTACGGCAGCCTGCGTGTTTGGGAAACCAAGGTGATCCCGGCGATCAAGAACCTGAAAAACGTCAACATCGCCGCCGTCCCGCAAGAAGTGCTGGAGACCCTGGCCAAGGACATGCCCCGCGTCATCAAGTGGGACGTGATGATCAGCGAAGGCACGATCTTCGTCACCGACGATCGCGGTCAGCACGAAGTCCAGTTGCAATGGCTGCAAGGTGAGCGCGGCTGAGGTCGCGACACCGCTGATATTTCCCACGAATCAAAGAGAAGCCTCCGTCGCCCCATGCGTATCGAACCTCGTCAATTGCCTGCCACGTTGCCTTTCCTCGGTGATCTGCCGCCACTGCTGACCCGCCTGTACGCGGCGCGGGGCGTGCAGTCGGAGGCGGAGCTGGACAAGAGTCTGGCGCGCTTGATTCCGTTCCAGCAGCTCAAAGGCATCGATGCGGCGGTCGACCTGCTGGTGACGGCATTGGAGCAACGCCAGCGCATTCTGATCGTCGGCGACTTCGACGCGGACGGCGCCACCGCCAGCACTGTCGGTGTGCTCGGCCTGCGCCTGCTGGGCGCTGCGCATGTCGATTACCTGGTGCCGAACCGCTTCGAATACGGCTACGGCCTGACGCCGGAAATCGTCGAAGTCGCGCTGACCCGTGAACCGCAATTATTGATCACCGTCGACAATGGTATTTCCAGTGTCGAAGGCGTCGCGGCGGCCAAGCGCGCCGGACTGAAGGTGTTGATCACCGACCACCACTTGCCCGGCGATGAACTGCCGCAGGCTGATGCGCTGGTCAATCCGAATCAGCCGGGCTGCGAATTTCCGAGCAAAGCGCTGGCCGGCGTCGGGGTGATCTTTTACGTACTCATGGCATTGCGCGCGCGTCTGCGCAGCCTCGGCTGGTACGAGAGCAAGCCACAACCGAACATCGGCGAACTGCTCGATCTGGTGGCGCTGGGCAGCGTCGCCGACGTGGTGCCGCTGGATGCCAACAACCGCATTCTCGTGCATCAAGGGCTGGAGCGGATTCGCGCCGGCCGGGCACGGCCGGGGATCAAGGCGATTCTCGAAGTCGCCAAGCGAGAGGCTGCGCGGATCACTTCCACCGACCTGGGTTTCATCGTCGGCCCGCGCCTGAACGCCGCCGGACGTCTGGACGACATGAGCCTGGGCATCGAATGCCTGCTCACTGCCGACGCCAATCTGGCGCGGGAAATGGCTGCGCAACTGGACGGTATGAACCAGGATCGCAAATCCATCGAGCAGGGCATGCAGCGTGAAGCGCTGGCGCAGCTCAAGGATCTGCCGGTCGAGTCGATGCCGTTTGGTCTGTGCCTGTTCGATCCGGAGTGGCATCAGGGCGTGATCGGCATTCTCGCCTCGCGCATGAAAGAGCGCTATTTCCGCCCGACCATTGCTTTCGCCGATGCCGGTGATGGTCTGCTCAAGGGCTCCGGTCGCTCGGTGCAGGGCTTCCATATTCGCGATGCGCTGAGTGTGGTCGCGGCGCAGCATCCGAACCTGATCGCCAAATATGGTGGCCACGCGATGGCCGCTGGTCTGACCTTGCCGCAGGAGAATTTTCCGCTGTTCGCCGAGGCTTTCGACGCTGAAGTGCGTAGGCAACTTCGCGAAGAAGACCTCACTGGGCGGATGCTTTCAGATGGCACGCTGGCCGTTGAAGAGTTTCATCTCGAACTGGCCCGCGCCTTGCGCCACGCCGGGCCATGGGGTCAGCACTTTCCGGAGCCGCTGTTTCATGGCGTGTTCCAGTTGGTCGAGCAGCGTGTGGTCGGCGAACGGCATTTGAAAGTGGTGCTGAAAAGCGAATGCGGTTCGGTGAAGCTCGATGGCATCGCGTTTGGCATTGATCGCGATGTGTGGCCGAACCCGACGATTCAATGGGTTGAACTGGCTTACAAGCTCGACGTTAACGAGTTTCGTGGCAACGAGACTGTGCAGCTGATGATTGCTCATATCGAACCGCGTTAAGCCATTCGCGAGCAGGCTCGCTCCCACAGGTACGGTGTAGTCTTGTGGGAGCGAGCCTGCTCGCGAAAGCATCCTTTCACACACTGAATTACTCTGAACCCTCCGTCATTCCCGGTTGTCGACTAGGCTCTAAGCACTGCTTGATTGGCCTTGTGACGTCTTGTCGAATTTTTGCCCGCGGGGGCGGGTGCTGCACCCTTTTTCTGTCACTCGTCGACTTTTCAAACAGAACCCTGGAGCCTGCCCACTGATTCGAGAGGTGCCCCATGAGTCTGCTGCTTGAACCCTTTACTCTTCGCCAACTGACCCTGCCCAACCGCATCGCCGTGTCGCCGATGTGCCAGTACTCCAGCGTCGACGGCCTGGCCAACGACTGGCATCTGGTGCACTTGGGCAGCCGCGCGGTGGGCGGTGCCGGCCTGGTTTTCACCGAAGCCACGGCGGTCACTGCCGACGGGCGCATTACCGCCGAAGACCTCGGCCTGTGGAATGACGAACAGATCGCTCCGCTGCAACGCATCACCCGCTTCATCACCGCCCAGGGCGCGGTCGCCGGTATTCAACTGGCCCATGCCGGGCGCAAGGCCAGCACTCACCGGCCGTGGATCGGCAAGCATGGCAGCGTCAAACCCGAAGATGGCGGCTGGACCCCGGTCGGGCCATCGCCGATTGCTTTCGACCCGCAGCACACCCAACCGAAGCAGCTGGATGAAGGGCAGATCGCCGAAGTGATCCAGGCCTTTGTCGACGCGGCCAAACGCGCGCTGACGGCGGGTTTCAGCGTGGTCGAGGTGCATGCTGCGCATGGCTATCTGCTGCATCAGTTTCTCTCGCCGCTGAGCAATCAACGCCGCGATCAGTACGGTGGTTCGTTCGAGAATCGTATCCGTCTGGTGCTGCAAGTCACTGAAGCGGTGAGGGCGGTATGGCCGGAGGAGTTGCCGGTGTTTGTCCGCGTCTCGGCGACCGATTGGGTCGAAGATGGCTGGAATCCGGATGAGACCGTGGAGCTTGCGCGCCGCCTTCATATGCTGGGCGCCGATCTCATTGACGTGTCTTCAGGAGGGACTGCTGCAAACGCGGAAATCCCGGTTGGACCCGGATATCAGACGCGCTTCGCCGAGCGTGTACGCAAAGAGTCAGGCATCGCCACCGGTACTGTCGGAATGATTACCGAGCCGGCCCAGGCCGAGCACATTCTGCGTACCTGTCAGGCCGATATCATTTTCCTCGCCCGAGAGCTGCTGCGCGATCCGTACTGGCCGCTGCATGCCGACGATGATCTGGGTGGGCGCAAAGCGGTGTGGCCGGCGCAGTATCAACGTGCTACCCATCGCGACCAGCCGATTCATGAGTCGGATTTGCGTGATTGATTGAAGGCTGGAAAGCAAAAGCCCCGAGCCGGTGAGGGTCGGGGCTTTTCTATTCGGCACAATTTTGCGTTGTCAGGCGGGCCTCTTCGCGAGCAGGCTCGCTCCCACAATAGGAATGCGGACCCCTGTGGGAGCGAGCCTGCTCGCGAATGACGCCAGAACAGCCGCCTTAGAACCTCAAGGGTATTTACGCTTGTCCGGCGCCGGCGGGAAATACTGGTACAGCCAGGTCTCGCTCAACGTGCGGTCATTGGTGCGAATGAACAGGCGCAGTTCCACTGGCTCGACACTGTCATTGGTCGGGTACCAGTCGAACAGGATCCGGTAACCCTTGATGTCATCCAGCACCAGCACGCTGAAGTCCTGCACCTTGCCGTTGGAACAGGTAATCACCGGCTCGATCCCGGTGCCCTGTGGCAGGCGCTCGAGGCCGCCACCGGTGAAGTCTACGGCAAAGCGCCGCGCCCACACTGGCGGGTAATGCTCACCCGGCGCCCAGCCCTCGGTGAAGCCGCCCATGCCCGAACGCGTCGCGTGCACCCGCGCCAGTGGCGTGCCGACCGGTGGCAGGGCGCTCCAGTAGAGCTTGTACCCGTAGTTCAGCGAATCACCGGCAGCCACGGGTTTGTTCGGCGTCCAGAACGCGACGATGTTATCCAGCGTCTCGCCGGTCGTAGGAATTTCCAGCAGATCGATAGAGCCTTCGCCCCAGGCGGTTGTAGGTTCTACCCACAGGCTCGGGCGCTTGCTGTACCAGTCGACGGTGTCCTGATAGTTGGCGAATTCGTGGTCGGTCTGCACCAGGCCGAAACCCTTCGGGTCCTTGTCGGCAAATGCATTGAATTGCAGCGTCGCCGGGTTGTTCAACGGCCGGCAGATCCACTCGCCATTGCCGCGCCACATTGCCAGGCGATCGGAGTCGTGAATCTGCGGATGAATGGTGTCGCACATGCGCCGTTCGTGGGTGCCGCAGCTGAACATGCTCGTCATTGGCGCCACGCCGAGTTGTTCGATGGTGGTACGAGCATTGATGTGCGCGTCGATTTCCATGACCACGCGCTCGGCCTGGCAATCGATGTCAAAGCGATAGGCGCCGGTCGCGCTCGGCGAGTCGAGCAGGGCGTAGACCACAAAACGTGTGGCGTTCTTGTCAGGCGTCTCGAACCAGAACTTGGTGAAGTCGGGAAACTCTTCGCGTTTCTTCGCGTAAGTGTCGATGGCCAGGCCGCGCGCGGAGAGGCCATATTGGCCAGTAGCATCGACCGCACGGAAATAGCTGGCGCCGAGAAACGACACCACGTCATGCCGATCCAGCTCCGGCGCCTTGAACAGCTTGAAGCCGGCAAAACCCAGATCGCCCTTGAGCTGCTGAGTGTCGACCGAAGTGTTCTCGTAATTGAACAGCGCCGGACGGAAATGCACCTCGCGCGCCATGCGCGTCTTCGGATCAACGCTGTACATGCGCACCGGCTGACGGAAACCCATGCCGACGTGGAAGAACTGCACGTCCAGCTGACCTTTGTTTTCCTTCCACAAGGAATGCTCGCCGTCGTAGCGGATCGCGTTGAAATTCTGCGGAGTCATGGTCGCCAGGGTTGGCGGCAACACCTGTTTCGTATCCTGATAGGCACTGCCGGCGAGCTGCTTGGCCTGACGCTTCAATGCTTCGAAATCGAAGGCCTGGGCCTCGCCATCGGCGGCGCCGCCATTGGCTGCCCAAGCGCGGGCGGCCAACAGGCCCGACGCGGAAAGACCGGTATAGGCCGCAATGGCCATGGACGCTTTGAGCAAATTCCTGCGGTGCATAAATACAACCTGTCGTGTGCAATCCAGCGCCGTTCCTGGCACCTGTCGGATCGGAAATTACGGTTCGGTCATGCCTTCGGCCAAACGCAACGGACTATAAACAGATGCCCGCTAGCTTAATCGGTTCGATTGTCGGGCAAAAAGGCTTGTTTGCGTTGCGTCACCTGGCAATGAAACAAGACATGTCTGTAATTTTTCTGACAGGGCTCTTTGATTTAGAGGGCATATCTGCTTTTTTCGATTAATTACTCTAAAAACCGCTTTTCAACGCCGATTTAATTCCTATTCTATGGGCAAGACCGGATACAAGCCTTCGTGCCGGCGGGGCACACGACGCTGCTCGAAGAGGCAGGGCGATGTGAGGTTCAGCAGTTTCTTGACTCAATAGAGAAGGACATCGTCCATGGCAAAAATACAGAGCATCACCGAAATGTTGGGCATCTTCCCTTGCTTGGGCGGCGGGCGCAGAAGACGCCGCCTCAATTCCGAAGAATTGAAACTTGTGGAGCGTTATCGAGAACTATCGGAAAGCGACCGGATTGCCATGCGCTATCTGGTGGATGCGATGCGGAGTGTTTCGCGATTCTAAGGGGGAGGGGAGAAGGGGGCCGGCCGAGAAGCCTGCCCCTTTTTCATTTGCGTAACGCTCGAAACATGCCCTTCTGAGTGGCGAGCAACATCTCGAAGCACACTCGCAGGTCGGGGTCGGGCACTTTCGAACTAGGCTGAGGGCCTTAGATCCGGATAACCCTTGTTTGGAGACGGAACATGAACACCCGTGGATTGCTCGATCAACTGCTCAAGTCCGGGCAGGAAATGCTGCAGAACAAGACTGGTGGCGCTTCCAACAAGTCGGCTGCCAGCGGACTGGGCGGTTTGCTCGGTGGCTCGTCTGGCTCCAGCGGCCTCGGCGGCCTGCTGTCCGGCGCGGGCGGCGGCGCATTGGCCGCGGGCGCGATGGGCCTGCTGCTCGGCAACAAAAAAGTCCGCAAGGTCGGCGGCAAAGTCGCCATCTACGGCGGCCTCGCCGCGCTGGGCGTACTGGCTTACAAGGCCTACGGCAACTACAACGCCCAAAAAGGCAGCGCACCACAACGCGAACCACAAACGCTCGACCGCCTGCCACCCGCGCAAGTCGAGCAGCACAGCCAGGCAATCCTCAAAGCCCTGGTCGCCGCCGCCAAAGCCGACGGCCACATCGATGAACGCGAGCGCGAACTGATCGAAGGCGAATTCACAAAGCTCGACAACGATCAGGAACTGCAACACTGGCTCCACGCCGAACTCAACAAACCCCTCGACCCCACCGACGTCGCCCGCGCGGCAAGCACGCCGGAAATGGCGGCGGAGATGTACATCGCCAGTGTGATGCTGGTGGATGAGGAGAATTTTATGGAGAAGAGCTATCTGGATGAACTGGCACGGCAGTTGAAGCTGGAGCCGGGGTTGAAGGTGGAGTTGGAGAGGCAGGTGCGGTTGGCGGCAGATTGATTCTATGGGGTGAGAAATCGCAGTGTTGTGCTGCGATTTTTCCTGTGTCGCTTATTGAGGCGTCAATACAGATTTAGCTCGGAAAGCCGTTTTTAATCTTTTTGATTCGTGAACAATGATGTAATCAAGCCTCAATCATAAAATCTTCAATTCTTTCAATGAATTCGATTTTGCTTTTGGTTCTGAATTCACCTAGAAACTTTTCGGAGTTTTTGATTGGCTCACCTCTTCTATCGTATTCGATCGTTAGCATATCAATCACAAATTCTCCGTCGGGATCCCCTTCGGGCTCGACTCTCGTGTCAAAGCAATGGCCGGTACTCTGGCGGACTCCTCCGATCAGTACCGAACTAGAGAACCAGTTGCAAGTCTCCGGTGTCAGCTCCACCTCAAACAGATTGTTGATTGTTATTGTCCAGCCGCTTGGTACTCGGATGGGTTGGAGTTTGTATTCGAGTTTTGATCTCATTGGGTCTCTCCGAATCTTTGCATTCGTGAATACTTTGCTCTGATCATTCAAACGATAATCGTGCTTACTGCAGCGTTGAATAAATGCGCTGGCAAGTATCAATTTTTTTTACTTTAATTTGTATTCGAATTTTTCATCTAAGCCCAGGGATATGTCCTGATTTTCTGTTTGCTCGAATATAAATATCATTTTTTTAAAAGTTTCGCCCATGCTTTGTTCAGATTCTTTCGAATTTTTCCATACTATTTCAATCGGACGCTCCACGTCCGTACTGAGCAAATCCCACAGAGAATTTAGGTTGTTTCCATAGTACTGAGCCCAAAAAAATGCAGAAGCTATCCGCTTGTGGAAATCCTGCTCGGAAGAAATGGATAGGCCGTCAAGTTCAATTATCATTCAGGTTATTTCCACTTTCCTATTGGGCTGACAGCGCCCATCCGCTCTGAGCAGCCTGCCTTAAGAAAAGGGGACAGATTTATATTCAGTTTGAAGAAAGAAATCTGTCCTCTTTTACTCAGTCCCTTTTGCTCAGAAGACAAAGCGACCACATGATCGCTCTGTCTTCAGAGATGAATTAGACCTCCTGCCGCCAAGCGGAAAACGTGATCACTGTGCCGGCTTCTTTTCTATTGGTGATTTCTACTTTATAGGTACCACCATTGATGCGGCCTTCAACGAGCGCTTTGCGCTCGTTGCCGCTGACTTCGGCGTCCTTTGCATGTTGCTGATAGAAGTCGATAACATCCGCGTATTCGGTAAAAGTCCTGAGAATGACCTCATATTCATGCTGAGGGCGTCCGGCTATTTTGTCCCAGTCACCGTCAATTGACGTGCCCTCCATACCCGGTGTCGTAAAGACACCGTGAGCGCCGGCGCCAATCAAGTGAGCTCGCTGCGGAAGCAACGGCAGCATCGCTTTTGGAAAATCGGAAGGTAATTGAGCCGCAGTCCAGGCTCCCTGTTTCGGCTGAGTCACGATGTACTCAACGTGGGCAATCTTCTGCGCAGCGGCTCGGCGTTCTGGATCGTCACTCTCCGCCCACAGCGCCATCATAGGAGGCAGTTGCTTACTCCAGGGGATCAAAGCATCGGCGTCAGACTTGCCGGCGCCTTCTGGCTGGAAAATAGTCAGCACGGTTTCCGGCGCATCGTTACAAGTCAATGGTTCCTCGCGAGACTTGACGATGCAGTGGCCATTGACCAGTCCTACGGCGAGCAACTGCCCCTTGTCGTCCAGCAGCAATGCGGCGCGCTCGAACCCGTTGTTACCGTCGTCCATGGCAGTGATCATTTTTCTGCCGGGAGGCACACCATCAACAAAAGTCGACATTTCTGAGTCGAGCGCTTCAAGAACCTGCTGCACGATCATCGTATTGTCATTGGTGTAACTTCCGGTTTGGTAGCCAAAAAAATCAACGAGTGCAGAGCGAACCGCCGGGTCTTGGTTGAGCTTGTGAGCCCGTTCTGGACTGGCTTCGTTTGTAAGCAACAAGACAGTTGTGCCGTCGGGACGTTGTTCGGATCGTAGTGACAGCGCGCTTGCGCTTAGGGAGAAGGTAAGGGCTAGAAGCAAGGTGAGAGTGCGGCTTAAGTGTTTCAAGATAACAGTCCTTTGATTATTTAATCCGTGAGAGTGGTCGCAGAGATTTGATCTGGTGATTATGCGTTGAGCATAAGTTTTCTGTTTTTCATTATTCTTGAATGGAGAGTTTAAGTTGACAGTCGCCTTGAAGGTTTCAGTGACGTATTTTTCACGCATATCAGGCGGCTCAGCAGATTTCTTCGTACAGCTAAGCATTCAAGGCTTCCAGAATTCAATTCCCTCCACATGACGCTCTATGTCATCCATGTCATCCTCGCCAAGAGTTGAGTCAAAGTTTTTGCTGATAATTGTTCTGATTTTTGCTAGTCGCTGAGTTACGTTTTCATTGTCAATGAACTCGGTTGTAGCTTTTCGATATTCTTCAACCGGTTTGTCGCTATAGTAACTTCCCATTTTATGTAGGGAAATCATGATGAATTCAATATTTGCGAGTGCTTCCAGAGCATCTTCGCCAGTCAGTATGATTTTCTTGTTTTTTTCTAACATTATTTTCTCCGAGTAAAAGTTGGGTTCTCTAATTTTAAGTTTCCTTTAATGGTCAGCTCCATAGTTCCATACCTAGGGTTTTTAACCCATTCGAGCTGCGAGTCAGGTACGTCTGTCTCAATGTAATCCCGGCCGCGGCCTCTGCCAATTTGGTATTTTTCTTCAGCATCAAGCTGGCTCAGCGGCTTCTTGTTGGCGGGTTCGACGTAAACACGATTGTTATCCTGAGCTTGGATTACACCATCGCTTTCGATACCAGTAGAGCCTTTTCTGTTGGTGTAGTGCCGGACACGAGTAGTACTTTCTCCGCGAGGGACGGGGGAAGGTGCCGCTGGTTCGCCTTCGTTGACCTTGGCTTTTTCGGAAGGGTTACCGATATCGCCCTTAGATTTAGCTTTCTTCTGTGGACATTCGCTACTCAACCCCAAAGGATCCACCCACCCAGTAGGGTTAGGCACGTACTGGTAGCTATTCAACCCGCCCGCAAGCTTGATCGGATCCGGCGTCAAGAACCGGCCAGTCCCCGGATTGTAGTAGCGGTGGCGGTTGTAATGTAAGCCTGTCTCGGCGTCGAAATACTGACCCTGAAAACGCAGCGGGTTATCGATTTCGTTGACGTCCAGCGCGGCGAGGTTGCCATAGGCGCGGTACTTCGCCGACCACATGATCTCGCCGCTGTAGTCGGTCAGTTCCTGCGGCGTGCCGAGGTGGTCGAGTTGGTAATAGAACGGGGCCGCTTTTAGCGGGCCTTCGCCGTCGAGCATTGCCAAGGGTCGGAAGCTGCCCGGTTCGTAGATATAGCTGCGGTAGCGGTTCTTGGCGCTTTCGGCGATGAGGCGTTCGCCTTGCCAGAGGAATTCAGTGGTGTGGCCGTCGACGGTTTTCTCGATGCGGCGGCCGAAGGCGTCGTATTTGTAAGATGCGGTGCTGCCTCCCGGCAGGCTGACGCCAATCAGGCGGTGTTGGCAGTCGTAGCGGTATTCGGTGATGAGCTTTTGGCCGGTGCCGCGACGCTCGCGGATCAGATTGCCGTAGGCGTCGTAATCGTAATGGCGGTCGCCTTGTATCAGCAGGCGATTGCCTTTGACGTTGGCGAGGTTGGCTGCGGGCAGGTCATTCTGGCCGAGGAGGTTGCCTGCCGGGTCATGGGCGAAGCTCTCTGGTATGGCGCCGCGTACGCTGATCAGGCGATCCAGTGGATCGTAGTGATAGCTGCGGTTGCCTTTGCGGCTGTCGTTAATGCCGGCGAGGTTGCCGTTGGCATCGTAGTTGTAGCGACGCTGGAACAGGTGCTTGTCCCGCTGGCTCACGCTGTGCGCTTGCAGGCGGCCCTGTTCATCGTATTGGTATTGGCTGAGTAACAGACCTTGCTGGCGCTGTTGTTCGCGACCGGCGTTGAACTGGTGGCTGGTCAGGCGTGAGCCATTGAGGTCGATGCTGCTCAGGCGTCCACCGGACAAATGACGGTAATCGAGCGTGCAGCCATCCGGCAGACGGCAGTGGCTAAGTTGGCCGACGCTGTCGTATTCGTAGCGCAAGGAGCCCCAGACTTGGTGTTCCTCGATGAGTTGGTCTGCAAGTCATATTTATAGGCGAAAGGCTAACGACCGTCGTCGACGCTGGCTAGTCAACGCGAGCTCGTCGATCCATTAAATTTTTACTTTATTCAATGTATGGTCTAACGCTTTTTCAAGATCGGCCCAGGTTTTGGCCGTTTCGGTGTATATAGGCGATGCCCAATTTTGATTTGCTATTAATGAGATTCTGAAGGCGCCGTGTTCACTGAATTCGGGATACCAACCAATGTCTATTGTTTGCTCGTGCGGGAGTAGCGCTTGCAAAAGATCCTCCCTTAATTCATCTGTAATGAGCGAAATATCCGATCCGACTAGGCTGGATATTTCGTCAAAAGTTATCTTGCCACCAAGTTTTTTTATGTTTTCAAGATTCATAAATCATTTCTTCTTTTTCGTTAGTTTTCTAAACGATTCTTCTGATATTGGATGTCCATGTATTGTGTTTGCACTTAACTCCACTCTCATGTACTGAGTTTCTTTTCCGTCATTGGCGCCTATGGTTTTTCCCATGTCAATTACTTTCCATGGTTTTCCGTTGTTAACATCTTGACCATTTGCAAACGCGTGCCGCTCTAACGCTTCAATGTCCGTGCCGGGTAGATATTTAGCTGCACCTCCATTAGCGGTCGATTTTACAACAGATGGCCAAGGAGCCTTAGGCGCCACATGTTTATTGCCATGATTTGTCCATTGAACGTCGGGAGGAGGCGGGGCTCCATCGCTTACCCTGGCTTTTCCTTCAGGTATTTCAGCGCTTTGCCCCGGAACGCATTTATCTCCGCCTGGACAAGTATTCAACCCTAGGGGATCCACCCACCCCGTAGGGTTAGGCACGTACTGGTAGCTATTCAACCCACCCGCAAGCTTGATCGGATCCGGGGTCAAAAACCGTCCAGTCCCAGGATTGTAATAGCGGTGGCGGTTGTAATGTAACCCTGTCTCGGCGTCGAAATACTGCCCTTGAAAACGCAGCGGATTATCGATCTCGCTGATGTCCAGCGCAGCGAGGTTGCCGTAGGCGCGGTATTTTGCCGACCACATGATTTCGCCGCTGTAGTCGGTGAGTTCCTGCGGTGTGCCGAGGTGGTCGAGTTGGTAATAGAACGGGGCCGCTTTTAGCGGGCCTTCGCCGTCGAGCATTGCCAATGGGCGGAAGCTGCCCGGTTCGTAGATGTAGCTGCGATAACGATTTTCTGCGCTTTCGGCGATCAATCGTTCGCCTTGCCAGAGGAATTCAGTGGTATGGCCGTCGACGGTTTTCTCGATGCGGCGGCCGAAGGCGTCGTATTTGTAAGATGCGTTGCTGCCTCCCGGCAGGCTGACGCCGATTAAGCGGTGTTGGCAATCGTAGCGGTATTCGGTGACGAGTTTTTGTCCGGTGCCGCGACTTTCACGGGTCAGGTTGCCATAGGCGTCGTAATCGTAGTGGCGGTCGCCTTGCATGAGCAGGCGATTGCCTTTGACGTTGGCGAGATTCGCAACGGGCAGGTCATTTTGTCCGAGGAGGTTGCCTGCCGGGTCATGGGCGAAGCTCTCTGGTATGGCGCCGCGCACGCTGATCAGGCGATCCAGCGGGTCGTAGTGATAGCTGCGGTTGCCTTTGCGGCTGTCGTCGATTCCGGCGAGGTTGCCGTTGGCGTCGTAGTTGTAGCGACGCTGGAACAGGTGCTTGTCCCGTTGGCTAACGCTGTGCGCTTGCAGACGGCCCTGTTCGTCGTATTGGTACTGGCTGAGCAGCAAGCCTTGTTGGCGCTGTTGTTCGCGGCCGGCACTGAACTGGTGGCTGGTCAGGCGCGAGCCGTTGAGGTCGATGCTGCTGAGTTGCCCGCCAGGCTGGTGGCGGTAATCGAGTTTGCTGCCATCGGGCAAGCGGCAGTGCTTGAGCTGGCCGACGCTGTCGTATTCGTAGCGCAGAGTGCCCCAGCCCTGGTGTTCTTCGATGAGTCGGTCTTGCAAATCGTATTTATAGGCGAGCGGCCAATGACCGTCATCGACATTGACAAGGCGACCGAGCGCATCGTAGCTGTAATGAATCTCGTCACCATCGGGCAGCGTCTTGACCAGCAAGCGGCCTGCGGCATCACGCTGGTATTCGGTCACCAGTTCACTACCGTCGTCACCGAACTCGGTTTTCTTCAGTAGTTGGCCGTTCAGGTCGTACTCGTAGGCAGTCCGACGACCATCGAAGCCTGTTTCCTGTTGGATCAGGCCGTTGGCGTAGTAATCGAGGTGGTAATGCTCGCCGCGCTCGTTTTCAATTTCAGTGAGCAGCAGGCGCGAGTTGTCGTAGCGATAGCGCAGTTGGCTGCCGTCGGGATTGATGCGGCGGCTGACGAGGTGCAGGTTGTCAGCGTATTCGTAGCGGGTGATACGGCCGAGCTCGTCGCGTTCGGCGGTGACTCGACCGTATGCGTTGTATGTAAATGCCCGTGTTGCTCCACCGGGCAAAGTAATTTGTGCCAGGCGATTCGCGGCATCCCATTTGAAGTGCGTGATGGCACCGTTTTCGTCCTGACGTGTGATCTGCCGGCCGAGTGCGTCGTAACGGTATTTGCGCTGACTACCATCGGGCAGGCGCTCTTCCAGAAGCTGGCCGAGACTATTCCAGCCCAACTGGTGCCGGCTGCCATCGGGCAGGCCGATTTCCTGCAGGCGGCCCCGACGGTCATAGCTGTAGTAGGTGGTGTTGCCTTCTGGATCTGTCTGTTGGGTGATATCGCCTTGATTGTTGCGCTGATATTTCCAGACTGCTTTACCGCGAACAACCTTACTTACGAACCCACGGCTGTACTCGTAGCCGGTTGGTTCGTCTTCTGGAGGTATGACTGCGACCAGGTGCCCTGATTCGCTGTATCGGTATTCGGTGATAGCTCCGAGCGGATTTTGCTCTGCGATCAGGCGTCCCTTTTCGTCATATGCCTTGAGATTTTCGGCTCCGTCCGGATCAATTTGAGCAACCAGTCGGGCTTGGTCGTCGTGGGTGTATATCTCTTCGCTACCGTCTGCGTTCGTGACAGTGACACTTCCCTTATCATCCCAAACGTAGCGAGTATCCATCTGCGAGAAGTTCGCCCAGTGATGAATACAGCGTGCAGATTTGCCCTCTCTTTCCCATTCCCAGTAGAAGCTGGCACCTCCGGCTAGACGGCGCTCGAGAATGACGTTTTGATCGTTATAGGCGTAACGCTCGGCTTCTCCAGCGGCGTTTTTCGCTTCAATCAAGCGGTGTTGCGAGTCGTAGGCATAACTGATTATCGTCTGGACAGTGGTCCATCCGTCTTCCAGATTGTCTGCTGGTGTGAACTGTTGATAGTCGACCGCCACAATATGCGTGCGATCGTAGCGCAACAGCAAGGCACGACCGGCACCATTGTCGATACGTTTGATCCGACTGTGAATATCGCGCGTGACATGAAGGCGGTTGTCGTATTTGTCACTGATGGCTATCAGTGTTGCGCCTTTGCGATCGTAGCGGAAGTGATAGAACTGAGCATGCTCACCAGCCTGAGTGAGAATAAGTTCTGATGGATCGTCCCCGATGAAGATGGCTGCTTCCGAGAGGCTATTGGTTATCGCCGGGCGTTGGATGCTTGGAAGTGGGAAGGTGATCACCCGGTTTTCATGATCGGTCCATACCACTTCATCGACGTTGATTTCTAACCGCTGTGCTAACGCGTGGCTCCAGCCAAAACCCAGCCCACAATCGATTTCCGCTGCGCTGGTTCTATAGAGACGAGTCCAGCTAAATGGTACAGCCCCTCCGAGCTCTCCATCGGTCAGCGTCAGTAGCTCTTCGCCAGTGACCATGGAGACCGGGCAGCCGTTAGTGCAAGTGTTCTTTGCGCAAGTTGCGCTTTTTTCATCTGGGGTCTTGGATTGTGCAGGGGCATCGTGCCGGGTTTTCGGGGTTTCGACGGTGGTCACACGCTTCCCATCAAAACGCAACTCGGAAATCCCGTTCCTGACCTTCGCCGTCACCCCTCGGGCCGCCACTGCGGTGTACTTGGCGACATACTCCATAAAGCCGTTGATGATCTTGAACACCGACTTCACGAAGCCGATCACAGCCTTGATGACAAGCTCTCCGTACTTCTTCAGTCGGGCCGCAAGGTAGATGACGCCGGTACCTTCTGCCGCGATGGTCAGTACCACGCCGATCACGATGTCGATCGCAATGCCAACCACAATTGCCGTGGTCATCTTCGCTACATCGCCTGCCATTTTCATCGGCGGCAAGCCCGCCAGCCAGATCACCGCGCTGCGCACCAGCAAAAACAAGGCCGCTTCATCACTGGCCAGCAACATGGCTTTTTTCATGATGTCCGGCGAGCTTTTAGCGACTTTGATCAGCTCGTCTGCGCCAGCGCCGAGATCCTTGGCGAATTTCTTCGGATCCTGGAGGATATCGAGCACAAGGCTGATGCCGTCCCACACACCCTTGATGGCCTCCCAGCCACCTTCAAGAATGCCGTTGCCGATGGCCATGGCTGTGCCGGAGGTCGAAAGATTCGACCATTGCGGTTTGAAGCCGGCCCATTCCTTGCGCAGGAAACCTTCAAGGTCCGCAGTCACGCCGCTGTAAGAACTGAAGAGGGCGTCGATCTGCGCCGGGGTCACTTCGTTATGGACGCGAATCGTGTAGAACTTGCCGGGCACACCGCCGGTCCATGCGGCTTTGCCTTGGGCGTCGAGTTTGACCTTGCTGACAGCACCACCGTCCACGGCCACGATTTCGACTTCGATATCGCCGACGGGAATGTCGTAAACCGATTCGAATTTGCTCTCGATCAGCAACGGACCCTTGAGCGGACATTGAGCCACGTTCGAGGTGAAGTTACCGTCGGTCATGCTCACCGTTTTACTGGTGTTGCCCGCCTTGATGACACGCTCCATGCCCAACAAGGACGGCATGTCCGCGGCACGGCTACCCTTGTCGAGAGCCTGTGCGTACCAGGTTTTTGTTTGTTCCTGATACAGCTTCAGACTGTCCTTGAAGGTGTTCAGTTGGTTGTCAACAAAGGCAACGCGATCCATCAGCCTTGCTCCAGAATCAGGTGGTTTATCAATGCTTCTTTAAGATTTTGCGGCGCATCCGGGCGGCGCACGAAGCGGGTGATTTTCAGCTTCAGATTGTTCTCGGGCCATGCGGTGTAGAGGTCCGGGCGGTCTTCTTCCAGCCACTGCATCAGGTTGCTGACCAGCGTCGCCGGATTGTCCTTGCTCAACCCTTCCAACAACCCCTTCGGCACCTCCCACCACGGCCAGTCCTTGACCTTCGGCACAACTCGCGTGCCCACTTCCAGCGCCTGCCCATTGATCAGATACCGCTCAAACACCGGCAGCACCTCTCCAGCCTTTTCCCCAAGCCCCCGCAGAATCGGATAAATATGCCGGCCATCCCAAAACCGGAAAAACACCTCGGTGCCATCCGGCATTTTCACCTGCGTCAGGCTGCGCAGATGCTCGAACACTTCGTTCGGTTCTGAACGCGATACCGCCAGCCAGCCCCAGTCGAGGGCGTCGGTTTCGGCGATCCATGGCAGGAAGGCGGAGTTGGCTTTGAGTTCGGTGAGGTAGGGCATCACCGGTTGCCAGGTGGAGTAGGGCGTGCCGCCCCAGATCGGGATGAGCTGGGCGGTGGGTTCGGTGAGGTACAGGGTTTTCAGGGCGTCGGCATCGCTGGCCGCGCTGACGACCAGATACAAGCGCTCGCCGCTTTGCAGCGGCTGTTGCGCCAGCCAGTCTTTGGGGGTGATTCGTTCAGATGGCACAGGCACCTGCCTTGCATTTTTCGCATTCTTCACAGAACGGCGCGTTACGTTTGAGTGTATTGATTTGCGCCGGGGTCAGGACCTGGCCGGCCTTGTCGGCATCCGCTTGTTTCAACACGCCGGGCATCAACGGCGCGGCGCCCGTGCCAACGCCCGGGCTGCCGCCGGAGTTCATGTTGATCACCGGCCCGCTCATGGTCACGCCACCAGCATCAATCTTGATAAAGCTGCCGCCGCCGACCAGGGTCAGCTCTGCACCAGCCTCCATCACCACTTTCATGCCACTGCTCAGGTGGATTTCCTGGCCGGCGTCGATGAACTGGCCGGTGCCGATCTTGATGTGCTGATTGACGCCCACGGTCAGATGATCGTTAGCGCGCGCCTCGACTTTGCGGTCGGCGTAGACGGTGTGGTGTTCTTCGGCTTTGAGCTCGGTGTAGCTGTTCTTTTCGACGGTGTCGTGTCGTTCGTTGCCGACGCGGATTTTCTGGTCGTGCTCGATGTTTTCGTCCCAGTCGCGCTGGGCGTGCAGGTAGATTTGTTCCTGGCCTTTTTTGTCTTCGATGCGCAGTTCGTTGTAGCCGCCACCGCCCATGGAGCTCAGGGTCTTGAAGGTGCTGCGGGTCTTGTTCGCCGGCAGTGGATAGGGGACGGTGTTTTCCTTGTGGTACAGGCAGCCGCTGATCAGCGGTTGATCGGGGTCACCTTCAAGGAACGTGACCAGCACTTCCATGCCAATGCGCGGGATGGCGATGCCGCCATACTGGGCGCCGGCCCAGGCGCTGGAGACGCGCAGCCAGCAACTGGTCTTGTCGTCGGCCTGGCCTTCGCGGTCCCAGTGAAACTGGACTTTGACCCGGCCGTACTCGTCGCAGTGGATTTCTTCACCTTTCGGGCCGGTGACCACGGCGCTCTGGCTGCCGAGAATGCGCGGTTTTGGATGGCGTAGCGGCGGACGATTGGGCACGTCCCACGGAGTCGCCTGAAAGCGGTTGCGGTAGCCCTGATGGAAATCGTCTTTCAGCGCGGTGGTGTCGCTGGTCACCGATTCTTCGAGCACTTGCGGCTGTTTGCCTTCGTGCAGGACTTCGGTGAGCAGCCACAGGTCGTTCCATTTGGCTTTCGGGTGTTCGGTCAGGGCGAGGAAATGGCCGCTGACCAGCAGTGGCTGATCACTCTTGCCTTCGGCGAGCTGGAAGTCGCTGCGGTGGCGTTCGAGGGCGCGTTTGGCCAAATGTTTGCCGCGCTCGCGGTCGATGAAGCGGCCCGGGTAATCGTAGTCTTCGAGGTCGGGCAGGGCGTCGCCACGGTTTTCGCTTTCCAGGGTCAGGCGCGGTTTTTCGAAGTCGTAGTCGCGGCGGGTGGTGCGGCTGGTGCGGGTTTCCAGACGCAGGTCGAAGCGCTTGATCACCGGGTTGCTGGCGACCATGCCCGAGTCTTGCTGATAGGGCACAGGGGCCAGTTTCGGGAACACCGTCTGGTCGTCACCGAACATCAACTTGTGCGCGTTGGCGCTGTGCTGGAAGTGGAAGTGAATGCCTTCTTCTTCGCACAGGCGCTGGATGAAGTGCAGGTCGGACTCGTCGTATTGCACGCAGTAGATGCGCTCGGGATAGATCGAGCCGGTCTTGAATTCGTAGGCGTTGCCTTGAATGCCGTGCTCTTCCAGCACCATGCCGATGATTTTCGGCACGCTGAGGTTCTGGAAGATGCGCTGGTTGATGCGGTGCGCGAGATACGCCAGTTGCGGGCGCAGCGTCACCGAATAACGGGTCAGGCGTTTGCCCGAGTCACCTTGCGCGGCGCGGTAGATCTGGCCATGAATGCCGCTGCCGTCAGGCGACAGCTGCAGGAAGGCCGGTTTGTGCAGCAGGGTTTCGAGGTCCAGCGACGGCTGCTCAC
>Ga0308171_1002013_pt1 | contig 23308 bp, 19 predicted proteins | sample PhyGR1_FD_202135 | JGI IMG/M metagenome (GOLD analysis project Ga0308171, IMG submission 202135) | Phyllosphere microbial communities from UC Gill Tract Community Farm, Albany, California, United States - DLSLSG.R1 | ecosystem: Host-associated > Plants > Phyllosphere > Unclassified | place: USA... | reverse complement strand
GCCTTCACCTCGGCGAGAGCCTCGCGGATGCGCCCCACGTCGCGTCGAGCGCGAGCTGCCGAGAAGATGTCGAGCGCCTTTTCGTCCATATGTTCAGCGTAACGAGGGCCTCCGACATCGGGCACCCCTCCGGCGCGTCGCGCGCGCCCTCGCGCACGACCTCACGAGCGACCGAGTCGCTCCAGCCGCGCGACGAGCCCCGCGCGCTTCGGCGATCGGGCCGGCAGCATCGCGAGACACAGCCGCAGCACCTCCTCGTCGTCGCGCGCGTCCGCGGTGTCGGCGTACGCGAGCAGCACGTCGACGCCCGCCTCGGCGAGGAGCGCCTCCCGCAGCGCCGAGCGCACCGACTCGCGCACCTCGACCACGCCCGGAGCGTCCGACTCGGGGAGCACGGGCCCCGCGTACGCGGCGAGCGCCACCCGATGCGCCCCGCGATCCAGCAGCGACAGCACGTGCTGGGCGTCGGTCTCCAGTCCGTCGGGCAGCCGGTACGGACGCGATGCCGGAACCAGGCGAGGCGCGACGGGGGCGAGCGCGCGCCGCAGACGCACCATCTCGGGCCGGAGCGTCTCGACCGCGGCATGGCCGTAGACCGCCTCGCTCAGCGCCTCAGCCGAGAGTCCCTCGCGGTGGACGGCGAGCAAGAGCAGGATCTCGGCGTGGCGAGCGCTGAGCTCGAGCGTCTCCCCGCCGACCTCCAGCATCGCCCGGTCGCGCCCGAGGATGCGCAGCAGCGCGCGCGACGGCGCGGATCGCTTCGGCGGTGGCGCCTGCTGCGCCCGCAGCCGCGCGACGAGGATTTCGCTCTCGATCGCCCGGGCCGTGGCATCCACGAGCAACTGTGCTTGCGGGGTCACCGCCTCGGGGCCTCCCGTGACGTCGATCACGCCGATCAGGCGCCGCGACTCCGGGTCGTGCACGGGCGCCGCGGTGCACGACCACGGCTGCACGAGGCGATTGAAATGCTCGGCACCGCGGATCTGCACCGACCGATCCAACGTCAGAGCTGTTCCGGGGGCCGAGGTGCCGACGGCATCCTCCGCCCAATTGGCGCCCGCGACGAAGCCCATGTCGCCCGTCAGCGCGCGAATGTGCCGGTCGCCCTCAACCCACAGCAGGCGGCCCGCCGCGTCACCCACCGCCACGACGACCCCCGACTCCTCGGCCGTTCCGGGGAGCAGGAGAGCGCGAACCATGTCCATCACCCCGGCGAGCGGGTGCGCGCGCCGGTACGCCTCGAGCTCCTCGCTCGCGAGATCGAGAGAGGGAAGCCCCTCCGGTCCAACGAGCGATGCCAACGACCGGCGCCACGACTCCTGCACGAGCGGGCGCACGTCGTTCAGGCGCCGATCCTCCTCGTTGCCGGCGAGAAGCTCCTCGTGGGCGCGCGCGATCAGCAGCCCCGAGGTCTCGGGGGAGATCGGCGGTCGCGACCACGGAGAAGGCACGGGACTCCCATCAGCGGTGACGGTGGTCTTCGCCAGTCTAGGTCGGGCGTCGCTCCCGCGGGAGAGCTGGTACGTCCCGCGGACTCGGCGCGCGACACGCTCTCGCATCGCGCACTACTGCGCACTGCGTGGTACTGTCCGAGGCAGACAAGCGAAGGGGGCCGCGCGTGGATACGACGCAGCTGTTGAAGGGGGTGCTGGATGCCGCCGTGTTGGCGGTCGTTCAGCACGACGACGGGTACGGCTACGACATCGTGCGGCGCCTGCGCGAAGCGGGACTCGGCGAAGTGGGGGATGCCTCGGTCTACGGCACGCTGCGACGCCTGTACTCCGCGGGGGCGCTGTCGAGCTACGTCGTGCCCTCCGAGGGGGGACCGCACCGTAAGTACTACGCGATCAACCCCCAGGGCAGAGAACTGCTCGACGCCCAGCGCGAGAGCTGGACCCACTTCTCCACCGCCATGACCACCCTCCTCGACGCCACGACCCCCACGAAGCTGCGCACGATCGGAGACGCCCGATGATCACCACACCCGTGCACGACGACATCCGTGCCTTCGCCGCCGCGGTCCGCCGGCACCTCGACGACCTCCCCGTCGACGACGTCGACGATCTGCTCGACGGTCTCGAGGCCGATCTCTCGGATCAGGCCGCCGAAGCCGGTGACACCTTCACGCTTCCGGATGCCGCGACCTACGCCGCCGAACTCCGCGCGGCCGCGGGGCTCCCGGAGCGCAGCGACACGCCCGCGGGCGAGCGGGTACCGATCCGGCGGCGCATCGCCGACCTCCGGAAGTCCATCGACACGCAGATTCGACGCAACCCCGCCGCCGAATGGTTGCTCGAGTTCGCGGCATCCCTTCGTCCGATCTGGTGGATCCTCCGCGCGGTGGTGCTGTATCTCTTCATCGCGCCGCTCTTCTGGTCCGGGTACGGCTCGATGTCGGGAACCGTCGCGTACCTGGTCGGAGCGACGCAGTTCCCCGGCATGGTGCTCATGGCGGCCCTGCTGCTGATGAGTGTGCAGTGGGGCCGCGGCCGCTGGGCACCCACCTCGATCCTGCGCGGCATCCGCACCACGGTGACCGTGGTGACCCTGGTGCTGACTCCGTTCACGCTCGTGAGCATCGCCGGCAGCGTGCAGTCGCTCGTCTGGGACTCGTCGTACAACGATCACACCGCGGCATCCATCACCCCGGGGCTCTCGCTGGACGGACAACGCATCCGCAACATCTACGCCTTCGGATCCGACGGCAATGCCCTCCCGATGGTGCAGCTCTTCGACCAGGACGGCAGGCCGCTCACAACCATCGGCAGTGACAACGGCTCGGCCCCGTTCGACAACTACTTCTACGGCGGAGGGGGACCCGTGCCGGTGCCCTACACGGCACCGGGTGCCGCGGATGCATGGAACATCTACCCGTTGCGCGAGATCCCGGCCGGCGTGATGACCTGGGATGCGGAGGACGACGTCGCGAAAGCGAAGACGCCGACCTTCCCCTTCCTGCGCGTCCAGCCGGTGCCGACGGGCGCGGTGCCGAGCACGGATGCCTCTCCGGGCGCCACGCCGCAACCGATCCCGACGCCGGTGCAGGAGACGGTGGCGCCGTGAGCGACGAGCCGCGCATCGTGAGTATCGACCTCACGCACCTCGTGATCGCTGCCCTGGCGCAGTCCCGCGAGGAGGAGGACTAGGCATCCGAAACTCGGGGCGTGATTCGGCGAAAGGGGGCCCGAATCACGCCCCGTTCGTCGTTCGCGCGGCCCACCACTCCCGCAGACGTCGCTCGGCCTCTTCTTCGCCGACCACGCCCTCGTCGAGCCGCAGGTCGAGGAGGAAGCGATACGCCTCGCCGACCTCGCGACCGGGCGCGATCCCCAGGACCTCTTGGATGCGGTTTCCGTCGAGCTCGGGCCGGATCGCGTCGATCTCCTCCTGCTCGCGCAGCGTCGCGATGCGGGATTCGATGTCGTCATAGGCGGATGCCAAGCGCTGGGCCTTGCGCTTGTTCCGCGTGGTCACGTCGGCCCGCGTGAGGATGTGCAGACGCTCGAGTTCGTCCCCCGCATCGCGAACGTAGCGGCGCACCGCGGCATCCGTCCACGCTCCCTCGGCGTAGCCGAAGAAGCGCAGGTGCAGCTCGATGAGGCGAGAGACGACCGTGGTGGTCGCCGCGTCGAAGCGCAGGGCCTGCAAGCGCTTACGCGCCATCCGCGCGCCCTTGATGTCGTGGTGATGGAACGTGACGCCGCCGCCCGGCTCGAGACGCCGGGTGGCGGGCTTTCCGATGTCGTGCAACAGGGCCGCGAGGCGGAGGGGCACGTCGGGCGCGGCATTCGGAGTCCGCTGCTTCTCGAGCGCGATCGCCTGCCGCAGCACCGTGAGCGAGTGCTCGTAGACGTCCTTGTGGTGGTGGTGCTCATCGACCTCGAGCCGCAGCGCGGGAACCTCGGGGAGGAACTCGTCGATCAACCGCGTCTCGACGAGAACCCGGATGCCACGCACCGGATCATCCGTCTGGAGAAGCCGCACGAGCTCGGACTGAACGCGCTCGGGGCTGACGATCTGCAGGGTCTGACGCAGCTCGGCGATCGCGTCGAGCGTGTCGGGGTCGATGTCGAACTCGAGCTGCGAAGCGAAACGCGCCCCGCGCAGCATGCGCAGGGGATCGTCGCCGAAGCTCACGGCCGGGTCGATCGGGGTCCGCAGGCGGCCCGCGATGAGGTCTTCGACGCCACCGGTGGGGTCGACGAGCGTTCGCGCGGGGACGCGCAGGGCCATCGCGTTGATGGTGAAGTCGCGGCGGGTGAGGTCGGCCTCGAGCGTGTCCCCGAACTCCACGGTCGGCTTGCGCGTGACGCCGTCGTAGCTGTCGGCACGGTAGGTCGTGATCTCGACCTGCTCGCCGTGGACGCGCGCACCGATCGTGCCGAAGGCCCGACCCACGTCCCACTGCACCGACGAGACGGGCTTCACGAGCGCGAGGATCTCATCGGGGCGGGCGTCGGTGGTGAAGTCGAAGTCGTGGGTGAGGCGCCCGAGCAGCGCATCGCGCACCGGGCCGCCGACGATCGCGAGATCGCGCCCCGCGTCGGCGAAAACGCGGGCCAGGGTGGCGACGACCGGGTGCGCGGCGAGCTCTTCGAGGCGCGCGAGACCCTCGGCCATGTTCAGCATGCATCGAGCCTATCCGGGGCCACCGACAGCGCGCCGGAGGGGCGTCGGCCCCTCGTCGAGGGTCCCGGGCACGTGAGCCCCTCGGCGCCTATGCGTCGAGGAAGTGCAGGAAGCCCGTCACGATGAGCTCGCGGATCCGGGGGAGGAGGTCCGCGCGCAGGTCTTCGGCATCCACCTCGAGAAGCTGGGCGATCGCACCGATCAGCGGTCCGACGGACAGATCGCCATCGCAGGCTCCGACGAGAGCGGCGAGCGCGGGATCGACCTCGATCGTGCGACCGAACCCGCCACCCTGGCGCAGCTCGATCACCGACGGAGACTCCTCGCCGGGGCGGTGGTGTCGGGCTTCGGTGACGTCGGGCGACACGCCAAGGGTCGCTGCCGCCAGCCCGTCGTCGTCGAGCAGAGCGGCGCGATCGTGCTCCTCGAGGCACGCGGCCAGGTGCGGACCGAAAGCCGCCTCCCCGCCGCCCGCGACGCGCTCGTAACGCTCCAGCGTGGGTGCTCCAGCCAGTGGCCGCCGCAGCAGCACGTACCCGAAGCCGACCCCCGTGACCCCGCGCCGCTCGAAGTCCTCGAGCCACGCGTCGATCAGCCGGGCGTAAGCGGGAGTTCCGGGCACCGTTCCGCCGTCGCGCACCCACAGCTCGGCGTACGCGAGCGGATCCAGCACCTCGCGCTCGATCACCCACGCGTCCAGGGCAGGGTCCACCCACCCCTTCACCCGGTCCAGCCCGCTCTCGCCGTCGCGGTACTCCCAGTTGCCGAGCGACTGCGCCACCCCGCCCGGGGCGAGGTGCGCCCCGACCCCACCGATGACCGAGGCGACGAGCGCGTCGCCCTCGAGCCCTCCGTCGCGGTACTCGTACGCCGGCACGCCGGACACCCGCGGGGTGATGACGAACGGGGGATTGGATGCCACCCGTTCGAACTGCTCGCCCGCGACAGGGTCGAAGAGCGAGCCGTGGCGCGTCTCGATCCCGTCGACGTCGTTCAGGAGGGCGTTCAAGCGGGTGAAACGCAGCGCCCGCTCCGAGATGTCCGTCGCGACGACACGCGGTACCAACCGGCGCAGACGAAGGGCCTGGATGCCGCACCCCGTGCCGATGTCGAGAGCCGACGCGGCACGCCAGGTGAGCTGCAAGCGTGCGAGGGTCTGCGAGGCCCCGCCGACGCCCAGCACGTGGTCTTCGGGGAGGGGTCCCCCCAGCGCCGCCTCGTCGAGGTCGCTGGCGATCCACCACTCCTCCTCGCCGTCCGCGTCGGCGATCGCCTGCGGGCGCAGGAGGACAGCGGGCGCGACCGTGCCGCCCTCCTGCGCGGCGAGTCCCAGGGCGACGGCGCCCGCGACGCCGGCCGAGGGCAGCGCGGTCGCGAGGTCCTCAGCCGGCACGGAGCGACCGAGTCCCCAGAGTCGTCCGAGCACCGCGAGCGGATCCCGCCGGTCCCCCAGCGCCCGCATCGCCGGGTCGAGCAGGCCACGCGCGATGGCATCGTCGGCCTGGGCGCCCCACGCGGACCGCAGTGCCGCGCTGCCGTAGCCCGCCGCCCTCAGGTCATCGGCGAGAAGGTGACACAGCGTCGGATCGGGTTCGGGGAGCACCGCTCCATTCAACCGTCTCCGCGAGGCTATCGGGGGGCTCCGAGGTGCGCGGCCATAGACTCGTCGCGGTGCGAGGCCCCCTCGTTTCCACCGACGCTCGTATGACCGTGACCTCCCAGCCTTCTGGCTCACCCGTGCTGCGGCGCCCTCTCACGCGCCGGCTGCTGGCGACCCTCGCCGCAAGCGTCCTGGCGTTCGGTCTGGCCGCCCCGGCCGCGGCGGTCGCCGACCCGACGCCCACGCCGTCCTCCTCCACAGGTGCCGCAACCCCCGTCCTCTCCACAGCGCCCTCGGCCAACGGCATCCTCCGTTCCGGAGACGCGCTCACTGCCACGGCGTCGCGCGCGAACCCGACCGGTAACAACGCCCTGCCCGCGGCATCCGTCTCCCTCTCGATCGGGGCGCAGCAGCTCGCCGACGATGCCGCCCTCACCCGGTGGCTGGACGGCGACGCGTCGGGCGTGACCCTTCGCCAGGTCGCGATCGGGACCCTGGATGCCACCCCCGCCGGCGCGCAGTCGACAGTGGCGTTCAGCGTGCCCGCGACCGATCCCGCTGTGGCCGGACGAGCGGCCGGCGTGTATCCGCTGCTCGCCCGCACCGACGACGGACTCTCCGCCCCGAGCGTCTTCGTGGTCGTCGCCGACGGCGCGGCGCCCACCCCGCTCGGGATCGTCGTCCCCGTCACCGCCGCCCCGATGACGCGGGGCCTGCTCACGGCCAACGAGCTCGCCGATCTCACGGCGGTCGACGGCCCTCTCTCCGCCCAGCTCGACGCGGTCGACGGAACCCGGGCGACGCTCGCCGTCGATCCGGCGATTCCCGCGGCGATCCGCGCCCTGGGCTCCTCCGCACCGCCCACCGCCGTCGCATGGCTGCAGCGCCTGCTGTCCCTGCCCAACGAGCGCTTCGCCCTGCAGTTCGGCGACGCCGACCTGGCGTCTCAGCTGCGGTCAGGACTCGCGACGCCCCTCGCGCCGACCTCGCTCGAGTCGTACATGACCGCGAGCGACTTCGCGCAGCCCCCCGCGATCGCGAGCCCTTCACCGAACCCGTCCCCGACCGCCGGGCAGCCCGCCCTGCCTGACCTGAAGAGCCTCCTCGACATCGGCTCCGCCACCTCGTCGGTGTACTGGCCGGCGTCCGGCTCCGCGGGTGCGGACACGGTGGCGGCTCTCGGCGCCCTCGGCACGGCGGACGCCCCGGCGCGGGTCCTCGTCCCCTCGAGCACCGTCGCGGGCGCGGGAGAGTCGGTGCCCGCGAACGCGAGCGTCGGGGGAGTGTCGACGCCCGTGTACGACAGCGAGGTCTCGGCGGCCCTCACCCGCGCAGCCGGGGAGAACGACACGACCCGCCGCGGATCCGATCTCGCCTCCGCTCTCGGCTACCTCACGTTCGCGCGGACAGCGAGTGCCGACCGACCGATCCTCGCGGTCCTCGACCGCGGCACGGACCGCTCGCGCGGGAGCCTGCGCGCCACCATGACGGCGATCACGACGGCACCGGGCTTCAGTGGAACGACCCTCGACGCGATCGCGGGGCAGCCGGCATCCGAGATCTCCCTCGTCGACGCCTCGATCGACACCACGCGCGTCGACGACGTGGGCAACCTCACCGCCGACGAGCAGGTCATCGACCGTTTCGCGACGATCCTCGACCAGCCGGAGCTTCTCACCGGTCGCGAGCGCGCCGAGGTCCTCCAGGTCCTGAACGTGTCGTGGACCGGGGATGCCGCCCGCACGGCCGTCTCCGACCACCGGGCCGCGACGCAGACGACCCTGAACTCCGTCGGCATCCTGTCGTCCGATTTCCGACTCGTCAGCTCGAGCGCTCCGCTGCGGCCGTGGGTGCGCAACGACCTTCCCTGGCCGGTCTCCGTCGTGCTCGCGGTGCGGCCCGACGACGCGCGACTGAGAGTGCAGGATCGCACCCCGGTCGAGGCGCAGGCCTCGGCCAACACGCGCGTCGAGGTCCCCGTCGAGGCGCGACTGGCCAACGGCGAGGTCAGCGTCGGGCTTCAGCTCTACAGCCCCACCGGACAGCCGGTCGGCGAGCCGCAGGTCGTCGACGTCGAGGTGCGCGCCGAGTGGGAGAGCATCGGGCTCGTCGTGGTCATCGCGCTCGTGGTCGTGTTCCTGAGCGTGGGCGTCATCCGTACTCTGGCCCGCCGACGGCGCGTGGCTTCCGGCGCCGAAGAGCCGGAGTCGCCCGCCGAGGACGGACCGGCCGATGGGCGCGCGCCCGCCGAAGGCGATGACGTCGCACACGCGCCCGCCGCCACCAGCCCCGAGGAGAACCACCCGTGAGCAGTATCGGACGGGCCAGCGTGCTCATCGGGGCGGGCACCGTCGTGTCCCGGCTGAGTGGTCTGTTGCGAACGATCGTGCTGGTCGCCGCGATCGGATCCATCAGCGGCGCGGGCGACGCCTTCGCCGTCGCAAATCAGCTGCCCAATAACATCTACGCAATCATCTCCACGGGCCTGCTGACCGCGGTCGTCGTGCCGCAGATCGTGAAGGCCGCAGCGCACGCCGATGGTGGTCAAGCCTTCATCTCGAAGCTGTTCACCCTGGGCACGGTGGGACTTCTCGGGGCGACCGCGCTCGCGATGATCGCCGCCCCGCTGCTCGTGCAGGTGTATGCGAGCAAGTTCACCCCCGATCAACTCGCACTGTCGACGGCGTTCGCGTACTGGTGCTTGCCGCAGATCTTCTTCTACGGTCTCTACGCGCTGTTGGGGGAGATCCTCAACGCACGCCGCGTCTTCGGTCCGTATACCTGGGCGCCGATCGTCAACAACGTCGTATCGATCGCGGGTTTCGGACTCTTCATCGTTCTGTTCAGTGGACCGCAGGAGAGCGTTTCGGCGTGGACCCCGGGGATGATCGCGGTGCTCGCCGGGACAGCGACCCTCGGAATCGTGGTGCAGACGCTCGTCCTGCTGTTCTTCTGGCGTCGGGCGGGGCTCGCGCTACGGCCCGACTTCAAGTGGAGAGGTGTGGGCCTGCGCGACATCGGACGGCTCGCGGGCTGGACGTTTCTGATGGTGGTGGCCGGCCAGGTGGGCGGCATCGTGCAGTCGAACGTCCTATCCGGTGCCTCGGGGAACGATCCTGCGATCTTCGCCTCGCAGAATGCATGGCTGTTGTTCATGCTGCCGTACTCGATCATCGTGCTGTCGATCGGCACCCCGTATTTCACGCAGCTGAGCGAGCATGCCGCGTCCGGTCGTCACGACGAGGTACGCTCCGACATCTCGCGAAGCATCCGTACGCTCGGCTTCTTCATCGTCGCGGCCACCGCGGCTCTCGCGGTGGCCGCGGTGCCTGCGACACGCATCTTCACGAACAGCGGCGAGCAGGCGGCCGCCGCGGCTCCCGTCCTGCTGTGCTTCCTGCTGTGCCTGGTGCCGCTCGCGGTGCTCTTCGTCGTGCAGCGCACGTTCTATGCCTACAACGACACCCGCACACCGTTCCTCTTCACGCTGCTGCAGTGTGCGCTGGTGGCCGGCGGGGCTCTCTTGGCGGGCGCGGTGCTCGACCATGCAGAACTCGCGGCCGGAGTGGCGCTGACCCAGTCAGTGGCGAGCATCGTGCAGGTGGTGATCGCGACCATCCTGCTGCACCGCAGGTTGAACGGCATCGGCACCGCCTCCTGGCTGCTGGCGCTTGGCCGTTTCGCCCTCGCCGCACTCCCAGCGGCCGCCTCAGGATACGGCCTCTGGCTGCTACTCGGTGGCAGCGCCGGGTGGACCACCACGAGTGCCCTCGCGGGTGCAATCGGTGCCGGCATCCTGGGCTCCGCGGTGCTCGCCGTGTACATCGGCATCCTGGCCCTGTTCCGCACACCAGAACTCGCCCCGGCGCTCGCGCTCGGTCGGCGGTTCCTCCCCAAGCGCTAGCCCCCCTGGCGCGGAATACCCCACGGCTACCATGGGTTTCATCCGACGGAATCAACGAGAGGAAGGCGCAATCGTGCGTCACGTCATCATCATCGGGTCGGGTCCTGCCGGCTACACGGCCGCCATCTACGCCGCCAGAGCCAACCTCGAGCCCCTCGTCGTCGCGAGCTCCGTCGAAGCCGGCGGCGACCTCATGAACACGACCGAAGTCGAGAACTTCCCCGGGTTCCCCGAGGGCATCCAGGGCCCCGACCTCATGGCCAAGATGCAGGCGCAGGCCGAGCGTTTCGGCGCACAGGTGCTGTACGACGACGTCGTCTCGCTCGAGCTGGACGGTGCCGTCAAGAAGGTCACGCTGGGCAGCGGCAAGGTCGAAGAGGCTGTCTCGGTCATCTACGCCACCGGCTCGGCGTATCGCAAGCTCGGTCTCGAGGGCGAGGACCGCCTCTCGGGTCACGGCGTCTCGTGGTGTGCCACCTGCGACGGATTCTTCTTCCGTGACCGCACGATCGCCGTCGTCGGCGGCGGTGACTCGGCGATGGAAGAGGCGAACTTCCTCACCAAGTTCGCGTCGAAGGTGTACATCATCCACCGCAAGGACACGCTCCGCGCCTCCAAGATTATGCAGGAGCGCGCTTTCGCGAACCCGAAGATCGAGTTCATCTGGAACAGCGCCGTCGACGAGATCCTCGGCGACGAAGCTGTCAGCGGCGTGCGCCTGCGCTCCACGGTCGACGACACCACCCGCGAGCTGCCGCTCGACGGACTGTTCGTCGCCATCGGAAACGACCCGCGCACCCACCTCGTCCACGACAAGCTGCAGCTCACCGACCAGGGCACGATCTGGGTCGACGGCCGTTCGTCGCGCACGTCGGTCGAGGGCGTCTTCGCCGCCGGCGACGTGATCGACCCCACCTACCGCCAGGCGATCACCGCTGCCGGCAGTGGAACGGTGGCCGCCCTCGACGTGGAGCACTTCCTCGCGGCGCGTGGCGAAGCCGGCGAACCGGCCGTCGCGGACAGCCTCATCGAGGGGCTTCCCGACGCGGCCGTGGTTTGAGGAACAATTCGACGCCCATCGGCGTTTTCACTACTGACGCTCTCACTAAGGAGAAAAGCACATGACCGCCAAGGCGACGACCTCCGCGACCTTCGAGCAGGACGTCCTGCAGGCCGACGGACCCGTTCTCGTGGACTTCTGGGCCGAGTGGTGTGGACCGTGTCGCATGGTCGCCCCCGTGCTCGACGAGATCCAGTCCGAGAACTCGGACAAGATCACCGTCCTCAAGCTCAACGTGGACGAGAACCCTGACCTCGCGATGAAGTACCAGATCACCTCCATCCCCGCGATGAAGGTCTTCCAGGGCGGCGAGGTCAAGACGACCATCATCGGCGCGAAGCCGAAGTACGCGCTCGAGCAGGACCTCGCGCCGTTCATCGGCTGAGTCCCGCTCCCACACGACGAATCCCCGGCGCCTCGGCGTCGGGGATTCGTCGTTTCCGGGTGGGCCCCCGACTCAGCAGGAGGGTGGTGGATGCCACCCTCCTGCCGCCGTGGGAAGGCAACGTCCCCGCGGTACCGTCACATGCTCCTCCCGCCACCCGGTGCGGAGCGTGAGGCGCTCAGGACGCGTCGAGGCGCACGCTGGCATCCCAGCGGCGGTGATGCTCTTCCTCGCCCAGAATGCGCCACACAGCGCGTGTGAGAGGGGGATAGTCGAGAGCGATCTGACGAAGAACGCGATAGTTGCGCGCACGGTTGGGCCGCTGCCCACCGTTCTCTGCAATGTTGTCCGCACGAAGGATCAGAACGACGAGCTCGTCGACGCTCGGCAGGTCTTCCATGAAGTCCCACGGGTCCTCGCCGCCACGCAAGCGCTCGTGAATCAACACCGCCAGCTCATCGGATGCCTCTGCCCGCAGCAGTTCCAGACTCGCCCGCCGGGGCGGGTCTTGTTCGTTCGCGGTCACCCTTCCAGGGTACGCGGGACCAGCGACGACAGGGCCCCGAGTCAGCCTGTGTATCCCTCTTCACCCAATGCGGAGAGGATGCGATTCAGATCCTGGATACTCGCAAAGTCGATGCTGATCTGGCCTTTTCTCGCCGTCAGCGATACGCGGACCTTGGTGTCGAGCCGGTCCCCCAGACGCTCGGCGACATCATCGAGGCCGGAACGGCGCGAGCCGGCTTTGGGCTTCTGACGTGCGGGAGAGACACCCGGCATCTTGGCCGCCGCCTCTGCGGCGCGAACGGAGAGGTCCTCGTTGACGATCTTGTCGGCGAGCTTCTGCATCTCCTTCGGGTCTTCGAGCGACAGGATGGCGCGTGCGTGGCCCGCGCTCAAGACACCGGCAGCGACGCGCTGCTGCACGGGCACAGGGAGCTTCAGGAGGCGGATCGTGTTGCTGATCTGCGGCCGCGAGCGTCCGATGCGCGTAGCGAGTTCCTCTTGGGTGATACCGAAGTCCTCGAGAAGCTGCTGATATGCCGATGCCTCTTCGAGGGGGTTGAGCTGTGAACGGTGAAGGTTCTCCAGAAGCGCGTCACGCAACAGGTACTCGTCGTCCGTCTCGCGCACGACGGCGGGGATGGACCCGAGCCCGGCCTCGCGCGACGCGCGTGTGCGACGCTCACCCATGATGAGTTCATACGTGCCATCACCCTTGTCGCGGACGACGACGGGTTGCAGGACACCGAACTCTCGCACGGAGTGCACGAGCTCCGCCAGGTCCTCCGGGTCGAAGTGCGTGCGAGGCTGTCGAGGGTTCGGGACGATCGACTTCGGATCGATGTGCACCAGGCGAGCGCCCGGCACGGACACGAGATCGCCCGCCGGGGGAGTGGCATCCGTGGCCGTTGACTCCGCGGCTTGCGCCTTTGTCGACGCACCGGGGAAGAACACGTCGACCGGACGTGCTTCCGATGCCTCGGCCGTAGGGATGAGGGCGCCGATACCGCGCCCGAGTCCGGTCCTCTTTGCCATCAGGAGCCCTTCGTCGTGGTGTCGCGGTTGACGATCTCGACCGCTGCTTCGCGGTAGGCAATGGCGCCCGCTGACTGGCCATCGTACGCGATCACGGTCTGACCGAAGCTCGGCGCCTCAGAAACACGCACGGACCGCGGAATGACCGTGTTGAGAACCTCGTCCGTGAAGTGCGAGCGAACCTCGTCAGCGACCTGCTGTGCGAGGCGCGTGCGTCCGTCGTACATCGTGAGCAGAATCGTGGAGACATGGAGCGTCGGGTTCAGGTGCTTCTGAATCATCTGCACGCTTCCCAGAAGCTGGCTCAAACCCTCCAGGGCGTAATACTCGCACTGGATCGGGATAAGGACTTCGTCAGCCGCGGTGAAGGCGTTGATCGTGAGGAGTCCGAGCGACGGCGGGCAGTCGATGATGACGAAGTCGAGGTGATTGCCCTCGATAGCGAGGTAGTCGCGCAGTGCGCCGCGAAGCCGGTGTTCACGCGCTACCTGCGAGACAAGTTCGATCTCGGCGCCTGCGAGGTGAATCGTGCTCGGTGCGCAGAGCAAGTCGGGGGACTCCGGGCTTGTCTGGACGATCTCCGCGAGCGGCACCTCGTTGATGAGGACGTCGTAGATGCTTGCTGTCTCCGCATTGTGAGCGACACCGAGAGCGGTTGACGCGTTGCCCTGCGGGTCGAGGTCGATCACCAGAACGCGCGCGCCCACCGACGCCAGCGCGGCAGCGATGTTGACCGCGGTCGTTGTCTTGCCGACTCCGCCCTTTTGGTTCGAGACGGTGAAGACACGCGTTCGCCCTGACAGCTCGACTGTCGCGGCTTCGAGTGCTCGCCGTCGCGCCGAAAGATCCGCGATCTCGCGGGCGATGGGGGAGTCATGGAACGATGATGACGATGGCGTCTCGTCGGACTGTTTCACGTGAAACGTTCTCCCTTGCCGTCGCCGAACTCGCCCAGTCTACCCGCGAGGCACCGCGCTTCACCGATGCGGAGGAGTCTTGTGGAACCACGTGGCGCGGACGAACAGGAGGGTCGTGAGCGTCTCTCGGTGCCCCTCCGCGCATACGGGTACGACTTCAGGTGCATGGGACGTACATCGAATGCCGCTCCTTCACCCCATGGCGCCTGGGCATTTCGCATGACCGCTTCTCGGGCCCCGCATGCCTCCGGTTTGGATGCATTGTCTGAGGCGAGAGGGAACGAATGGACCGTCCTGCGTCGCGGTGAGTAGCGGGATCGGACGGACGCGTTGCACTGATGCCCTGGCCATGCAGCGCGCACGCCACCTGCGTGTGTGATCTGTCCGAACGTGCCCGCTGTCGAATCTTGTCAGGTTTGACGCTACGACGTCGGAGTTCTGATCGAGCTCACTCTTCGAGTCACCGATCGTCGTGGTGAACGTCTCCGAGCCCTTCGTACGCACACACCGGAGGCGTAGCCGGTTTGGCCTTGAACGACGCTCTGCCTCGCACCCCCGCGACGTGGTCTGGCCGCGGTTCGCTTACGAAGGCCCTTCCGCAGGAGGATCAGTGCCTCGTTACGCGATAGTGACGGAATGGGGCAGAGCAGGATCTATCGGTCGTTTCACGTGAAACATCGAAGCGTCCGTGGGTGTTCGTCAACCATGCGGAGGAGGCCATGCGCGGAGGTACCACGCGTCGACAGCCGATCGATCCGCTCACCTCCCGAGGGTGTGCGGCCCGTTCGCAGGTACCCCGGGGCTGCGCGGACGCTGATCTCTCCTCAAGGGGCGCCACGGGCGGTGAGATCCGACGATGGGGACGAGGATGCGTCACGCCCGCTGGTCTGTGGGTCTAGATCTCAAAGCAGGAGCACCTTCGCGACCAGGTCGACGAAGCGCGAGCAGTGGCTGAGGGAGCAGGTTCCGGTTCATTCGGAGTTGCTGACATCGTTCACGCGTCAGCGGATGTGGCTGGCTCCTGTCGCCACACGGGGACGCAGTCCCTGTCCCTCAATCACCTGTCCCGGTGCACGACCGCCGGCGGACGAGAAGGTCTCACTGTTCTGACAGGCACCAGCTCTCCCTACCCGTGGGCTGTGCAGATCGAATCGCAACGCAGGTGCACGCCGCGAGAACACATCGTCACCGGGGCTGTCCTCACGTCTGATCGGTCTGCAACGACGCTCGCACCGGAGGGCATGTCGCCTCGGCCCTTAGCGTGGACCGCCCAGGTGGCGACGCGAGTCCATAGCCTGCGAGGCGGGATAGGGGACTCCATGGCATAGTTCTTCGAAGATGTGACTCGCCCTCGAGTGATCGATTCGCAAACGCGAGGCAGCCGCACTCGACGGGTCCAATGGGCACAGGCGGCATCGCTGGGGCGAGAACATGTGGGGAAGCCCGCGTGTGTCGGATGCTGACTGTGGCCCCGCGCGGGAGACATCCCTGTCGGTTTCGCGGGTGATGCGCAGAGCTCGCTTGCCCGTGTCGGCGACGAGGGAATTCGTCTAACTGCGTTTCACGTGAAACATATGCCCGAGAGACGCGTCCGATCAGCCCCGATCCGCTGCCGACCACGGGCGTTTCCTCGTCCTTGGGATCGCGGACCACGGTAAGGGGGGCCGATGTGCGCACACTCTCGCCTCACGTCCTCGGCTGCATCGTTACCCAGACCTCAGCCGTGAGCGGTTAGCACGCGAGCCAGCCAGGATCGCAGGCGGGGGGCCGACCCGCGTCCGCTTGGCTCGGAGCGGAGACGCGTGACGCCGTAGATCTGGACGCGCGCGACCTCACCGGCCGCCCATAGGCGAGCCACCTGTCTCGAGGTGGATCATGATCCTCTCACAGCGCACGTACCGTGGGGGAGCGTGGCTACCGGACGCGACAACGCCGGCGGAGGGTGACGTCGCATGTGCGTCGGGACCCTCAACATCACCACCCGGCGGCTCTCGTTCGGCGCCGTACCTTCGTGCGTTGTCGGGCTTTCCCCGCTGGTACTGCGCAGGACATGCCGGTAGACGCTGTAGACGACGCCCCAATCCACCCGCGCCGCCTGTCTGTTCCTCGCAGGCAGGGCCACAGGGGCGCTCCACCGCGAGGGTTTCCCACATGCCAATTCTGCGTACGACCACACGCCGGAAGTGGGAGCGCCACTTCACCCCGTCTCGCACGTTTCACGTGAAACACTACCGAGATGGTGCGAATGGGGAGGAGCTGGCCACATTGAAGCGGGACTTAGTGCCATCGCGATCGACACATCTACACCGAGATCGCATCCCCGCTCAGGAAATGCTGGTGACAGTCCGGCACGGTTGATCGTAGGCGCCCACTGGCACTCCCACCCTCTCGCGTGCAGCTCCGCACAGGAGAGGCCGGTGACAGCCTGGGCATGGTCGATCGTAGGCGCCCACTGGCACTCCCACCCTCTCGCGTGCAGCTCCGCACAGGAGAGGCCGGTGACAGCCTGGGCATGGTCGATCGTAGGCGCCCACTGGCACCCCCACCCTCTCTCGTGCAGCTCCGCACAGGAGAGGCCGGTGACAGCCTGGGCATGGTCGATCGTAGGCGCCCACTGACGCTCCCACCTTCTCTCGTGCAGCCCCGCACAGGAGAGACTGGTGGCAGCCCCGGCACGGTTGATCGTGAATGTCCACCGATACTCACACCGTCACTTAGCAGCGTCAGAAGGATGAGACAGTACACGAGGGCCAGGCACGCGCGACGACAAGAGCTCACCTACCCACCCACCACACACCCGAGGTGAGTCCGGCTGTCCGAATCTGCACGCCTCATCTGGGGCGCAGCCTGCGTGGCTACTGCCTCTGCGGTCGGCGGCGGCGTGGCCAGACAGCACCACGACGGCCCTCACCATTCCACGCGATCGGCCGCCCTCGCCCGAAGGCACTCACCCCAGCCCACGACGTGATCCGGATTCCTCTTGGCCCCGGCTGAGACATTGGACACGCCCCTTTGCGTCACCGTTCGTCATTCACCGCACGTTGTCTCGCAGCGGCGCCAGGTGTTCCACGTGAAACACAATCCGCACTCATCCGAGCGTTCCTTGTGACCCATCCGCTTGTCAGACGGCACCCGTCTAGACCCGCCTCCGAAACGCGAACCCACGTCGCGCGGACCCCACCTTCCTCGATCCCGCTGCGCCGTGCGCAGCACCGCGAACTACCGTCGTCGGTGTGGAGACCATGGCAGTGGGGGAGTGCTCTGCCGCCCGAGTTCGCACACCGTCACGATGATCGGTGAAGTCCCGCATGAGCAGACACTCGGGGCGCCAGTATCCCTGTCGCCACGCCCCAGCTGCACGTCTTGACCCGTGGATGTGTTGAACCCATCGTCCGGGCGGTAGCTGCGACGCGTCGACCGCCAGAGGTCATCACGTCGGATTCGAGCTCGACGCAGATCGTCTGCGGCGTCCGGCCTCCGGGAGCCCTCGCTCATCCGGGCCGCCATGAAGACGCAGAGAGCTGATCCGCCTGACCCTCCTTGCGCGGCGTGACCGAGGCGCAACTTCACGGCAGAACGGCTCCGTACCAAGAACGATCGTCAGCTCCGCAGGAACAGGATCCGGAAGATGTGATCCCAGAATCGCACTGATTCCGCCCCAGCCGGTGACCTCACACCGCGCCGATGTCGAGTTGTCCACGATTGCCGCGCGAGTAGCGGGGCATCCTCGACATCCTCCCTCTGCCTGTCCAGAACGGGAATCGCAGTCCCCACAGCCGTCCGCGATGCCTTCCCCAACGTGCCGCGTGTGATCCCTGCGAAGGACGTCCCACCGTTTTCTGAACCCTGTTGGTGCAGACGTTCAGATTTCGAACGCGACCGCCCACCGCAGCATTCGGACCGTTCGAGCTCCCCGCAGCGCGTGACCCAAGCATTCGTCAACCTCGCGTCAACTCCCCGCATCGTGTGCATCCATGGTGGCCCTCACTTTGGATTGCCGCGCGCCCCGGTTCTGACGCACGCCGCCCGCATGGACTCACGGTCTCGAGCCACTGTCGATGGACGCCGTTTCACGTGAAACATGCCGTCAGTCTCGAGCGGGCGTATTGGCCCGACCCACCCAGAAGTTCCTCTCGTCAGTGCGACAGCCACCCACCGTCCGTGTGCCCAGGGGCCGCATCTCCACACGTGTCGCAAACGTCCGCGCGATTCTCGTGGGCACGAAGTGCTAAACCGGCGCCAGCCCTCGTCCATCGCAGGTGGCCTCGCTCGAGAGTTCCGGCGTACATCCTTCAGTGGTCGCACCTGCCAGCATTCCCCGAAGCGCCATCGACTTTGTCGGCTCGATGCGTTCATCCGACGGCCAAACTGTGCTCGACCTCAAACTGGCGGCTACCGCCCGGCTCCACTCCTCGCTAACACGAGATGCTGAGGTCGCGCCCGGCCCAACAGCGACCGTCCAGCCCGTGGAACCGTGCCGCAGACCCGCGCGAACGTCGGGTGAGCACGCATCCCGCCCAACCCGCGCGAATGCTCCATCTCGGCGGGTTCGTACGCCGATATGCACGCGCATTTCGCGGACGTGTCTCGCATCCCGAACTGGGCGACCGAGCATCGAGATGCTCGTTTCCGGGAGTAGCAGCACAACACGGTCAACAGCGGCACAGATCTGCGTACCGACCCGACGCAGAATCCGTCGGTACGAGCACGAGCAGTCCACTCACCGTCGGCCGAGCAGACGTTCGGCCCGTGTCGTGATGGACCCTCTCCCTCTGGCCGAAATGGTCGATGCGAACAACAAAGTGCGGCCAAGAGAATACTCGGCGACCTTCAGCGGGACGTGCGGCTCCGCCGCGGGAGGTTCTGTATCGGTGGCGGGGAGGAGCCGAAGGCGCAACGCGTTGCCCGAACAGTTCACACCGATGGGGGAGTGTGGCGAAGCACTTGCCGACCTCGTCAGGACACCAGCGCACATGCTGGCATGGCGCGCCCGTCCAGACCGCAGGCGCCAGTCAGCGTATGACGACGAAATCCGGCCAGCACTGTGGCCGCCGCGCGGTCGATTCCAACACGCGGACGGGGACCCATCTAACGGTCGTTGAGTCTCCTCCAAAGTCCTCCTGACCCTCGAGAGCAGCACAGACGCCAGGAACCCGCCGTCCTCCGCAGGGGCGCCCCTCACGGCCGGTTCATCATCCACCCGCGTCACCAAGCAGGGACGGGAATATGGCGCACTCACTCACCACGGGTCGCAGATCACGCGCAGAAGGCCGGAGTCCCGCGGAACGCACCGACCCCCTTGAGCACTGTCCGACTCGAGACAAGCGCACGCCCAGCGTTTCACGTGAAACACAGTGAGGTGTTCCCGCTTCGCTCCTCGCATCTGCGGCGGTAGACCTCACGCGACCGCGGGCCGTCGGAGCATCGCGCGCACAAGGCCCCCGCATCGCGCCTGCCTCTCTCGTCACCGACCCACGCTTGCGTCACTCCCGTCGGTCATTCTTGAACCTGTGGAATCCTCCACGTTACTTTCTTGCGGGCTAAGTAACCATCTCCGGCGCCTCCACGCGCGAACGAGTCTTCCCGGAGAGTCGCACGACGCATCCACCCATCTCGTCGCACGCTCCCTCAGGCCGCGAGGGGGACATGACCACGACCGGGTCAGTCCGCCAGCCCCGGCGGCGCGAGGGGCAACTCGACCCACCCTGAGACTCCGACATCGGCGGGCGCTCGAACGGTGAGCCAGCAATCAGCCTGGCGTCCGAGGGAGGCCGGCGAACGGTCGGCAGTGCTGCAACGTGTCTGTCGACCGCGGGCGATCTCCCGACGGTGCATCCCTCGTGTCAACCGGGGCGCATCCGGCAGGACGCGTCTGAGGTGAGCACATCAGCCTCAGTAGCGACGGATCGCCCAAATGCTCTCAGCGAGAGACGGTCGCCACGAACACGCGCGTAGGTTCTTCCAGCTGCCCTTCACCGACGACGTCGACGCGAACGTCCGTCAGACCGAAGCGGCGCACCTGCTTCGCGGCGGCGTCGATCTCTGCCGCCACGTTCGCGCCTTTGAGAAGAACGAGCTTGCCACCGGGACGCACGAGTGGAGCAGTGAAGGGCAGCAGGGTACGCAGAGCACTCACGGCGCGGGCAGTGACGACGTCGAACGAGCGCCCGCCGGTCCACTCCTCACCGCGCATCCTCGCAACTGTCACGTTCGTGAGGCCAAGGCTCTCGGCCTGCTCCGTGAGCCAGACCGTCCGGCGCTCCATCGGCTCAATGAGCGTCCACTGCACATCCGGCCGCGCGATCGCCAGGACGATGCCGGGAAGTCCCGCACCTGAGCCGATATCCGCAGCCCGCCCCTCGAACAGGGGCGCGGCGACAGCGCTGTTGAGAATGTGCCGCGTCCAGAGACGCGGCACCTCGAGCGGGCCGATCAGCCCGCGCTCCTCACCGTGTTCTGCGAGAGCCTGTGTGAAGCGTCGAGCGAGATCCAGCCGGTCACCGAAGATCTCTGCGGCGACAGCCGGCTCCGCCTCGAGCTGCAACGGCATCCGGGATCCTCAGCTGCGTCGCAAAACGGTGTGGCGATCCGCGCCCTCGCCGAAAGACTCGGACACGCACCCGCGCTCCGCGGCGATGTCATGGACGAGCTTGCGCTCGTAGCTCGACATCGCGGGCAGGGACGCCTGAGATGCTCCATCGTCGAGACGTTCGATCGCGCGGTCGACGAGATTCTCGAGCTGACGCTGGCGAGCATCCCGCGAGCCCCCCACGTCGAGGATCAGGCGCGAGAAGCGGCCGGTCGCGTTCTGCACCGCGAGGCGCGTGAGCTCCTGGAGCGCTTGAACGGTGTCGGAGTGAGACAGCAACGACAGGGCGCTCGCATCTTCCGCCTCGACCGACACGTAGGCTCGGCCCGCGCGCACGTCGAGCGCGAGATCACCGTCGATGTCGGCGATGTCCAAGAGCCCTTCGAGGAAGTCGGCAGCGATGTCGCCCTCTTGCTCGAGCTGCTCTTCGGTGGCGGCGTTCTGGTCGGTCGAGATCTGCTCGGACGTCGTCATGATGGTCTCCGGGTCGTCAGGAGGAGGGATCGGATGCCGCGGAGCCGGATGCCGGCCGCGTGGGGGAGCCGCCGGGCTTGCCGCCCTGCTGCTTCTTGGCACGCTGCTTGCCCACCGGCTGCTGGCGCTTCGGCTGTGCGGCGCGGGCACGCTCGGTCTCCTCGAGGAGGCGCTGCTGCTCGGCGCGGTACTTCTCGATGGGAACGACCTTGCCGCTGGAGTCGATCGCCTTACCCTTACGTGCCAGACGCTCTTCGCGAGCCTTGGCGGCGCCAGATCCGGGGGTCGGCATCTCGCGGATGACGACGAACTGCTGGACCATCGTCCACAGGTTGCTGACGAACCAGTAGATGACGACACCGAGCGGGAAGAAGACGCCCGAGAAGATGAACGCGAGCGGAAGGATGTAGAGCATCACCTTCTGCATCTGGTACGCCTGGCCGGTCTTCGCCTCGGGGGAGAGGTTCTTCGAGATGATCTGCAGCTGGGTGAAGAACTGCGACGCGATCATGAGGACGACCAGCGTCAACAGGATCGCCACGGTGACCTGTCCATCGGGCTGGTTCCACGCGGTCACCAGGTTCACGTGCATGGATGCCACGTCGAACAGGCGTGCGTCGTAGAACTCGGTCGTGAGCTCCGGCGTGAGAAGACCCACGCCACCCACGCCGCTCGCGGCGTGCTTCGACACATCGTTCAGCACGCTGAACAGCGCGAAGAAGATCGGCATCTGGACGAGAAGCGGAAGGCAGCTCGACACCGGGGTCGTGCCGTGCTTCTTGTACAGCGCCATGGTCTCGCGGCTCATGGCCTCACGCGACAGCTGGTCGCGCTTGCCCTTGTACTTCTCCTGCACCTTGCGCAGTTCTGGAGCGATCTCCATCATCTTGCGCTGGCTCTTGATCTGCTTCACGAAGAGCGGGATCAGGGCGGCACGCACGATCAGCACGAGGCCCACGATCGACAGCACCCAGGTCAGGCCGGCGGCGGGCGGCATGCCGAGCGCCGTGAACAGCGCGTGCCACCCCACCAGCACGAGTTCGACCATCCACTTCAGTGGCCAGAGGATGGTCCCAATGAGATCGAATTGCACGATCAGTCCTTCCGGGAGGGCACGACGAAACCGTGCGGAGTGAGCTCATGACGGAAGGCGTGATGAGGACGGACATCGTCGATGCCTCCCTGAGCCCAGGGATGACAGCGGGCGAGGCGGGCCGCGGTCAGCGCGACACCTTTGACGAGTCCGTGCTGCTGCACGGCGCCTACCGAATAGGCAGAACAGGAGGGGTAGTACTTGCAGACGTCGCCATAGACGTGCGAGATCGTCGCGCGATACGCGTGCAACAGGACCAGTCCGGCATTGCGGGGCAGAAGCGGGACGGATGCCACCACCGACGACCACTCCAGACGAGCGTTACCGGTGGCGGAGGTGGGAAGTGTCGACGAACTCACGCGAAAGCCTTCCGCTGAAGGCAATGGAGAACGTCGGATCGAAGCGACGCGTAGTCCGCGGTCGACGACGAGGGGAGTGCGCGGATCACGACCGAGACGCCCCCGCGAACAGACGGGAGCGCCTCGGCGCACACCGCTTTCAAGCGGCGGCGGACGGTGTTGCGGGTGACCGCGGATCCGACCTGCTTGCTCACGATGAAGCCGAAACGGGCGGGCCCGTCGTCATCCGTGCTGCCGACGTACGTCACGGCGTGCGTTCCGGCGCACCGAGTGCCCCGGCGGACAGTGGCTTTATAGTCCGATCCGCGGGTGAGTCGGTTCGGCTTCGCGAGCACTAGGAGGATCAGGCCGAGAGTTCGGTGCGGCCCTTGGCACGACGGGCCGCGAGGATGCCGCGGCCTGCGCGCGTGCGCATGCGGGCGCGGAAGCCGTGCTTCTTGGCGCGACGACGGTTGTTGGGCTGGAAGGTGCGCTTGCTCATGGGTCACTCCGGAGGTGGTGTCGCCCGATGCTCTTCTGCCGGGGACGTGGGGTCGGGACTGCCGTATAGGCATAAGTCAACCGACTAAGGCTACGTCGCGCGCGCCCTTAACTCAAACCGAGAAACCGACCGCCCATTATCCCCAGTCGTTGTCCACAGGCGTGGCAAAGACACGCGACAGCGTTCTACAGTGGATTTTGCTCCGGATGAGCCGCGAACTAGCGTGGCCCCGGAAGTTATCCACAGGTTCGACGCGACTCCGTCGGTCTGCCCGCGCG
>Ga0308171_1002012_pt1 | contig 23316 bp, 18 predicted proteins | sample PhyGR1_FD_202135 | JGI IMG/M metagenome (GOLD analysis project Ga0308171, IMG submission 202135) | Phyllosphere microbial communities from UC Gill Tract Community Farm, Albany, California, United States - DLSLSG.R1 | ecosystem: Host-associated > Plants > Phyllosphere > Unclassified | place: USA... | reverse complement strand
ACCAGGGTACCGCGGTCAGTCTGCTTGGCGTTCAGGCTGTCCTGAAGCTTCTTGATCTGAGCGTCGCGGGCATCCAGGCGAGCCTGAGCGCGCTGGGCAGCAGCACCTTTGAGGGTTTCCTCGGCGCTGCGCAGAGCGATGGTCTGCTTGGCCACTTCAACGCGCTGGTTGGTCAGGTAGGCCAGTTGGTCGACTTTGGCGCGGTCGGCGTCGTCGCGGTAGGCCTTGTCAGCCTTGTCCAGCCATTCCGAAGCGTCTTTGGTTTCCAGAGCAGCCAGCTGTACCGACTTGGGGTTGGTCTGCAAGGAAGAGAAGTTGGTCCGCGCCTGTTCCAGGTTAGGGTTCGGCGGGGTGGAGCAAGCTGCCAGGCCAACGCTGAGAGCCAACAGGGCAGGAACCATCAATTGTTTACGCATAGTCTTCATCCTTTATTCGAGTTCAAGTCGCGATGGGCAGCTTACTGAGCGCTGCGCATGCCTTCTTCACGCAGGTCCTGTACACCCTGCTTGGCGTCTTGTACGGCCTTGGCCGCTTTGCCAGCCTGCGCCTTGCGCTCGGCCAGACGTGCGTCCCACTCGGCCTGTTCGGCGAGGACCTTGGCTTTCTCGTAGTTCTTGTCGTGCATGGCGATTTCAGCCTGCTTGAACTTGTCCTGCGCAGCTTTCATTTCCACAGCGGCGTATTCGGTACCGCCAGCGCTCACGGCGCTGTTCACGGCCGACTGAGTCACGGCGTACTGCTCGGTGGGTGGCTTGCCGGCGCAGCCAGCCAGGACGAAGGTAGTGCCCAGGGCGAGGGCAGCCAGTTTCAGCCCGCGCAGAGGGTTGGACAAGGTTTTGGCAGTACGGGTATTCATGGCTTTCAACTCCATTGGATAGCTCCTGAAAAACATCAAAATCCATGACAGTCGAACGTTTCACGCGCCTGGGTAAAGCCCGGCGACTAGCACACGCCGCTGGCTGTAATGGTTAAACGTTGGGACACAAGGCAATTTTGAATAGTTCAGAAATTTGTCCGAATGGGCGAGTTTTTTCTGGCGCCGCTGGTTTGGCGTGATGCACGTACCTGACTCGGAAGGCCAGTCCCCAATGCCGTCGTGACCCTGCGCTGATGAGCCACCTGACTGATCGCTTCATGGAGCATCCCTGCTATGTGAAGCGACAGTGATGCAAACGCTCAAAGACGCAGCTCGAGGTCACATTCGTCATTTGTCCGCTGAATAAAATGTCACAGCACGGGAGTCAACCCACCCAGCCTGTGGCGTTTCCCGGGATCGCTTCCGACCCCTCCAGTTTCGATGCGAACATGCTGACGGCTTCGACCGCATCACTGGTGCCGGTGCGAATCTGCAGAATGACCATTCCGGCTTGCTCGGCCAGGCGTACACCTCGCTGTGCTCCTTCGTGGGTTGCATTGATACTGGCAACCGCATCCCTGGTCTCGGAAAGAATCCTGCCTATCATGTCGGCGATTTCGCTGGTCGATCGACTTGTGCGGCCCGCCAGTTGGCGTACTTCATCGGCTACGACGGCAAAACCACGTCCTTGCTCGCCTGCGCGGGCAGCTTCAATGGCGGCGTTGAGGGCCAGAAGGTTTGTCTGATCCGCAATGCTGCGTATCGTATTGACTATTGCAGTGATCTGCTCCGAGCGATCGCCCAACTGGCCCACCAATCGCGCTGATGATTTGATGTGGTCCGCGATGAGGTGCATTTCCCTCGCCGTTTGCTGAATGACCTCCGCCCCTTGTTCTGCGACCTTCTCCGTTTCAGCGGATATGTGATAGGCGCGTGATGCACTTCGGGAGTCCTCTTCAAATTTCTCTACTCGCTCAGTGATGTCACTGGCGAATTTCACAATCTTGAACAGGTTTCCTGCTGCATCGAAAATGGGATTGTAAGTGGCTTCAAGCCACACGATCCGTCCGTGTTTGCCAAGCCTCTTGAACTGCCCGCTGAAAAACTCACCCGAGTTGAGTTTTCTCCAAAATTCAGAGTACTCAGCGCTGTTGACCACGCTCGAGTCGCAGAACATTCGATGTTGCATCCCTTTCAGGTCACCCGGCGCATAGCCCATCGTGTCGAGAAAGTTTTCATTGGCATGAAGAACATTGCTATGCAAATCAAACTCAATGACTGCCATGGCACGATCTATCGCCTTCAGTTTACTCAGTGCTTCCGCGTCCCGGAGTACCCTCTGGCTGGTATCCAAGGCGTACAGGACGATCTTGTGAACTTTCCCATGTTCATCCACTACGGGGTTGTAGCTGGCCTCCAGCCATACACTGCGTCCTTTCGCGTCGAGGCGTTGAAAGGTTCCGGTGAAAAAAACACCTGAACGAAGCCCCGTCCAGAATTCGAGGTATTCCGAACTTCGCACGTGTGCGATGGGACACAGGTCCGAATGCGACAAGCTCACTATCTGCTCGCTGCGATAGCCCATGATCCGCAAAAAGTTTTCGTTGGCTCCGAGCATTTTGCCGTCAAGGCCGAGCTCGGCAATTGCCATCGAGCGATCCAGTGATGCAACCAATCCTTGGTATTTGTTTATTTCAGCCTCCTTGAGTTCCAGTTTGCGTTTGAGTGCTGAATTGAACACTTTGTTATCCTCGGATGGGTATGTCCGCCCCACTGAATGAAGGCAGTCAGTGAGGCAGCACGATGCGTTATGGAAGTGTGTTCGGGCCGGTGGCGTATGCCGAGTGTCCAACGGATGTGGTCACCGCTCTAGACGGCAGGCCTCTCGGCGCCGCTGGATTCCTGTGACGCCTTGGAAAGGTCCTCGAGACATGCACGTGTTATTTTATGACACCTATTCGTGCCCGCAGAAGCGTTTGGCTGGGCAGCTCTTGATACGTTTGTTGATAATATTTGGCAAATAGCAGAGCATCATTGAATCCCCATTTGGTCGCGACCGCTTGCCACGTTTCTGATCGTGACAATAGAACAATGTCGCTGTGAGCCCTGGCCAGTCGAATCATTCTCAAATAGCGCATGGGTGTGGTGTTTTTGTATTTTTTAAAGGCGATCTGCAAGTTGCGAGCACTGGTGCAGCAACTTTCTGCGATATCGGAAAGCAGAATCGGCCTGTCGGCATTGTAGTGCATGTAATCGATCGCACGATTGACGAATTTCGGGCACGCCTCGCCAGTCTTCATCGTGAGTCGGGATGACTGGTTATGGGGCGCTGACTCCAGCAGTGTCAGCAGTAACGCTTGCTTCAGATAGGAGGCGGCGATGGGCGATTGCACGTCGCGACCGGCGTCGAAGTACAGCTTTATGGTATCCACGATGGATCTGAACAATGGCCAGGTCTTGGAGGACTTTGGAAGGACGGGGACGAAATTGAGCCTTTCCAGCGCAGGGTAGCCTATCAAGGATGAGAACTCGCGATGTAAAAGATCCGCCTCTATCATGATCGTGTCCGTAAAGGTACCCGGTGCATAGTTGCCCTGTACCAGGTTCGCGCTGTCGATAATGCACATCTGTTGCGAAACACTGACCCTTCCAACTTTGCCCATTTCCCAAGCTGAAACTCCAGCGTAGGTGAAAGAGATGAAGTAGACATCAGTGACCGCCTGCTTCTCGAAACCCCAGCCGGATAGACTTTTTGTGGAGCACAGGTACATGCCATTCAGGCTGTAAGTGGTTTTTCGGTAGTCAAAGGATTTCGCACTTTCCACGTTGATGGCAGGCGATAGGCCACAGTTTGCGTAATATTCTTTTAGACTGTCTGCACTTTTGAAGTGGACGGAGGAGATATTGATGCTTGTCACGGTGCACCTGCTTTTACATTAAAGAATATCCTTGGCTATTTATGTTCGCCGCTTCCAGCGACGTGGGGTCCGAGTGCTTGCCTGTACAATATACCCCGGGCGCTTTGAAAAAACGAACACATTCGCCGAAAAAGCGAAATCAGTGGGCGTCTGGATTGTATGAACTAAACACCTCTGCTAATAAGCGCCGCTTGAAACGGAAAAGAGAATCCATTTGCATGAATGGGCTGGAGCCGTTGCTGTTACATCGCTGTTTTCACTGGCGCGCTTTCATGTTGAGGTGAGTCGAGCCGTTTTGGTGTTCGGAGGGGTGTGATAATTGAGTCTTTATGAATTGACTTATCATCGATGTAGCCGGGACGTCGTGGTCCTTGTTCGATGTGCAACGATGAACGACCCGCTCGCTTGGCATTGGGCGGCCTGCGATGCCGGCGTCGGGCTTCTTTTGAAAACCGAGCGGGAGAAAACCCTGTTGGCCAACAGGGAAAGAGCGGTAAGGCATGGCATAAAGCGTGTCACATGGCGAAAGTGCTGAAAGGTAACGATAGTGCCAATGAACGCGGGCTATGAAGTTCACTACTTGATACACGGAAAAAAAATGACAATAAAATTGATGTCGGAGAGCATGTGTATCGAAGAGGCTTGGCGGAAGGTGTTGGGCTGGCACAGATTCCCTGTTTTCGATGAAGGAGACCTTTCTGATTTGATCAGGTTTGGCAACTCGTATGGTATCTACCATGTGAGGTGGAACAAGGCGATTCCTCGAAAATCAAGGGCAGCCATCAGTCACGTATTTTGATGAGAAACAGCGGATCATCGTGCCCAATTTGTCCGCAAGGGTTCGACCACCCGCGAGCTCAACGTCGGGAAAGCGTACTTGTCATCAGTACGCGATTCCTCTGTTACGACTCCGTAGCAAGTTGATGGGTGAAGCTCTTCACCGCACCTACCACACGCTTCGCACCGTCCTGAATCTCGGTGATGACGGTACCTGCCTGATTGGCCAGTTGCAGGCCGGATTCGGCTTGGTGCCTGCCGGCGCCGATGGTTTCCACCGCGTCGGTGGCAAGCTTCTGGTTCTGCCTGACGACGCCCTCGATCTCGGCGGTAGCTTGCGTCGTTCGTGAAGCCAGTTGGCGAACCTCATCGGCCACCACTGCAAAACCACGGCCCTGTTCACCCGCGCGTGCGGCCTCGATGGCGGCGTTCAGCGCCAGCAGATTGGTTTGTGCGGCGATACCGCTGATGGTCTTGATGATGTTGGAAATCACCTGGCTCTGCTCGTCCAGCGCCTCGATGCCTTCAGCCGCTGTTTGCATGTGATGGGCGAGGTCCTTCATCACCTTGACCGTGTCCCGCACGACTTCGGCTCCGCGCAGGGCCGTTTCATCGGTGCGCACCGACGTGTCGTACGCCACCGTGGCGGCTTCGGCGATGGCGATCTCGCGTTCCACCATCTCGGTGATGACGGTCGCGACCTTCACGACCTTGTAGACATTGGCGTTGCCATCCCGGACCGGGTTGTAGGAAGCCTCGAGCCACACCGTGCGACCATGGCTATCCACGCGCTCGAAGCGCTCGGCGACGAACTCCCCGCGACGCAGGCGCTCCCAGAACGCTTGATAATCACGGGAATTGGCGATTTCGCCGCTGCAGAACATGCGGTGATGCTTGCCCTTGATCTGTTCCAGGCCATAGCCCATCGCCTGCAGAAACAGGTCGTTGGCGGTCAGCACATGGCCGTCGAGGTCGAACTCGATGACCGCAGTTGAGCGCAACAGCGCCTGGATGAAGTTCTCGTGCGCCCTGGAGGTCTCGATGGTATTGGTCAGGTCGCTGGCATAGCAGGAGAACTTGACCAGCCTGCCATCGGTGGAATGTACGGGGTGCATGATGACGCGCAGCCAGGTTTCACCGCCATCCTTGCGCACCAGCCGCCAGGCCCCGCAGAAGTGTTCGCCCTGGCGTATGGCGCTACGCACGCGTGCGTGGTGCTTGTCCTTCTGCACATGCTCGGCGACCAGGCTTTCCAGCGGCTTGCCCACCAGCTCGTCGTTGCGATACTGCAGCACGGCCTCGAAGTTGGCGTTCACGCCCAGAATGCAGCCTTGAGGGTCGAGCCTGAGGTGAATGGTTTCTTCGTCCAGGCCTTGGCGGATCTGCCGGACGATCGCCACTTCCTCACGCAGGGTGGCCATTTCGTTTTTCAGGCGTTTGAAGAAGAACATGGCACAGGCCTCGAGAAGGGAAGGGCATGTAAAAGTATCGACAGCCCCCATCGTTACTTAAGCCCGAAACGGCCGAGCGGTAAGGTTGAAACGATTAAGCGCAAAAAACCCGGCGCGCGGGCCGGGTTTTTCTCGAGCATTGCAGATCAGCGCATCGAAGCGCGGGACCTGACCGGTTGGTTGTCATTGGAAATGGTCACTTCGACCCGACGGTTCTGTGCACGACCCGACGCGTCGCCATTGCTGGCCACCGGATAGGACATGCCCAGGCCTTGAGCGACGATGCGTTCAGGGCTCACGCCTGCGCGTACCAACTGCACCAGGACGGCATTGGCGCGGCGCTGCGAGAGGGTCTGGTTGAAGCCGGCAGAGCCGGTGCTGTCGGTGTGCCCCTCGACGATCACCTTGCGGTCCGGGTTGTCGCGCAGAAAGTCCGCCAGGCGAGCGATGTTGTCGTAGGCGCTGGTCCGCAGTTCGGCCTGGCCGGTTTCGAACAGCACATCGCCAAAGGTGACCAGACTGCCGCGCTCGGTCTGTTGCACAGCCATCGTTTCGGCTGCGGGTTGCTTGGCGTTGAGGCTTTCCTGAAGCCTCTTGATCTGCGCATCGCGTGCTTCCAGGCGGGCCTGGGCGCGCAGGGCGGCAACACCCTGGATCGCCTGCTCGGCGGCGCGCAGTTCGATGGTCTGCCTGGCCACCTCGACACGCTGATTGGTCAGGTAGGCCAGGTGACCTACTTGCTCATCGTCGACCTTGGCCCGTGCGGCTTTTTCGGCGCGCTCCAGCCAACCGGCAGCATCCTTGGTCTCCAAGGCGGCCAGCTGAACCGATTTGGGATTGCCTTGCAGGTCGGCGAAATTGGCCTGGGCCTGCACCAGTTGCGGGTTGGGCGTTTTGGAACAGGCGGCCAGCAGCACGACCAGCGCCGACAGAGCGGGGAACTTGAATTTATTGTTCACGGTAATTTCCTGAATCTTGAAAGAAGAACGCGAAAGCCAGCTCAAGAGGCGGCGCGCAGGCCTTCCTCACGCAGGTCCTGAATACCCTGGCGAGCATCTTCGACGGCGCGACGGGCCTTGGCGGCCTGAGCCTTGCGCTCGGCGAGGCGGGCGTCCCATTCGGCTTGTTCGGCCAGACGGCGAGCCTGCTCGTAGTGTTTGCCGTGCAGTGCCAGTTCAGCGTTCTTGAGCTTGTCCTGAGCGGACTTCATTTCGACGGCGGCGAACTCGGTGCCGCCGGCGCTGACCGCAGCATTGACCGCCGACTGGCTCACGGCATATTGCTCGACCGGCGCGATACCGGCGCAGCCTGTCAGGACGACACCGGTGGCAAGGCCCAGGAGGGCTGTTTTCAGAGGGCCGAAAGACGACCGTACGCTGGATGTATTCACGCGATAGTGCTCCATTGAACAGCGATTGATTGCTTCGTCCGTCTTGCGTAACACGCCAGCAAAGGCCTGCTGGCGCAATGCACTGCGGACGAATCGGTGGCCAGTGGCTGGCTCTTTTTTTTCCGAGTCTACAATCGCTTTTGAGCACTATCCTATTGATTTGTATGAATTTGACCGCCAAGTCCGGGGTTTTTTTATGACCATCTGACCGGGGCTGGCCAGCGCGTAGGAGCTTTCGCAAACCTACCGGTTCAAGTTCGATTCGCAGCGTCGTCCGCAGTGCTTTTCAGCCGTTGCAGGTGTTCACGTGACAGCGCCAGGAATCGCGGTGTCGCGCCGACATCCTCATACAGGGGATCACCCTCCTCGTCGGTGGCGATGACCTTGGTCCCCTTGACGTAGGGAAAGCTGCCCTCGAGCTCTTCGAGTGCCGCCCCGATCAGCTCGCCGAGCAGTTCCTGAGCGTGATGCTTGGGGTACATCTGGGTCAGCGCCGCCAGGCGCGCGGCCGACTCCATGTCCAGGTGAATGTTGATACCGGTGTCGGTCAGGCGACCCTTGGCGTTCTGTTCCCAATGCTCGGCCAGTTCGTGAATCTTCATAAACACCTCGTGTGCCGGTTATTCACGCCCCTGTCTGTCGCGCTTGTCAGCCTCGTCCAGGCTGGGGCACTCTTTGCGCTATAGAACATTTGTTGCGTAGACCAGTTGTAGAGCCATTTTTCCCGTGCTTGTTCAGTGGCCCAGGCGATCCAATCACACGCCGCGCCGGGCTGGCTGGACGGGCAAACCGTTTCCAAGCCACGGAGAATGCCGATGTCCGATATCGATCTGCGCCTGCGCGAAGACGTGCACCTGCTCGGCGAATTGCTGGGCAATACCATTCGCGAGCAGTACGGCGATGCCTTTCTGGAAAAGATCGAGCGCATTCGTCGTGGCGCCAAGGCGGACCGTCGACGCGATCCGACCGGTGATGCGGTCAGTGCCGAACTGAGGTCCAGTCTGGACGACCTCGGTGAGGAAGAACTGCTGCCCGTGGCCCGAGCGTTCAACCAGTTCCTCAACCTGGCCAATATCTGCGAGCAATACCAGCTCATTCGCCGCCGCGACGAGGGCCAGCCCGAACCCTTCGAAAACCTTGCGCTGGGCGAGCTGCTGGAGCGGCTCACGGCCGCCGGCCACCGTCCTGAAGCGCTGGCTCGACAACTGGTGACGCTGGATATCGAACTGGTGTTGACCGCACACCCGACCGAAGTCGCGCGTCGCACCCTGATCCAGAAATACGACGCGATCGCCGCACAACTGGCCTTGCACGACCACCGCGACCTGACCACTGTCGAGCGCAAGGCGGTGCGCGAGCGCCTGCAACGATTGATCGCCGAGGCCTGGCACACGGAGGAAATCCGCCGCACCCGGCCGACGCCGGTGGATGAGGCCAAGTGGGGCTTTGCGGTCATCGAGAACTCGCTCTGGCAAGCGGTGCCCAGTCATCTGCGTCGGGTCGACGCGGCGTTGCACGCCGCCACCGGGCAGCGTCTGCCCCTTGAGGCCGCGCCGATCCGTTTCGCTTCGTGGATGGGCGGTGACCGCGATGGCAATCCCAATGTCACGGCCAAGGTCACCCGCGAAGTGTTGTTGCTGGCGCGCTGGATGGCGGCCGATCTGTTTCTGCGCGATGTCGACCAGCTGGCCGCCGATCTGTCCATGCAGCAGGCCAGTGCGCCGCTCATGGCACAGGCGCCCGACAGCAGCGAGCCTTATCGCGCGGTGCTCAAGCAACTGCGCGAGCGGCTGCGCACTACCCGCAACTGGGCTCAGGCTTCGCTGCCCAGCAATCAGCCGGTCGACGACCAGGTGTTGCAGGACAACGGCGAGCTGATCGAGCCGTTGCAGCTGTGTTTCGACTCGCTGCATGCCTGCGGCATGGGCGTGATCGCCGACGGGCCATTGCTCGATTGCCTGCGCCGCGCCGTGACCTTCGGCCTGTTTCTGGTGCGTCTCGATGTGCGTCAGGATTCGACTCGTCATCGCGGTGCCTTGAGCGAAATCACCGAGTACCTGGGGCTGGGTCGCTATGACGACTGGGACGAGGACGCGCGAATCGAATTCCTCGTGCGCGAGCTGGCCAATCGCAGACCGCTGCTGCCCACCTGTTTCGAACCCAGCGATGACACCGCCGAAGTGCTGGCCACGTGCCGCGAAGTGGCGGCAGCGCCGGCCGCATCGCTGGGCTCCTACGTGATTTCCATGGCCGGCGCCGCTTCCGACGTGCTCGCGGTGCAGCTTCTGCTCAAGGAGTCCGGGCTGCGCCGGGCGATGCGCGTGGTGCCGCTGTTCGAAACCCTGGCCGACCTCGACAATGCCGGGCCGGTGCTCGAACGCCTGCTGCAGCTGCCGGACTACCGCAGCCGTCTGCAAGGCCCGCAGGAGGTGATGATCGGCTACTCCGATTCGGCCAAGGACGCCGGGACCACGGCGGCCGCCTGGGCGCAGTACCGAGCGCAGGAAACCCTAGTGAATATCTGCCAGGCCCATGGTGTCGAGCTGTTGCTGTTCCACGGTCGCGGCGGCACCGTGGGCCGGGGCGGCGGCCCGGCGCATGCGGCCATTCTGTCGCAGCCGCCGGGCTCGGTGGCGGGGCGCTTCCGCACTACTGAACAAGGCGAAATGATCCGTTTCAAATTCGGCCTGCCGGACATCGCCGAGCAGAATCTCAACCTCTATGTCGCAGCGGTGCTGGAAGCCACTGTGCTGCCGCCGCCCTTGCCCGAGCCTGCCTGGCGCACGGTCATGGACCAGCTGGCGGGGCACGGCGTCAAGGCGTACCGGCAGGTGGTGCGCGAGCATCCGCATTTCGTCGAGTACTTCCGCCAGGCCACGCCCGAGCAGGAACTGGGCCGGTTGCCCTTGGGCAGCCGCCCGGCCAAGCGTCGGCAGGGCGGGATCGAGAGCCTGCGCGCCATCCCGTGGATCTTCGGCTGGACCCAGACACGGCTGATGCTGCCCGCCTGGCTGGGATGGGAGGCGGCCCTGGGCGCAGCCCTGGAACAGGGTGAAGGCGAACGACTGGCTTCGATGCGCGCGCAGTGGCCGTTCTTCCGTACACGCATCGACATGCTGGAGATGGTGCTGGCCAAGGCTGACGCCGAAATTGCCGCGTTGTATGACCTGCGTCTGGTCGAGCCTGGCCTGCAGCCACTGGGTGCGGAGCTGCGCGACCTATTGTCGCAGTGTTGCGCGGCAGTACTGGCATTGACCGGCCAGACGCACCTGCTCGCCCACAGCCCGACGACGCTGGAGTTCTTCCGTCTGCGCAACACCTATCTGGATCCGCTGCACCTGCTGCAGGCCGAATTGCTGGCGCGTTCGCGCACGCGGGAAGCGGCACTCGACAGCCCTCTGGAACAGGCATTGCTGGTGACCGTGGCCGGTATCGCCGCCGGGTTGCGCAATACCGGCTGAGCCCAGCCGTCGATGGCGTCGGGGTGTCAGTGCCGCGGCAGCCGTCAGCGGGGGTGCAACCGATTGCCGGTGGTACCCGGTGCAACCCCTGCGAGGCAGCGTCCGCAGGGGCGGGTGCCTGCGACTTTCGGTGGCTTGTGTGCCCCGTGCACGCTGTGTATCTTGATCAGCCTTTGGCCGTTCTGCGGCCATCATTTTTTTGGGAAGGGCTTCTGCCGTCAGCGCGGCGGAAGCAGATCTGACGACTATCTATAAAAATCGAGAGGAGCACATCGATGCGCGTGATTCTGCTGGGAGCTCCCGGGGCCGGTAAAGGTACTCAGGCAAAATTCATCACCGAAAAATTCGGTATCCCGCAAATTTCCACCGGCGACATGCTCCGCGCTGCCGTCAAGGCCGGTACCGAACTGGGCGTTCTGGCCAAGAGCGTCATGGACAGCGGCGGCCTGGTTTCCGACGACCTGATCATTGCCCTGGTGAAGGAGCGCATTGCCCAGCCCGATTGCGCCAACGGCTTTCTGTTCGATGGTTTCCCGCGCACCATTCCCCAGGCCGAAGCGCTGGTCACCAACGGTGTGGAGCTCGATCACGTGCTCGAGATCGCCGTCGATGACGAAGAGATAGTCCAGCGTATCGCCGGTCGTCGTGTCCACGAAGCTTCGGGCCGTGTCTACCACACCGTCTACAATCCGCCGCGCGAAGAAGGCAAGGATGACGTGACCGGTGATGCGCTGGTGCAGCGCAAGGACGACACCGAGGAAACCGTGCGCCATCGCCTTTCGGTCTACCACTCGCAGACCAAGCCATTGGTGGCCTTCTACCGCGAGCTGTCGGCCGCGCAGGGCAAGCCCAAGTGCAGCCACGTCGAGGGCGTGGGCTCGGTGACCGACATCACCGCCAAGGTGCTTGCGGCACTGAGCTGAGTGCTGGGTGTCGACACGACCTGTGTCGGCTACCGTGTTGCCATGAACGGCCCGCTCGCGGGCCGTAGTTGTCTATAATCGCCTCTTTCCTACATTGCCTGGACCCTTTTCGATGACCACCCTGCTGGCCCTGGACACTGCCACTGAAGCCTGCTCCGTCGCCTTGCTGCATGACGGCAAGGTGTCGAGCCATTATGAAGTGATCCCGCGCCTGCACGCGCAGAAGCTGCTGCCCATGATCAAGACCCTGCTGGCTGACGCAGGTGTGGCGCTGACGGCCGTCGATGCAATTGCCTTCGGCCGCGGGCCGGGCGCGTTCACCGGTGTGCGCATTGCGGTAGGGGTGGTCCAGGGCCTGGCGTTCGGCCTGGATCGGCCGGTCCTGCCGGTGTCCAACCTGGCCTTGCTGGCTCAACGCGCCTGGCGCGAGCACGGTGTGAATCAGGTTGCGGCTGCCATCGATGCGCGCATGGACGAGGTGTACTGGGGTTGCTATCAGGAGCACGCTGGGGAAATGCGCCTGCAGGGCGAGGAAGGGGTGTTTGCGCCCGAACTGGCCCAGCTACCGGCCCAGGCCACGGGAGAGTGGTTCGGTGCAGGCACCGGCTGGACCTATGCCGAACGGATCGCCGTTGCCACCGTCGGGCGCGACGCCGACCTGCTGCCCCACGCCCAGGATCTGCTGGAGCTGGCCCGCTTTGCCTGGGCGCGTGGTGAAGGACTGCCCGCCGATGGCGCCCAGCCGGTTTACCTGCGCGACAACGTCGCCACTCCGAAAAAATCGCTTTTGTAGTACGCTTCGTCGGCGTTCACGCCTGTAGTGCGCATTTCATCGGCAGAATCTGCCATAGAGATAAAACTTTGTCGCAATTTGTGGTCTAGTGATCACCTGAGTCGCGGCCTGGCCGGCGCCGGCTTCTTTCGAAGATCGAGTGAACCTGATGCGTATCGATGGTGTTTCCTCCCAGCCTTACCCGATCAAGCGCAAGCCGCTTGCGGATAAAGCGCGGGTGCAGGATGCCGTCGACGATATCGAAGGCGAATTCGAAGCCCCTGCGCAACCCAGCCCCCAGCGCTCCCGCGCTCGAGGCGCCAGTGTCCCTGCACGCCAGCAGGACATGATCTTCCCCCGTTCGATGAGTCGCCGCGCCGCTGACGCCTTGGGCATGTACCTGAGCACCCAGGGCTTCGTCGAGTGGGACAATGAGGTGCTGGGTCTGGATGTGCATATCTGACTGTGCCCAGCCTGCCTTATTTCATCGGTTGTCCTTCGTGGAGTGAAAACGCCTGGCGCGGTGATTTCTACCCGCATGATGCGCGTCCGCCCGATTTCCTCTCCCTGTACGCCCAACTGTTCAATGCGGTGGAGGGCAACACCACCTTCTACGCACGCCCTGCGCCCAGTACCGTGGAACGCTGGGGCGCAAGCATGCCATCGGACTTTCGCTTTACCGCAAAACTGCCCCGCGACATCAGCCACGGCGGTGACCTGCGCGACCAGTTGGGCGCTGCGGAGGATTTCTGCCGCTTGCTCGATCCACTGGGTGAACGAGTGGCGCCGCTGTGGTTGCAATTGCCAGCGTCATTCGCGCCTTGGCGACTGCCGGAGCTGATGGGCTTCATCGACATCCTGCAACGGCCGATTGCCGTGGAAGTGCGCCACGGTGCCTTTTTCGCCCGTGGCGACGAGGAGCGTCTGCTCAACAACCTGCTGCGTGAACGCAATGTCGAGCGTATCTGCCTGGACCCGCGGGCCTTGTTCAGCTGCACCTCGGACGCACCCGCAGTGCTTCATGCCCAATCCAAGAAGCCCCGTGTGCCGCCACGTCCGACCGCTTTCAGCAACAGCCCGCAAGTACGCTTCATCGGTCATCCGCAGATGCAGGCCAACGAGCCGTTCCTGACGCCCTGGGTCGAGAAGATCGCCGGCTGGATCGAGGAGGGGCGCACCCCCTACATTTTTCTGCACACGGCCGACAATCTGTTCGCCCCAGCCCTGGCCCGGCGTTTTCACGAGCGTCTGATGGAACGTTTGCCGGGGCTGCCGGCCTTAAAGGAACTGCCTCGGGAGCCCCAGACGGCGCAGCTCGGCCTGCTCTGACCCGGTACTGCGGTGGTTTCCTTCAGCCATGCCGAACCGAGGCCGACGTGTCGAGATTGCTGATCATCCTGTTGCTACTGGCCGCAGCCCCGGTTGCCGTATGGCGAGGCTGGATAGAGGTGCCCGACCGATGGAATCCGTGGGCGCCGCTGGACATCGCCGAGCCAGTGAATTTTCTGACGCGTTACAAGCTCAGCCGGTTGCAGAGTGATCCCACGCTTTGTGTGCAGGCCCTGGCCACGTCTACCGTGCGCTACAGCGTGCAGGCCGACAGTCCGGCCGATGCCAAGTGTCCGTTAGTGAATGTGCTGCGCGTGCAGGGCAGCGAGGTCAGGTTGAGCAGCAGCTTCCTGGCGACCTGTCCGGTCGCCGTGGCGTTCGCGATGTTCGAGCGTCAGGCCTTGCAGCCGGCTGCGCAAGCCGCGTTCGGCCAAGCGGTGACCCAGGTGGATCATCTGGGCAGCTTCGCCTGCCGCAATGTCTACGGTCGCAGCGAAGGACGCCTGAGCCAGCATGCCAGCGCCAACGCACTGGACATCGCCGGTTTTCGCCTGGCCGATGGCCGGCGCATAAACGTCCTCAAGGACTGGCCCGGCGACGACGCCAACGCGCGCTTTCTGCGCGACGTGCGCGATGGGGCCTGCAAGCATTTCAATACCGTCCTGGGTCCCGATTACAACGCCGCCCACCGCAACCATTTCCATTTGGACATGGGGCGCTGGAGCGTGTGTCGCTGATCTGTGTTCATTCCCCGCCACCGCGCTGATCCCGGACGCGGCTCGCGCCGCTGCTACAGGGGGGGGGCGCGGGGTGCTTGGACGCGGCAATTTTGGCGCTTCTGTAGCAGCGGCGCGAGCCGAGTCGGCGGTGCATGCGGTGTAACTGGATGAACCCGGCGTCGGTCAAACGGCTTGACGCGTGTTGTTCAGCACAACAGGGCGCATCCAACTCAGGTCCAGCGCCAATGCATGGCATTGCTCGTCGAGGGTCGTCTGCGCAAGCGGCTCCGACGTCTGGGCCAACTGCCAATCCAGTTCGGCGATCGGCAGGTGCAGCGCACGTGGGGCGGGTGCCGGGCCTGGGTTGGATGCCTCGGTGCCATGACTCAACACCAGCGGCCGAACCCAACGGCTGTCGAACGCCAAGTGAGCCTGTTGGGCCAGCACGTCCTCTTCGGGCAATGGCTCGGCAGCCTTGTCCAACATGGTCAGGTCCAGCTCGGCCTTGGGCAGGAACAACGGCTCGGGCGGCTTGACTTCGGTCTCGCGGACATCGCACAAGCGTTGCATGAGAATGTGCGCCAGAATCTCGCTCCCTGCGCTGGGTTCGTTCGCCGATTCGCTGGCGTCCGCTGCAGGTTCCTGTCCCTGAACTTGCCCTTCGCCATGCTCGGTCAATGCTTGGGCGAAGAAGTCCTGCCACAGCGCACTCGCAGCACCCAGCGTCTGGATGTTGTGCTGGCTGAAGTCGCCGCTGGGCGAAATGTAACCTGGCGCTGTGGAATTGATGACGGACATGGCACTCGGCACGCTTGGGCTCTGGCAAAATGCCTGGCAAAGTTCTTATCGGCGGCATGCGCCGATCTTTTAGCCTTCGGATACAGGAATCTTCAGTGGAGCAGCAAGCAGGTGGTCGCATCCAGGTTCAGGCGCAGAACGACGCCTGCGAATCGCAAGCCGAACGATGGGCGCAACGCCTGGATCTGCCTCGCCAGTTGGCCGACGCCGACTTCACTCTGCTGGTCGGCGACAGCGGCCTGCAACTGCAGCAACTGGGAGCGGACGCACCGGGGCCTGTGCGCGTGGATTTCGTCGAAGGCGCTGTGGCCCATCGGCGACTGTACGGCGGCGGCAGTGGCCAGATGATCGCCAAGGCCGTGGGCGTGCAGCCCGGTGTGCGGCCGCGGGTACTGGATGCCACGGCAGGTCTTGGCAAGGATGCATTCGTGCTGGCCAGCCTGGGCTGCGACATGAGCCTGGTGGAGCGCCAGCCGATCATCGCCGCGTTGCTCGAAGACGGTTTGGACCGCGCCCAGAATGACCCGCAGGTGGGCGCCATTGTTGCACGGATGCGGCTGCTCAAGGGTAACTCGATCGAGGTCATGCAGCAGTGGCAGGGTGATGCGCCCCAGGTGATCTACCTGGATCCGATGTTTCCCCATCGGGAAAAAAGCGCGCTGGTAAAGAAGGAAATGCGTCTGTTCCGTCCGCTGGTGGGCGACGACATGGATGCACCAGCCCTGCTGGCCGCCGCCCTTGCGCTGGCCAGCCACCGAGTGGTGGTCAAGCGACCGCGCAAGGCACCGTGCATCGAGGGCGTCAAACCCAGCCATGCCCTGGAAGGCAAGTCCAGTCGCTACGATATCTACCCGAAGAAAGCGCTCAAGCCAGCGTGAGAATTAGCCTTGTGCTGTAGGCATCGGCGAGCTTCCGTACCCATGGGTGCGTAGGAACGGTCCTGATTTTTTCCGTGCCGGTTTTAGCCCGGCATGCTCAAATAGAATTCAGTCTCATTTGTAATGAGGCTGTATACATGTACCGTTCTACAGGAGTTTGCACGTTGCCCCGCCGTTCGGCGCTGGGCTTGGCGTTGATCGGTTGCGCCGCCGGTGCCAATGCCCATGAGGGGCATGAAGTGATGGAGCTGGACAAGCTGAGCGTGACGGGCAAGCAGGCTGCGCCGCCCTACCAGGTCCAGCGTTCAGCCTCGGCCAAGTACGCCGTGCCTTTGCTCGATGTGCCGCAAACGGTCACCGTGGTCCCGCGTCAGGTTCTGCGCGAACAGAACGCCCTGAGCCTGCGCCGGGCGCTGTCCAACATCTCCGGGATTTCCTTCAACGCAGGCGAGGGCGGCGGGGGCTCGGGTGACAGCATCAATATTCGAGGCTTCAGCGCCAACGCCAATCTGCAGATCGACGGCCTGCGCGATTCTGCCCAGACCAGCCGCAGCGACCTCTTCAACCTGGAGCAGGTCGAGGTCATCAAGGGGCCCAGCTCGGTGTTCGGCGGTGCCGGCACTACCGGTGGCGCCATCAACCTGATCACCAAGCTGCCGCTCGCCGACAGCTTCACCGAACTGGGCGCAGGTGTCGGCACCGATCGCTATCGTCGCCTGACCCTCGATACCAACCAGCCACTGCACGACCTCGGCGACGGTACCCTGTTTCGCCTGAACCTCATGGCCCACGAGAACCAGGTGCCGGGCCGCGACCGTATCGAACAGCAACGCTGGGGCCTGGCGCCTTCACTGACGTTCGGGCACGGCAGCGATACGCGCCTGACACTCAGCTATTTCCACCAGAGCGATGACAACTTGCCCGACTACGGCGTGCCCGCCCGCGATGGCAAGCGCCTGCCCGGGGTCAAGACCAGCCACTATTACGGCTGGCGTAACCTGGACCAGGAACGTGCCGACACCGACAGCCTGACGGTCAAGTACGAGCACGACATCAACCCGGACTGGACCGTGCAGAACCTGGCGCGATTGAGCCAGGTCGACCGCGACACCACCGTATCCGCGTCCCACGTCAAGCAGGCCAAGCTTCCGTCCGGCCGATATCTGCCGGCCGGGCCGCAGGCCTATCGGCGCGATGTTCACACCCGCCTGGCCATGAACCAGACCAGTCTCACCGGCCATTTCGATACCTTCGGCCTGGGCCATACCCTGGTGGTCGGTGCCGAGCTGTCACGGGAAACCTACGACCGCAAGGCGTCGGGTTATGCGGTGGAGTCCTTCTACCCGGCGAACGGCTACGAGCTGGCCAACCCACCCGGCTACTGGAGCGGACCCGAGGTCAAGTCGCCGACCAGCGTGGCGCATAACAGCATGGAGGATCGGGCGCTGTACGTGTTCGACACCCTGGCCCTGAACGAGCAGTGGGACCTCAGCCTCGGCCTGCGTTACGACCACATGCGCGCAGAGGCAAACAGCCGCTCGGCGAGCGGGGTCCGGAGCCGGGCAGGCGCCACCGATGGCGTCTTCAGCCAACGCGCCGGGCTGGTCTACAAGCCCACCGAGAACGGCCGCTTCTACGTGGCCTACGGCACCTCGTTCAACCCCTCGGCCGAGAACCTGCTGACCTACGGTGGAGGCCTGTCCGAAAGCACCCAGAGCCTGGAACCCGAGAAGGGCAAGACCTGGGAGCTGGGGACCAAGTGGCAACTGTTCGATGACCGTCTGCAACTCGAAGGCGCGTTGTTCCGGGTGGTCAAGGACAACGTTCGCGAGCGCCTGAGCGACGGCACCAACCTGCTGGCGGGCAAGCAGCGGGTGCAGGGTGTGGAGCTGGCTGCCACCGGTAAGCTGACCGAGCAGTGGCACGTGTTTGCCAACTACACCTTGCAGAACAGCGAGACGCTCAAGTCGGTAGCTTCGCCCAAGCGTGTAGGGCAGGCGCTGAGCAATACCGCCCCGCGCTCCTTCAACCTGTGGACTGCCTATCAGCTTCCCGGCGACATCACCCTGGCCTACGGTGTGCGCCATGTCGGCAAGCGCAACCTGACGTCCCAGGATCAAGCCAAGCTCGAGGCCTACTGGGTGCACGATGCCATGCTGGGTTACCAGGCCTCGGACAACCTCGAACTGCAGCTGAACCTGAGCAACCTGACCGACAAGCATTATGTCGAGCGGGTGCGTACGGTCATCGGCAGCGACAGCCGCTCTTCGGCCGTGGAGTACGGCGACGGTCGCGCGGCGGTGCTGAGCAGCGTCTATCGATTCTGACCACTGCCGCTGTCTCGTTTACCGCGCAGCGGCGTCCATGCGGATGCGCAACGGCTGTTCATCCTTGCCATCCAGCGTCACACCGTGGTGCTGGGTGCTGATGAACAACAGGTGCCCATCGGCTTCGACGCGGGCACTCACCGCATAACGATGACCCGGTTTGACTTGAGCCGGGTCGTATTCCAGCTTGAACGGCAGTGGCACCTGGCCGGTGATCGGGCCGCTTTGCCGGGCCAGGGCCACGGCAGGCGCGTCCGCAAGAGACACGTCCTGCAGGCTCACGGTCAAGACCGCCGAAGGTGGCAAGGCGATGCGCTGCAGATAGAACGCTTCCCCTTCCAGGGTGGCTTTGCTGGCAGGCTGCAGGCTGCTGCAGGCGCCGATGAGAGCACTGAGGACGATCAGTGAAAGGCGTTTCATGGGTTTCTTTCCTCTTTCATATATAGGTATGTCTACAACGTACATCCCAGACCCGTCGCGTCACGCTGACTTACGAGGTAACCAGAGCCACTTTAAGTCATCATTGTACAGGGTCAAGAATAAGGTGCGCCATGATGTGTCCAGTCCTCGTATCGGATTGCGCCGCAGTGAATACGACTTTTCACATAATTGCTTAGTGAATACTTTTGTTTTTATCAGGGGTGTTTTGGCAGTTGTTCAGGTTGGCTGCTATGTTGGTTTAAGAAATCATGAAATCAAAATCTTTCTCTTTGTTTGCTTCGCTGCCTTAAATGGTCGAGGACAGGTATATGAATGCGCTCACTAAATTGCTCAATGTTCACAGCCTTCCCGAACGCCCCAAGGCAACGGCAACACACAAGCCATCGGTTGTCGAGGAAGTGCTTCTGGATGTAGAAGGCGCCCATCACGGTCAAACGTTCAATTTTCGCTATGGGGAGGTCACCGCTGATCACCTCAAGCGCGGAATCTCGATCATTGTTCCTCCGCTGACCGGTCATCCCGCCCTGCCAAAAGAGGGGATAATTATATTGGCCCTGAGCTTTGATAGTGAACAGTGGCAATTTTCCACTGAGGTTGTCGACGGTATTTATGAAGGCGAAAAATTGTTCATAGCTCCTGAGCAACTAGCGCCTTTTGCAGGGCAGGTCATGGCGGCCGACTTGTACGTGTTCGAACTCGGTATAGGGGTCCCGTTGATATGGATAACCACATTTTTCGAATTGGCACTTCCCAATCATATGGCCCGTATGGAGGGTGCTATAAATAGCGTCATAGACGCACAAGTTGCGGCCCGTGGCAGCGTATTGCTCATTCCTCCTTATGACGGCATGAAGTACGGCGACGACGTCATGATTTATCTGCTCGGGCAGCAGTCGGAAGGCAGCCATGTCTTCCGAGTGACGGTTGAGCAGAGCGCTGTTGGTCAGGCCATCAGCGTACCCGTGCCTGCGAAGCTTCTGCAACCGAGCGGCAACAGTACGATTACCGTTTTTTACAGAGTTGTAGCGGCAGACGGCACTAAACAGGGGCCGCTCGGTACGTTTTTCGTAGAACGCGATAGTGGTGCCCTCGTTGTTGCCGACGCAGCTTTTACCGGCCCTCGTCTTTTCAGCGAGTTGAGCGAAGAAACCAGAGTGCTGTTTACAGTACCTCAATCCGTAGGGCAGCAGGCGGGTGCCGACCAAACACTGTTTCTCTGGGAAGAACTGAGCTCACCCAGAAGAGACTACCTGCTGGAGACCCGATCTCTCGATGGGCCTACCAAATGGAGTTCAGCCTTTTTTCCCAAATTCTCCGGAAACTCAGTGTTCACTACAACGTGGATAACCGCGGGTGCGGTCTGGGCTGCCGAAGTTGACCAGGTGACGATCACAAGAATGGATTCGCCTCTGCATGGATCATTGCCCGATCGACCTCCGGCCTTGGTGGAGCCTGGGTCGCTTGAGGCACCCACCGTGCTGGAAGCCATCGAGGGTGGGGTTACCGAGGAGGCCATCTCTGCCGGCCTTACTGTATCGGCTCCCCGGCCTGCACACTTGCCAAATGGAAGCTATCTGTCCTTACTGCTGAAGGGTTACACCGCGGCAACCCAGGGCGTGGGAGCACTGACCACCGACGACGCCATGGTGACCTGGAAAGTGCCGGGAGAGATGGCCAGTCGGCTGCTCAATCAGGTGGTCTCGCTGTACTACGTCGTGCAAGACGGTTCAGACATGAGATCGGAATACACCGTACTCAATTTCGCAGTCAAGAGACCGCCACTTCAGGTTCTGGAGGCCGAGTACAACAGCGGTGACTTTCCCCTCATCTCCGTGGAGGCGGCGACGGTCGGGGTTTCGGTTTTTCTTGCGCCAGCACCTGGGCTCAACCCCGGCGACGTGGTCACGTTTTATTGGGGCGGCAGTGCAGGGAAAGGACATCGGGTCACTTCCATTCCCTGGACCTATGAGCATCAGGCGAACGGTCTGACCGTTCAAATACCGCCTCGAGACGTGATCGCCCACCTGGGAGGCCAAGTCGTCGCCAGTTATACCGTTCTTGCACTGGGTCGAGTCCTGGACGGCCCGGTGAGCCGTTTCGATGTTCAGCCCACGGTAGAATCAGTAGATGTGATGCCACTTACTCACGTGGAATCTGCCGTGTGGTGGGTCAGAGGTCAGGCATTGATCACTTTGTCGAAACCGTGGAGTCTCGGGATTGGCGACAGGGTCATCTGGTTTGCCGATACCTCTCCCGAAACAGCACTGAGCATCGTGGCATGGCGTGTCGAGCAGGTTGTATCCGACCCCTCCCAACCCGTTCGGGTGGTGATTCCCGCCAGTCTGGTCAACTACCGGCAACCGGTCGAGGTACGCGCCTTCGTCGTCCGGGCTAGGGATCAAGAGGCCTCGTTCACGTCGACTCGTTTAGTGAGACTGGAATGATGTACAGCGGCCCGCCGACGGTCACAGCCCGTCGGCGGCTTCCTCGCTGCGGTGCAGCGCGACTTGACGGATCGACAAGCGAATCTCCGCCGGCAGCACCCGTTTGGCGGCCCCCTCGGCCAGTTCGTCGAGCAGCGGGTGGTGGCTCAACTTGCCTTGGGCATCACGGCGCAACACTTCCTGATCGAGCAGGGTCTGGATGAAGTGGCGGAACAGGCTCTTGTCGAAAAACTCCGGTGCGTTCAGGCCATGCAGGATCGACAGGCGCTGGGCCATGGTCGTGCACAGGTCTTCCAGCTCCTCGGCGCTGAGGGTGTTCTGGCCGGCGTTGAGCAACAGGGCGATCGCCATGTAGAAGCGTTGCAAGGTCTGGGCGATGGCGCGCGACAACAGGGTCAGCAGCACGAACTGGCGCGAGCTGGGCGCGGGACGCAGGTACACGCCGTTCTCCAGGCGCAGCAAGCCCTGCTCGACCAACGCCTGCAGCCATTGGTCGATCACCTCGTCGAGCTGCTCGTCGTTCCAGCGTATGAACAGTTCGGCCTGCAGATAGGGGTACAGCGCATGGGCGTAACGCAGGATCTGTTCGCGGGTCATGCGCGAGGTGCTCTGGAAGAAGCTGGCCAGCAGCGCGGGCAGGGCGAAGATATGCAGCACGTTGTTGCGGTAATAGGTCATCAGCACCGCATGCTGTTCATCCAGGTACAGAATCCTGCCCAGGGCATCGCGCTGCTCGGACAGCAACTTCATGTCCTGGACATGGGCGATCAGGCTGCGGGCGTCCCCTTCGGGCACGGTGGTGTGAGGCGAGTAGGGCACTTTGCGTAGTAGCGTCAGGTACAGGTCGAGTACCCGTTCCATGGCGCCTTCGTCCAGGGCCAGCTTGCTGGTCGACAGCAATGCCAGTGCCACCAGGTTCACCGGGTTGATCGCCGCAGCCTCGTTCATGTGACGGGCCACGCGGATGCCCAGGCGGTGCGTGGTCTCGTTCAGCCAGTCGGGCTTGAACTGCGGTGCCAATTCCTGCTCGCGCCACCCAGGCTGCTGCTCGTCGAGAAAGGCCTGGAGTTTGATTGGCTCGCCAAAATTGACCGCCACCTGGCCAAAACGCTGCTTGAGGGCGCCGATGACCTTGAACACGTCCAGAATGGACTCTTTCTTCTTGGTCGCTCCACGCAGCTCGCCCAGATAGGTGCGGCCTTCCAGCACCCGCTCGTAGCCGATGTAGACCGGCACGAAGACGATCGGCGTACGCGAGGAGCGCAAGTAGCTGCGCAGGGTGATGGCGAGCATGCCGGTCTTGGGCTGCAACATGCGTCCGGTGCGCGAGCGGCCGCCCTCGACGAAGTACTCCACCGGAAAACCCTTGGTGAACAGGGTGTGCAGGTATTCGTTGAACACCGCGCTGTACAAGGGGTTGCCCTTGAAGGTACGACGCATGAAAAACGCGCCGCCACGGCGCAGCAGGCTGCCGATCACCGGCATGTTGAGGTTGATGCCGGCAGCGATGTGGGGCGGGGTCAGGCCGTTCTTGAACAGCAGGTAGGACAGCAGCAGGTAGTCGATGTGGCTGCGGTGACAGGGTACATAGATGACCTCGTTGCCGCGGGCTACGTCCTTCACGCCATCGATGTTGTTGACCTTGATGCCGTCGTAGATCTTGTTCCAGAACCAGCTCAGGACCACTTCCAGAAAACGGATCGCGGTGTAGGTGTAGTCCGAGGCGATTTCATTGCCATAGTGCAGCGCGCGGGCCTCGGCCTTTTCCAGCGTGATGTGTTCGCGCTCGGCTTCCTCGGCGATGGCCTGGCGCACCAGGGGATCGCGTACCA
>Ga0308171_1002010_pt1 | contig 23323 bp, 24 predicted proteins | sample PhyGR1_FD_202135 | JGI IMG/M metagenome (GOLD analysis project Ga0308171, IMG submission 202135) | Phyllosphere microbial communities from UC Gill Tract Community Farm, Albany, California, United States - DLSLSG.R1 | ecosystem: Host-associated > Plants > Phyllosphere > Unclassified | place: USA... | reverse complement strand
CGCACCTTGCGGCGGTCCTGAGACTTCGTGGTCACGAAGTTCTCCTTCCGATGACGCGGCCGCGCCTTTCGCGGCTCGCGGGCGTATCGCCCCCTTCCGCCCGATCCGGAGCGCACGCCGGGGCGCATCGGAAGGTGATCACAGGAAGGAGGGGATGCCCGAAAACCCTGTTTCGAGCCGATTCATGCTATCAGAGCCGCTCGCAAGCGCCCGCGGAGCGCTCACTGGCCGTCGAGGATGCGGCGGATCTTCTCGAGCCGCGCCGACACGTCGCGTTCGGCACCGTGGTTCGTGGGCTCGTAGTAGCGCTTTCCCACGAGCTCGTCGGGCAGGTACTGCTGCGTCACGATGCCGATCTCGCTGTCGTGCGCGTACTTGTACCCCTTGCCGTGCCCGAGGCGCTTGGCTCCGGGATAGTGCGCGTCGCGCAGGTGCAGGGGCACCCGGCCGAAGCCACCGGCACGGACGTCGGCGATCGCGGCATTGATGGCGTTGTACGCCGCGTTCGACTTGGCCGTGGTCGCGAGGTAGACCGTGGCCTCGGCGAGCGGGATGCGCCCCTCGGGCATGCCGATGAAGGCGACGGCGTCGGCCGCCGCGACCGCGATCTGCAGCGCGTGGGGGTCGGCCATGCCGATGTCCTCCGCGGCTGAGATCACCAGGCGCCGCGCGATGAAGCGCGGGTCTTCCCCGGCCTCGATCATCCGCGCGAGGTAGTGGATCGCGGCATCCGGATCCGATCCGCGTACCGACTTGATGAAGGCGCTGATGACGTCGTAGTGCTCGTCGCCCTGGCGGTCGTAGCGCAGGAGCGCACGGTCGACGGCCTGGGCGATGTGGTCGGCGGTGATGACCGGCGGCTCGGTGGTCTCGGCCCCAGCGGCGGGGTCATCGGCATCCGGATCGTCGTCGTCCTCTCCGTCGGTCGCCGCATCGTCCGGGGCGGGGGGACCGGCGTCGTCGCCCGCGACCGAGGCAGCCGCCTCGAGGGCCGTGAGAGCCCGCCGGGCGTCGCCCGAGGCGAGGCGGACCAGGGCGGCACGGGCGTCGTCGTCGAGCACGACGCGGCCCGCGAGGCCGCGCGGGTCGGTCACCGCGCGGTCGATGAGGGCGCCCAGATCGTCGTCGCCGAGCGGACGGAGAGTCAACAGCAACGACCGCGAGAGCAACGGCGAGATGACCGAGAACGACGGGTTCTCGGTGGTCGCGGCGATCAGCACGACCCAGCCGTTCTCGACACCAGGCAGGAGCGCGTCCTGCTGCGCCTTGGTGAAGCGGTGGATCTCGTCGAGGAAGAGGATCGTCGACTGCCCGTACAGGTCGCGCTGCGTGAGGGCCTCTTGCATCACCTCACGTACGTCTTTGACGCCGGCGGTGATCGCCGACAACTCGACGAAGCGCCGCCCCGACGACCGCGCGATCGCCTGGGCGAGCGTCGTCTTGCCGGTTCCCGGCGGCCCCCACAGGATCACCGAGACGGCGGATCCGGATGCCGAGGAGTCGGTCGTCGCGAGGGTGACGAGCGGCGAACCCGGGCGCAGGAGGTGGCCCTGACCGGCGACCTCGTCGAGGCTCGTGGGCCGCATCCGGACCGCGAGGGGGGTCTGGCCCTGGAAGAGGGCGGAGGAGGCGGGCACCGATCCAGGCTAACGGGGGCCACCGACACCGGCGTCGGACTTTTGTGGGGCTCGCGGCGTGCTGCGTAGGATCGGGGACGGTCGCAGGGCGGCCGGAGGAGGTCGATGTGGCGACGGGCGGAAAAGACCGGCAGAGCCGCGAGCAGCGTGAACGCGCTCGTGCGTACCAGGCGCGGCAGGAGCTGCATCGTCGTCAGGGTCAGCGCCGTCGGCGCGACAACATCCTCGGGATCGTGATCGGGATCGTCGTGATCGCCGGTGCGGTCGCGTCGCAGACCGTGTATTTCGTCTCGGGTCCGGGTGCGCCCACACCGGTGCCCTCCGTGACCGATGCGCCCTCCCCCTCGGCCTCTCTCGATGCGCCGCTTCCCGACCCTGAGCTGACGACGGCGCCCACACCCTGATCCCGTCACGCCAGGGTCAGGCGTACTAGGCTCGGGATCGTCCTTCTCCCCCAGGCGGCTTTGCCGCGATGAGGTGCTATTTCCGTGACTTCCGCTTCCTCCCCCGACACAGCCGGCGCGCACGACTCTTCGAGCGACGCGACCGACGAGCTGGTTCCCGCCGACGAGACCACGGTCTCGCCCGACGAATCCGCGGCGGCCACCGATCCGGCCGACGCCCTCGACGCCTCCCCCGCCGATGCGACGGAACCCGCGGATGCCGCCGATTCGACCGAGGAGTCCCCGGCAGAGGTGACGGATCCCGCCGAAGCCGGTGAGCCCTCCGCCGTCCGCGAGGACGCTGAGGAGTCCACCGAACAGGATGCCGCTGAGGCCGTCGCCGCGACGCCCGCTGCGCCGGTACCCGCGCCGGTTCCCTCGCCCCGCCCCGGGCCGCGGCCGGGCGCTCGCGTGGCTGCGCCGACCGAGCCGTGGGGCCGTGTCGATGACGAAGGCACCGTTTCGGTGCGCGAAGTCGACGGATGGCGTGTCGTGGGCCAATACCCGGACGGGACTCCGGCCGAAGCCCTCGCCTACTTCGAGCGCAAATTCGCCGACCTCGCGAGCGAGGTGACCCTCCTCGAAGTCCGTCACCGTCGTGGCGGCGCGTCGGCGTCCGACCTGCGTGCCACCGCTTTGAGCGTCCGCGGCAAGCTGGATGGCGCCGCGGCCGTGGGCGATCTCGCCACCCTCATCGCGCGGATCGACGCTCTCACCGCGGAGCTCGCCGAGGCCAGCGAGAGCGAAGCCGCCGCGGCGAAGGAAGCGGTGGCTGAGGCCGTGCGCGAGCGCACCGTCATCGTCGAAGAAGCCGAGGCGCTGGCCGCTCGCGACCCGCAGACCGTGCAGTGGAAGCAGAGCACCGCCGACATGTCGGCGCTCTTCGACCGCTGGCAGGCGCATCAGCAGAACGGACCCCGCCTGCCCAAGTCGACGGCTCAGCAGCTGTGGCGTCGGTTCCGCGACGCCCGCGCCAGCTTCGACCGCCACCGCCGCGAATTCTTCTCGGCGTTGGATGACACCCACAAGGCGGCCCGCGACGTCAAGACTCGTCTCGTGGAGCGTGCCGAGGCCCTCGCCCCGCGCGGCGAGGACGGTATCGGCGCCTACCGCGACCTGCTCGACGAGTGGAAGGCCTCCGGTCGCGCCGGCCGCAAGGTCGACGACGCATTGTGGGCGCGCTTCAAGGCTGCGGGCGACGCCCTTTACGGTGCCCGCGGTGAGCGCGAAGCCGCCGACATCGAAGCCTCGCGCGAGAAGATCGAACAGAAGCGTGCCCTGCTCGAGCAGGCCGCTCCGATCGTCGACGAGAAGAACCTCGCCACCGCCCGTCAGCGCTTGACCGCGATCCAACGGCAGTGGGACGAGATCGGCCGGGTTTTCCCCCGCGACGTCGAGCGCGGTCTGGATGACGAACTTCGCAAGATCGAGCAGAGCGTCCGCACGCGCGAGGACGCGGACTGGAAGCGCAACGATCCGGAGCAGAAAGCGCGTGCGAACGACATGACGCGCCAGATCACCGATGCGATCGCCAAGCTCGAGTCCGAGCTCGCCGACGCCGAAGCGCGTGGCGACAAGCGCGCGGCTGCTCAGGCATCCGAGGCGCTCGAAGCGCGCCGCGGGTGGCTTCGCGCCCTCGGCGGCTGAGCGCCTCTTTCCACAGATTCCCGCCACGGCGGGAGGGGGCGGCACCCTCGCGTCAGACTGACGGGATGGTGTCGCCCTTCCTGTACTTCCCGGGCGAGCGGCTTTCGCTCGCTGAGCTCACGGCGGCGTGTCTGGACGGTCTGCTCGTCGGCATCGGCGCGGGATACATGCCCGCGGATGCCGCCGAGACGCCCTGGATGCGCGCCCGGAGCCTCGCGCCGCTGACCGGCGAGCGGCTGGCTCTCGTCCGCCTCAGCGCGGGATGGGTTCACGGTGGCGTGTTCCTCGAGCCGTCTCCGCACCACCTCCAGCGCGCGTGCGAGCGACGCGTCCGGGTCACGCACGACACCCGTGTCGTCTACCACGACGTGCGACTCGACCCCGCGGACACGATGGAGGTGGCGGGGGTGGCGGTGGCGACGCCCACTCGCGCGCTGGCCGACCTGGCGCGTCTGGACGAACCGGCTGCGGCCTCCGCCTGGGCCGCCACCGACCCCGACCTCGCGCAGAAGGCGAAGGAGTGGATTTGCGAACGTCCCCGCATCGCGTACGGGCGCCGCGCGCTCGATGTGCTCGAGGGGACGACAGGCCCCTAAGTGCTGTGCCTCGGCGAGGTGACGACTACGACGAGGTGACGCGATACACGTCGTAGACGGCGTCGATGCGTCGCACCGCGTTCAGCACACGGTCGAGATGTACGGTGTCGCCCATCTCGAAGACGAACTTGCTCAGGGCGAGGCGGTCGTTCGAGGTCGACACCGTGGCCGAGAGGATGTTGACGTGGTGCTCGCTCAGCACACGGGTCACGTCGCTGAGCAGTCCGGAGCGGTCGAGGGCTTCGACCTGGATCTGCACCAGGAACAGACTCTTCGTCGTCGGTGCCCACTCGACGTCGATGAGACGGTCGGGGTCTTCCTTGAGCGACTTCACGTTGGTGCAATCGCCGCGGTGGACCGAGACGCCGCTGCCGCGCGTCACGAAACCGACGATCTCGTCGCCCGGCACCGGGGTGCAGCATTTCGCCAGCTTCACCAGGATGTCGGGGGCTCCTCGGACGAGCACGCCCGAGTCGCTGTTGCGCGGCGTTCGTCGGCGTCCGACCTGGGGCAGGTCGATCGGCCCGGTCGAGGTGTCCTCCGCACTGACCAGCGCGGTGACCTTCTCGATCACCGACTGGGTCGAGACGTGCCCCTCGCCGACCGCGGCGTACAGCGCCGAGACGTCTTCATAGTGGAACTGCCGCGCGACCTCGGTGAACGAATCCTGGCTCATGAGGCGCTGCAGCGGCAGGTTCTGCCTGCGCATCGCGCGCGCGATGGAATCCTTGCCCTGCTCGATGGCCTCTTCGCGTCGTTCCTTCGTGAACCAGCCGCGGATCTTGTTGCGTGCGCGGGTGCTCTTGACGAAGCCGAGCCAGTCCTGGCTGGGGCCGGCGTCGGGGTTCTTCGAGGTGAACACCTCGACGACGTCGCCGCTCTGCAGAGCGGTCTCCAACGGCACGAGTCGGCCGTTGACCTTGGCCCCCATGGTGCGGTGGCCGATCTCGGTGTGCACGGCGTAGGCGAAGTCGACGGGAGTCGCGCCCGCGGGGAGACCGATCACGCGCCCCTTCGGCGTGAAGACGTAGACCTCTTTCGCGCCGATCTCGAAGCGCAGCGAATCGAGGAACTCCCCCGGGTCGGCGGTCTCGGCCTGCCAGTCGGAGATGTGCGCGATCCACGCCATGTCGGCATCGACGGCCTTGGCATCCGCCTTCCCGCCCGCCATACGCTCCTTGTACTTCCAGTGGGCCGCGACACCGAACTCGGCCTGCTGGTGCATCTCGTGGGTGCGGATCTGGATCTCGACCGTGCGACCGCCGGGCCCGAGCACCGTCGTGTGGAGCGACTGGTACAGATTGAACTTGGGCGTCGCGATGTAGTCCTTGAACCGCCCCGGAAGCGGCGTCCAGCGCGCGTGGATCGCACCGAGCACCGCGTAGCAGTCGCGCACGGTGCCCACGAGGATCCGGATGCCGATGAGGTCGTAGATGTCGTCGAACTCGCGGCCGCGCACGACCATCTTCTGATAGACCGAGTACAGCTGCTTCGGTCGGCCCATGACGCGGCCGCGCACCCGGAGCTCGCGGAGGTCGGCGTCGACCGCGTCGATGACGTTCTGCACGTACTGCTCGCGCTGAGGCGTGCGCTGTTTGACGAGGCTCTCGATCTCGGCGTAGAGCTTGGGGTGCATCACGGCGAAGGAGAGATCTTCGAGCTCGCTCTTGATGGCCTGGATGCCGAGCCGGTGCGCGAGCGGCGCGTAGATCTCGAGCGTCTCGGTGGCCTTCTTGGCGGCCTTGTGCGGGGGGACGAAGCCCCACGTGCGGGCGTTGTGCAGGCGGTCGGCCAGTTTGATGAGGAGGACGCGGATGTCCTTCGACATCGCCACGATCATCTTGCGGACGGTCTCGGCCTGCGCGCTGTCGCCGTACTTGACCTTGTCGAGCTTCGTCACGCCGTCGACGAGCATCGCCACTTCGTCACCGAAATCGGCGGCCAGTTCGTCGAGCGGATAGCCGGTGTCCTCGACGGTGTCGTGCAGGAGGGCCGCGGCGATCGCCTTCGGCCCGAGGCCGAGTTCGGCGAGGATCTGCGCCACCGCGAGAGGGTGCGTGATGTACGGCTCGCCGCTCTGGCGCTTCTGCCCGTCGTGTGCCTTGTCGGCGACCGCATAAGCGCGCTCGATGATTCCGAGGTCGCCCTTGGGGTGATGCGTCCGGACGGTGCGAAGCAGCTTGTCGACGTCGTCGCGACGGGCGGCGCGAGAGAAGATCCGCGGAACGAGTCGGCGCAGCGAAGACGGCGGTGGTGCGGAGGCCGCGGTTTCGGTCATCCTTGCCCCTCCCCCGTTATGACGTCAGTCGGTCAATCCTACGCCCGGCGGAGCGGGTCCCCGCCGTCAGGCGGGGACGCCCGCCTTCTCCCGCGCGGAGCGCACACGCGCATCGCGCTGTGCGATCGGCGACTCCTGCTCGCGCAGCAGCGCGTAGAGCGGCACGGCGACGAACAGCGTCGAGTACGCGGCCACGAGGGTTCCGACGAAGATCGACAGGGAGATGTCGCTCAACGTGCGGGCACCGAGCGGCACACCGATGAACAGGATCGCGCCGATCGGCAGCACGGCGACGATCGTCGTGTTGATCGAGCGGATGAGGGTCTGGTTCGCGGCGAGGTTGACCGACTCGGCGAAGGTGCGTCCGGAGATCTCCCCGTCTTCTCGGGTGTTCTCTCTCACCTTGTCGAACACGACCGTGGTGTCGTACAGGGCGTACGACAGGATCGTGAGGAAGCCGATCACCGCCGCGGGCGAGATCTCGAACCCGAAGAGCGCGTAGATGCCGACCGTGATGACGAGGACGTCGACGAGGCCGATGATGGCCGCGACCGACATCTTCCACGTACGGAAGTACAGAGCGAGGATGAGGAAGGTCAGCGCGAGGAAGATCGCCAGGCCCCACAGGGACTGGCGCGTGACGTCCGCGCCCCACGTCGCTCCGATGAAGGAGTTCGTGACCTCGGAACTGGGGACCTGGTAGGCCGAGGCGAGCGCCGCCGAGACCGCCTGGGTCTCGTCGTTGCTCATCTGGTCGGTCTGCACGCGCACAGCCTGGTCGTTGATCACCGTGACGCGGGTGGAGGCGCCCGGGACGACCGAGGAGACCGCCTGCGTCGCCAGCGACTGGTCGACCGTCGCGGGGTTCGAGATCGTGAACTGCGATCCGCCGGTGAACTCGATCGAGAACTGGATGGGCCGTGCGAGCGGAACCAGTGCCGCTCCGATCACGAGAAGCGCGGCGATGAGGAACCAGATCCGGCGGCGCTGGACGAACGGGAACGAAGTCTTCCCGGAGTAGAGGTCGTTACCGAGTTGCGTCATGGAGCGCATCAGTCGTCTCCCTCCTTCGTGGAGCGGTTATCTCCGCGGGTCGCGGCGAGCTCCGCCTGCTTGCGCTCCGCGATGGTCTGGCGACGCTGTGCCTCGCCACGCGAGCGCTTGGTGCGACCACTGTCGGCGACGGGCGCGCGGAATTGCGCGCGACCGCGGTAGACGGCGCCGAGGGCCTCGGGGTCCATGCCCGAGAGCTTGTGACCGGAGCCGAAGAACCGGGTCCGTGCCAGCAACTGCATCACCGGGTGGGTGAACAGGATGAAGATCAGGATGTCGATCGCTGTCGTGAGCCCGAGGGTGAACGCGAAGCCCTTCACCGTGGCATCCGCGAGGATGTACAGCACGACGGCCGCGAGGATGTTGATCGACTTCGAGATGTAGATCGTGCGCTTGGCGCGCGACCAGCCGTCCTCGACCGCGGCGGTGATCGACTTGCCGTCGCGCAGCTCGTCTCGTATTCGTTCGAAGTAGACGATGAACGAGTCGGCGGTGAAGCCGATCGTGATGATGAGGCCCGCGACGCCGGCGAGCGACAGGCGGAAGCCCATGCGCCAGGCCAGGATGCACAGCATCACATAGGTCAGGACCGCCATCACCCCGAGCGAGGCGATGATCACCGTGCCCAGGGCGCGGTAGACGATCAGTGAGTACAGGGCGACGAGCGCGAGGCCGATGAGGCCGGCGATGAAGCCGACCTGCAGCTGCTGCGAGCCGAGGGTCGCCGAGACGGTGTCGGAGCTGACCACGTTGAAGCTCAGCGGCAGGGCGCCGTACTTCAGCTGGTCGGCCAGGGCCTTGGACGACTCCTGCGTGAAGCTGCCCGTGATGCTGGGGCGGCCGTCGAGGATGATGCCGTTCATCGACGGGGCCGAGAGGACCGACCCGTCGAGCACGAAGGCGAACTGGTTGAACGGAGCCTGCTTGCCGTACAGGCGCTGGCTGATCTGGCCGAACTTCTCGGTGCCCTGGTCGTTGAAGACCAGGTTCACGGCCCAGCGGCCGGTGTTCTGCTCCTGGCCGTTCGTGGCGTCCGCGATGTCGTTTCCGTCGATCTCGACGGGGCCGAGGATGTACTTCGTGCCGTCCTCGAGACCACACGTGATCATGGGCTGATCCGCGCGGGCCTGCGCGGGGTTGGTCGGCGGGTTGGCGCAGTCGTACGCCAGGAACTGCGCCTGCAGCGCCGGGGTGATGTACGCGGGGTCGCTGCCGTCCGTCGGCGAGGCGGTCGGCGTGGACGGCAGGTTCGCGTCGGGCGTCGGGTACGGCGTGGTGTTGCCGTCCTCGCCGACGAAGGTCGTCGCGGGCGATCCGGTGAACAGCACGGGACGCAGCTGCAGCTGTGCCGAGCTCTGGATGCGCTGACGCGTGGCCTCGTCGGCCTCGCCCGGGATCTGGACGACGATCTTGTCGCTGCCCTCGGTGGCGATGTCGGTCTCGCCCACGCCGGACGCGTCGACGCGCTGGCGGATGATCGAGACCGCCTGCTGGAGCTGCTCCGAGTCGGGAGTGGCTCCGTCCGTGGTCTGCGCCTGCAGGATGATCTGCGTTCCGCCCTGCAGGTCGAGGGCGAGGTCAGGGGTCCACGAGCTGGCCTTGAAGGCGTACACGCCCAGAGCGTTCAGACCGAACAGCACCGCCGTGATGGCGAGGAGACCGGTCAGGACACGCCAGGCATGGCGGACAGGAGGAGAGGGCGCCACGGAGTCGGCTTTCTATGCGGCGGAACGAGAGAACGAACGGCTGAGGCGTCAGGCCTGCGGGCGGTCCTTGTCGGTGCGGTCGGTGTCGGCCTCGGCGGCCTGGCGCGCGGCGCGGTGGTCGTCGCTGATCGAGGTGATCTCACCGTCGGTGACACCGGCGATGTACTCGGCCTCGGTCTCTTCGGCCTCGATGAACTCGTCTTCGGTCACGGTGCCCGAGGTCGGGTCGACGATGCGGAGGACGGCCTGGCTGTGGACCTTGATGACGACGCCGGGAGCGATCTCGACGTGCGCCGGCTTGTCGAGGTCTTCACCGTCGTACTCGACGATGGTGCCGTACAGTCCGCCCTGGAGCAGGACTTCGGCGCCGGGGACCGTCTGACGCGCCTTCTCCTCCAGCTCGAGCTTCTGCTTCTGCATGCGGCGGCGTGAGCTCCAGAACATGAAGATCAGGAGGCCGATCAGCAGGATGATGAGGCCGTAGTTGGCGAAGAAACTCGCGAAATCCATGGACGCGGTGCACCTTTCAGGTCAGGCGCGCCGTGCGGCACTGCCTAGCGTAAGTCAAGCGGGGTCGGGGAATCCCTCGCCGAGTATAGGTCATCACCCCTGGCTGAACCGGAGCAGCCCGTCCGGATGAGGAGCGCCGAGGTGATCGTAGGCCTCGGGCGTGGCCACGCGGCCACGCGGCGTGCGACCCATGAAGCCGATTCTCACGAGGTAGGGCTCGACCACCGACTCGATGGTCTCGGGTTCTTCGCCGACCGCTACCGCGAGCGTGCTGAGCCCCACCGGTCCCCCGCGGAAGCGTCGCACGAGCGCGTCGAGGACGGCGCGGTCGAGGCGGTCGAGGCCGATGGCGTCGACGTCGTACAGATCGAGGGCGGCGCCCACCGTGCGCACGTCGGCGTCGCCGTCGTCGGCGCCGTCGGACGGTCCGTGCACGACGAGGTAGTCACGTACCCGTCGCAACAGGCGGTTGGCGATACGGGGCGTGCCCCGTGAACGGCGGGCGATCTCGGAGCGCGCCGTCCCGGGGAGGCCCACATCGAGCATGGATGCCGATCTCGAGACGACGCGCTCGAGCTCTTCCGGCTCGTAGTACTCGAGGTGGGCGGTGAATCCGAAGCGATCGCGCAACGGATTGGGCAGGAGGCCCGCGCGAGTCGTCGCCCCGACGAGGGTGAACGGCGAGAGGTCGAGGGGAATGCTCGTGGCCCCGGCGCCCTTGCCGACCATGATGTCGATGCGGAAGTCCTCCATGGCGAGGTACAGCATCTCTTCGGCCGACCGCGCCATGCGGTGGATCTCGTCGATGAAGAGCACTTCACCCGGTGTCAGCGACGACAGCAGCGCCGCGAGGTCGCCCGCGTGTTGGATGGCCGGTCCGCTCGACAGGCGCAGGGGCCGCCCGCTCTCGTGGGCGACGATCATCGCGAGCGTCGTCTTGCCGAGTCCCGGAGGGCCGGACAGGAGGATGTGATCGGGCGAGCGCTGCTGGATGCGCGCCGCGTCCAGCAGCAGCTGAAGCTGCCCGCGCACCTTCTGCTGCCCGACGAACTCGGCGAGCGAGGTCGGGCGCAGCGCCCCCTCGATCGCGAGCTCGGTCTCGTCGTCGGGGGTTCCGGCGTCGCGGACGTCAGCCACCCACGGTCTCCTTGCGCGCGGGACCCAGGAGCGCGAGCGTGAGGCGCAGCAGCGCCTGGACGGAGGCGCGGTCGCTCTCGGAGGCGTTCTCGGCGACGGATGCCACGGCCTCGGCCGCCGTGCGCTCGGTCCAGCCGAGACCCACGAGCGCCTGCGTCACCTGCAACGGCACCTGACCGTGACCCGCGACGGCCGGGGGAGCCGCGGCAGGGGCGACGGCGAGCTTGCCTGCCAACTGCACGACGATGAGCTTCGCGGTCTTGGGGCCGATGCCGGAGACCCGGCGGAACGGGGCATCGTCGTCATCGGTCACCGCCTGGGCGATCTGCGGCACCGTCAGCGACGACAGCACGCCCAGCGCCGACTTCGGACCGACGCCCGTGACGCTGATGAGCTGCGTGAACACGGTGAGCTCTTCGCGGCTCTCGAAGCCGTAGAGCGAGAGGGCGTCTTCGCGCACGATGAGGTTCGTGTGCACGTGCACGTCGTCGCCCACGTGCACCGTCCGCGCGAACTGCGAGGTGACCGCCACCGAGAAGCCGACACCGCCCACCACGATGACCAGAGAGTCGTCGGCGACGTGAGCTGCCGTCCCGTGGAGCGAAGAGATCATGCCCCCAGCTTACGCATCGCTTCGTACATGTGTTCGAGCGACACGAGGCTGGGGAGAACGCCGCTTCTCGGCATCCCGCCACGCGCGTTGGGCGGGCGTGAGCGTCGCCTCGCCGGTGGCGGCGGTCGCTCCCCCGCGCCAGGCGTGGCACAGTGCGATCGCCAAAGCGTCGGCAGCGTCCGCCGGCTGGGGAAGGGCGTCGAGCCGGAGCACCCGCGCGACCATCGTCTGGACCTGCAGCTTGTCGGCCGACCCGTACCCCGTGATCGCCGCCTTGACCTCGCTGGGGGTGTGAGTGGCGGCCGGGATGCCGTGCTCGGCGGCGAGCAGGAGCGCGATCCCGCTCGCCTGGGCGGTGCCCATCACCGAATGGCGGTTGTTCTGCGCGAAGACGCGCTCGACGGCGACGACCTGGGGGTCGTATTCACGCAGGACCGAGCGGATGCCGGCGGCGATGGCCGCGAGCCGCTTCTCGATCGGCTCGCTCGGCACCGAACGGGCGACGCCCACGTGCACGAGCGAGGCCGTGCGGTTGGGCGAGACATCGACGACGCCGATGCCGCAGCGGGTCAGGCCGGGGTCGATGCCGAGGACGCGGAGGGAACGAGACACGGCCCCCACGCTAAGCGCAGGGGCCGTGGTCGAGCTCAGGGCGCGCCCTTACTCGTCGTTCTCGAGCTCGGCCTGCACCTCGGCGGTGAGGTCGAAGTTCGTGTAGACGTTCTGGACGTCGTCGCTGTCTTCGAGCGCGTCGATGAGGCGGAAGACCTTGCGGGCGGTGTCGGCGTCGACCTCGATCTTCAGCGAGGGGACGAACTCGACGTCGGCGGAGTCGTACTCGATCCCGGCGTCCTGCAGTGCCGAACGCACCGCCACCAGGTCGCTCGCCTCGGTGATGATGCCGAAGCCCTCGCCGTGGGGTTCGATCTCTTCGGCACCGGCCTCGAGCGCGGCGAGCATCACGTCGTCTTCGCTCGTGCCCTCGCTCGGCACCACGATGACGCCCTTGCGGCTGAAGTTGTAGGCGACGCTGCCCGGGTCGGCCAGCGTTCCACCGTTACGGCTGAGAGCGGTGCGCACCTCGGCCGCGGCGCGGTTCTTGTTGTCGGTCAGACATTCGATGAGGAACGCGACACCGTTCGGGCCGTATCCCTCGTACATGATCGAGAGATACTCGACCGCTTCGCCGCCGATCCCCGCGCCGCGCTTGATCGCGCGGTCGATGTTGTCTTTGGGAACCGAGGTCTTCTTGGCCTTGAGGACGGCGTCGAACAGTGTCGGGTTGCCCTGGAGGTCGGCTCCACCGAGCTTCGCCGCGACCTCGATGTTCTTGATGAGCTTCGCCCACGACTTGGCACGGCGGGAGTCGATGACCGCCTTCTTGTGCTTGGTCGTGGCCCATTTGGAGTGTCCGGACATAGGTTCCAGTCTAGAGCGCGGGCGCGCCCGCGCCGCGTCGAGCTCGAACGTGCGTCAGGAAGCGCTCGTGGAAGCGCGTCTCCCCGGTCGATTCGGGGTGAAACGCCGTGCCGAGGAGGACTCCCTGCTCGATCGCGACGACACGTCCATCGGGAAGGGATGCCAGGGGTTCGGCATCCGGCCCCCACTCCACCACCGCGGGGGCGCGGATGAAGACGGCGTGCACGGGCGGGTCGCCGAGCGCGGGGACGTCGAGGTCGGTCTCGAAGGAGGCGGTCTGACTCCCGAAGACGTTGCGGGCGACGCGCGCGTCGAGGCCGCCGAACGTCTGCTGGCCCGTGATGGCGCCGTCGATGCGGTCGGCGAGCAGGATGAGTCCGGCGCACGTGCCGTACATCGGCATGCCGTCGGCGATGGCAGCCCGGATCGGGTCGAACAGGCCGAAAGCGCGGGCGAGCTTGTCGATGACACTCGACTCGCCGCCGGGGAGGACGAGGCCTTCCACGGCGGCGAGTTCCTCGGGCCGGCGCACGGGTTGCGCGTCGGCGCCGAGGCCGGTCAGGACGGCGAGGTGCTCGCGCACGTCGCCCTGCAGGGCGAGGACGCCGACGCGGAGGCTGTTACCAGCCACGCTCGGCCAGGCGGTGCGGCGCGGGGAGGTCGGCGACGTTGATACCGACCATGGCCTCGCCCAGGCCGCGGGACGCTTCGGCGACGATCTTCGGGTCGTCGTGGAAGGTCGTCGCCTTCACGATCGCCGCGGCACGCTGGGCGGGATTGCCCGACTTGAAGATGCCCGAGCCGACGAACACGCCGTCGGCGCCGAGCTGCATCATCATCGCGGCGTCGGCGGGGGTTGCCACTCCCCCGGCGGTGAAGAGCACGACGGGCAGCTTTCCTGTCTCGGCGATCTCGGCGACCAGGTCGTAGGGCGCCTGCAGCTCCTTGGCCGCGACGTAGAGCTCGTCCTTCGTCTTCGCGCGCAGGGCGTTGATCTCGCTGCGGATCGTGCGGATGTGCTTGGTCGCCTCCGAGACGTCGCCGGTTCCGGCCTCGCCCTTGGAGCGGATCATCGCCGCACCCTCCGTGATGCGGCGGAGGGCTTCGCCGAGGTTCGTCGCGCCGCAGACGAACGGAACCGTGAAGTTCCACTTGTCGATGTGGTTGACGTAGTCCGCGGGCGAGAGCACCTCGGACTCGTCGATGTAGTCGACGCCGAGCTCCTGCAGGATCTGCGCTTCGACGAAGTGGCCGATGCGGGCCTTCGCCATGACGGGGATCGAGACCGTGGCGATGATGTCGTCGATCAGGTCGGGGTCGCTCATGCGCGCGACGCCGCCCTGGGCGCGGATGTCGGCCGGAACACGCTCGAGCGCCATGACGGCGACCGCGCCGGCATCCTCGGCGATACGGGCCTGCTCGGCGGTGACGACGTCCATGATCACGCCGCCCTTGAGCATCTCGGCGAGACCGCGCTTGACGCGGGAGGTTCCGGTGTCGGTCATGTCCACTCCGTTCCGCGCTCGGGGCGCGATCTTCCGCGCGTCGGGTCGCGCTCCATTTGGCTTAGGCCAAAACGTAGCATGGCTCAGGACATAGGGTGGAACGGATCCAGGGGGGCCTATGACCATCGATATGACCGGGCGATCGGCATCCGGAATCGCGTCCGACCTGCGCGAGCGGATCGAACGCGGCGAACTGACGCCGGGGACGCTGCTGCCCTCCGTGCGTGCCGTCGCCGCCGATCTCGGCGTCAATCGCAACACCGTGGTCGCGGCGTATCGTCAGCTCGCCCAAGCCGGGCTCGTCGAGGCCCGCGGGCGGGGCGGCACACGCGTGGCGGACCGGACGACCGTGGCGCAGGAAGGCTACGCCCCGGATACCGTGCTGCGCGATGTGGGCACCGGCAATCCCGACCCGGCGCTGATCCCGGATCCCACCGCCGCCCTCGTCCGCTCCACGCGTCCGGTGTTGTACGGCGAGCCGGTCGTCGACCCGGGCCTCGAGGCCTGGGCGCGTGACTGGATGGCCGATCAGCTGCCCCAGGACGACCTCCGCATCACCGTCACGAGCGGCGCGAGCGATGCGATCGAGCGACTGCTCGCGCAGGCCTTGCAGCGGGACGACGCGGTGGCGCTCGAGGACCCGTGCTTCCTCTCTGCTCTGCACACGGTCCGCACGGGCGGGTACCGTGCCGTTCCGGTGGCGGTGGATGCCGAAGGCCTGACCGTCGAGGGGTTCCGCGCCGCGCTCGACGCCGGCGTGCGCGCCGTGATCGTCACACCCCGCGCCCACAACCCGACCGGGGCGAGTCTCAGCGCCGAGCGCGCTGCGGCGCTCCGCGACGTGCTGGAGGCGCACCCGTATGTGCTCGTCATCGAGGACGATCACTTTTCTTTGCTCTCGCGCGCCCCGCTGCACTCCGTCATCGGTCCGGCGCAGAAACGGTGGGCGCGCATCCGCTCGATGTCGAAGTTCCTCGGACCCGACACGTGCCTCGCCGTCACGGCATCCGATCCCGACACCGCCGACGGTCTCGCCGTGCGGCTTACTCCCGGAACGACGTGGGTGAGCCACATCCTCCAGCGAATGACGCTCGCGCTCGTCACGGATGACGCGGTGCGCGCGGACATCGAGCGCGCCGCCGCGCACTACGCCGACCGCAACGCGATGTTCGCCCTCGCGCTCACCGACCGTGGGCTGCCCGTCACCCCGGGTGATGGTCTCAACCTCTGGGTACCGCTGCCGGTGGCCGCCACCCGCGTGCGCGAGGAACTGATGCGCCGTGGCTGGCTCGTCCGCGAGGGCGACCCGTTCTTCCTCTCCCCCGGCTCGGATCGGTCGTTTCTGCGCCTGACGGTCCACGACCTCGACGACACGGCGGCCGAGACTCTGGCCGATGACATCGCCGCGGCCGCGGGAACGCGTCGACCGGCCGCGCGAGGTGGAAGGATCGGAGCATGAAGGTTCTCTCGATCCAATCGGCCGTCGCGTACGGACACGTCGGCAACTCCGCCGCCGTCTTCCCCCTCCAGCGCATCGGCGTCGAGGTTCTCCCCGTCTACACGGTCACCTTCTCGAACCACACCGGCTACGGCGCGTGGCGCGGACCGCTCATCTCCCCCGATGACGTCGCCGCCGTGATCACGGGGATCGAGGAGCGCGGGGTCTTCCCCGAGATCGACGTCGTGCTCTCGGGATACCAGGGCGGCGAGGGCATCGCCGACGTCATCATCGACACCGTCGCGCGGGTGAAGAAGGCGAATCCGGATGCCGTCTACGCCTGCGACCCGGTCATGGGCAACGCCAAGTCCGGGTGCTTCGTGGCCCCCGCGATCCCCGAGCTCCTGCGCGAGCGCATCGTGCCCGTGGCCGATATCCTCACCCCGAACCAGTTCGAGCTCGGCTTCCTGACCGGCACCGAGCCGGGCAGCATCGACTCGACCCTCGAATCCGCCGACGCGCTGCGCGCCCGCGGTCCGCGGACGATTCTCGTCACCAGTGTCGAGCGGCCGGACCGGGAGGCCGACACGATCGAGATGATGGTCGTCGATGACAACGGCGCGTGGATCGTGCAGACGCCGCTCATCCCCATGAAGGCGAACGGCTCAGGCGACGTCACCGCGGCGCTCTTCACCGCGCACTATCGCCGCAGCGGCGGCGACGCGGCCGATGCGCTGGCGCGCACGGCATCCAGTGTCTTCGACCTGCTGACGAACACGTACGAGTCGGGATCCCGTGAACTGCGCCTCATCGAATCGCAGGAGGCCTACGCCCACCCGCGCCTGCAGTTCGCGGTGCGCCAGGTGCGCTGAAGCGCGCGGCGCCTCAGCCGCGGGTCAGGCGCCCCAGGCCTCGGCGACCGTGCGCCGCACGTCGCCGAGGAGCTGCGGCAGGGCCTTGGTCTTGGCGATGATCGGGAAGAAGTTCGCGTCGGAGGCCCACCGCGGCACGATGTGCTGGTGCAGGTGGGCGTCGACTCCGGCCCCCGCGATCGCACCCTGGTTCATCCCGAGGTTGAACCCGTCGCACCGCGACACGGCGCGCAGCACGCGCATGCCGCGCTGCGTGAGGGCGCCGATCTCGGCGACCTCTTCGTCCGTCGCCTGGTCGTACGTCGCGATGTGGCGGTAGGGGCAGACCAGCAGGTGGCCCGAGTTGTACGGGAACAGGTTGAGCAGCACGTACGCCGTCTTGCCGCGCGCAACGATCAGCCCGTCCTCATCGGATTTGCCGGGAGCGGCGCAGAACGGGCAGTTCTGCTCCATCGGCTCCCGGCCCGCCGAGATGTAGGCCATGCGGTGCGGCGTCCACAGGCGCTGGAACTCGTCCGGCACCCCGGGCAGGGTCGCCGCGTCGATCAGCTCAGCGTCCCCGGTCCCGGCGGCATCCGGGTCCGGCGTCACGCGAGGTCCTCCGCGGTGTTCACGAGCGTGCGGGCAGCGATCGCGCCGGTGATGCGCCCGACGGCCTCGTCGACCGGGATGCCGTTGAGCTGCGTTCCGTCGCGGAAACGGAACGAGACCGTGCCGTTCGAGCGATCCTGCTCACCGGCGATCAGCATGAGCGGCACCTTCTGCGTGGTGTGCGTGCGGATCTTCTTCTGCATGCGGTCGTCGCTGTGGTCGGCCTCGGCGCGGACGCCCTTGCTCTTGAGGTCGGCGACGATGCCCTGCAGGTAGTCGCCGTACTCGGCGGCGACGGGAACGGCCACGACCTGCACGGGCGAGAGCCACACCGGGAAGGCTCCGGCGTAGTGCTCGAGCAGGATCGCGAAGAAGCGCTCGACCGAGCCGAACAGGGCGCGGTGGATCATCACCGGACGGTGCTTCTCGCCGTCGGGACCGGTGTACTCGAGCTCGAAGCGCTCGGGCTGGTTGAAGTCGAGCTGGATGGTCGACATCTGCCAGGTGCGGCCGATGGCATCCCGAGCCTGCACCGAGATCTTCGGGCCGTAGAACGCCGCCCCACCCGGGTCGGGCACGAGCTCGAGGCCGGACGCCTCGGCGACCTCGCGCAGCGTCTCGGTGGCCTCGGTCCACAGCGCATCGTCGCCGATGAACTTCGGGTTGCCGTCCTCCTTCGTCGACAGCTCGAGGTAGAAGTCGTTCAGGCCGTAGTCGCGCAGGGTCTGCAGCACGAAGTCGAGGCTGTGGGTCAGTTCGCCCTTGACCTGGTCGGCCGTGACGTAGATGTGCGTGTCGTCCTGGGTCATCCCGCGCACGCGGGTGAGGCCCGAGAGGGTGCCGCTCTTCTCGTAGCGGTAGACCGACCCGAACTCGCTCAGCCGCAGCGGCAGCTCGCGGTAGCTGCGGCCGCGCGAGCGGAAGATCAGGTTGTGGAACGGGCAGTTCATGGGCTTCAGGTAGTACTCCTGGCCCTCGCGCGACACGTGCCCGTCGGCATCCACGACCTCGTCGAGCACCATCGGGGGGTACATGCCGTCGGCGTACCACTGCAGGTGCCCGCTCGTCATGAACAGGTCGCCCTTGGTGATGTGCGGCGTGTTGACGACCTCGTAGCCGCTGGCGAGCAGACGCTCGCGCATGTAGCGCTCGATCTCGTACCGGATGATTCCGCCCTTGGGGTGGAACACCGACAGACCGGGGCCGATCTCGTCGGGGAACGAGAACAGGTCGAGTTCTTTCCCGAGCTTGCGGTGGTCGCGCTTCGCGGCCTCTTCGAGACGGTGCTGGTAGGCGCGCAGCTCGTCCTTCGTGGGCCACGCCGTGCCGTAGATGCGCTGCAGCTGCGGGTTCTTCTCGCTGCCGCGCCAGTAGGCGCCCGCGATGCGGGTGAGGTCCCAGCCGTTGCCGATCAGGCGCGTGCCCGGCACGTGGGGTCCGCGGCAGAGGTCTTTCCACGCGGTCTCGCCGTCGCGGGTGACGTTGTCGTAGATGGTGAGCTCGCCGGCACCGACCTCTACGCTGGCGCCCTCGGCGGCCTCGGCCGAACCGCCCTTCAGCCCGATGAGCTCGAGCTTGAACGGCTCGTCGGCCAGTTCGGCGCGAGCTTCTTCGTCGGTGACGACGCGACGCACGAACCGCTGATTCTCGCGGACGATGCGCTCCATCTCCTTCTTGATGACCTTGAGGTCTTCGGGAGTGAACGGCTCGTCGACCTGGAAGTCGTAATAGAAGCCGTCGGTGACGGGCGGACCGATCCCCAGGTTGGCTTGGGGCTTGACACGCTGGACGGCCTGCGCGAGCACGTGCGCCGTCGAGTGGCGCAGGATCGAGAGACCGTCGGCGCTGTCGATGGTGACCGGCTCGACCTGGTCGTCGGCCGTCACGGTCGTGGCCAGGTCTTTCAGCTCCCCGTTGACGCGCAGAGCGACGACCGAACGGTCGGGGAAGAGGGCGAAGCCATCGGCGGGGAAATCAGTCACAGAACATCTCCTGAAGGGGTCGTTTCCAGGCTACCGGGCGGGCGTGGTCTCGACGGCACCGGACGTGCCCCATAGTGGAGCGGTGACTCTGGCCATCATCGGCGGCGTGCTGTGGATCCTCGGGATCATCGCGCTGCTCACGGGCGTCTTCCCCGCGGACGCCGCCCTCGCCGTCGCCGACCGCGTCTGGCCCATCCTGTTGTTCGTCGTCGCCGTCACGGTCGTTGCCGAGTTGGCATCCAAAGCCGGGCTCTTCGATGTCGTGGCGGCTCGCCTCGCGCGGATCGCGCGCGGACGCACGGTGTGGTTGTGGGTGCTCGTCGTCGCGCTCGCGACGGTCGCGACGGCGTTCCTGTCGCTCGATACCACCGCCGTGCTGCTGACGCCGGTCGTGATCTCGATGGCCGTGGCGCGAAAGCTCGATCCGTTGCCCTTCGCGTTCGTCACCGTCGTGCTGGCGAACACCGCCTCGCTCGTGCTCCCGGTGTCGAACCTGACCAACCTGCTGGCATCCGAAGCTCTCGGGGGTGGGCACGACCCCGTCGCGTTCCTGGCGCTCCTCGGGCCCTCGGCGCTCATCGCGATCGCCGTGTCCGTCGTGGTGTTGACGGCGGTGTTCCTCCGTCGCCTGCCGAAGACGTATCCGGATGCCGTGTCCCCCACTGTTTCCGATCCCGTCCTGCTGCGTATCGCCGGCGTGGTCACGGTGGCGTTGCTGCCCCTGCTGGTCGTCGGCCTCGAACCGTGGATGCCGGCCCTCGGCGCCGCCGTCGTGCTCGTGGCGGCGTTCGCGTGGCGCGCGCCGCAGGCTCTCGGCATCCGTCTCGTCCCCTGGTCGCTGCTGGTTTTCGCCGGCGGGTTGTTCCTCGCCGTCGGTGCCTTGGAGGCTCTGGGCATCGGGCGCGTCACCTCGGTGCTGGCCGGCACCGGCGACGACCTGGTCTCGCTCTGGCAGGTGGCAGGCGTCGGCGCTCTCGCGGCCAACGGCATCAACAATCTCCCGGCCTACCTGGCGCTCGAGTCCGTCGCGGGGTCCCCCGCTCGGCTGGCGGCCCTGCTCATCGGCGTCAATGCCGGGCCGATCGTCACACCGTGGGCGTCGCTCGCGACCCTCCTCTGGCACGACCGTCTGGTGGCGGCGGGCGTCGAAGTGAAGTGGGGACGCTTCATCGTCCTCGGCGCGGTGATCGCGCCCCTCATCCTGCTGCTCGGGGTACTGCCGCTCGCCCTGTGAACGTCAGTCCTCGTAGGTGCGCGACCACGCCTTGCGCGGCTCGATGAACCAGACGGCGAGACCCTCACGCATACCGTAGGGACGTCCTTCGTACGCGTGCGAGATGCGGTCGACGTACGTCAGCGCGGCATCCCCCTCGAGACGGTCGACGGCCTCGCCCCGCACGAACGCCATCGCGTAGGGATTGTCCGCTCCGGTGACCGAGATCGCGACGCGGGGATCGCGGCGCAGATTGCGGTCTTTGAGCGTGCCGACCTCGGTGAAGAACATGAGGCGTTCGCCCTCGACGCCCACCCACAGCGGGGTGGAGTGCGGCGATCCGTCGCTCATCAGTGTCGCGAGGTGGGCGACCGCCGTCGTCTCGAAGAACGGCTTGGTCTCTGTCCAGTCGCTCATGAAGGCGACAACCGCGAAGTCCCGCGGCGCTATTCCCGGTTCGCTATTCGTTCGGCACTTCGCGGAAGACCATCTCTTCTCGTTGCATGCTCTCGCGCGGTGTGAATTCCTCCGGTTCCGGGATGACGTACAACCCGCGCCCCGAGTTGGCGTTGTACGTCAGGGCGTGCAGCCACGGCGTGCTCAGTTGTGGAGAACGACTCCCGTGGTACTTGAAGACCAGCGAGACGTTGGGGTGGATGTAGACGGTCGTCCGTCCTCCCCCGGTGCTGATGTCGTCTTTCCACGTGAACGGAAAACTCTCTCCCCGCCGCACTTTGGCCATGATGACCGCCTGCAGGTGCGCCAGGAGTCGATCCTCGAACTCCATCTTCGTGTTTCCGTCGTAGATGAACCGTCCCATTCGACACCTCCTCGCCGGCACCTCGATATGCCGCGCATCTTCCGGCGAGAAGAAGTCGGACGCGGATGCCGGGGGTGCCAGCCGCTCTCCTGCAACCTTTCGCGAGTCCGTCCCGACGGCAAACCCGCTTGCGAACAACTGCGGTTCGGGTACACCCCGTCGCGTTCAGCGGCCCGTCGGCGGGGTGGCTTCCCGTGAGATGCGGAGGATCACCCGGTCACCCGGACGCCGCTGGATCTTGCGCACGATGGCCTCGAAGCCGAGGATGGCGCGGTACTGCAGACCGTACTTCCGTCGCAGGGCTGCATCCGCCCGAGAATCCTCCGGGGCGGCGCCGGCGACGCGCCCCGTCGCGACGACGGTGATGGCATCCGGAGCCACCGCTCCCATGCGGCTGCACGGCCGGAGAGTCACGCGGGAGTCGTTGCGCAGCCGCTTGACCTTGCCCGTGTTCCGTTCGCTCGTGACGACGAGTTCCTCGCCGTCGCGCGCGATCCACACGGGTACCGCGACCTCGGCGCCGTTGCGGCGGAAGGTGCCCAGGGAGACGAACGGCGACGCGGCGATCTCACGCCAGTGCGTGTCGGGGACAGTCATGCGTCCACGGTAGGTGCCGGGGCGACCAAGGGGACGGGGGCTTGCGGACGCCGGCTGTTGTTCACACGATCGGAACACGATGCGAACACGAGCGGCCGTCGAGCTTGTCAGCCTAGTTGCGGGAGGTTTCGCATGTCGCAGCAGCACCTCGTCACACACGCGTACGACTCGCACACCGGGTGGGTTCGCATCCCGCGCACGGAGATGACCTCGCGAAACGCCGAGGACCTCCGCAGCCGCGGATTCACGATGGTTCGGCTCCGACGCGGGATGTTCGGCACCCGAGACGTCTCGATTCGGCGCTACCTCGCTGATCGTTCGCCTGAAGGCTCGTCGCCGGTCGGTATCGAGCCCGCCTCGGGGCCATCGATGTCGCCCGCACACCTCCTGCCAGCAGACGTCGGCGCGGCGCTCATCCCCGCCTCACCGCCTCCGCGCGGCTGAAGTCACCCGCGGGTGCCGCTCGCGCGGTCCCACTCGAGGGATTTCCACTGCAGGAACGAGCACAGGTTGCCGGCGACGACGAGCTCGGCTGCGAGCGAGGCGATGTCGTGGATGGAGAGCGTCAGGTCTTCGGGGCGCCCCGTGAGCGTGGCTTCCCACACCGGTTGGTCGTAGCCGCGCGGCTGCATGTAGATCGAGGCCTTCGCGTTGCGGAGGCCCATGACCACGAGGCCCGTGTCCTGACTGTCTGCGTCCTCCTGCTGGGCGACACGGATCGAACCGCCGAACACGTGGCCCTGATCCTTGAACTCCTGCACCCACTCCTCGAGCTGCTCCCGCGACCGACGCGGGGGCGAATCCTCAAGCTCATCCATAGAAGAAAGGATGCCACGACCCGCCGACATCACCGATTTCGGGCGTGCGTGAATACCTCGGAAACGAGAAAACCCCCGGCAGAACCGGGGGTTTTGTTCGGTGCGCGATACTGGGATCGAACCAGTGACCTCTTCCGTGTCAGGGAAGCGCGCTACCGCTGCGCCAATCGCGCCTATACAGGCTGTTCAGTTGTGAAGCGAGGTGGCGACGGGATTCGAACCCGTGTAAACGGCTTTGCAGGCCGGTGCCTAGCCGCTCGGCCACGCCACCGTGTGTGGTTCGACCCACGTGTCGTGATCTGTCGTCGGTTTCCCTGACGATGATCCCTTCACTCGAGCGGATGACGAGATTCGAACTCGCGACCCTCACCTTGGCAAGGTGATGCGCTACCACTGCGCTACATCCGCATTTCGTTCCCGGGGCTTGCCCCGAGCACTCGTAAGACAT
>Ga0308171_1002007_pt1 | contig 23345 bp, 20 predicted proteins | sample PhyGR1_FD_202135 | JGI IMG/M metagenome (GOLD analysis project Ga0308171, IMG submission 202135) | Phyllosphere microbial communities from UC Gill Tract Community Farm, Albany, California, United States - DLSLSG.R1 | ecosystem: Host-associated > Plants > Phyllosphere > Unclassified | place: USA... | reverse complement strand
AGCGGAAAACCGCCCGACCTGGTTGCCAGTGCCCCTGCAAGGGTTGCACGGACTGTTGAGCGGGCTTGCGCCTATATCGAAAACTGCACGCGGTGGGGAGACGTCATGAGCTTTACAAATAAAGAACCGCTGCAACCGAAGTTGACGGCATTGCCGGCGTCCAAGGACGTCGAAGCGCTGGTACGCGCCGAACACCATGACCCGTTCTCGATTCTCGGGCCACACGATGATGATCACGGCGGCCAGTTTATCCGTGCGTTCCTGCCTGAAGCGTTGAGTGTGCAGGTACTGGCCCGCGACAGTGGCGAGCAGATCGGTAGCCTGGACGCGAGCCAGGTGCCCGGTCTGTTTGTCGGGCACTTTCACACGCGCCAGGCGTACCTGTTGAAAATCCAGTGGGCGGGTGGCGAGCAGATCACGGAAGACCCTTATAGCTTCCAGCAACTGTTGCTCGGTGAAATGGACCTGTACCTGTTCGCCGAAGGCAATCACCGCGACCTCGGCAGCTGCCTCGGTGCCCAGGTGACCAGCGTCGACGGCGTGCAAGGTGTGCGTTTTGCGGTGTGGGCACCGAATGCTCGGCGGGTGTCGGTGGTGGGCGACTTCAATATCTGGGACGGTCGCCGACACCCGATGCGCCTGCGCCATCCTTCCGGCGTGTGGGAGATCTTTATCCCACGCCTGCAGCCGGGCGCCGCCTACAAGTACGAAGTGCTCGGCGCCAACGGGATCCTGCCGCTCAAGGCCGACCCTGTGGCGCTGGCCACCCAATTGCCGCCGGACACTGCGTCAAAGGTCGCCGAGCCCTTGCAGGTCGACTGGCAGGACCACGCATGGATGCAGTCGCGGGTGGAAAAGCAGAAGACCACCGCGCCGCTGTCGATCTATGAACTGCACGTGGGTTCCTGGCAGGCCGAGCTGGACGAGGCGGGCGAAGTGGCACGCCAGTACAATTGGCGCGAGCTGGCTGAACGTCTGATTCCCTATGTGCAGCAACTGGGCTTCACCCATATCGAGTTGATGCCGATCATGGAGCATCCGTTCGGCGGCTCGTGGGGCTATCAGGCCTTGTCACAATTCGCACCGACGGCACGCTTTGGCTCGCCGCAGGATTTCGCCTATTTCGTCGATGCACTGCATCAGGCCGATATCGGCGTGATCCTCGATTGGGTGCCGGCGCACTTTCCCACGGATACCCACGGCCTGGCGCAATTTGACGGCACCGCGCTGTACGAATATGCCAACCCGCTGGAAGGTTTCCACCAGGATTGGGACACGCTGATCTACAACCTGGGCCGCACCGAAGTGCATGGTTTCATGCTGGCTTCGGCGCTGCACTGGCTCAAACATTTCCACATTGACGGGCTGCGCGTGGATGCGGTGGCCTCGATGCTCTACCGCGACTACTCGCGCAAGGCCGGCGAGTGGGTACCGAACCGTCATGGCGGCCGCGAAAACCTGGAAGCGATCGACTTCCTGCGTCACCTGAACGATGTGGTCGCCATTGAGGCGCCTGGCGCCCTGGTGATCGCCGAGGAATCCACCGCCTGGCCCGGCGTCAGCCAGCCGACCCAGCAGGGCGGCCTGGGCTTCAACTACAAATGGAACATGGGCTGGATGCACGATTCCCTGCATTACATCCAGCAGGACCCGGTGTATCGCGCCCATCACCACAACGAGCTGAGTTTCGGCCTGGTATACGCCTGGTCCGAGCGTTTCATCCTACCGATCTCCCACGATGAGGTGGTGCACGGCAAGCATTCGCTGATCGACAAGATGCCTGGCGACCGCTGGCAGAAGTTTGCCAACCTGCGTGCCTATCTGGCGTTCATGTGGATGCACCCCGGCAAAAAACTGTTGTTCATGGGCTGCGAATTCGGCCAATGGCGCGAGTGGAACCACGACCAGCAGCTGGATTGGTACTTGCTGCAGTATGCTGAGCACAAAGGCGTGCAAAGGCTGGTCGGCGACCTTAACCGCCTGTACCGCGAGGAACCCGCCCTGCATGAGCAGGACGACGCGCCCCAAGGCTTCCAGTGGTTGATCGGTGACGATGCGATCAACAGCGTCTACGCCTGGCTGCGCTGGAGCAAGGACGGCAGGCCAGTGCTGGTGGTGGCCAACTTCACCCCGGTGCCGCGTGAGGGTTATAAAGTCGGCGTGCCGTTCAGCGGGCGCTGGAGCGAAGTGATCAACAGCGACGCGGACATGTACGCCGGCTCCAATTACGGAAATGGAGGGGAGATATTTACCCAGGATGAGCCGCACCATGGACAGGCGGTATCGCTGTCGTTGAATCTCCCGCCGCTTGGCGTATTGATTCTGCGTCCGGAACCGCTTTAAAGGCTCTACCGTGCTGGATTCTGTTGTCCGCACTACTGGCAGGGTGCCACAATGGCGCCTTTGTCGTGGCAGTCGGATCGGGCGAATTTCATGAATGGCCTTGAGCGTGGGCAGGACCATGATTGCTTCATAGAGGAGCAGGTGCGAACCGATCGTTTGCACCAGCTGTTCCGGCAGTCATTCGCTGCGATATTCGGCAGTTACCTGGCTGCGGTGATGCTGTGCTGGCTGTGCTGGGAGCGGTTTGACCATCAGGTTATCTTGGTCTGGCTGGTGGTATTGGCGGCGACGTCGCTGATTCGCATCATGATGTTCATGAAGTGGTTTCGCTGCCCCAATGCCGAACGCACTCCAGACCGCTGGGAACGCCGCTACTGGGTTACGTTGCTGCTGTCTGCCGCAACCTGGGGCCTCGGCGCCTTGGCGGTGATGCCCACCGATGATCGGTTGTCCCAGGTGCTGGTGATGCTGTTTACCGTGGGCATGTCGGTCAGCGCCGTGTCCTGTTACTCGGCTTATCGCTACATGACGCTGGCTTCCATGGCCGTGGTGCTGTTGCCGTGCACGCTATGGCTGCTGTTCCAGCCGTCGTCGATGCAAGTGGGCGTAGCCGTTGCGGTGCTGGTGTTCTCCACCTTTGTCGTCAGCGCCACGCGCAAGCTCTCGGATGCTTTGGAGAAGGCCTTTCGCCTGACCCGGCAGATGGAGCGTGCCCACAACATTTCCACCCGCGCCGCACAGACCGACGAACTCACCGGCCTGATGAACCGCCGTGCCTTCTTTGAACATGCCCAGGTGTTGTACGCCCAATGCCGTCACAACCGGCAACCGCTGTGTGCGCTGATGATGGACATGGATCACTTCAAGGAAATCAACGACACCTACGGCCACCAGGCTGGTGACCAGGTGTTGCGTCAGATTGGCGGGGTGATCAGCACGTCGTTCCGCCAAGCCGATGTGTACGGGCGCCTGGGCGGCGAAGAATTTGCGGTGTTGCTGCCCAATACGTCGCTGGAAACCGCGCGGGATATTGCCGAGCAGTTGATCAAGGCCATTTCGGGATTGGCCTCCGAGCCGGTGCATGGGTTGACCGCCAGTCTGGGTGTGGCGTCCACCCATGCGCAGGATCAGGACTTGCACGGCCTGATGAACACCGCTGACAAGGCCCTGTATCGCGCCAAGGCCCAGGGCCGCAATCAGGTGGCAGTGGCGGAGTAGGGCTCAGGGCATCGCCTTGGCGAGCGCCCGGGCAACCTGGTCGGCGGAGTAGGGCTTGGGCAGGAACTCAAACCCTTCGTAACCGCTGTCGGCCAGTTCCTCGCTGTAGCCGGACGTGAGCACCACCGGCAAGTCCGCGCGCCGTTGCCGCAGTACTTTCGCCATGGCTACGCCGGTCATACCGGGCATCACCACATCCGAAAAAACGCCATCGAACGCCAGGGCGTCCGTGCCGGCCAAGGCGAGGGCCTGCTCCGCGTTGGTGGCCCAAGTGGTCTGGTAGCCCAGATCCTGGAGGATCTGGGTGGCGAAGCGGCCCACTTCGAGGTTGTCTTCCACGATCAGGATGTGGCGTTGCGCGGCATCGTGCGTGGGCGCAGGGCCTTGCTGCGGTTGCTCGTCAGGTAGCGCCTGTGGCGTCGCCTCTGGCAGGTATAGCGTAAAGACCGAGCCTTGCCCTGGGGTGCTGACGACTTCCACGTTGCCCCCGGACTGCTTGGCAAAGCCGAATACCTGGGACAGTCCCAGCCCGGTGCCTTTGCCTACGGCCTTGGTGGTAAAGAACGGCTCGAAAATGCGTTCGACGGCGTCGCCAGGAATACCGCTGCCGGTATCGGCCAGGGAAATGCTCACAAACGGTTGTCGGGCTTCCGCATCGCCCCGGATCCGTGGCATTGCTTCGACAGTGACCACGCGCAGGGTCAGGGTGCCTTGACCCTCCATCGCATCCCGGGCATTAAGGGCGATATTGATCAGCGCGGTTTCGAACTGGCTGGCGTCCACCCGCACATGGCAAGGGTGCTCGGGCAGTTGCACCTGCACGTGGATGCGTGCGCCGGTGACGCTTTCAAGCATTTCGCCAATGTTCTTGACCCGCTGGCCCGCATCGAAGACTTCCGGGTTGAGCGGTTGGCGCCGGGCGAACGCGAGGAGTTGGCTGGTGAGCTTGCTGGCGCGCTCGACGGTGTCGGAAACCGCGCTCATGTAGCGCTGGCGCCGCTCTTCGGAAAGCCCGGGCTGGCGCAGAAAGTCGACCGACGAGCGAATGATGGTCAGCAGGTTGTTGAAGTCATGGGCAACGCCACCGGTCAATTGGCCGATGGCTTCGAGTTTCTGCGACTGGTGCAACGCGGCTTCGGCCTGGGTGAGGGCGGCAGTACGCTCCATTACACGCTGTTCGAGGGTGGCATTCAGCTCGGTGAACGCCGCCAGGCCTTCGCGTACGGCGGCGTCGGCGCGTACCCGTTCGATATGGGCCCAGGAGCGTTCGGTGACTTCGCCTACCAGCGCCAGGTCGTAGGGTGACCAGACGCGCGCCTTCTTGTGATGCACCGCCATCAAGGCGGTCAGGCGGCCGTCCTTGATCAGTGGGAAACACACCGTCGCCAGGACGTCCAGGGCCTGATAGCTGGCGGCTTCCTCGGGTGGGAACTCCACCCGGTTGTCCTCAACCACCAGCGGCTCACCCGCGCGCAACTGCCGCACTGCCCGTGCGCCGAACGAGGCGAGGCTGTAGCGCCCTACAATGCTGGGCGAGCCCGGTGCCGCCCAATTGCCGCGAATGGTGAAGCCGTCTTCGTCGGCGTCCATGTCCGCGTAAGCGCAATTGGACACCTGCAAGTGCTCAGCCAGCAGGCGTGTGGTGGTGGACATGATGGTTTCGGCGTCGGTGGCATTGGCCACCGCACTGCCCACGGCATCCAGCACGGCCAGGCGGCGGGCGAGGAACACGGTGGCGGTGGTTTCCGTAACGGTGTCGAGCATGCCCACGACCCTGCCTTGAGGGTCGCGGATCGGGCTGTAGCAAAAGGTGAAGTACGCCTGCTCGGAACCGTTGCCGCGCTCGATCAGCAGGGGGAAGTTCTCGATGTAGGTGGCATGCCCCTCGAACGCCGCATTGGCGATGGGGCCGATGTCTGCCCAAGCCTCATGCCACACCTCGCTGAACGGGCGGCCCAGCGCATAGGGCTTGTCCCCCAGAATCGGGATGAAGGCGTCGTTGTACAGCATGGTCAACTGCGGCCCCCACACAATGGATTGGGGGAAGCTTGAGGCGAGGCAAAGCGCCACGGTGGTCTTGAGCACATCCGGCCACTGCTCCAGCGGCCCCAGGGGCGAGCTTGCCCAATCATGCAGGCGAACCCGCTCAGCCATGTCGCTGCTGCTTTGCAGCCAATTCATCGCGAGAACACCTTGTTTGCCACCGCCTGTCGAACGCCTGAAGTCAGGTTAACTATCAACAGACCGGAATGACCGCTGCCAAGTTCAGCGCCATTATCCATGAGATGGCGATTTGATGCTGCAACCGTTTGATCGACCTGCACATTGACTTATTGCGCGCCGAAAACCCCCGTCCAGTAAATCCCTGCATCACTCTTCGGGTCCATGGCATACGCCGCGCCCAGTTCACGGAATTGCGGGTTCATCAGGTTGGCGCAATGGGCCGGGCTGGCCAGCCAGCCATCCACGACTTTGCGTGGGGTATCCAGGCCGGCGGCGATGTTCTCGCCGATGTTCTTCGCGATGTATCCCGCCAGTTCGGCACGGTCGCCAGGGGTACGGCCGTCATGGTCGAGGTGGTCAAAGAAATTGCCATTGGCCATGTTGCGCGTGTGGCTGTTGGCAGCGCTGGCCAGGTCTTCGTTCCAGGACAATGGTGTGGTCGCGGTAAAGGCCTGGGTGCCGCACTGGCGCGGCTGCGAACGCGCGGTGTTGATCAGGTTCAGCACCTGCCGGCCTTCGGTCTGCCAGTCGCCCAGGCCGCTGGTGAGCAGTGGGCGGGCGAGCACGATGCGCCAGTCCTGGCCGCTGTTGCTCACGCCGATATCGACAAATTGTGGATCCAGCACCACGCGGCAGAAGCTTTCGCGCACGGCCTTCATGGCTGCCTGGGCATCCTTGGGGCCGGACAGGCTGATGGCCTGCACGTTGACCATCGGGTACGCGGCCCGCGCCAGCGCCTGCTGCAGGTCACCGACATTGGTGGCCGGCAGCACCAGCCGCGTATCGCTGGTCAGCGGTGGCAGTTCCTGGGAACCCTGGTCGCCGCAGCGCTGCACCTGGCTGCGGTATTGGTTGATCTCTTGTACCAACTGACTTTCTTCATTCGCCATCGCGCTGGCGCAGAACACCGTACTGGCGGCCAGCGTCGTAAGACCCATCATCAATGACAGAACGCGCATGGACGTTACCCTTGAGCTTGAAAGTGCCCATGATGCGCGATGTAACCCGGTCTGGCGCAACGCCTTTTTTGTTTTTTTGCCTCAATGGATGTTCTGGAGGCCGTTGAAAGCAGCAAAGCGGCGCCATGCCATCACGCTGGCCAGCAGGATCAAGCCCAATGCCACGCTGAACGTTGTATGCAGGCCATAGGCCACGGATTGGGGAAGGGCGCGGGTGACATCCGGGCTGGCCCAGGCGAACACCGCCCCCAATGCCCAGGCGCCGACGATCAGCCCCAGGTTGCGTGACAGGTTTAACAGGCCCGACACCGTGCCACGACGCGCGCCCTCCACGTCGCCCATCACGGCAGTGTTGTTGGCGGCCTGGAACAGGCTGTAGCCGGTGGTCAGGATCACCAAGGCGCCCAAATAGACGAATAGACCCCAAGCGCAGGACAGCAGCAGGGCGCCACAGGCCATCATGCCCAGGCCGGCCAGCGTCATGCGCGGGCTGCCGAGGCGGTCGGTGAGCCTGCCGGCCGGTACGCCGGTGATGGCCGCGACGCAGGGGCCGACCGCCATGACCAAGCCCATCCATTCGGGATCGAGTCCCAGTCCTTGGGACAAGTAGAACGGGCCGACCACAAACGTGGCCATGATCACAGCGGCCACCAGGGCACTCATGACCAACCCGGTGCGCAACGACGCATCTTTTAATGATGGCCAGAAACCTGAGCCGGCCGAGGAGAGCGCGTGGGGCCGATCAACCGGCAAATAGCAGAAGGCAAGGGCGACCGCCACCAATCCCAATGGCACGCCAACCAGAAAGATCGCCTGCCAGCCCCACACACTCAGCAACACGCCGCCGACACTGGGCCCCATCGCGGTGCCAACGGCCGACATCGTGCCCAGCAAACCCATCACCCGGCCGGTACGCGCCTTGGTGACGGTGTCACCGACCATGCCCAGGGCCATGGCCATCATCACTGCTGCGCCGAGGCCCTGCAGGACGCGCGCTGCAATCAGCCACGCCAGGGACGACGCCATGCCGCACAACCCGCACGCCACGGCAAACAGCAGCAACCCGGCGAGCAACGACCGCCGCCGTCCGAACCGGTCGCCCAGACGTCCGGCGCTGACAATCACCGCCGTGATTGCCAGCAGATAGGCCAGCACCACCCATTGCACGGCGTGGAAAGAGGCATCAAACGCCCGTGTCAGGCTGGGCAGCGCGACATTGGCGATGCTGGTGCCCAGGGAGGCCAGCAACATGGAAAGGGACAGGCTGAAGAGGCTGCCACGTGAGGTGCTTTGCATGGACAATTCCTTGAATGAAGGCAACTGTCACAAATCTACGGTGTGGCTTAACATGGCGGAAGACGCATGGTGTGCAGTTAATACGTGCACCCAACGCCATATAAGGAGTGCTGATGCCCGATCTCAATCTGCTGATCACCCTGGATGTGCTGCTCGCCGAAGGCAGTGTTGCGGCTGCGGCCAAACGCCTGCGTCTGAGTCCTTCGGCCATGAGCCGAGCCTTGGCCCGTTTGCGCGAAACCACCGGCGACCCCTTGCTGGTACGCGCGGGTCGCGGCCTGGTGGCCACGCCTAGGGCGCTGGAGTTGCGTGATCAGGTCAGTCGTCTGGTGCAAGAGGCCAATGCCGTGCTGCGCCCCGTGCAATCCCTGAATATGAACCAGGTGACGCGCACCTTCACCCTGCGTACCAGCGAAGAGTTTGTCGAAAATTTCGGTCCGGCATTGCTGGCCCGCGCCGCGAGGGACGCGCCCGGCGTGCGCTTGCGGTTCATCCACAAGGCCGACAAGGACAGCACCTTGCTGCGCGAAGGCAGCGTCGACCTGGAAACCGGGGTGGTCGACCCCACTGCCGGCCCGGAAGTGCTGACCCAGGCGCTGTTTCGCGATCGCCTGGTCGGCGTTGTGCGCAGTGGTCACCCCCTCAGCCGGGGTGACGTCAGCGTCGAGCGTTATGCCGCAGGTCAGCACGTCTACGTATCCCGACGGGGCCAGGATCGAGGCCAGATCGACGACTTACTTGAAGCCCAGGGCCTCACGCGACAGATCACTACCATTGTCGCCGGTTTCGCCACTGCCATCGCCTTGGCCCGAGACACTGACTTGATCGCCAGCGTGCCGGAACGCTACACCGCCCACCAACCCGAGGGCCTGCACCGCTTTGCATTGCCGCTGACGTTGCCCACCTTCACTGTGGCGATGCTCTGGCATCCCAGGCTGGATGCCGACCTGGCCCATCGCTGGTTGCGCGGATGTTTGCGTGAGGTGTGTGGGCTGCAACAGGTACAATCGGCGCTGCCTTGACGTTAAACCCAGGAATTTGCATGTTCAGCCTTACCCGCTACACCACGCCGTGCCCCGAGCCCATCAATGCTCAGATCCTGCAGATGGTGGTGGACAACCTCACCGATATCAGCAGCGTGGCGCTGCCGCCGAGCAACCTGTTGTACAACATCTACCAGTACGCCATTGGCTTTGAGGTGCACCTTTACCTGGAGGCGCTGAACGGCGCCAAAGGCATCGCCGTCGAGTTGGTGGTGGCGATGGAAGCGGAAAAACTCATCGGCTTTTGCCTGTACCTGCCGGTGAAGGACGATCCGGAGGCCTGCGGCATTGCGTTCATGGCGGTACAGGTCGGTTACCGGCGTCAAGGTGTGGCGCGCGCAATGATGGCTGACGTGTTGAGCCGCTATCCCCATGCGGAACTGGCGTGCTCAGTGGAGAAGGTGCCGGCGTTCGAGGGCATGGGTTTCCAAGTGCGCGGTGCGCGGGGTACCCAGGTGCTGATGAACACGCGGGACTACGGCACGGAGGGCTTGATGGGCGTGCTGGATGTGGCGTCGATCTACCGCTCATTGGAAGTGCGGCAGATTCATACCTACCTGCTGCAAAAGCACGGCAAGCGCGCCATGGTGGATGCCGAGAAACAACGCGATCGGCACCTTGATCAACTGGCGCGCCGGGTGCAGCTGTTTCTACAGGATCGGGGCTGAAAGACAGTCCCGCATTGGCCTTACGGCTTGGCCAGGTTCCAGTGGCCGCCAACACCGTCATCGGTAATGACACGCCCGCCGTGCCGGTTTATTCCTCGCCTGTCAGACGTTATTCACATGCGACTGCGATTGACCATCGCGAGGATGGTCGCCAGCAACTCCTGCTTCGCCTCTTCACGGCTGATCTCGCCGCTGGCTGCCGCCTGGGACAGCGCCTCCGCAGCCCCCAGCATGCCGCGCAGTCCCGCCTGGGACACGCGGCCGAAGGGCGACAGCGCGTCGCGGCATTTATCGAGGAAGATCGCTTCGTACTGGCGCTTGAGTGCTTCCAGCTCCGGCGAGCTGCTAAGGGCCGCAATCACCCCCGGGATTTCCCGACCCTGCAATAAAACGCAATCCACATAGGATTCGGCGATCACCCAGGCACGCTCTTCCAGCGTGTCGCCACTGGCCGCGATGGCGTTGGCGAAGACCTGATCCTGGCGCGCATCGAAGTCCTCATACAGCGCCGCCAGCAACCCGGCACGGGTGACGAAATGGTCGTAAACCACCGGCTTGGTCACGCCCGCCAACTCCGCCAGGCGGCCAAGGGTCAGGGCTTCGGTGCCTTCATCGCGCACCAGTTGCCAGGCCACCTCCAAGAGTTGGCGCAGGCGATCTTCACGGGACAGGCGACGGCGGGGGGAGGTGGATTCGCTGCTTGACATGCTTATATACCAAAAGTAACTTACTAATCGTAACTTAAGCCTAGGCTAACCCCAAAGGGAGACAATGTCATGCACGCACTTATCGTTGTTGCTCATCACGACCCGCAATCCCTCACCCATACCGTGGCTGCGCAGGTGTCAGCCGGCCTTACTGCATCGGGCCACACCTTCGAAATCGCCGACATTGCCGCGGAAGGTTTCGACCCGCGCTACGCCGCCGCCGATCACTTAGTGCACCGTACCCGCGCCACGCCTCCGGCCGACGTGTTGGCCGAACAGGCCCGCATCGACCGCGCCGATGCGCTGGTGCTGGCATTCCCGATTTATTGGTGGTCGCTGCCGGGCCTGCTCAAGGGCTGGATCGACCGCGTCTTCGTCAACGGCTGGGCCATCGATTACGGCCCCGACACCCCGGTGGTGAAAAAGCTGCGGCACTTGCGGGTGCATCTGCTGGCGCTGGGTGCAGCGGACGCCGATGCGTTTGATCGACACGGCTACGCCAACGCGATGCGCACGCAAATTGACTACGGGATCTTTGATTACTGTGGCGCGCAGGTGGTGACGTCGGCGTTGTTGCTGGAGTCGGAAAGCGGCGCGGCGCAGGCGCATCTGGACAAGGCCAGGGCCTTGGGCAAAGGGCTGTTCGAAACCGAAACCGTGGCGGGTTGATTCAACCTTCGCGAAACAGGTCGTGGGCGTCAAGCAGGCGGTAGGCGATTTCCGGACGTTTCTCCATGCCCCGGCGGATGGCTGCCGGGATGGATTGGCGGGTCTTGCGGCACATGCCCGGCAGCTCGTCGATCACGATCTGGATACCGCGCATGCTCTTGACCTCGGTATGGCCGGGGGCCACGTGCACGCGGATGCCCAAAAGTTCGTACATCCGCTGCTGCATGTGCTTCAGGTCTTGCAGGCTCTTGAGGTCTTCCAGCCGGTCGAGCAGTTTTTTCTCTTCCTGGCGCGTCAGGTTGAGAATGCGCAGGTCGGCACCAGGCGCTTGCAGCAGTTGCTCGCGGTCGCAGACGCAGGCGCCGGGTGGGCAGGGTTGGCGAATTGTCATGTGCAGTGCCTCCCCATTCCGACGCCGCCCCTTTAATAGCTCAACTGAACCCCAAGACTGCCCAAGGCCTTCCAGTATTCAGGATAGGTCTTCGCGACGCAGTCCGGGTCCTGGATGCGGATCCCCGCGACTTTCAACCCCGCCAGCGCAAAGCACATGGCGATGCGGTGGTCGGCGTGGGTGTCGATCAGCGCGTTGCACGAGGTGCCGGCCAGGGCCGGATCGCTGGCCACCAGCAGGTCGTCGCCTTCGATGGTCGCCAGGCCCGGGCGGATCTCGTTCAGGCCGTCATGCAGGGCCTGGACGCGGTCGCACTCCTTGACCCGTAGGTTGGCCAGCTCGGTAAAGCGCACCGGGGTGTTATTGAACGCGGCAAGTACCGCCAGGGTCGGGATGGCGTCCTGCATCTGCGAGCCGACGACCGTGGCTTGCATGTTTGGAAACTGCGCGATCACGGCCTGGGCCTTGGCATCCGGCTGGGTGAAATCCTGGGCGGCCACGCCGATGTCGATGCGGCCACCGGTCAACACTTCAGCGGCCCACAGGTAGGTCGCGGCGGAGGCGTCGGGTTCGATCAGGTAGTCGTGGGCGGTGTAGCCGGTGGGGGCCACGCGCCAGGTGGTGTCGTCGACCGCTTCAACCTGGGCACCGAAGGCGCGCATGCAGTCCAGGGTCAGGTCCACATAGCCACGGGCACCGATGTCCTTGCCGGTCAACGCCACTTCAATCGGCGCTTCGCCACAGGCCGCGAGCATCAGCAGGGCCGATACGTATTGGCTGGACAGGCCGCCATCGATCTCGAAACGCTTGGCCTTGATCTTGCCGACGCCATGTACGGTGACCGGTGGGCAGCCGGTGGGGCTGTCGACCAGGATGCCGTTCTGGCCGAGGGTTGCCAGCAGCGGGCCGATCGGGCGTTTTTGCATGTAGTCATCGCCGTCCAGCACCACGGTGCCTTCCACGGTGGCGACGGCAGCGGTGAGGAAGCGCATGGCGGTGCCGGCGTTGCCGAGGAACAGTGGTTGCGACGGCAGTTGCAGTTTGCCTTGGCCGGTGACGACGAAGGTGGTGTCGTCCGGCTCGTCGATGGTTACACCCATCTGGCGCAGGGCTACGGACATGTGGCGGGTGTCGTCGCTCTTGAGCGCGCCGCTGAGGCGGCTGGTGCCGTTGGCCAGCGCGGCAAGCAGCAGGGCACGGTTGGTAATGGATTTGGAGCCGGGGGGCGCGACCTTGCCATTGAGGGGGAAGTTGGGCGGTGTAACGGTCACGGTTTTCTGCGAACTCAAGGTACAAGGCTCCTGATTCAAGGCAAGGTGGAACGGAGTGGCCGACGGGCGGACTGGAATAATCGGGCATAGACGCCGTGCTTGTCGAGCTTGGGGTCGTGGCCGCTGATATTTACTCGGTGTATGTGGGAACTGGCGTGCCTGCGATGCAGGCGCCTCGCTCCCTCTGATACGCCCAGCAGTCCTTTACCGCTTCGCCAACCAATACGCGTGCAGTGCTCGTGCTGCCGGTTCGAGTTCGCTGACGCGTTGCTGGTGTGCTTGCACGTCCAGGTCGGCGGGCAGTTCGAAGTTGTCTTGTTCGGCGCACCAGGAGATTTTTTCCAGCAGTGCTGCCTGTTCTGCCGGCAGTGCCGGCCAGTTGCCGATGGCCGCGCCGCGGATGTAGCCAAAACACCATTCTTCGGCCAGGGTCACGTTCTGGCCCTGGTGTTCGGTTTCGTCGAAGCGAGCCTTGAAGCCCTGGGCATCGGTGGCCAGTTGGCTTGCCAGGGTGTTGATGTGGCGCACGCACAGTTCGAGGAAGCTTTGCGCTTCATCCATGTTGTCCCACTCCGGGTTCTGGCCGCCCCAGATCGCCGGGAACCACTCAGCCACATCCACCTGCGCCGGGCTGGACACCAAGGCGGTGAAGTAGCCGTCGAGTTCGGCCAGGTTCAGCACCGAATGGTCGTCGCCGTACTTGAGCAGGGTGTTTTCGATGAACTCGAATTCGGCAGGGGTGAGGGGGTGGGCGTGCATGGGCATATCCTTTAAACGTCGAGCGCCGCGAATGGGGCGGCTTAAAGCGCGAAGGATGGCGTGTGTGCCGGGTTTTATCCAGCATTTTGCAGCGTTTTTACCAGCGCCGTTGGCACAGCTTGCTCACACACATCGAACCCACCACGGCCAGGATGATCGGTACCAGGAAGTCATGGTCGATTCGGGTGAACTCCGCCACCAGCACAATCGCGGTCAACGGCATGCTCATGCTGGCGGCCAGGAATGCCGCCGCGCCGATGATCGCAAACGCGCCCAAGGGAACGCCGGGCCACGCCAGGCTCCAGGCGCCGCCGAGGATGATTGCCAGTAACGCGCCATTGGCGAGGCCGGGGGTAAGCAAGCCGCCTTCGGCCCCGGCGCGCAGGCTGCTGGTGGTGATCAGCACTTTGACCACCAGCAATAAAGCCGCCAGGCCGATGCTTAACTCGTTGTCGAAACCCAACTGCGCAGGGCCTTTGCCATTGCCGAGGATTTGCGGCAATACCATCGCCAAGCCGCCGATGATGGTGAAGTTGATCAATGCCAGCACCGGCAAGCGCCAGCCTCTTGCAGCCTGTGCCCGCGCCTTGCCGGTGAGCCGGGTGAAAGCGTACGCAGCCACGCCGAATAGCGGGCCGCAAACCACCGCCCAAGCGATCAATTCAGGGCTCAATACGAAGTTCGGGACCTCATATTGTAATTGCGCACCCAGCCCGATCCACGCCACCGAGGCCGCAATCGCCGAGGTCGCCAGCGCAATCACCGCCGCTGGCCAACTGAACGCGCCCACCAGTACTTCCAGCACAAACACCGCGCCACCCAGCGGCACGTTGTAGACCGCCGCCAGACCCGCCCCGGCGCCGCAGGCGACGAGCAGGCGATGCATCTGTGGGTCGAGTCGCGCCCGCTGGGATAACCAGGTGGCGGCCAATGCCCCGACTTCCCGTGGTGCCACTTCACGGCCCAGCGGCGAACCCAGCGCCACGGTGATGATCTGCAGCACGGCGTGGGCGAGGGTGGTCTTGGGCGGCATGATCGGCATCTTTTCCGCGACAGCTTGCTTGATGCTCACCAGCGGCCGGCCATAGCGATAAATTGCCCACCAGCCCAATCCCGCCACCAGGCCGCACACCACCAGCACCAGCAGACGCCGCTCGGGCGCAGCCGCCGTGACGCCCAGCAGGAACGTTTCATCGCTGACCAGGCTGTCGAGGCTATAGCCGTAGGCCAGGTGCTGAATACCGTGCAGGAGCAATGCCAGCAGCATCCCGCCCAACCCGGCACCGATACCGGTCAATACGACCACCAGGGCCAGGATCAAGGTTGAGCGAAACGTAGTCGGCATAGGCGGCTCCAGGCAATGGCCCTGATTGTATAGCCGATAAATCGGCCGCCTTGGGTGAAATGTATCGGTGCTGCATGAAGTGATCACTCACAACATTCCATCACATTGGCCTGTCCCGTTTTTGGCCGATGTGCCGTGACGTTCCCTTGTTATAGTTCGGGCCTTATCACTCGCCAGTCAGGGATCACTGCCATGTCCGAATACCACGCTTTTGTCGTCGAACTCATCGGCAACGTTGCCCATGTGCAGATCAACCGCCCGGAAAAGATCAACGCGATGAACGCCGCGTTCTGGACCGAGATCATCGACATCTTCCAATGGATCGAGGACACCGACGCCGTGCGCGCCGTGGTGCTTAGCGGTGCAGGCAAGCATTTTTCCTCCGGCATCGACCTGATGATGCTGGCCTCGGTGGCCAACGAGTTCGGCAAGGACGTGGGCCGCAATGCGCGCCTGCTGCGTCGCAAGATCCTTGAACTGCAAGCCTCGTTCAATGCCGTCGATAACTGCCGCAAGCCGGTGCTGGCGGCGGTCCAGGGTTACTGCATCGGCGGCGCCATCGACCTGATCAGCGCCTGCGACATGCGCTACGCCGCCGAGGGCGCGCAATTTTCCATCAAGGAAATCGACATTGGCATGGCCGCCGACGTCGGCACCTTGCAGCGCCTGCCGCGCATCATCGGCGACGGCATGCTGCGCGAACTTGCCTACACGGGCCGCCAGTTTGGCGCTGAAGAGGCGCGCAGCATCGGCCTGGTCAATCGCGTCTATCCCGATCAGGACAGCCTATTGGCCGGCGTCTTGGAAATCGCCCATGAAATCGCCGCCAAGTCGCCGATAGCCGTCACCGGCACCAAGGCCATGATCGCCTACATGCGTGACCATACAGTCAATGATGGTCTGGAATACGTTGCCACCTGGAACGCGGCTATGTTGCAATCCAACGACCTGCGCGTGGCCATCGCGGCCCACATGAGTAAGCAGAAACCCGAATTCGTGGATTGACTGACATGACCCCAGGCTGGATTACCACAACGTTGCTGGACAACGACACCCCCGGTGGCTGGGCCGTCGCCCGCAGCCGCGAGGGCTTTTTACACGACACCAATGGCCCCTTGTTTCCCCGGGAGTGGCTCAAGCGCCAGGACCTCTCGGTGTTCGCCGAACACGGCATTGGCCACCTTGATGGCGAACCGGTGTACCTGCTGGAACTCGATGCCCCTGCTGAAGTACCGGGCTGCAGCTGGCAGGGGCTGCGCGGCTTCATGCTGCAAGGCGACCACACGCTTTACAAAGTGCTGGGGTATGCGGCACAGATCGGTACCTGGGCGCGTGAACACAGGTTTTGTGGGCGTTGCGGCCAGGCCATGGTCCAGGTGCCACGCGAGCGGGCGATGTATTGCGAGGCCTGCGACTTGCGCAGCTACCCACGGATCTCGCCGAGCATGATCGTGCTGGTGACCCGTGGCGACGAGATCCTGCTGGCGCGTTCGCCACGTTTTGTCACGGGGGTCTACAGCACGCTGGCGGGTTTTGCCGAGCCGGGCGAGTCGGCCGAAGACTGCCTGATCCGCGAGGTACGCGAAGAAGTCCAGGTAGAGGTCAAGAATATCCAGTACATGGGCAGCCAATGCTGGCCGTTCCCTCATTCGATGATGCTGGGCTTCCATGCCGAGTACGCCGGTGGTGACATCGTGCCCCAGGCGGACGAAATCGAGGACGCGCAGTGGTTCAACATCCACGACCTGCCGCCGTTGCCGGCCTCTCGCTCGATTGCGCGTTACTTGATCGACCTCTACCTGGCCCGTCGACTAGGCCACGCTGAACCAGTGCTGCCAGGCTAGGCGCACTGTCAGGCCAAGGACCACGGTGATAAACACCGGGCGAATGAATTTGGCGCCGCCGCTGATCGCGCTGCGTGCGCCAAAGAACGCGCCGCACATTACCGAGATGCCCATGGCCAGGCCGACGATCCAGTCCACCGAGCCGTTGATGATAAACACCGTCAGCGCCGCCGCGTTGCTGACGAAGTTCATGCTGCGCGCCACGCCGCTGGCTTTCACCAGGTCGATGGGGTGCAGCAGCATCGTGCTCACGGTCCAGAACGCCCCGGTTCCGGGGCCGGCCACGCCGTCGTAGAAGCCCAGGCTGAAGCCCTGGGTGGATTGCCATTTCTTCTTGATCGGCGCATCGGCGTCCAGCGGTGCCTTGGGCGTGCCGCCAAACAGCAGGTACACGCCACAGGCGAACACGATCACCGGCAGCATCTTGTTCAGGGTTTCGGCGGGCAGGTAGTGGGCGACTACGGCGCCGGTGAGGGCGCCGACCAGCGTGCCGACGATCGCGTGGACCCACTGGCGCGGATGGAACAGCTTGCGGCGATAAAAGGTGAAGCTGGCGGTGGCCGAGCCGAAGGTGGAACTGAGCTTGTTAGTGCCCAATACCAAGTGCGGTGGCATACCGGCGGTGAGCAGCGCAGGGGTGGTGAGCAAACCGCCACCGCCGGCGATGGCGTCGATGAAGCCGGCGATAAAGGCGACAATGGCCAGGATGGCGAGGGTGGTGAGGTCTACGCTGAGTTCGAAGGGCATGGGCTGGGCTTATGATTGGCAGGGCGCTAAGCGAAAGGCCGCCATCTTACTCGCCAGCTAGACGCAAATCCAAATGTGGGAGCGGGCTTGCACGCGAATGCGGTGTATCAGTACCCGATGTACCGACTGACACTCAGCATTCGCGAGCAAGCCCGCTCCCACATCTTCAACTGCGATCAACCGTGACGTTTTTCGATCCATTCCAGCGCCGTGCGCCAGATACAAATCCCCAGGAAGTAAGCCGACATTAACGACCACAGCCCGAACGTCCACGGGTTGGTATTCGGGTAATCCACCACCATCAAAAAGCTGCACAGCAGCCAGATCGTGGTCACCGCGATATTGATCGGCATGAAACGCTTCACCCGGAACGGGTGCAGGAATTTCATCGGCGTCACGGTCAGCAGGGCCAGGCCGATCACCGTCAGCAAGGTGACCCAGGCTTCCGGCTGGATGATATAGACGCACAAGGCCACCACATTCCACGCGGCGGGGAAGCCCACGAAGTAGTTGTCCTTGCTTTTCATGTTGACGTTGCAGAAGCAGAACAGCGACGACACCAGGATCACCGACACCGCAAACAGGTGGGTGAAGTCCGGCAGGTCGATGTAGCGGTAGATGAACAACGCTGGAATGAATACGTAGGTGAGGTAATCAATCACCAGGTCGAGCACCGAACCGTCGAAGCTCGGCAAAACCGTGCTGACATTCACGCGTCGCGCCAGTGAACCGTCGACACCGTCCACCACCAACGCCAGGCCCAGCCACAACAGGCAGGCCTTGGGTGAGTTTTCCAGCAGCGCCAGGGTAGCCAGAAAGGCCAATACCACACCGGTGGCGGTAAAGCCGTGGGCGCCCCAGGCTTTGATTCTGGCTACATGCAGGGTCGATATCACGGGCGGTTCTCCAAAAGGTGAAACGGGGCAGCCGACAACGTGACGCCGTCGAGTCTGGCCGGGGAATGCAGGTATCGACCGGGAAGGGGGTAAGAAGGTTCACCACCCCGGCGTATCACTTAGCGTAGCAAGCGTAGGACGTTTCGGCATCAGCCCTGGCGGAACACCAGCGCCTTTAAGCCACTTTGCACATCAATGTCAGGAAATTCCGGCGGGTTTTGTAGCCGTTCAACAAAACGCAGGCCCGGAGCCTCGCGGGTGACACCGTCGATCAGGAAGTCTTCACCAAAGGCCGGATCGTTCATGCAAGCCAATACAGTGCCTTGTGGTGTAAGCAGGTCCGGCAGGCGGCGCAGCACGCGCTGGTAGTCCTTGGTCAGCAGGAAACTGCCTTTCTGGAACGAGGGTGGGTCGATGATCACCAGGTCATAGGGGCCGCTATGGGTGACTTTGGCCCAGGACTTGAACAGGTCGTGGCCCAGGAAACTGACTCTGCTCAGGTCATGACCATTCAGGCGATGGTTGTCACGGCCACGGCTCAAGGCACCACGCGCCATGTCCAGGTTCACTACGTGGTCCGCGCCACCTTCGATGGCCGCCACGGAAAACCCGCAGGTATAGGCAAACAGGTTGAGCACGCGCTGGCCCTTGGCCTGCTCGCGCACCCAGTTGCGGCCGTAGCGCATGTCGAGGAACAGCCCGCTGTTCTGTTTTTTACCCAGGTCGATCAGGTAGCGCAGACCGCCTTCAGTAATGGTCAGCTCGTCGACAGGGTTGCCCGCCAGCCATTCGGTGGTGCTTTGCGGCAGGTAGCGGTGTTGCAGGGCGACGGTGTACGTACCGAACTCGGTTTGCAGCAGCTGTTTCAGGGCGTCCAGTTGTGCAGCGTCCGGCTCCTTGAACAACGCCACCAACAGCACGCCTTGCAACCAGTCCACCGTCAGTTGCTCCAGGCCCGGCCAGCAGCGGCCACGGCCGTGGAACAGGCGGCGGGTTTCAGCCGGTGGGTTCGCCAGGGCGGTGAGCAGGTGAGTGTGCAGGGTGGCGAGTACGTCTGGGGTCATCGTTAAGCGTCGGTCGTTGAGCGGGCGGCATTTTAAACACAATTGCGGGCTTTCGTCCTGCTTGAGCATAACGTGCTGGTAAAACGAAGCCTGGCAGTGATTCATGCTCAAAATTCAACGGTGAACGCCTGATAACAGGCAAAAAATCCTCCAGCACCGACATAAACTGGAAAAAAACGCCGGAGGTGCCCATGAACGGTTTCACGAATGCGGTGATTGACCAGCAAGAGTTGGATGAGTGGCGCGACGCCCTGGCTTCCCTGGTCACCCACGCCGGCCCCGTGCGGGCGCGCCAGATCCTCGACGTGCTGGCTCAAGACGCCAGTGCTGCGCACATCGACTGGAAACCCCGCCACGGCACGCCCTATATCAATAGCATCAGCGTGGCGCAGCAACCGGCATTCCCCGGCGACCTTGCTACCGAAGAACGTTTGGCCTCGCTGGTACGCTGGAACGCCTTGGCCATGGTGGTGCGCGCCAACCAGGCCTATGGCGAACTGGGTGGCCATATCGCCAGCTACGCCAGTGCGGCGGACTTGTTCGAAGTGGGTTTCAACCACTTTTTCCGCGCGCGCAACGAAGGGTTTGGCGGCGACCTGGTGTTCTATCAGCCGCATTCCGCGCCGGGCATCTACGCGCGGGCGTTCCTTGAAGGGCGCTTGAGCGAGCACGACCTGGCCCACTATCGACAGGAAATAGGCGGGTCCGCGCATGGCGCACGCGGCCTGTCCAGCTACCCGCACCCGTGGTTGATGCCGGACTTCTGGCAGTTTCCCACCGGATCCATGGGCATCGGCCCCATCAGTTCGATCTTCCAGGCGCGTTTCATGCGCTACTTGCAGCATCGCAACTTGCAGGACACCCGCGACCGCCACGTTTGGGGCGTTTTCGGCGATGGCGAGATGGACGAGCCGGAAAGCATGTCGGCCCTGACCCTGGCCGCCCGCGAAGGCCTGGACAACTTGACCTGGGTGGTCAACTGCAACCTGCAACGCCTCGACGGCCCAGTGCGCGGCAATGGGCGAATCATCGATGAGCTGGAAGCCTTGTTCGCCGGCGCGGGCTGGAACGTGATCAAGCTGGTGTGGGGCTCGGACTGGGATGCGTTGCTGGCCAATGACGCTGACGGTTCGCTGGTCAACACCTTGTCCAACACCGTCGACGGTCAATTCCAGACCTTCGCCGCCAAGGACGGTGCCTACAACCGTGAACACTTCTTCGGCCAGAGCGAATCCCTGGCCCGGCTGGTCGAGGGCATGAGCGATGAGCAGATCGACCGTCTCAAGCGTGGCGGCCACGACATGGTCAAGATCCACGCGGCCTATCACGCCGCACGTCGGGTCAAAGGCAAACCCACGGTGATTCTGGCCCAGACCAAGAAAGGCTTCGGCATGGGCGAGGCCGGGCAGGGCAAGATGACCACTCACCAGCAGAAGAAGTTGGACCGTGATGCGTTGATCGCCTTCCGCAATCGCTTCCAGTTGCCGCTGACCGATGAACAGACCGAATCACTGAGCTTCTTCAAACCGGCCGAGGACAGCCTGGAGTTGCGCTATCTGCACCAGCGCCGCACTGCGTTGGGCGGCTACGTGCCCCGTCGCAGTCAGGGCGCCACCCCGGTCGGCGTGCCGGCGGTTTCGGCATACGCCGGCTTCGCGACGGCCGCCGACGGCAAGGAAATGTCCACCACCATGGCCTTCGTGCGCATGTTGACCAACCTGCTCAAGGATAAGGCCCTGGGCCCACGTATCGTGCCTATCGTGGCCGATGAAGCGCGGACATTCGGCATGGCCAACCTGTTCAAGCAGATCGGTATTTATTCAAGCGTCGGTCAACGCTACGAGCCTGAGGACATTGGCTCGATCCTCAGCTACCGCGAAGCCACCGACGGGCAGATCCTGGAGGAAGGTATCAGTGAGGCCAGCGCCATCAGTTCCTGGGTCGCGGCGGCGACCAGCTATTCGGTGCATGGCCTGCGCATGTTGCCGTTCTACATCTATTACTCGATGTTCGGCTTCCAGCGCGTTGGCGACCTGATCTGGGCGGCCGCCGACCAACGCGCCCGTGGCTTCCTGCTGGGTGCCACCGCCGGACGCACCACCCTGGGGGGCGAAGGCTTGCAGCACCAGGACGGCAGCAGCCACCTCACGGCTGCCACCGTGCCCAATTGCCGTGCCTACGACCCGGCGTTCGCCGGGGAATTCGCGGTGATCCTCGATCACGGCATGCGCCAGATGCTGGAGCAGGATGTGGACGAGTTCTACTACGTGACCCTGATGAACGAAAACTATCCGCAGCCGAGCCTGCCGGAAGGGGTTGAAGCGGCGATCATCAAGGGCATGTATCGCCTGCAAGGCGCGGCCGGTGCCCAGGTGCGCCTGCTCGGGTCGGGCACGCTGGTGCGCGAAGCCCAGGCAGCGGCACAGTTGCTGGCGGACGATTGGCAGGTGGCGAGCGAGGTGTTCAGCGTCACCAGTTTCAGCGAGCTGGCGCGGGATGCGCGGGAGGTGGAACGGTGGAACCGCTTGCACCCGCAGGCAGTGGCGCGGGTCAGCCATGTGAATGAATGCTTGCCCCACGGCGCGCCGGTGATTGCGGTGTCCGACTATGTGCGGGCAGTGCCGCAGATGATTGGCTCTTACTTGGGTTCCCGCTACACCGTACTGGGTACGGACGGCTTTGGGCGCAGCGATACGCGGGCGGCGCTGCGGGATTTTTTTGAGGTGGATCGCCATCACCTGGTGCTGGCAGCGCTGACGGCGTTGGCGGAGCAAGGCAGCCTGGCGCCGCAAGTGTGTCAGCAGGCGATTGAGCGCTACGGCCTGCAGGCGGAACGCGACGCTTCCTGGAACGCCTGAACCCGTAAAAGCCCGGCTTGCCGGCGATGGCGTCCGTAAGGTCGCCATCGCCGGCAAGCCGGCTCCCACCGTGTTTTTCAGAGCGTGGCGATCAGGGCGGGGCCAAACGCTTCCTTCAGGAAACCTGGGGCGATGTACCGCTCGTAATGCGCCTCTGACAGCAGGAAAAACTCCCGGTCAATCGCATCCCGAAGATCCGCCAGGCTGCGTTCGCGAAACTCTGGCAGCAATGCCAGCCCATACGCATCCAGCTTGGAAATCACCCGCGCACCCCGTGCAATCAGCTGGTACGCCCAGCAATACGGTGACTGGTGCGGGACGAAACGGATCTTGCGGTTCTCCAGTTGCTGACGCAGCAGGTGCGCATCAAACACCTCCAACTTGCTGGTCATCACCTGCACCAGCAATTGCTCCAGGCGCAGCCACACCGCCTGTTTCTCGTCGGCGTTGTAGCCGTTCCACTGGATCACTTCATGGTGATAACGCTTGCAGCCCCGGCAGACCAAGTCCCCGTAAACGGTGGAACACAAGCCGACGCAGGGCGTCTTGATGGTTTGATTGGGCATAAAAACTATTTAACGGGTATCAACACCAAACCTGTAGGAGCCGGCTTGCCGGCGATGGCGCCCGCATGATCGCCATCGCCGGCAAGCCAGCTCCTACACGTTAGTCCCAGCTCAGCGCGCCGCCGGTCTGGTACTCGATCACACGGGTTTCGAAGAAGTTTTTCTCTTTCTTCAAGTCCATGATCTCGCTCATCCACGGGAACGGGTTAGTGGTCCCTGGATACTCTTCTTTAAGACCGATCTGCGACAAGCGACGGTTAGCGATGAACTTGAGGTAATCCTCCATCATCGCCGCATTCATGCCCAGTACACCGCGCGGCATGGTATCGCGAGCATATTCAATCTCCAGCTGAGTCCCTTGCAGGATCATCTGGGTCGCTTCCTCTTTCATCTCGGCATCCCACAGGTGTGGGTTTTCGATTTTGATCTGGTTGATCACGTCGATACCGAAGTTCAGGTGCATCGACTCGTCGCGCAG
>Ga0308171_1002004_pt1 | contig 23380 bp, 22 predicted proteins | sample PhyGR1_FD_202135 | JGI IMG/M metagenome (GOLD analysis project Ga0308171, IMG submission 202135) | Phyllosphere microbial communities from UC Gill Tract Community Farm, Albany, California, United States - DLSLSG.R1 | ecosystem: Host-associated > Plants > Phyllosphere > Unclassified | place: USA... | reverse complement strand
AACGAGGCCGGTGCCGCCACCGGCCAGCACCAGCTTGATCTTGCCATTTGCCAAGTCGGTCGAGATTTCCAGCCTGGTTCCGAAACCATCGCACCGGTCCACCATTTTATTTTTGCCAAGTCCATTCGATCGCGTCGGCGACATGACCGGCGTCAACAGCAACGTTGAAAGGGTGCCGGCTATGAGTTCTACTTACCCCACCGCAGGTGCACATAACGCCACGCCACCGTTTCGTCCCAGCGAAGGCTCGGCGCGGGAGAACCGACCAGGGTCCGAGCCGCCGGAAGCTGGCAGCGGGAACCTGAAGGACGAAGCGCACCGTATCGCGTCTGAGCTTGGCGCGCAGGGCAGCAAGGCGGCCGAGGATTTGAAGGCGGCGAAGCAGGAGCTTGGCTCCGCCGCCGCCGACAAGGCCGAAGCACTGGCCGAGCAAGGCAAGCAGGCCGGCTACGACGGCGGCGTCGGGCTGGCGAATGCCGCTCGGCGCGCCGCCGACGATCTGGAAGGGTCCTCGCCCGAAATCGCCCGCCATGTCCGCACGGCGGCCGATTCTATCGAGAGCGTCGCCAATTCGCTGCGTGAGCGCAGCGTGGGCGACCTGATGCACGATGCCACTGGCTTTGCCCGGCAGCAGCCCGCGGCGTTCTTCGGCGCAGCCGTCCTGGCCGGCTTCGCCATCGCGCGCTTCGCCAAGAGTTCCGCCAGCAGCCAGCCGACCCAGGCATCGTCGGCCGGCAGCCATGGCACGTCGCACGGCACGGGGACAACGACGCCCCCGGCGGCTGGGCGCGCCCCTGGCTGGGTGCCGGCCACGGGGAGCGACGGTAGCGCCACGGTGGTACCGGCCACCACCGCCGCCGCCACGTTGGGCGGAGCCGCCGCGCACAAACCCGGCGATGCCGAGCCCGGCAGCATGCCAACGATCGGGAAGGAGCCCCTGTGATGTCCGCCGACCTCAACCGCAGCGTCCCCGACCTGATTGCCGACCTGCTGCAACAGACCTCCAATCTGGTGCGCAAGGAGGTTCAGCTCGCGCGGGCCGAGATGAACGAGAAGCTGAGCACGATGGGGGCGGCCGCCGCTTCCATCGGCGTGGCAGCCGCCCTGCTGATGGCGGCGTTGGTAATCATTCTGCAGGGCATCGCGGCCCTGCTGGTGACATTCGGCCTGACCACCTGGGTCTCCAGCCTTATTGTCGGCGTTGTCGTCGCCGTCATTGCCTACGCGCTGCTGCGCGTCGGCATGAACCGCATGAAGGCCGCGAGCCTGACCCCCGAGCGCACCGTCAACCAGGTGTCCCGAGACGCGAGCATGGCAAAGGAGGCCGTACGATGAGCTCCACCACCAACCCTGGCAACCGCTCCGCCGCCGATATCGAGGCGGATGTCGAACAGACCCGCATGCGCGTCGCCGATACCATCGTGGCCCTGCGCGACAGCATGTCCCCCGGCCAGATCATGGATCAGGTGGTGGATTACGCGCGCTCCTCCGGCGGTGCCGATTTCACGCGGAACCTGGGCGCCCAGGTGCGGGACAATCCCCTACCGGTCGTCCTGATCGGCGCGGGCATCGGTTGGCTGCTGCTCTCCAACGGCAACAGGTCGGCTTCCGCACACTCAGCGCCGCAGCGCATGCTACCGCCGCCCTCGGCCAGCCACGACGGCCCGGGGATGATGGAGCGGGCAACCCAGGCCGGCGCGCATCTGCGTGACAATGTGCACGGTACGGCCAGCAGCGTCGGCTCCACCATCAGTGGCGCCGCCAGCAGCGCGGGCTCCGCCGCCAGCCATGCGGCCGGCACGGTCAGCGGTGCGATCCACGCTGCCGGCGAAGCGGTATCCGGCATGGTCGGCGGCGTGGCCTCCGCCGCCGGTTCGGCGCGGGATTCCACACGAGCCTATGGGCATGACGCCAGCCACGCGGCGCGGCAGGGCTTCTCGGCCGCGGCCGGCAGCGTCAACCGGCTGGGCCAGCAGACCGGCCAGATGAGCGACCATTTCCGCCAGAGCTGGCAACAGGCCAGTGCGGAACAGCCGCTGTTGATCGGTGCCATCGGCCTGGCCCTGGGAGCGGTGGTCGGCGCGCTGCTGCCCCGCACGCAGACCGAGGACCGGCTGGTCGGCGAAGCCAGCGACAACATGGCGCATCAGCTCGGCGCCGCCGCGCAGGAAGGCTACGCCCAGGCCAAGGAGGTCGTGACCGAACACGCCACCAACCTGCAGGAAAAGATGAGCGGCGGCGACGGCACCTCCGCCTCCTCCCTGGGGGACAAGGTGGTGGAGACGGCGAACGAGGTGAGGAAGACGATGAGCGAGGCCGCGCACGACCTGGGCAACCGCGCCAAGGAGAAGCAGGACGGCGAGGAAGCGGACATGTCGGCCGACAAGCCCGCCAGCCCGGTCGGCGAGACCCCCGCCCGGTCCATCGTGGCGGACGACCAGCCCCGGCGCGCGCTGTAAGGCACGACGGGTCGGTCACCGCGCAACCGGACGGCGCCGCGCATTCCGCGCGGCGCCGTTCAGCTGTCCTGCGCTGCCAGGCTGCGCTTCAGCCGGGCAATGGCACCGGGCAGGCCGCGGATCTTCAGCACCCGGCCGTTCTCGTCGTAGTCCTCGGACAGTACGCGCGCGCTGTCGTAGATTTCGCCGATCAGCCCCTGCCGGGTGTAGGGCAGCGTCAGCACGTCCTCGATCATCTCCGCCTCGAAGAAGGCGATGATGGTGTCCCGCAGCGCGCTGACATCCTCCGGCCGGTGGGCAGAGAGCAGGATGGCATCGGGATGCTTCTCGATCAGCGCGGCCCGCGCGGCGTCATCCACCCGATCCAGCTTATTCAGCACCAGGCGGGACGGCACGGCATCCGCGCCGATCTCGCGCAGGACGCTGCGGCTGACCTCCAGCTGCGCCTCGTAGGTCGGGTCGGAGGCATCGACCACGAACAACAGCAGCGATGCCTCTAGCGCCTCAGTCAGGGTGGAACGGAAAGAGGCGACCAAATCGTGCGGCAGCTGCTTGATGAAGCCGACGGTGTCGGACACCAGCACGCGCGGCCGCGTCTCCGGTTGCAGGATGCGTACGGTGGTGTCGAGCGTGGCGAACAGCTTGTCCTCCACCAGCACCTGGCTGCCGGTCAGCGCCCGCATCAGGGAGGACTTGCCCGCATTGGTGTAGCCCACCAGCGCCACCCGCAACTGGTCCCGGCGCGCGGAACGGCGGTGGTCGCTGTCCCGCTGCACGGCTTCCAACTGCTCCTTCAACTCCGCCAGCCGGTCGCGGATCTTGCGGCGGTCGAGGTCGAGGGTGCTCTCGCCCGCGCCGGGGCCCTGCCGCCGCTCGCCGCCGCCTGAGGATTCCCGCAGGCGTGGCGCGACGTATTTCAGCCGCGCCATCTCCACCTGCAACTTGGCTTCGCGCGTATTGGCGTGCCGGTGGAAGATTTCGACGATGACGCCGGTGCGGTCCAGCACCTCGGCGCCCGTCGCGCGCTCCAGGTTACGGATCTGGCTGGGCGAGAGCTCGTGGTCGACGATGACGAATTCAGGCTTGCGGCCAGCCTCCTGCTCGGGCTCCGCCGCGCCGGCAGGCCCCGCGGCGCTCTCGAAGCGCTGCCGCGCCTTGGATTTCGGTGGCGGCGCCATCGAGGTAACGACGCCCGTGCCGCCGGTCAGCGCTGCCAGCTCCGCCAGCTTGCCGCTCCCGAGCAGGGCGCCGGCGCCCGTGCCTTCGCGCCGCTGGGATACGCTGCCGACGACCTCGTAACCCAGCGTCTTCACCAGCCGCCCGAGTTCTTCCAGGCTGGCTTCGTGCGCGATGTCATCGACCTCCGGCGTCTGGATGCCAACGAGGACGGCGCGCGGAATAGGGGGCTTGGTCTCCATGGCGCTCCAGTAGCACGGATTGGCCGATATCCAGCCATCCCCGCGCGGCGCGTGCGCCGGCCCGCCGCCCGTGCCATGAAGCGATGCATGGACGACTTCCTGGCCAGGCTGGATGCGCTGCCGCAGGGCTACAGCGAAGGCCTGTATGAGGGCCGGCGCTACGGCATCACCCTGTCCGCCTCCGCCGACGGCAGGCGCCGCTGGCTCTATGCGGAGGAGCTGGGCGGCACTGGCCGCGTAAGCTGCAACGTCTACCTCGCCGGCGGCCGGGTGTTGCTGAAGCCGTGCGAGATGCCGGAGGAGAGGGTGACCGACTTCCTCCTCCGGCTCCGCACGCCCTAGCCTCCGGGCAGGTCCGGCGGGATGCGGCTACCGCCCCAGGTGCCGGTCGAAGAACAGGCCGATCTCGTCGAAGGCTTCCTTCACCTCCGGCACCCGATCATCGCGGTAGTACTGGGCGTGGGACTGGCCTTCGAACACCTGCAGCACCGCCTCGGTGCCGGCCTGGCGCAGCGCCCGGTGCATGCGCACGGTGTTGCTCAGCAGCAGGTCGCGCGTCCCGCTGGTCAGGATGGTCGGCGGGAAGCCGCGGACGTCGCCATAGACCGGGGAGAGCAGCGGGTCCCGCAGGTCATGGCCGTTGGCGTAGAAGCGGGTGGCCGCGTCGCAGAACCCGTCCGGCGAGACCAGCACGTTGTCCACCATGGCATTGGACTGGAAGGAATCGCCCTGCTTGGTGACGTCCGACATCGGCGTGCCGGGCGCGATGGCACCGGGCATCGGCAGGCCTTCCTGTTTCGCCCGCAGCATCATCTCCAGCGTCAGCGCCCCGCCGGCGGAGCTGCCGAACACAGCGAGGTTGGCCGGCGGCACCATGCGGATGGCCGCCTTGTAGACGGTCATCGCATCGTCCAGCGCGGCCGGGAAATACGCGTCCGGCGGCATGCGGTAATCGACGGCGATCACCTTCATCCGGGCGAAGCCGGCCAGGAAGATCGCCTCCGGCAATGCCGCCTCGCGCGGGTTCAGCACGTAGCAACCGCCATGCACATGCACCGCCAGCCGATTGCGGTTCCGCTCCGGCATCTCGGCCGGCGTGATGGTGTAGACGCGCACGCCATCGATCATCGAGGGCTCGATCGTCACCCGCATCCGCTCCGCCATCGCCGGGATCTGCGGCGCCACGGCGGTAACGTTGCTCTCCGCCAGTTGCCGCCAGCCTTCCGGGGTCGTCGGCGGCTTGTCCCAGTTGGTGCGCAGCGGCTGGGCGATGATGGCCTGCATCTGCGGGCTGACCGTGGCGGGCACCGGCAGGGCCCTGGCCGGCACATCGCGCGGCGCCAGGGTCGTGGCCGGTGTCTGGGTCGGCGTCTGGGCCAGGGCAGGGGGGGCGGCAGCCAGCAGCCAGGCTGCCGTGGCCGGCAGGGCCAGGCGGAGTGATCGGGCGATCATGGATATCCTCCAGCGGGCCTTGTGCGGCCCGTCCGCGGCCAGACTGAACCTGTGCCGCCCGGCCCGCAAGAACACCCATGGCGGCTTGACGGCCGCGCCGATCCGCAGGGTGATGCGTCCATGACCCGCCCCGCCAGCCACCGCCCGGACACCCCAGCCAGCCCCCCAAGCCCACCCATGCGGGGGTCGCGCCGATGACCGGCTGGCCCACCGAGACCGGCCGCCTGCCTCTGGGTGACCTGAGGCTACAATCCGGCGCCGTGTTGCCGGACGCTGTGCTGGGCTGGAAGACGCACGGCACCCTCTCGCCCACGCGGGACAACGTGGTGCTGTACCCCACCAGCTACGGCGCCCAGCACCCGGACCTGGAATGGCTGATCGGACCGGACGGCGTGCTGGACCCGGGGCGGTGGTTCATCGTGCAGGTGGACATGTTCACCAACGGCCTGTCCTCCTCCCCCTCCAACACGCCGGGTTGGCCCGGGCTGGTCACGGCGTGGGACAATGTGCAGGCCCAGCGCCGGCTGTTGCTGGAGCTGTGGGGCATCGAGCACCTGCATGCGGTCTATGGCTGGTCCATGGGCGCGCAGCAGGCCTATCACTGGGCCGCGCTGTTCCCGGAGGCCGTCGCCCGCATCGTGGTGAATTGCGGCAGCGCGCGTACCGCCACGCACAACCAGGTCTTCCTCCGCAGCCTGATGGCGACGCTGGAGGCCGCGCCGCAGCACCTGGGCGATGGCCGCTTCGATGGCCAGCCCACCGCGGCGCTGCGGGCCTTTGGCCGTATCTATGCCGGCTGGGCCGTGACGCAGGACTGGTACCGCGCCGGGCTGCACCTGGCCGGCGGCGCGCCGGACCTGGAGACCTATCTGCGCACCGACTGGGAAGAACGCTACCTCCGCCGCGCCGCCGCCGACCTCTACTGGCAGCTGCGCACCTGGGATGCTGGCGACATCAGCCGGGATGAGCGCTATGGCGGCGACCTGCCCAAGGCCCTGGCCGCCATACAGGCTCGGGTGCTGCTGATGCCCGGCAGCACCGACCTGTATTTCCGCGTGGCCGATAACGAGGCGGAGCTGCCGCATCTGCGCCACGCCGAGCTGCGCCCCATCCCCAGCATCTGGGGCCACCGCGCCGGCAACCCCATGGCGAACCCGGCGGATGCCGCCTTTATCCGTGCCGAGGTCAGGCGCTGGCTGGAGTAGCGCGCCGCGTGCGCCACCAGCCAGGCGGGCATCGCTGAACCGCGGCAGGAATGGCTCCTGTCCCGGCCGCTGCCGTTGACGACGCCGATCCCCACCCTTGGCCGAACCGGGCCCGCTTGTGCCGGGACGCCGGAAGGCCGATGCCGGAGGCAGCTTGAACTGGCGGGCCGCCCACGGCATCTGCTCGGCTACGCCAGAGTTCCGGCGCCGGTACCGCTGCGGGGAGATGGAGAATGAGCCAACCGATCGCGGAGGTTCCGGCAGGGTATGGCGCCTGGCTGGCCGGGCTGAAGTCGCAGATCCGCGACGCCCGGCTGCGCGCCGCCCTCTCCGTCAATGCCGAGCTGATCGCCCTCTACTGGCGCATCGGGCGGGAGATCCTGGCGCGGCAGGAGCGGGACGGATGGGGCGCCCGGGTCATCGACCGCCTGGCCACCGACCTGCGCGCTGAGTTCGCCGGGCTGCGCGGCTTCTCGCGCGCCAACCTGCTCTATATGCGCGCCTTTGCCGAGGCATGGCCGGAAGAGGATCTCGTCCAACGGGTCGTTGGACGATTGCCCTGGGGCCAGAATATCGAGCTGCTGAGCAAGCTGAAGGACCAGGCCGCGCGGCTGTGGTACGCCGAGGCAACGCTGGAACACGGCTGGAGCCGCGCCGTGCTGGCCGCCCAGATCCAGACCGGGCTGCGGGAACGGCAGGGCAGGGCCATCACCAATTTCGACCGGGTCCTGCCTCCGGCGGCGTCGGACCTGGCACAGCAGATCCTGAAGGACCCCTACCAGTTCGACTTCCTCTCCCTGACCGCCGAGACGCGGGAGCGGGAGCTGGAACAGGCGCTGGTGGCGCGGGTGAAGGACCTGCTGCTGGAGATGGGGAAGGGCTTCGCCTTCATCGGCAGCCAGCACCACCTGGAGGTCGGCGGGCAGGATTGGTACGTGGACCTGCTGTTCTACCACCGCCGCCTGCGCTGCCTGGTGGCCGTGGACCTGAAGGTCGGCCCCTTCCAGCCCGAGCATGCCGGCAAGATGAACTTCTATCTCGCCGCCCTGGATGACCGGGACCGGGAGCCGGGCGACAACCCCAGCATCGGCCTGATCCTGTGCCGCGAGCGCAACCGGGTGGTGGTGGAATACGCGTTGCGCAGCGTCGGCAGCCCCATCGGCATCGCCGAATACAGGTTGCTGGTGGCGGATGCGCTGCCCGCCGGGATGGCGCAATCGCTGCCAACACCCGAGGAACTGGAATCCGGCATGACGCTGCCGGACGATGAGGACGGCGAGGCCGTCTGAGCCTTCGCAGCCAGCTACACGAATTTTCCCCGGCATCAATCCAGCCTTGGCAAGCCCATACGACCTATGTATGGTAGTATGCAAAGCGCCGGACCCTACCCGGCCAGAGACCGGGAGCCCGTCCATGCCGACCTTGCAAGAGGTGCTGACACCCCTCGATCCCTCGGATCAGTCCGGCCCCGTCGGCCTTGGCATTGCCAGGCTGCTGCGGGGCCGCATCGTCACCAATCAGCTGCAACCTGGCCAGGCGCTGCCGGAGGCAGAGGTCGCCAGCCTGCTCGGCGTCAGCCGCCAGCCGGTGCGGGAAGCGCTGATCCGCCTGTCCGAGGGCGGGCTGGTACGCATCCTGCCGCAGCGGGGCACGCTGGTCACGCGCATCTCCCGCGCGGGGGTGGAAGGCGGTCGCTTCGTGCGGGATGCGGTGGAGCGCGCCGTGGTGCGCCGTGCCGCCGCCCATGCCGGGCCGGAGGCAACCGATGCCATGCACCGGGTGATCGACGCCCAGGAAGCCGCGCTGAAGGCCGAGGACCACCCGGCCTTCCTGGCGCTGGATGACGAGTTGCATGGTGCCTTCGCCGCCGCCATGGGCGAGCCCGGCGCCTGGGCCGCGCTGGGTGAGGTGAAACTGCAGATGGACCGGGTCCGCTACCTCAGCATCCCCGACGCCACGCCCAGCACCCTGCTGATCGCGCAGCACCGCGCCATCGTCGACGCCATCCAACGCCGCGATGCCGATGCGGCGGAGGAGGCGATGCGCCTGCACCTGTCCGAGGTGCTCTCCGCCCTGCCGAAGCTGGCTGAGCGCTTCCCCGACCATTTCGAGACGAAAGGCGCCGCATGACCGCCCCCCGATTGAACGCGGCCCTGCTGCCGTCCCTCAAGCCGGGCATCCGCCGGCCGGGCTATGACCGCGCGGCACTGGGCATCGGCATCGTGCATCTGGGCCTCGGCGCGTTCCACCGCGCACACCAGGCCGTCTATACCGAGGAGCGGCTGGAAGCGGGAGACACCGGCTGGGGCATCAGCGGGCTCAGCCTGCGCTCGCCCGCGGTGCGAGACGCGCTGGCGCCGCAGGATGGCCTGTACACCGTGCTGACCCGCGCCCCTGGCGGCGACGAGGCCCGCATCATCGGCAGCGTGGTCGAAGCGCTGACGGTGCCGGAGCAGCCAGAGCTGGCGCTACGCCGGCTGGCGGCGCCGCGGACGCGCATCATCAGCCTGACCGTGACGGAGAAGGCCTATTGCCGCGATGCCAGCGGTGCACTGGATGAATCGCATTCCGACATCCGGGCCGACCTTGCCGGCGGCGGCTTCCCGCGCAGCGTGCCCGGCCTGCTGGCGGCGGCATTGCGCGCGCGGGCCGACAGCGGCGCCGGCGGCGTGACGCTGATGACCTGCGACAACCTGCCGGATAACGGCGGCACGCTGGCGCGCGTGCTGGGGCGCTTCGTCGCGCTGCGGGACCCCGGGCTGGCCGGCTGGATGGCCGAGCATGTCAGCTTCCCCGCCACCATGGTGGACCGCATCGTCCCCGCCACCACGGAGGCCGAGCGCGAAGCCATCGCCGCGCTGGGCTACACCGATGCCTGGCCGGTGGTGGCCGAACCGTTCTCCCAGTGGGTGGTGGAGGACCGGTTCGTGAATGGCCGCCCGCGCTGGGAAGCCGCCGGCGCGCTGATGGTCGGCGATGTCCATGCCTACGAACTGATGAAGCTGCGCTGCCTGAACGGCGCGCATTCCTCGCTCGCTTATCTGGGCGCCATCGCCGGCATTCCCACGGTGAGCGAGGCGATGGCCGAGCCGCTGCTGGCCGCTTTCCTGCAGAAGCTGTGGACGCAGGACGTGATCCCCACCCTGCCGCCGGTGCCGGGCATCGACCTGCCTGGATATAACGCGCAGCTTGAGGACCGCTTCCGCAACCCGGCCATCCGCCACCGGCTGTTGCAGATCGCCATGGATGGTTCGCAGAAGCTGCCGCAGCGCCTGTTGCGCCCGGCGGCCGAGCGGCTGGCGCAGGGCGCGGTGCCCGCCGCCATCGCCCTGGCCGTCGCCGCCTGGATGCGCTTCCTGCTGGGCGAGGATGAGACCGGCGGCACCCATGCCATCGACGACCCGATGGGCACGAAGCTCGCCGAAGTGGCACGCGGCGCCGGGCGGGATGCCGATGCGCTCTCCGCCGCATTGTTCGCGCTGCCGGAGGTGTTCGACCCGTCCCTGGCCGCGCATGCCGGCTTCCGTGCCGCGGTACGGGACGCGCTGGCCACGCTGCTGCGGGACGGCGTCCGCCCCGCGCTGCGCGCCGCCCTCGCCTGAAACACGACATCAACAGAGGAGACACCGACCATGGAACAGACCTGGCGCTGGTTCGGCCCCGATGACAGCGTGACGCTGGAGCATGTGAAGCAGGCCGGCGCGACCGGCATCGTCAGCGCGCTGCACCACATGAACCAGGGCCGCGCCTGGCCCGAGGACGAGGTGCTGAAGCGCAAGAAGATCATCGAGGATGCCGGGCTGCGCTGGTCGGTGGTCGAGAGCATCGCCGTGCATGAGGACCTGAAGACCCGCACGGGTGACTACAAGAACCTGATCGAGCAGTACAAGGGTTCCATCCGCGCCGTGGCACGGGCGGGCGTGAAGACCATCTGCTACAACTTCATGGCCATCACCGACTGGACGCGCACCGACCTGCACTACCGCCTGCCGACCGGCGGCCTGGCGCTGCGCTTCGACTGGACCGATATCGCCACCTACGACCTGTTCATCCTGAAGCGCCCGGGCGCCGAGGCCGACCACCCCGAGGCCCGCCGCAAGGCCGCCGAGGCGCGCTTCAGGACGATGTCGGAGAGCGACCAGTCGAACCTGGAAAAGCTGATGATCGACTGGCTGCCGGCCCGCGAATTCGTCTACGACCGTGCTGGATTCCAGAAGATGCTGGATATCTACAAGGATATCGGCGAGGACGGCGTCCGCGACCACATGATCCGCTTTGTGCGCGAGGTGTCCGAGACGGCGGCCGAGGAAGGCGCGCGGCTGTGCATCCACCCCGATGACCCGTCCTTCCCCATCTTCGGCATGCCGCGCGTGATGTCCACCGCCGCCGATGCGCGGGCGCTGATGGACGCGGTGCCGGAGCCCGCCAGCGGCCTGACCTATTGCACCGGCGCGTTCGGCAGCAACCGCGCCAACGACATGGTGGCGATGGCGAAGGAATTCGGCCCGCGCATCCACTTCGCCCACCTGCGCAACGTGACGATCGAGGAGGACGGCTCCTTCTACGAGGCCGACCACCTGGATGGCAGCACCGACATGGTCGGCTGCGTCGCCGCCCTGATGGCGGAGGAGGACCGCCGCCGCGCCGAAGGCCGCGTGGATGCCGAGATCCCGATGCGCCCGGACCACGGCCATTTGCTGGTGGATGACATCGAGAGCGTCAAGAACGGCGTGAAGGTCAACCCGGGCTATTCCTGCATCGGCCGCCTGAAGGGCCTGGCGGAACTGCGCGGCGTGATGCGCACGGTCGAGGCCTTCCGCGACCACCGCGTCAGAGCGTGATGGCTTGAGGTGACATCGCCGAAAGCCTGAATCACGCGACCAAACAGAGGCGTAGAGCATGATGCGTGAACGAATGTGATCGCATCGTGCTCTCGCTGAACCCGACCCATGGTGGCGGCGTTATGCCGCCACCATGCAACGCCTCTTCATCGGCACCGCCGGCTGGAACATCCCGTCGCAGCATGCTGCGGCGCTTCCGCCGGACGGCTCGCACCTCGCCCGCTATGCCGCGCGGCTGCCGGCGGTCGAGATCAATTCCTCCTTCTACCGCCCACACCGCCCGGCCACCTATGCCCGCTGGGCGGCGACGGTGCCGGAGGAGTTCCGCTTCGCGGTGAAGCTGCCGAAGGAGATCAGCCACACCCTGCGGCTGGTCGGGGCCGAGGCCGCCTTGGCGCGATTCCTGGACGAGGCCGGGCAGCTCGGTCCGAAGCTGGGCCCACTATTGCTGCAACTACCGCCCAGCCTGGGCTTCGATGCGGCGACAGCCGATGCCTTCCTGGCCCTGCTGCGCCAACGCCATGACGGCGCCGTGGTATGCGAGCCGCGCCACCCCAGCTGGTTCGGCGGCGAGGGGGATGCGCTGCTCACCCGGCACCGCGTCGCCCGCGTCGGCGCCGACCCGCCGCCGGCACCAGGTGCCGCCCGCCCCGGCGGCTGGCCGGGCCTGCGTTACTTCCGGCTGCACGGCGCGCCGCGCATGTACTACTCGCCCTATGCCCCGGAGCGCCTGGCCAGGCTGGCGGCGCTGCTGCGCCAGCCCGGTTCGCCCGAGACCTGGGTGATCTTCGATAACACGGCGGAGGGCGCCGCCTGGGCGGACGCCCTCTCCCTGTTGGAGCAGGCCGGCTAGCGCATGATGGCTCCCATCCGGCTCAGAACTGGATCACCACCTTCAGGTTGTGCTCCCGGTCCTTCGCCGCGGCGAAGGCCTCGCTGGCGCGCTCGATCGGATAGGTGCCGGTCAGCAGCGGGCGGATATCGATCAGCCGCTTCTCCAGGCAGGTCACCGCATCGCCGAACACGTCGCCGAAGCGGAAGGCCCCGCGCAGGTCGATCTCCCGCGCCATGACGCGGTTGGCCATCACCGGCGTCTCGCCCCCGGGCAGGGAGCCGACCTGCACGACGATGCCGCCGGCCCGCACCGCCAGCAGCGCCGCGTTCAGCCCCGCCGAGGCGCCCGAGGCCTCGAACACCACGTCGTAGCCACCACTGGCCTTGGCGGCCTCCAGCAATTCCCCGGTGCCCTGGCCGACATTGAAGGTCTTGTCGGCACCCATGCGGCGCGCGGCGGCCAGCGGGGCATCGATCATGTCCGTCATCGCCAGATGCGCGGCGCCGCCCCGGCGGGCGGCCAGCATGACCAGCTGGCCGATCGGCCCCGCCCCGGTCACCAGCACCCGGCTGCCCATCAGGTTGCCGGCCCGGTGCGCGGCGTGCAGCGCGACGGAGAGCGGCTCGGCGAAGGCCATCTCCTCGAACGGCAGTTCGGCGGAGACGGGGAAGCACTGGATGTCCCGCACCGTGGTGTATTCGGCGAAGCCGCCTTGCATGTGGGGGAACTTGCTGGCCGAGCCCATGAAGAACACGTTCTCGCACAGATTGGGCCGCCCCTCCCGGCAGCGCGGGCAATGGCCGCAATTCCGCCCGGGGTTGACGCAGACGCGCTGGCCGGGGGCGACGCGGGTCACCTCCGCGCCCACCTCGGCCACTTCGCCGGCGAATTCATGGCCGGGGACCAGCGGCTCCCGGATCACAAAATCGCCAACGCGGCCGTGGAAGAAGTAATGCAGGTCGGAGCCGCAGATGCCGCCGGCGCGGACGCGCAGGCGCACGTCATGCGGGCCAAGGGGGGCTTCGGGGCGGTCCTCGATCCGCAGATCCTGGGCCGAGTGCAGGACGCAAGCGCGCATGACGGTTTTTCCTCCGCAGTCATTGACATGCTACCATGGTAGAATGCACCTTCGGTTCCAATAAAGGAACCCCGGGGCACCGGTGGGCGCTCACCGGAGGAAAACACCGGCCCTGAGGGCCCGATGCAGTCCGGCGACCGCACCCCCGCCCCCTATTGGCAGCGGGAGTACGCGCTTCATGTTCAGCAAGCGACGGCGTCTGGTCATCTTCCTGCTCTTCCTGGCGGGTATCATCAACTACATGGACCGCAGCGCGCTTTCGATCGCGGCGCCAGCGGTTTCGGCGGATTTGGGCCTCTCGCCGTCCGAGATGGGGCTGGTCTTCAGCAGCTTCTTCTTCGGCTACGCCATCTTCAACTTCATCGGCGGCTATATGTCGGACCGCGCCGGTCCGCACCGCATCTTCTCCCTCTCCATGCTGGTCTGGTCCGCTTTCTGCGCCTTCACCGGCATGGCGGCTGGCTTCGTCTCCATGCTGCTGATCCGCATCGGCTTCGGCGTGGGGGAGGGGCCGTTCTCGGCCACCGCCAACAAGATGGTCAGCAACTGGTTCCCCCGGCGGGAAGCCGGCTCGGCCATCGGCATCGCCAATGCCGGCACGCCGCTGGGCGGCGCCATCGCCGGGCCGCTGGTGGGCTTCTGCGTGGTGCAGTTCGGCTGGCGCGTCTCCTTCTTCGTCGTCGCGGCCATCGGCTTCATCTGGCTGCTGTTCTGGCTGTTCCTGGCCAGCAACGACCCGCAGAAGGACCCCCGCGTCACGGTGGAGGAGCGTGCCGAGATCGCCGCCGACCGCCCCGCGCCCGTGGTGCGCGGCAGCGATGGCGTCGGCCTCGGCACCTATCTGAAGAACCCGGTGGTGCTGGCCACCGCCTTCGCCTTCTTCGGCTACAACTACATCCTGTTCTTCTTCCTGACCTGGTTCCCCAGCTACCTGACCAATGCGCGCGGCCTCAGCCTGCATGACATGAGCCTGGTGACGGTCATTCCCTGGATCCTGGGCTGCATCGGCCTGCTGGGCAGCGGCTTCCTGACCGACTTCATCTACAAGCGCACCGGCAACGCGCTGTTCTCCCGCAAGATCGTGCTGACCGTCTGCCTGGGCATCGCCGCCGTCTCCATCATCCTGGCCGGCTTCATGACCACGGCGACCAGCGCGGTGACCCTGGTGGCCATCACCGTCTTCGCCCTGTACCTGACCGGCGCCATCTACTGGGCCATCGTGCAGGACGTGGTGCCCGGCCACTATGTCGGCGGCGTCGGCGGCTTCGTGCACGGGCTGGCCAACACGGCGGGCATCATCGGCCCGGCGGTCACCGGTTTCATCGTGCAGGGCACCGGCTCCTTCACCTCGGCCTTCATCCTGGCCGGCGGCATCGCCGTGCTGGGCGTGATCGCGGTACTGGTCTTCGTCCGCGCGCCGCGCGAGCAGGCGGCCTGATACCCTGCCGGTCGCTGGCCGCCGCCGGGCCAACCCGGCGGCGGCCACACTTCAGGGCACGTGGCGCAGCCACGCTTCCGAGGCGAATTTCTCCTCGGCAATCTGCTCCGCCGCCGCGTATTCCTCGGCGGTGATGGTGCTGGCGGTGCCGCCGTGCAGGGAGACGAAGGTCTCCCGCATCCGCCGGATCACCTCCTCCCGCGGCAGGCCGGTCTGGCTGCGCAGGGGGTCGACGCGCTTCACCGCGCTGGTGGTTCCCTTGTCGCTCAGCTTCTCCCGGCCGATGCGCAGCATCGTCACCATCTTCTCCGCATCCATGTCGTAGGCCATGGTGACGTGGTGCAGCACCGCGCCGCCGGCGAAGCGCTTCTGCGCAGCGCCGCCGATCTTGCCCTTGGAACTGGAAATGTCATTCAGCGGCTTGTAGACGGCGTCGATCCCCAGCGAGATCAACGCCTGCAATACCCACGCATCCAGGAAGGCGTAGGAATCGGCGAAGGTCATGTCGCGCACCAGCTCACCCGGTGCATAGAGCGAGTAGGTCACGGTGCTGCCTGGCTCGACGAACATGGCACCGCCACCGGTGACGCGGCGCACGATCTGCACCCCCTGTGCCGACGCCGCCTCCAGGTCCACCTCGTTCCGCAGGGACTGGAAGGCACCGATGATGATGGCGGGCCGCTCCCACTCCCAGAATCGCAGCGTGGGCCCGCGCCTTCCGGCGGCGACCTCCCGCACCAGCACCTCGTCCAGCGCCAGGTGCATGGCGGGCGAGACGGGCGGCGCCTCGATGATTTGCCAGTCATAGTCGCGCCAGCTGCCCTGGGTGCCGAGCGCGCGGCGCACCGCCACGGCCACCGCCTCCGCATTGAAGCCGATCAGCGCGGCATCGGGCCGCAACCCGATGCGGATCGCCGCCGCGATGTCGTCATAGCTGGCGGTACCGGGCAGGCCCTGCACGGCGGCACGGATGTCGTCCAGCGCCTCAGCGGGTTCCAGGAAGAAATCGCCGGTGACCTGCACCTCGGCGATGCGGCCATCCCGGACCTCCAGGTCCACGACGACGAGCTTGCCATTCTGAACCTTGTATTCGCCATGCATGTCGCTGGGTACCCGATGATCTGCGGCGGCCCGGGCGCCGCCATCACGGCATCGCGTCTCCGGCCCCGCCATGGCCTGCCGAAGCGGTTCGGTGTCCCGCGCAGCATAGCGTGCGCCGGCGCCTTCTGGCGAGCGGGCCGCTACGGGCGGTGCAGCGCGACCGCGGCGGCGGCCAGCAGCAGCACCCCGGCCGCGGCGGCGGCGAAGGGCAGCATGGCGCGGTACGCCGCGCGCTCTTGCCCCGGCGTGCCGGCCAGGCTGCAGACGATGGACATGCGGACGGGCGAGACGATGTTCAGCGACAGCGCCGCCGCGTGCTGCAACGCCACGACGGCGGTAAGGCTCAGCCCCGCCTCCGCCGCCAGGCTGACCTGGGATGCCATGAACAGCCCGTTGGCCGCGTTGCCGCTATTGGCCAGCGCCCCGAAGACGGCCGAGATGGCGGGCGTCAGCACGATGGCCCACAGGCCCAGCGAGTGGAACAGCCCCTGCGCCAGACTGCCGGCGATGCCGGAGCGGGACAGCACCTCCGCCATCATCGAGAAGGTGACGATGGTGAGCACGGCGAGGCGCCCCGTCTTCCAAGCCCCGCGCATCTCGGCGGGGAGGGACGCCGCATGGCCCCGCCACAGGGCGGTCAGCACGGCGGCGAGGACGAGCCAGGTGCCGGCGTGGAAGAAGGGTGACCAGACCGGCGTGCCGGAGAAGGGCTGGATGCGGCTGGAATGCTCCAGCAACTGGTGCAGCGGCGGCACCAGCCGGGTCAGCACGAGCCAGCCGATCAGCGCGACGAAGGGCAGCATCTTCCGCGCCGCCCGCGCCACCTGCCGCCGGTCCGGCCGCTGGTCCACCAGGAAGCGCAGCACGATCATTGGCCCGTAGGCCGCCAGCATCGCCGTCTCCGGCCCCAGCGCGGCGGTGGCCGCGACGACGGCGGCGAGGCTGGCGCCGAGCCACATTGCTTCCCCGATCCGGTCCCACCAGGAAGCACCGATGCCGGCACGTTCGGCGAAGCGCCAGTACAGCGGCAACCAGACCAGGTTGAAGGCGACGAAGAACACGCTGCTATGCAGGGTGAGGGTGGTCGGGTCCGTCCCGGCGAAGGCGGCGGCGATGATGGCGCCGCTGCCCATGCCACCCCACAGGATCATCGTCTGGCTGAGCAGGGAGAAGACGATCAGGTAGATCGGCTTCACCTCCAGCTTCCGCACCAGCGCCATGGTGCCGATGATGCCGACGCCGAAGCCGGTCGCGGATTCGGCGAAGGGGCCGATCAGGAAGCACGCCGCGAAGAGCAGCCGCCGCCGCGCCCGCGCATCCGCTGGATGATCGGCGGCGGGCGGCACGGCATCCCCGGGGCGGATCGCCATCTGCCAGAACAGCAGGCCGCCGAGGATGTAGGGCACGACGATCCAGCCGATCCACGCCCCACGTGCCAGCGACACGGCGGCCTCCGCCAGTGCGAAGTGCCGCGGCGCCGTGGCGAAGGCGACCACCAGGGCGGTGAGCAGGCCGAGCAGCGAGGCGCCCAGGGTGCCGGCACGGCCGCTGGCGATGACGCCGATGACGACCAGGGCCGGCAAAGTCCAGACCAGATGGATCAATCCCGCATGCTCCCCCACGCCGCGCCCCGGGCGGGGGTTCGGTCGGCAGGACCCGGCCGCCGGCGGGCGTCACGCTACCCGCAGGCGCCTGGCCCGCGCTGTCTTATCAGCGCACGGGCCAGGTTGGGCAACCGGCGGCGGCGCGCGGTGGTCAGACGTAGCGCGGAATGGGGCCCCATTGCGGCGTCTGGTCCGGCAGCTCGACCTCGACGTCATCCACATAGCACCAGCCCCAGCCTTCCGGCGGGTCATAACCCTCGATGATCGGGTGGGCGGTGGCATGGAAATGCGCCCTGGCGTGGCGGTGCGGCGAATCATCGCAGCAGCCGACATGCCCGCAGCTGCGGCAGATGCGAAGATGCACCCAGGGGCTGCCGATCTTCAGGCATTCCTCGCACCCGCGCGCGCTGGGCTTGACCGTCCGGATGGTGGCCGTGTGGTGGCATTCTGTCATGCGATCTCCCTGGCCGCCTGGGCGGCGATCATGCTGTGGATCTGCGCCACCACCGCCGAGCCCTCGCCGACTGCGGCGGCGACACGCTTGGTCGAGCCGGCGCGGACATCGCCGATGGCGAACACCCCCGGCACGTTCGTCTCCAGCGGCAACGCCCCTTGGCCGGTGACGAGGAAGCCCTTCGCATCCGTCTCCGCGCAATCGCGCAACCAGGTGGTGTTGGGATCGGCGCCGATGAACAGGAACAGGTGCCGCAGCGCCAGCCGGAGCACCGAGCCATCCGCGCGGCTGCTGAACGAAGCCGCCGTCAGGCCGGTCACCTTGTCACCCTCCAGCCCGGCGATCTCGTAGCCGACATGGATCTCGACATTCGGCAGCGCCGCGATGCGGTCGATCAGGTAGCGCGACATGGTCTGCGACAGGTCGCGCCGCACGAACAGGTGCAGGCGCTTCACCTGCGGCGCCAGGAACACGATGGCCTGCCCGGCGGAATTGCCACCGCCGACCAGCGCCACCTCCGCGCCCGCGCAGAGCCGGGCCTCGATGGGGGAGGCCCAGTAGGAAATGCCGGCGCCCTCGAACTCCGCCAGCCCGTCGATAGCCGGCCGGTGGTAGCGCGCGCCGGAGGCGACGACGACGGCCCGCGCCCGCAGCCGCCGGCCTTCCGACAATTCCAGGGCCGGCAACGGCCCGCTGCAATCCAGCCGCTCGACCTTCACGGGCACGGCGATGTTGGCGCCGAATTTCAGCGCCTGGTTGAAGGCGCGCCCCGCCAGGGCCTGCCCGGAAATCCCGGTGGGGAAGCCGAGATAATTCTCGATACGTGCGGAGGCGCCGGCCTGCCCACCCGTCGCCCGCTCATCCAGCACGATGACCGAGAGGCCCTCGGACGCCGCATACACTGCCGTGGCGAGGCCGGCGGGACCGGCGCCGACTACGGCGACGTCGTAGAGCGCGTCCGGCTCCAGCGCCGGCGTCAGGCCCAGGCAGGCCGCCAGCTCCACCTCGCTCGGCTTCCGCAGCAGGTTGCCGTTGGGGCAGACCACCAGCGGCAACTCATCCGGCAACAGCCCGGTTCGCTCGACCAGCGCCTTGCCCTCGGCGTCCGAGGAGGCGTCCAGCACCAGGTTGGGGGAACCGCTGCGGGTGAGGAAGCCCTGCAGCCGCAGCACATCCCGGCTGCCGGGCACACCGATCAGGATGGTGCCGGCGCCGCCTTGCTCGATCAGGCTGACGCGGCGCAGGATCAATGCGCGCATCACCACCTCGCCCACATCGGCGGAACCGACCATCAGCGCGCGCAGATGCGGCGGGTCGAAGGGCAGGGCGGTGCAGCCATCCGGCCCCGCATGCCCGGCGGCGATGGAGGGGCGGCCGGCGAGCTGGTTGACCTCGCCCGTGAGCTGGCCGGCGCCGTGGGTGGTGATCAGCGCCCGCTGGCTCAGCCCGTCCCGCCGGAAGACATCGATGCTGCCCTCCAGGACCAGCCACGACGGCGCATCCCGCTCACCGATGTCGTAGACGACTTCCCCGGCGGCGAAGTGCCGCTCCGCCCCGCTGGCAAAACGCCGTGCGATGCCGATCTGTCCCGCCTCCAGAACGGGGAACATCTGGTACTTGCGAAGGTCCAGGGTGCTCATGCTGAGATCCGATCTGTTGCGAGGCGGGGAGGCAACCGATTCGTCCAGAACCCTGCGGCATGGAAGGGACGCGCCATCATAGGGCGCGGCCCCGCCATGGCCGCAAGCGTCAGGAACGGATGAAGGCGAGAAGATCCTGGTTGAGCTGCGCGTGGTGCGTCACCGGCAGCCCGTGCGGCGCGCCCGGATAGACCTTCAGGGTGGCGTTGCGGACGATCTCGGCCGAGCGGCGGCCGGCGGCATCGATCGGCACGATCTGGTCGTCATCGCCATGCACCACCAGGGTCGGTACGTCGATCTTCTTCAGGTCCTCGGTGTAGTCGACCTCGGAGAACTCGTGGATGCAGTCATACTGGCCCTTGATGCCGCCCTGCATGCCCTCGCGCCAGAACTCGCGCCGCGCGCCTTCAGATTCCTTGGCGCCCGGGCGGTTGAAGCCGAAGAAGGGCGCGCTGAGGTCGATGAAGAACTGCGAGCGGTCCTCGAGCGTCGACTGGCGGATGCCGTCGAACACCGCCAGCGGCGTGCCGTTGGGGTTGGCGTCGGTCTTGACCATCAGCGGCGGCACGGCGCTGACCAGAACCATCTTGGCGACACGGGCGGAACCGTAGGTACCGACGTAATGCGCGATCTCCCCGCCGCCGGTGGAGTGGCCGACCATTACCGCGTCCTTCAGGTCGAGATGGTCCATCAGCCCGGCGAGGTCGGCGGCATACTGGTCCATGTTGTTGCCGTCCCACGTCTGGTCGGAGCGGCCGTGGCTGCGGCGGTCATGCGCGATGACGCGGAAGCCCTGGCTGCCCAGGAACTGCATCTGCGGGTCCCACGCATCGCTGCTCAGCGGCCAGCCATGGCTGAACACGACGGGCTGGCCATGGCCCCAATCCTTGTAGAACAGGTTGGTCCGGTCCTTGGTCATGAAGTAGGGCATGATGTCCTCCGTTGCTGGCGGACGATGACAAGGCCGTCCGACACCCGGACTATCGGCGCTGCGAGAGCGTCGCGATATCATACGCAGGTTTCGGTCTGGCGCCGCCACGACTATACTTTCGTATAACAGTGCGGCTGGGCGGCGTTTCACCAAGCGGCCCATCCACCGCTTCGCGGCTTCTTGCGCCCTACGCAGGAAGATGGCTATCGTTACCAGACCGGTGGCGCGGCCCGCCCGGCCGTCGCGCTTGCACCGCTCTCGCCCGGCCTTGTCGTCGCGATCCGGCAAAGCGGGAGGCATGGTTGCAGGCAGGGTTCGAGGCGAAGCGACTGGCGGCCCGCCTCTACGCCGCGGCGGCACTGGCGCTGGCCTTGTGCGTGTTCTCGCTGGATGTGCTCAGCCCGCTGCAAGGCGCCGTCGCGGTACTGTATACCGGCGTCATCCTCGTCGCCGCGCGCGGCCTGCGGCACCGCCTCATCATCGCGGCAGGCGGGTTCTCGGCTTTTCTTGCCATACTGGGCTACGGGCTGATCCATGCGGAGGAACCGCTCGGCTCCCCCGCCATGCGGTTGGCCGTCAGCCTGGTCGCCATCGGCATCACCACGATCCTGTCCGTCCGCCACCACGCGGCGGCGGAGGAGCGGCGCCGGTCGGACGAGCGCTACCGCACCATCTTCCACGCCGCCGGCTTCCCCATCTGGGAATCGGACTGGTCCGCCGCCTATGCGATGCTGCAAGCTGGCGAGAAGCCGGACCTTGATCTGGTGCGGCGCGCCTCGCTGCTCTCCTATGTCCGCGATGCCAACCACGCGGCGGCACGCCTGCTGGGCTTCCGCAGCCGGGAGGAACTGGTGGGCAGTTCCATCCTGCGCCACCACACGCCGGGCGGCGAGGCCATCCTGGCCGGCATCTTCGCCACGCTGCTGCGGGAAGACCGTGCAGTGGAGGAGGAAGTGCAGTTCCAGACCGTGTCGGGCGAGCTGATCGACGTCGTGCTACGCGTCACCCTACCGCCCGGCCATGGCGGCTGGCAGCGCGTGCTGATCATGGCGCTGGACGTGACGGAACGGAACCGCACGCAGGCCCGGCTGGCGCAGTCGCAATCCGAACTGACCCACGTCTCGCGCGTGACGACGCTGGGCCAGCTGGCGGCCTCCATCGCGCATGAAGTGAACCAGCCGCTCTCCGCCATCATTACCTACGCGCGGTCCGGCAAGCGCTGGCTGGCGCGCGAGGCGCCGGACGCGGCCGAGGTCTCCGACTGCCTCGACCATATCGGCAGCAACGGCAGGCGCGCCGCCGACGTCATCGCCCGCATCCGCGACCTGGCGCGCAAGGCAGGGCCGAAGCGCGGCCCGATCCGGCTGCCCGAGCTGATCGAGGAGACGATCGCGTTGCTGCGGCGTGACCTGACGGCGAACGACATTGCCATCCACGTCTCCGCCCCGGCCGACCTGCCGGAGGTGGAGGGCGACCGGGTGCAGCTGCAACAGGTGCTGATGAACTTGCTGATGAATGCGGAGCAGGCCATGGCGGAGACATCACCGGACCAGCGCAGACTCTGCGTGGAGGCGGAGCGGGACGGGCAGGCCGTATCGGTGCTGGTGCGGGATTGCGGCAGCGGCTTCGCCGGCATCGACCCGGAGCAGCTGTTCAGCCCCTTCTTCACCACCAAGGCGGAAGGGATGGGCATGGGCCTCTCCATCTGCCGCTCCATCGTCGAGCAGCATGGCGGCACGCTGACGGCATGCGGCAACGAGGATGGCGGCGCCAATTTCCTGTTCCGCCTGCCCGCCGCTGCGGCGGCGGAGGTGGCGGCGTGAGCGGGGAGACGCCGCCCGGCTGCGTCTGCGTCATCGACGACGACACGGAAGTCCTCGGCTCCATCGGCAGCCTGCTACGCTCCAACGGCTTCCAGGCCGCGCTGTACGACACGCCGGAGGCCTTCCTGCTGGCCGGCGTGCCGCAGACCGCGTCCTGCCTGCTGCTCGATGTCCGGCTGCGCGGGGAAAATGGGCTCGATTTCCAGGAGCGGCTGGCCGCGCGGGGCATCGCCATCCCGGTCATCCTGATCACCGGGCATGGCGATATCCCGATGACGGTGCGCGCCATGCGGGCCGGCGCGCTGGATTTCCTGCCCAAGCCCTTCACCGAGGAACAGATGCTGGCCGCCGTGGCCACCGCCATCGGGGTGGACCGCCAACGGCGTGGCGAGGCGGCCGGCCACGCCCATCTGCGCCAGTGCTACGAGGCGCTGACGCCGCGGGAGCGGGAGGTGATGGGCCTGGTCGTCGCCGGGCTGATGAACAAGCAGATCGCAGCGCGGATGACGCTGTCCGAGATCACGGTGAAGATTCACCGGGGTAATATGATGCGCAAGATGGAGGCGCAGTCCCTGGCCGACCTGGTCAGGATGGCGGAATTCCTGGGCATCCGCGACGACAGCATCCACCGCTTTAACATCTGAGTATGATAGCCCTGGCGGCCGCCAGGGCGCATCTCTGCGCTTCGTCGCGACGTTGCGCCGTGCAGAAGCTGGAGCGAGCGGTTGAGCCCTGTACCCATCATTGCGATTGTCGATGACGATCCCGGCGTCCGGGGGAGCGTGGACAGCTTCCTGCGCTCGGCCGGCATGACCAGCATGGGGTTCAGCGGCGCGCGGGAATTGCTGCTGTCCGGGCAGCAGGCCAGGCTGGCCTGCATCGTCACCGACATGCACATGCCTGGCATGACCGGGCTGGAACTGCAGCAGGAAATGGCGCGGCGCGGGTGGAAACATCCGGTCATCGTCATGACCGCCTACCCGACCGACGAGGCACGGCGCCTGGCGCTGCACTACGGCGCGGCGGCCTTCCTGATCAAGCCGATCGACCCCGAGAGCTTCCTCGAAGCCATCGAACGCGCTGTGGCCTGAATACGGAAGG
>Ga0308171_1002002_pt1 | contig 23388 bp, 14 predicted proteins | sample PhyGR1_FD_202135 | JGI IMG/M metagenome (GOLD analysis project Ga0308171, IMG submission 202135) | Phyllosphere microbial communities from UC Gill Tract Community Farm, Albany, California, United States - DLSLSG.R1 | ecosystem: Host-associated > Plants > Phyllosphere > Unclassified | place: USA... | reverse complement strand
CCTGCGGCAGGTCCATGCCCGCGCCCGGCTGCAACAGCTGCACCATCAGCAGGCCCAGCAGCAGCGACACCACCGAGGCGCCGATGAACCAGGTCATGGTCTTGACGCCGATGCGCCCGACCGAGGCGGCGTCCTCCATGTGGGCGATGCCCGCCACCAGGGTCGTAAACACCAGCGGCGCGATGATCATCTTGATCAGACGCAGGAAGACGTCGGTGATCAGCGACAGATTCGTCGCCGCCGCCGCCGCCTGATCGGCGCTCAGATACTGGTTGACGCCCCAGCCGACCAGCACGCCCAGGATCATGGCGCCGATGATGAGGTAGGCGAATATTCGGTTCATATTCAATGTTCCAACTGCACTGGGCCCACCCCGTCGGAACACTGTCCCCCCGACCGTCCGAGCCTCGTCCCTTCATGAAAAAGCGGGGCGGCGGACGTCTGAAACATCCCCCCGCCCCGCCTCCTTCTCCCCCCTAGCTAAAGCCTATCCGTCCGCGCGACCAGATCAGAATCGTCAGGCGATCAGCCGGTAGCCCACGCCCGGTTCGGTGGCGATCAGGCGGGGCTGGGCCGGGTCGGCCTCCAGCTTCTGGCGCAGTTGGCCGATGACCACGCGCAGGTACTGGGTGTCGTCGGCGTGGGCCTTGCCCCAGACGGCGGTCAGCAGGTCGCGGTGGCCGACCACCTTGCCCGCATTGCGCGCCAGATGGGCCAGGACGTCGTATTCCTTGGGCGTGACGCGCACGCCCTCGCCCGCGCGGGTGATCAGGCGGCGTTCCAGATCGATGACGACCTCCCCCGCCGTCAGCGGCCCCGTCGCCTCGGCGCGCGGCGCGGCCTGGCGCAGGTTGGCGCGCACCCGGGCCAGCAGTTCGCCGACGCCGAAGGGCTTTTCGACATAGTCGTTGGCTCCCAGGTCCAGGGCCGCGATCTTCTCGGCCTCCTTGTCGCGCGCCGACAGGATGATGATCGGCCCTGAATAGAACTCGCGGGCGCGGGCCAGCACGTCCTTGCCGTCCATGTCGGGCAGGCCGAGGTCCAGCACCACGGCGTCAGGGCTCCACAGGGCGATGCCGCGCAGACCCTCCTGCCCGCTGTCGGCGCGGCGCGGCTCATAGCCGGCGGCGTCCAGCGCCGGCGAGAGGAAGCGATGGATCTGGGGCTCGTCGTCGATGACGAGAATCTGGGGACGAACGGCGGCCATGCGGCGGACCTTAGAGCAGGCTCGGGTGGGTGACGACGGCCTTGGGCAGGCTGATCAGGATACGGGTGCCCTTCTTGGCGCCGTCGGCTCCGTCCATGATCGGGCTGGCGGCGGCGATACGGCCATTCATGGCCTCGACGAAGCCCTTGGCGATGGCCAGACCCAGCCCGGCGCCCTTGGTGCGGTCCGACGGCTCCTCCATGCGGCGGAACTTGTCGAAGACCCGTTCCAGTTCGGCGGTCGGGATGCCCTTGCCCTCGTCCTCGATGGAGATGACCACCGCGCCCCTGTCCTCATAGGCGGCCAGTTCGACCGTCGAGCCGTCGGGGCTGTAGACGATGGCGTTTTCCAGGATGTTGACCAGGGCCTGTTCCAGCAGCCCCTGATCAACCATGACCAGGCTGAGTTGGGCCGGGAAGTCGCGCGTCATCTTGCGCCCGCCCAGACGCCGCGCCACCCGCTTGCCCGCCGCGTTCAGCACGTCGCGCACGTCGACCCAGTCGGCGCGGATGTTCAGCCCGCCGCCCTCCAGCCGGGTCATGTCCAAGAGGTCGCCGACGTAGCGGCTGAGGCGCTCGGCCTCCTCGCGGATCGACAGCAGCAGGTCGGCGCGGACCTCGGGCTTCAGCTTGTCGCCAAGATCAATCAGGGTGGTCGAGGCGCCCAGCACCGTGGACAGGGGCGTCCTGAGGTCATGGCTGACCGAGTTCATCAGCGCGCCCCGGAAACGGTCGGTGCGGCGCAGGGTCTCGGTCTCGACCGCCTGACCGGCCAGATCGGCGCGCTCGACCGCCACGGCGCCCTGATCCAGCAGGGCCAGAGCCAGCTTCTCCTCGTCCGAGCCGGGCGACAGGGCCGCCGCCTCGATCCCCGCCACACCCGCGCGGTCCCGCACGCCTTGCAGCGGACGGAAGGTCCAGCGCGCCTGCGGCAGGGTGCCGGTGCCGTGGCCCGCAGGTTCGCCCTTCTCCCAGGCCCAGCGCGCGGCGGCCATGGCCTCGGCGTCCAGCGGGGTCTTGGTCGGCGCGCCGGCGACCAGGGTCAGTTCGTCGTTGACGGGCAGAAGCACCACGGCCCCGGCCCCCGCCGCCGCCGCCGTCTGCTCGGCCAGGATGCGCGCGGCGGTCGCCCGATCGCCGACGCCGGTCAGCCTCTGGCTGGCGGCCAGCAGGGCCGAGACCGCCGAGGCCCGGCGCTGCGCCGTCTTCGCCTGCTCTCGCACCCGTCCGGCCAGGAAGCCTGTCGTCAGGGCCACGGCCCAGAAGACGATCAGGGTCAGGAAATCGGTTGGCGAGCCGATAGCGAAACTGTATTTCGGCTGAAGAAACAAAAAGTTGTAGGTCAGGAAGGCGACCGTCGCCGCCGCCAGGGCCGGTTTCAGACCGTAAAGCACCCCCGCCGCCAGCACCGCCGACAGGTAGATGACCCCCAGATCGACGCGCTCGAACGTGCGGTCCAGCAGCAGGGCCAGGCCCGTCGCCGCCACCACGCAGGCGGCGCCGACCGCATAGCCGCGCCAGCCGCCGGTCAGACGCAGACGCGGCTCCCGCAGCGTCTTCTCCTCCAGATCGACCCCGTCGGTGATGACGTGAACCGCCACCCCGCGCGCCTGACGCAGCAGTTCGGCCGCCAGCGACCGCCCCAGCCATTCCGACAGGCGGCTGTCGCGCCCCTTGGCCAGGACGATCTGGGTGACGTTGTTCTGATGGGCGTGATCCATGACGGCGCGCACCACGTCGTCGCCGCTCAGGACCACCGTCCGCCCGCCCAGTTGCTCGGCCAGCTTCAGCGCGTCCGACAGCTTGCCCGCCGAGCCCACGCCGTGCCGCGCGCCCGAGGGCCTGTCGACGTGGGTCACGGTCCAGGGCGCGTCCATCATCATGTCCGACAACCGTCGACCGGCGCGGACCAAGGGCGCGGCCATGGCGTCGCCGGCGATCAGCACCAGAATCCGCTCGCCCGCCGCCCACGGCCCCGGCACCCCCTGTTCACGCAGGCGGGCCACCAGCTGATCGTCCACCGTCTGGGCCGCGCGGCGCAGGGCCAGCTCGCGCAGGGCCGTCAGGTTCTCGACCTTGAAGAAGTTGTCCGAGGCCAGCCGCGCCGTCTCGGGCACATAGACCTTGCCCTCGGCCAGACGCTTGCGCAGTTCCTCCGGGGTGATGTCCACCAGTTCGATGTCGTCGGCGCGGGACAGGGCGCTGTCGGGCACGCTTTCACGTTGCCTGACGCCGGTGATGCGCAGCACCACGTCCGACAGGCTTTCCAGGTGCTGGACGTTCAGGGTGGTCCAGACGTCGATCCCGGCGTCCAGGATCTCCTCCACGTCCTGCCACCGCTTGGGATGGCGCGATCCGGGCGCGTTGGAGTGGGCGTATTCGTCGACCAGCAGCAGACCGGGGCGGCGCGCCACGGCGCCGTCGAGATCGAATTCCAGCAGGGTCCGGTCGCGATAGGCGATGGGGTTGCGGGCCATGACCTCCAGCCCGCGCAGCAGGCTCATGGTCTCCTTGCGGCCGTGGGTCTCGACCACGCCGACGACGACGTCGTCGCCTTCGGCTTTGCGACGCCGCGCAGCACGCAGCATTTCGTAGGTCTTGCCGACGCCAGGCGACATGCCCAGAAAAACCTTCAGCCGCCCACGCTTTCGCGGGGCGGCCGGGGTCTTGCTCGTCGGAAGGACGGGCGGCGCCATCAGCCCTCCGCAGGACGGGGGAAGCGGGCGTCCAGCGCCATGTTGGTCAGCAGCACATTGACGCGCGGCTGGCCCAGCACGCCGAAGGTTCGGCCTTCGACATGCTGTTCGATCACCTCGCGCACCTGCGCCTCCCCTACCCCGCGCGCGCTGGCGATGCGGGCGATTTGCAGCTCAGCGTAGGCCGGAGAGATATGCGGGTCGAGGCCCGAGGCCGAGGTGGTCACGGCGTCGGCGGGGATAACCGCCGCACCCGTTTCGGCGCGCAAGGCATCGGCGTCCGTCTTGACCCGGGCGATCAGGTCCGGGTTCAGGGGGCCGAGGTTGGAGCCGGACGAGGCTGCGGCGTCATAGCCGTCGCCCGCCGCCGAAGGACGCGGATGCAGATAGACCGGCTCCGCAAAGGTCTGGCCGACCAGGGCCGAGCCCACGACCTTGCCGGCCTTGTCCCGGACCAGGCTGCCGTCGGCCTGCTCCGAGAAGACCGTCTGGGCCACGCCTGTCACCGCGAACGGATAGGCGACGCCCAGAACCCCGGTGAACAGGGCGATCATCACGACCGCCGGACGGATGTGGTTCAGCATCAGAAGCTCGCCTTCACGCTGGCTGCGACGCGACCGTCATAGGCGGCGCCGAAGTCGTGTTCGTCGGTGTCGAAATAGCGGACGTCCAGCGCCAGATGGTCGGTCAGCTGATAGGCCGCGCCCAGGTTCCAGGTGGTGTAGTCGAAGTCCGACGACACCCACTGGCGCCCCACCGCCGCCGAGATCGTCCACTTGTCGGCCGGGCTGATCGCGCCGTTGATCTCGGCATAGGTCGCCTCGTCCTCGGACGCGCCGAAGAAGTCCGGCGAGTAATAGATCGCCGCCCCGAGCGTGGCCGGGCCGACCGCGCGCGCGGTCGCGGCCTTCAGCTCGACATAGTCGTAGTCGGCCCCGTCCGGCTGACCGGCGTAGAAATAGCTGACCAGGCCGAAGTCCCAGTTGAAGCCGCCGAACTCGGGCCGGACGCCGGCGTAGAGGTCGATCTCGACGTCGGTGTCGGCGTCCCCGGCGAAGGAGACGTTGCCGGCCCAGGCGCCGGCGTAGAACAGACCCTGGGTCACATCGACCCCGGCTGAAATCGCCGGATCGCCTTCGGTCTGGCTGACGCCCCGGAAGACATAGTCGGAGGCGACGGCGGCGTTGAAGGCGACCTCAGGGCCGGTCTTTCGCGGGGCCGCCTCCTGGGCCTTGGCGGGGGCGCTGCACAGCCCCAGAGCGATGATGGCCACCAGGCAGGCGCCGCCGAACAAAGCGTCGTTGGAACCGGAAGCCTTGGAGGGATTACGTTTACGCATGAGAGTTTCCTTGACGTCTCAGGGTTGGCTTCAGGCCAGGCCGAGAGCGGAGATGACGATGTCGATGAGCTTGATGCCGACGAAGGGCGCGATCAGACCGCCCAGGCCGTAGATCAGCAGGTTGCGGCCCAGCAGCTTCCCCGCCCCCACAGCGCGGTACTTCACCCCGCGCAGCGCCAGCGGGATCAGGGCGATGATGACCAGGGCGTTGAAGACCACCGCCGACAGGATGGCGCTTTCCGGGCTGGACAGCTTCATCACGTTCAGCGCCGCCAGCGACGGCAGGCCGACCACGAACATCGCCGGGATGATGGCGAAATACTTGGCCACGTCGTTGGCGATGGAGAAGGTGGTCAGGGCGCCGCGCGTGATCAGCAGTTGCTTGCCGACCTCGACGATCTCGATGACCTTGGTCGGGTCGCTGTCGAGATCGACCATGTTGCCGGCCTCGCGGGCGGCCTGGGCCCCGGTCTGCATGGCCACGCCGACATCGGCTTGGGCTAGGGCCGGGGCGTCGTTGGCCCCGTCTCCGCACATGGCGACCATGCGTCCCTTGGCCTGTTCAGCCTTGATCAGGCGCATCTTGTCCTCGGGCGTCGCCTCGGCCAGGAAGTCGTCGACCCCGGCCTCGGACGCGATAGCCGCCGCCGTCACCGGGTTGTCGCCGGTGATCATGACGGTGCGCAGACCCATGCGGCGCAGATCGGCGAAGCGCGCCTTCACGCCCGGCTTGACCACGTCCTTCAAGTGAATGACGCCGACCAGGGCGTCGTTCTCGGTCACGGCCAGGGGCGTGCCGCCCGAGCGGGCGATGCGGTCCACGGCGGCGCGGAACTCGGCGGGTGCAGAGTTTTCGGCCATGCCCAGGGACTTCAGCACGGCGTCGACCGCCCCCTTGCGCCACGACTGGCCGTCCGCTTCCAGGCCCGACTGGCGGGTCACGGCGCTGAACGGGATGGTCTTGGCGCCGACAGGCAGGTCGCCCATCACGCCGGCGTTGCGACCCAACTCGACGATCGAGCGACCTTCCGGCGTCTCGTCTGCCAGCGAAGCCATGACCGCCGCCCGCATCGCTGCGTCGGGACGCACGCCCGGCACGGTGATGACCTCGGTGGCCATGCGGTTGCCGAAGGTGATGGTGCCGGTCTTGTCGAGCAGCAGGGTGTCGACGTCGCCTGCCGCCTCCACCGCACGGCCCGAGGTCGCCAGCACGTTCACCTTCAGCAACCGGTCCATGCCGGCGATGCCGACCGCCGAAAGGAGGCCGCCAATTGTTGTCGGAATGAGCGTGATGAAAAGGGCGCCCAGGACGATGGGGTCCAGCTTGATCCCTGAATAGGCGCCGAGACCCAGCAGGCTGGCCACCGCGATCAGGAAGACCAGGGTCAGCCCGGCCAGCAGCACCGACAGGGCCAGCTCGTTCGGCGTCTTGCGACGGTCCGCGCCCTCGACCATGGCGATCATGCGGTCGAGGAAGGTCGCGCCGGGGGCCGAGGTGATGCGCACCTTGATCCAGTCCGAGACGACCGTGGTGCCGCCGGTGACGGCCGAGCGGTCGCCGCCGCTTTCCCGGATCACCGGGGCGCTTTCGCCGGTGATGGCGGCCTCGTTGACCGAGGCGACGCCTTCGATGATCTCGCCGTCCGACGGGATGACGTCTCCGGCCTCGACCAGGACGATGGAGCCGATCTCCAGCTCCCCCGCCGGGGTCGGGACCACCGTGCCGGTCTTCGGATCGACGATCAGCTTGGCCTTGGTGGTGACGCGGGTGGCGCGAAGGCTGTCAGCCGCCGCCTTGCCGCGCCCTTCGGCGATGCTTTCGGCGACGTTGGCGAACAGGACCGTGGCCCACAGCCACAGCGCCAGCTGGATGGCGAAGCCCGCCGCCTGGCCGCTGGCCGTCGCCACGACCGCCGAAGCGGTCGCCAGCAGGGCGACGACCCAGGTGGCGAAGATCACCGGGTTGTTGAGCAGTTTCGTCGGGTTCAGCTTGACGACAGCGTCGCCGAGCGCCCGGCCAAGCATGGCCCCGGTCAGTCCGCCCGCAATAGACGGAGACCGAGGGCTCGACGGATCGAACGTGACTTGAGTCATGGGATTATCCGATCAGAACCGGGCCACGACCTGGAGCATGTCGAAATGCTCCACGATCGGACCCAGCGAGAGGGCGGGGAAGAACTGCAGGCCGCCGAGGATCAGGATCACCCCGATCAGCAGGCCGATGAACAGCGGGCCATGGGTCGGCAGGGTCCCGGTCGAGGGGGCCAGCTTGGGCTTGGCGACCAGGGCGCCGGCGACGGCCAGAACCGCGATGGCGGGCGCGAACCGGCCCAGCAGCATGGCCAGGCCCAGGGTGGTGTTCCACCAGGGGGCGTTGGCGGTCAGACCGGCAAAGGCCGAGCCGTTGTTCCCGGTCGCCGAGGTATAGGCATAGAGGACCTCGGACAGGCCGTGCGGCCCCTTGTTCAGCAGACCGGCCAGGGCTTCGGGCAGGACCGCAGCCACGGCCGAGAAGCCCAGCACCGACAGGGGCACGACCAGAACCGACAGCATGGCGAACTGGATCTCGCGCGCCTCGATCTTCTTGCCCAGGTATTCCGGCGTGCGACCGACCATCAGGCCCGCCACGAAGACCGCCAGCATGGCCATCAGCACCATGACCGCGATGCCCGAACCGATCCCGCCGGGCATGATCTCGCCCAGTTGCATCAGGAACATGGTCACCGCGCCGCCCAGCGGCATGTAGCTGGCGTGCATGGAGTTTACCGAGCCGTTCGAGGCGCCGGTCGTCTGGGCCGCCCAGGCCACGGAGGCCGGGACGCCGAAGCGGACTTCCTTGCCCTCCATATTGCCGACCGAGGTATCGACGCTGGCGGCGACAGCGGCCGGAGCCGGCTGCATTTCGATGACGTAGAGGGCCGAGGCCGCAGCCCCCAGCAGGATGACCGCCGCGACCACCAGGGCGCGCACGTCCCTTTTGGCCAGGACGCTGCGCCCAAAGGCGAAGAAGGCCGCCCAGCCCAGGACGTTGATGCTGACCGCCGTGATCAGGTTGGTCAGCGGCGTCGGGTTCTCCAGCGGGTGGGCCGAGTTGACGTTGAACACCCCGCCGCCGTTGATGCCCAGTTGCTTGATGGCCAGCTGGCTGGCGGTCGGGAACAGGCTGATCGTCTGCGATCCGCCTTCCAGCGTCGTCGCCTGGGCCGAGGCCGCTAGCGACTGGACCACGCCCAGACCGGCCAGCACCACCGCGACGATGAAGGCGATGGGCAGCAGGACGTAGAGGCTGGTGCGCGTCAGATCGGCCCAGAAGTTGCCGACGCCCTCGCCGCGATTGGCGATGAAGGCGCGGGCGAGCGCGGCGGCGATGGTCGCGCCGGTGGCCGCCGAGACGAAGTTCTGCACCGTCAGGCCGACCATCTGGGTGAAGGTCGACAGCGTCGTTTCGCCGCCATAGCTCTGCCAGTTGGTGTTGGTGACGAAGCTGACGGCGGTATTGAAGGCCAGGTGCGGGCTGACGCCGTCAAACCCCTGCGGGTTCATCGGCAGGACGCCTTGCAGACGCAGCATGGCGTAGAGCAGGACAAAACCCGCCAGGTTGAAGGCCAGCAAGGCGCCGGCGTAACCCAGCCAGCCCTGGCTGCGCGTCGGGTCCACCCCGGCGGCGCGATAAAACAGGCCCTCGACGGGCTTGAGCACCGGGTCCAGCCAGGTGCGTTCGCCGTTCCAGACCCGCGACATATAGATCCCGATCGGCCAGCCGAGCATGACGGCGAGGCCGAGGGTCAGGGCGATTTCCGCCCAACCTTGAATATTCATCTTGAGGCGGCTCCGCTCAGAACCGCTCGGGGCGCAGCAAGGCCGCGACCATATAGGCGGCGATGACGAGGGCGCCGGCGCCCCACAGGACGTTCAGCACCATCGTCACAACCTCTTCAACGCAACAGCGAGGGCGGCGAAGGCCAGGAAGGCCCCGCCGCCAATCGCCAGAAAGATCACATCGGCCATGCCGAAGCCTCCAGCTCAGTTAGAGCCGGAAGAGACGCCTCAGGGGCGTAAGCGAGCTATGCGAAAAGCCGCCCCGGACATAAGGCGCGCATAAGGACGCCCGATGGAGCCGGCGATAGACCCTAGCGCCGCAACTCCAGGCCGAGGGCGTCGGCGATCGACGTCCACGGCACGTATTTGAAGTTCTGGTTTTCGCCGGGCAGGACGTTGCGGCCGTCCTGGGCGATCATGGCGCCGTGCTCGAAACCGGGGCCGAGGTTGCGGCTGGTGACGTCCAGGCCGTCGGTTTCGGACACGCCGTCAATGCCGCGCTGACCGTCGGCGACGACGATGAATGACCCCAGATAGGCCTGATCGCCCTCGCGCCGAAACACGGCGTAGCTGTCGTTGCCCTGGCTGGACGCCACCAGATAGCCGCGACCGTCGCCCAGATCATAGAGGCCGACGCCCTCCATATCGTCCTTCAGCGCCGGATTTTCGGTGATGCGGGCGACCATGGTCATGGCCGATCCGCCGTCCGGTTCGGCCGACAGACGCCACAGGCCGACGTCTTCCTCGGCCACGAACAGCAGAGCGCTGGCGTCGTCGGCGACACAGCCCTCGACCTGACTGGCGAAGGCGAAATCGCGCACGCGAACCGCGCGCACCTTGCCATTGCCGACGTCGATCAGTTCCCACTGACGCTTCTCGCCATTGGAGTCATTGATGAAAACGAAGGTCTTGCCGCTGCGGGCCGAGCGATACATGCACTGGCCGTAGGGATCGCCTTGGCCGGTCGGCTGGACGCCGTCGGCGATATTGACCAGCCGCCGCGCCTCGGTGTCGAGCCGATAGATGGCGACCGCCTTGTTGGTCCGATCGCTGGCCGTGACCAGAACCACCGACTGACCGCCGAGCATGAAGCCTTCGCGCAGGTCGACGTTGTTCATCTTGCCGTCTGGCAGATGCTGAATGACGCGACCCTGCATGTCGTAGAGGTTCAGCCCGGCCTTCTTGTCCGTGCCGATGATCAGGCTGGCGGCCGGGTTCTGCGGATCGGCCCAGATGGCCGGATCGTCAGCGGCGTCGCCGGGGCTGCCGACCGGCGCGGTTTCAGCCGCGGCGATAACGGCGGGCAAGCGCGGCGAGGCGACGGCGCGGGGATCCTGCGGGGCGCCAGCCGAAAGGTTCAGCGAACCCGTCAGCGCCGCGATCGACACCAGCTTGTAGTTGGCGCCCTCGGCTGCATCCTCGTCAGTGACCAGCAGCACGCCTGCAGGCAGGCTTCCGCCCAGCGGCGTGCCGACAGCCTGCAAGGCGCCCGGCTCCTGGATCGCCGCGCCGCCCTGTCCTGTGAGGTTCACTGCGCCCACCCAGGCGTCGTCGTCAGCACGATCATAGACGAACAGCCGGCCGCTGGAGGCGTCGGTGGCGATCAGGTAGCGCGCGCCCTGGCCGCCGTCATAGAGGGCCAGAGATCCGCTCTCTTCGCTAATCCGGCCCAGACGCGCCGCATCGACCAGGGCCGGAGCTGCGTCGGCTTCCGGGTCGCCGTTGAAGCGCCAGACGCCGACCGCCTGCTGCGAGGCGTAAAGCTGGCCCGTCGCATCGTCGGCGACGCAATACTTGATCTTGGACGGCAGGGTGATCCGGCGCGCCGGGCGGGCGTCCACCTGGCCCTCGGCGTTGGCGTAGAGCAGCAGTTGTTCGATCTCGCCGCCGTCGCCCACCGCGAAAGCGTAGAGGCCCCCGTCGCTGGCGTTGCGCAGCAGACAGACGTCCTCGACCGCAAAGCCCAGAGGCACGGACCGCGCCCCCACCTCGACCGGCGCGCCCTGACGCATGGCGAAGAAGCGCAGGCTGTTGTCCGTCTTGTCGGTCGAAACCAGCAAGGTCTCCGGCTGGCCCTTGATCGGGAAGCCGTAGCGAACATCCAGGCCGCCGGCCTCGCCCGCCGGAACCCCGTCCACACGCGCGCCCGTCAGATCAAGGACTTCCAGTCCGCCCAGACCCGCCGCCGAGACCAGACGATGGTGACGGGCGTCAGCGTCCAGCACAATCACGCCGCTGCTCGCCTCGCCGGAGGCGGTCGTATCCCTCACTGCGGCCACTGCCGGGATTGCAGCGTCCTGGGCCGCCGCAATCCCGGCGCTCCCCACGACCAGCGCCATGGCGCCGGCTCCCATAAGATAGTTCTTCAGCCGGTTGCTCACAGCCACTCCCGCTCATGCATCATCCGCACTTGTGCTGGACCCGCAGTAGGGCGGTTGTGCGAAAAATACGCGACGCTGACGTCCGGGCTGACCAGCTGCGATCTCTCCATCATCGGGGATCGGCCAAAAAAAAGAACGCCGCCCCTCTGAAGGGACGGCGTCAAGCGCGGGTCGGGAGGCGTAACCCGCTCGGCAGTCAGCAATCAGAAGGTGTAGCGCAGGCCCACCACATACTGACGTCCGGTGTGGGTGTAGGCGTTGAGCCGGTTGCTATCGTCCACATACAGGTCGGCATATTCGTCCGTCAGGTTGAGCCCTTCAAAGCTCAACCTCAGCTTGTCCGTCAGATTGTAGCTGACCTGGGCATCGATGTTGGTGGTCTCATTGGTGCCCGCGACATTGTTGAAGTCCGTGCTTGGCACGCCCGTCAGGTACTGGTCCCGATAGGCGATGGAGACACGCGCGCTGAACTTGTCGTTCTCGTAGTAGACGGTGCCGTTCCAGGCGTTCTTCGACAAACCGGTCAGGCTGGCGTTGATCATCGGCGCACCCGGCGTGGTCGAAGTCACATAGTCGATCTGCGAGTCGACATAGGTATAGTTGGCCAGAACGCCGAAGCCTGACCAGAAGCCGGGCAGCAGGTTGGTGAAGGGCAGCTGCAGATTGAGCTCGAAACCTTTCAGTTCGCCGCCGGGGGTATTGAGCGGCTGGCTGATGTCGAAGTCTTCGGTCGGCGATGCGCCCGTGCCGATCAGGAAGGAATCCGGCAGGCCGAGAGTGTTGTAGGGCGCGCGCCGGCGCAGCGTCTGAACGAAGGTGTCGATGTCCTTGTAGAAGAGGCCCACCGCCATGATCGCGCCCGTCTCGGGATACCATTCCAGCGACAGGTCCAGGTTCTTGGACTTGATAGGCTCCAGGAAGGGGTTGCCCGCCGAATAGTTGCGGTTCGTTCCCTGGACGTTGACCGTACCGCCTGGCGAAAGGCTGCCGATGCCGGCGCGCGCGATGGTCTCGGCGGCGCTGACGCGGAAGATCACATCCTCACGCAGATCGACTGACAGGTTGGCGGACGGCAGCCACATGTCATAGCTGTTGTCGACCGTGACATAGGAGACCGTGCCGCCCGTCGCACTGTTGCCGCTGGACGCCAGGTCGGTCTTGAACCAGCGGTAGCCGATGTCGCCACGCCAGGGCAGACCGAAGGCGTTGAAATTATAGTCCAGTTGGGCGTAGGCGCCGGTCGTCTCTTCCTTGATAGCGGCGGTGGTGCCGGTGTTCTCGCGCAGAGCCCAGATGCCGGTGTTGCTGTAGATGTCATACTGGGCCGCGAACTTGCCGAGATCCGGCGCCAGCCAGTTCTTGAGCGCAGTGCCGGGCAGACCCAGGCCTTGGTCGAAGTTGAAGGTCCGCGACAGTGCGGCGATGCCTGCGCCTGCGGCGATCGCCGGCACATTGGTGGTGGTCGCGCGCTGCTGTGCCCCCGTGGCGTAGTCGAACCGCTTGTAGTCGACGCCGACCTTCAGGGTGAGATTGTCGGAAAAGTCGTACTCGCTCGCCAGCTTGTAGGTGGTGAAGGCGTTATCGACCCATTCCGGCGTCAGACGTACTTCCGATTGTCCCGGCACCATGGCCCAGGCGTTCGGATCCGTCGCGTCGAAGCCCAGGCTCATCTCCATCATCCGCGGGCGGAAATCATAGGAGAAGTTGTTGGAGTTCAGCCGCTCGAAAGTGACGGTGGTCGCGATCGGATCCTCATAGGTGGATTCCGAACGCCCCGCCGTGGCCTTGACGCGGAAGCGATCGCTGAAGTCATGGTCGATGACGCCGGTGATCTGCTTGAACTCGGTGTTCAGCTGGTTGAGGCTGGTCTGGGTGCGAAGATCGACCCGGTCGATATTGGCCTGAACCAGGCTGTTTCCCTCGACGACGCCCGAACGAATGATCGATTCCGGCTTGCCCGTGCCGCCTCGGCTGATGCCCAGCGCCTGAAGCTGGGACTCGTAGCGTTCGCCTTCGAACTTGGAATAGAGGGCTTCGACCGTAAACAGCGTCGAGTCGCTGGGGCGGAACTGCACAGCACCCGACAAGCCCAGCCGCTGCGACGTGGTGTCATAGCTGGCATAGGACGGAATGCGGGGATGATAGAGACCGTTCGCAGCGTCGGTATAGCCATTGGAGCCGGGGATGGCGCCGACATTGTAGTTGATCTGCTGGATCGTCTTTCCAGCCACCGTCGAGGCCGGGTTCCAGCCGCCGTTGAAGCCGCCGTAGGTCCAGCGGGTGATGTTGGCGCCTTCCTCGATCAGGTGCCGTTCGTCATACGATGCCGAGACCAGGATACCCAGTTTGCCATCCAGGAACCGGTCGCTGGCTAGGAAGGACAGACCGGGCTTCACGTCGCCAGCCAGCTCGTTGTAGCTGCCCTGGGCCGACAGCACGAGGCGACGGCCGGTGCTGTCAAAGGGCTTGGAGGCGTTCAGATCGACGGTGGCGCCCAGCGAACCTTCATCGACTTCAGCCGACGCGGTCTTGCGGACGATGAGATTGCTGAACAGGTCGGACGAGAAGATGTTGAAGTCGAAACCGCGACCGCGGTTGGTGCCGCCCGAGTTGGACGTGCCGGACGAGGTGGCGATGGCCTCCATGCCGTTGACGCGGACACGCGTATAGTCCGAGCCAAGGCCCCGCACCGAAATCTGGCGCCCCTCCCCTGAGCGACGAGTGATCGCCACCCCGGGAATGCGTTGCAGGGATTCCGCCAGGTTCAGGTCGGGGAAGTCAGCGATGTCCTCGGCGCTGATGGCGTCCACGACGCCATTTTCCTTGCGCTTGATGTTGAGTGCATTGGCGAGGCTGGCGCGGAACCCGGTAACGACGATCTCGTCGACCTGGGTGGTGGGTTCGTCCGGGGTCGGCGCTCCGGCCGACTGGGCGTAGGCGCCGCCGGCGCTGGCCGTCAGCACCGCGAGGGCCGAGGCCCCGGCCTTCAACGCAAATTGGAATTCATGTCTGGAACGCATCGCCTCTTCCCTCCCTATCGCCGACGTTTCGCCGGTCTCTCTATGGGTCGCGTGATCCGGGGAACCCGCGCCGCGGCCGGGGTGACCCGATCTCGCATTGTGACGATAGGTTCAGTGGATCGATGCACGCCAATCCGAAGAAGGCATGGACCGATGCAAGATATGAACTGATGCCGATTTCCCGGCGATACCAATTCTGGATCGATCGATAAGGATTTTAGCTTAGACGCCTGCCGAACTTCCTGATTACGTGACGTCAAAGGCGCCCGAAGAGGCGCTGTCTAGGGAGAGGCGGCCGGCGGCGACCAAAGTCCCCGGTCTGGCCTCAAAGATTGAGGAAACGCACAGATGATCGACGCGACAATTGCGTCCGCCGCCCCTGCGACCCAGCGCCGCACCCGCGTTCGATACGGCATCCTGCTGCTGATCTTTCTTCTGACGACGATCAATTACGCAGACCGGGCCACCTTCTCGATCGCCGGCGACGCGGCGTCCAAGGACCTGGGTCTCGACCCCATTCAGATGGGCTACATCATGTCGGCCTTCGCCTGGGCCTATGTGATCGGCCAGATCCCGGGCGGCGCCCTGCTGGACCGCTTCGGCACCAAGGTGATCTACACCCTGGCCATCGCCGCCTGGTCCTTCTTCACCCTGGTTCAGGGCTTCTCGGGCTTCCTCGCTGGCGGCGCGATCTTCGCCGGCCTGTTCGCCATGCGTTTCATGGTCGGTCTGGCTGAAAGCCCTTCCTTCCCCGGCAACGCGCGGCTGGTCGCCGCCTGGTTTCCGGGATCCGAGCGCGGTACGGCCTCGGCCATCTTCAACTCGGCGCAGTATTTCTCCCTGGTCGTGTTCGCGCCCTTCATGGGTTGGCTGGTTCACAGCTTCGACTGGCACTCCGTCTTCTTCGTCATGGGCGGCCTCGGCCTGGTCGCGGCCGTCGTCTTCTGGAAGATGGTGCGCAGCCCCGTCGATCATCCCCGCGTCAACAAGGCGGAACTGGACTATATCGAGGCCGGCGGCGGCCTGATCCGCATGGAAGACCGGACCGTCACCAAGTCGGCCGCCTTCAGCTGGGCCAATGTCAAGCAGGTGCTGGGCAGCCGCATGCTGATCGGCGTCTTCATCGGCCAGTACGGCATCAACGTCCTGACCTACTTCTTCGTCACCTGGTTCCCGATCTACCTGGTCAAGGAACGCGGCCTCAACATCTTGGAGGCGGGCTTTGCGGCCGCCGCTCCGGCCCTGTGTGGTTTCGCCGGCGGCGTGCTCGGCGGGGTCATTTCCGACGCCCTGCTGAAAAGGACCGGCTCGCTGACCATCGCCCGCAAGACGCCGCTGCTGATCGGGATGTTGCTGTCGGCCCTGATCATCGCCTGCGCCTATATCGAAAGCTCAGCCCTGATCGTAGTCGTCATGGCCATCGCCTTCTTCGGCAAGGGCATAGCCTCTCTAGGCTGGGCGGTGGTGTCCGACACCTCGCCGCGTGAGTTCGTGGGCGTCACCGGCGGCATCTTCAACACCTTCGGCAACTCGGCTGGCATCGTGACGCCCATCGTCATCGGCTACATCGTGGCCGCGACGGGTTCGTTCGACGGCGCCCTCTGGTTCGTCGGCATCCACTGCCTGCTGGTGATCGCCGCCTACTTCCTGATCACGGGCAAGATCGAACGGCTGACCCTGACCTCGACCGAGACCACGACCTGATGCGCGCCACCCGCAGGAACATCCTCGCCGGCGCGTCTCTGGCGGCGCTCGGGCTGGGAATGAAACCGGCCTCGGCCTTCGCCGCGCCATTGGAAATCGCTTCTCCTATGGCCCCGCCGACCTGGGCCCTGATGCAGCGTGAGCTGATCCAGGCTCAGGCCGAGGCCTGCGCCGTCTTCTACGCCCGCTATTTCGACGAGCGGGGCTATTTCCTGCATTTCGAGCGCTGGGGCGCCAATGATGGCCCCGACGATACGATCGAGAACGTCAACGACTGGCCCTTGCTGCACGCCATCGGTGGGCCGGACATCATCAAGACGATGTACACCCAGGCCTGGGAAGGCCACCTGCGCCAGTTCACCGAGGCGAAGACGAAGGACGTCGAAATCGCTCGCGGCGGAATGTTCTACAAGGAGTTCAACGTCCAACTCGACTGGCAGCACCATGCCGAAGAGATGACGATGTTCAACGTCCAGGGCCTGTCCGCCCCGGATGATCCCCGCCTGAACGCCCGCGCCCGTCGCTTCGCCGGCCTCTATATGGGCGAGGATCCGACCGCCCCGAACTACGACCCCGAACACAAGGTGATCCGCAGCCTGATGAACGGCTCGCGCGGCCCGATGCTGCGCAAGGCCACGGCTCTCGACTGGGCCGGCGACCCGTTCGACACCACCGGCTTCGTCATGGAGCACGGCGAGGACACCTACGAGGAGACGCTGCAGCACTACGAGGAATACACTGACGTCGTAGGCGACCACCCGCTGAACCTCTTCTCGACCACCCTGGCCCTGAACGCCTTCATGCTGGGGCACGAGGCCAGGTATCGCGACTGGCTGCTGACCTATGTCGACGCCTGGGCCGAGCGGGCCAAGGCCAACAACGACATCCTGCCGTCCAATGTCGGGCTGGACGGGGTGATCGGTTCCGCCGCCGACGGCAACTGGTGGGGCGGCGCCTATGGTTGGGGCTTTAGCCCGGTCAATCCGGTCAATGGCCAGCGCGAGAACCGCAACCGGGTGCCGCGCACCGCGATTGGATTCTTCAACGCCTATCTGCTGACCGGCGACGACAAGTATCTGCAGACCTGGCGCGCCCAGGCCGACCGTATCAACGCCCATCAACGCACGGTCGACGGCAAGGTCCAGACGCCGACCATGTACGGCCCCGACGGCTGGTACGGCTGGAACGACGGCCTGCATCAGGCCAATGCCCACGACATCTGGTGGTTCTCGATGAAGGAGGCCGACCGTCGTCGCGCCCCTGACCATCCGTGGATCGCATGGCTGGAAGGCCGCGACGCCGCATGGCCGGAGAAGGCCCTGGCGGCCGACCGATCCAAGGTGGCCGAACGCGCCAGGGCCCAGCGCGAGGACACGACCACGCCTGACACGCGGCTGGCCGACGCCGTCATGGATCAGAATCCGGCCGCCGTCACCGCCCTGATGCAGCAGACCATGGGCGCCCTGCATATCGCCCGCCCGACCTGGTCGCCGACCAGCGCCAACGCCGGCGGTTCGCCCCTGTATGCGCGGCTACGTTATTTTGACGCCGACGCTCGGCGCGCCGGCCTCCCACCAGACACGGCCGCCCTGATCGACCGGATGACCGCCGACGAGACCGCCGTCACCCTGGTCAACCTCAGCCCGACCAAGACACATACCGTCATTGTCCAGGGCGGCGGATATGGCGAGCACCGCATCCGCTCGATCGCCATTGGCGACACCCAGCGCGAGGTCAACGACGCCAGCTTCACCCTGCGCCTGGCGCCGGGATCCGGCGCGCGCCTCGTTCTGACGATGGATCGCTACGTCAACGCGCCGACCCTGGCCTTCCCGTGGCGCCGCTAGGCGGCGTCAGGGCTCAGGTCCCCTGCTTCAGGAAGGGCGCTGTCTGGAACAGGCGGCGCTCGTCGGCCCGCGGATCGTCCTCGATCCGACTATCGACGTCGAAGATTATCGTCGTCCGTTCCGGCAGGGTGTAGCGACCCCAGGCGGGGATCGCCGCATTGTTGGGATCGCCCGTTCTCGCAAAGGCGATGAAGCTCTCGCTCATCGCCTCGGCCACCTTCAGCGCCTCTGGGCCAGTGCCCGTCTTTGAGCCCGGTTTGTCGCAATTGTCGAAGGCCAGGGCGATGTCGAAGCTGTGGTAGGCTCCAAGGCGGGGTTCCACCGGCGAGCCAAAGTCCAGCTGATACATCCAGGTCGGGCCGTTCAGTTTCGCGCGCTCCTCGGCTTGGATCAGATGACCCGGCCGCGATCGGCCACAGGTCGCGGCGGCGAAGAAGACGTCGCTGGGCGACATCTGCGGGAAGCGCTGGCGATACCAGTCCACGACATATTGCGCGTTCAGATCGACCACGAACTCGGGAGCCAGCTTGGCCGCAACCGTGTCCCACGTCAGTTGAAAATTGCGTTCGTCCCCTGCCGTAAAGGCCCGCGCCTCGTCGTGCGTATTGCCGATGATCATGGGAATGTGGCCGCTCTCGCGCGGAGCGTCCGGCACAAAGGGATGACGCGGCAGGGCATCGTGATCCATCACCGAGTGAAAATAGATCCCGCCCTTCTCAAGCGGATCGGCCATCGACAAGGCCTCGACCAGCCGGCCCGCCGGCAAGGTCGCCAGTTCTCCAGCGTGCTCCGGCGTCAGGCCCAGATGATCAAGGAAGCGCCGCATCCGCAGTTCGGCGTGTTGCGGTCCCATGGCCGTGACGTGCTGGCCGCTCATGGTGATGACCCGGTGATAGAGGCCCGCCGCCCTTGGCATAGCCATCAGGGTCACCAGCTTGCCCCCGCCGCCGGACTGGCCGAAGACGGTGACGTTCGCCGGATCGCCGCCGAAGCCGGCGATGTTGTCCCTCACCCATTCCAGCGCCAGGATCAGGTCCAGATTCCCGACGCTGCCGGAGGCCGCGAAATCGCCGCCGAGAAGCTGGCCCAGCCCGCTGTAGCCAAAGATGTTCAGCCGGTGGTTGACCGTCACCACCACCACGTCGCCGCGCCGACACAGGGACACGCCGTCATACAGGGGGCTGGAGCCTGAGCCATTAGCGTGCGCCCCGCCATGCACATAGACCATGACCGGCCGCGCCCCACCGTCGGCGAGGCCGGGCGTCCAGACATTGAGGAACAGGCAGTCCTCATCCTGATCAGGTTCGTTGCTCTTTTGGGGCGAAGCGTGGCCATGGGCGGTGGCCTCGGCCACCCCGCTCCAGGGCGCCGGCTTCTCCGCTGGGCGGAAGCGACGGACGCTGGTGTCCGCCCCGTAGCGGACGCCCTTGAAGACCTTGATATCCCGATCAAGATAGCCACGCACCTTGCCGTAACGGGTGTCGGCGACGGGCGCCCCGACCGCGGCGTCAGCGCCACCCGCCACCACAGCCAGCGCAAGGCCTCCGCCCAAGGTGAAAACAGTACGGCGCGTCGGCGTCCGGGTCATGCCATGTCTTTCAGAGGATCTCATCCTCGACCTGGGTTCGAAACAGGTCGAGCAATGGCTTCAGGCTGGGGTTGTCGTTGTCGCGGCGCCAGGCCACGAACAGTTCGACCGGCCGAGCGGGCGTGATGTCCAGCGGCCGAAATTCGACCCCATCGAAGTGCAGACGCATGGCGGCCTCCGGCACGATAGCCGCCCCAATGCGGGCATGAACCAACGCCAGCATGGAATGGATCTGACTCATGTGCTGGACCTGTTGCGGCGAAATCCCCGCCGCATCGAACAGGCCGCTGAGCATGCCGTGAAAATAGCCCGCCCCCTCAGGCGCATACATGATCATCGGCAGGCCGTCGAAATCGGCCAGCGGCACCACAGCCTTGCCGAGTCTAGGATCTCCTGACGGCAGGGCCGCCACCAGCGGCTCGGTCATCACCCGGAGTTTTTCAAATTCGGGCCGGTTCAGCGGCGGCCGGATCAGGCCCAGATCGATCCGCCCGGTCAGCAGGGCCTCGACCTGTTCGCCGGTCACCATTTCCCGCAGCGCCAGATCGACATTGGGCAGACGCGCGCGCGCCAGCTCGACCAACTTGGGCAGGAAGCTGTAGCCGGACGCTGCTGTGAAGCCGATGGCCACCCGACCCGCCTCGCCACTGGCGATGCGTCGCGTCGCCAGGGAAGCCGATTCCGCCAGCCTGAGGATACGGCGGGCCTCGATCAGGAACGCCCGGCCGGCCGGTGTCAGCCGCACCGAACGGCTGGTCCGGTCCAGCAGCACCACGCCGAGAATACGCTCCAGCAACTGGACCTGTCGGCTAAGCGGCGGCTGGGTCATGTTCAGACGCAGGGCCGCCCGACCGAAGTGAAGCTCCTCGGCCACGGCGACGAAGCAGCGCAGTTGGCTCAGTTCGAACATGGTCCCCCCTCCATCGGATCGAACAGCCTAGGCGCTTCGATCCGATGGGAACAGGTCATGCCCTAGCCGTTTGCCGCCAGCTTGGCCGGCGCTGGCTGGATGCGGCCGATGAGAGCCTGAAGCTCCGCGAACTCGCTGTCCTTCAGATCGACCAGCGGCGTGCGAACCGGTCCGGCGGTGCGACCGATGGCGGTCATGCCCGCCTTGACGATCGATACGGCGTAGCCCTTGCCCTTGTTGCGCAGCGCGATGTACGGCAGCACGAAATCGCGCAACCCCGCCATGATCGTATCGTGATCGCGCGCCCGCACCGCCTTGTAGAAGTTCAGGGCGAAGTCCGGCACGAAGTTGAAGATGGCTGAGGAATAGGTCGTGACGCCCATCTCCAGATAGGCTGGCGCAAAGGTCTCGGCTGTCGGCAAGCCGCCGATATAGGTCAGACGGTCGCCCATGCGGGAATAGACCTGCATCATCAGTTCGATATCGCCGACGCCGTCCTTGAACCCGACCAGATTCGGATTGCGCTCACACAGCTTCTCCAGCGTGTCGGCGTTCAGAATGGCGTTGTCGCGATTGTAGACGATGACGCCCAGCCTGGTGGACTTGCAGACCGCCTCCACGTGCGCGGCTAGGCCCTCCTGCCCCGGGAACATCAGATAGGGGGGCAGTAACAGGACGCCGTCCGCGCCGACAGCCTCCGCCGACTGGGCCATCTCGACGGCGGAGGCCGTACCATGACCCGCGCCGGCGATAACCGGCGTGCGTCCGTTCGTCTCGGCCACGGCGGCCTTGACCACAGCCTCGACTTCACCGGGCTTCAACGAGAAGAACTCGCCCGTCCCGCCAGCGGCGAACAGTCCGGCGAGGTCATTCTGCAGCATCCAGTCGCAGTGCTCGCGATAGGCCCCCTCGACAAAGCGACCCTGGCTGTCGAAATGCGTGACCGGGAAGGACAGCAGGCCGCCGCCAATCGTTCCGGCCATCTCCGCCGGGGTCATTCTGGACATGGAATTCCCTGTCTTCTCGCGGAAAAGCAGCCCCAACGGCGCTCTACATTTCGCGTCTGGGAAGAAGCGTATCGAGAGCAACCATTCCGGTCTAAGCCAAAGGAGCTATCGACCAATGCTTCTTTTGGCTTGATGGCAGAGCATGTGATCGATGCTCCCAGGCTATTGATCCATGCCGTGTTGGAGGTTCGCATCTGCATAGGCCAAGGCTAGACCATGGGCGAACGATCATCGCTGAAGGACGCCCCGCATGACGACCGCTCCCCTTTCGCTCAGCCACTGGATCAACGGCGAACAGGTGGCGGCGGACCGTCCGGCTGAAAGTCTGAATCCGTCCGACGTTCGGGAGGTGGTGGCCCGCACGCCACAAGGCGGCTCGGACGAAGTGAACGCCGCCGTAGCCGCCGCCAAGGCCGCCTTCCCGGCCTGGTCGGACGCCTCGCCAGAGGTCCGATCCGACGTGCTGGATCGGGCCGGCGCCCTGCTGATGGAGCGCCGCGAAGCCGTCGGCGAACTGCTGTCGCGTGAGGAAGGCAAGACCCTGGCCGAAGGCATCGGCGAAACGGCCAGAGCCGCCCGTATCCTGAAATACTTCGCTGGCGAGGCCCTGCGCCTGCATGGACAGAACCTGGCCTCTACCCGGCCCGGCGTCGAGGTCCAGACCTACCGACAGGCCGTGGGGGTCTACGGCCTGATCACGCCGTGGAACTTCCCCATCGCCATCCCTGCGTGGAAGTCGGCGCCCGCGCTTGCGTTCGGCAACACCGTGGTGCTCAAGCCCGCGGGCCACACGCCGGCGACGGCCGAGGCCCTGGTCGCGATCCTGCATGAGGCCGGTCTGCCCAAGGGCGTGCTGAACATGGTGGTCGGACGCGGCGACGTGGGTCAGGCCATCGTCGACCACGTGGAGATCGACGGCGTCAGCTTCACAGGCTCGCAGGGCGTGGGCGCGGGTGTCGCCGCCGGCGCCGTGGCGCGTCAGGCGCGGGTGCAACTCGAAATGGGCGGCAAGAATCCCCTGATCGTGCTGGACGACGCCGATCTCGAACGCGCCGTCGCTATCGCCCTGGACGGCAGCTTCTTCGCCACCGGCCAGCGCTGCACCGCCTCCAGCCGCCTGATTGTGCAGGACGGCATTCACGACCGATTTGTCTCCCTGCTGGCCGAAAGGGTCGCTGCGCTTCGCGTCGGCGGCGCGCTGGATCCCAGCACCCAGATCGGCCCGGCCGTGTCCGAAGATCAGCGCGAGACCTCTTATAGGTACATTGACATCGCCCGGTCCGAAGGCGGCCGAGTCATGGCGGGTGGCGAACGGCTCAAGCTCGACGCGCCCGGCTGGTATGTCCAGCCAACCCTGATCGCCGACACCGAAGCCGCATCGCGCATCAATGTGGAAGAAGTGTTCGGGCCCGTCGCCTCGACCATCCGGGTCAAGACCTACGAAGAGGCCCTCGCAGTCGCCAATGGTGTCGAGTTTGGCCTGTCGGCGGGTATCGTCACCCAGTCGCTGAAATACGCCCGCGACTTCCAGCGCCGCGCCAAGGCCGGGATGACCATGGTCAACCTGCCGACCGCCGGGGTCGATTATCACGTGCCCTTCGGCGGGACGAAGAAGTCCAGCTACGGCGCCCGCGAACAGGGCTATGCGGCCGCGGACTTCTTCACCCAGATCAAGACCAGCTACAGCGCGGGTTAGCCGGCTGGCTGAACGTCAAGAAGCCCCGCTGGGACGCAGCGGGGCTTCTTGATATTTGGGTGCGGGAGCAGGATTTGAACCTGCGACCTTCAGGTTATGAGCCTGACGAGCTACCGGGCTGCTCCATCCCGCGGCAAGGCGGCGTGCGAAGGAAGAATGTGGTTCGAGACCTGTC
>Ga0308171_1002001_pt1 | contig 23397 bp, 19 predicted proteins | sample PhyGR1_FD_202135 | JGI IMG/M metagenome (GOLD analysis project Ga0308171, IMG submission 202135) | Phyllosphere microbial communities from UC Gill Tract Community Farm, Albany, California, United States - DLSLSG.R1 | ecosystem: Host-associated > Plants > Phyllosphere > Unclassified | place: USA... | reverse complement strand
AGCGATGAAATACTTCTCGTTGGTCTGGGCGCAGCTGTTCCGCAGCCGCACCCGCACCCTGTTGACCCTGCTGTCGGTGGTGGCCGCGTTCCTGCTGTTCGGCATGCTCGACTCGGTGCGCGTGGCGTTCTCGTCCGGTGGCAGCGTGGAAGGTGCCAACCGGTTGGTGGTGGCTTCGCGCCTGTCGATCACCCAGTCGCTGCCGATCCGCCTGGAAGCGCAGATCCGCCAGGTCAGCGGCGTGCGCGATGTCACCTACGGCATGTGGTTCGGCGGCATCTACCAGGACCCGAAGAACTTCTTCCCCAACTTCTCGGTGGCGCCCAACTACTTCGATGTCTACCGCGAGCTGCAGATCGACCCGGCGCAGCTGGAAGACTGGAAGCAGACGCGTACCGGCGCGATCGTCGGCGAGACGCTGGCCAAGCAGTTCGGCTGGAAGATCGGCGACACCATCCCGCTGCAGGCCACCATCTTCCCGCGTGGCGGCAGCAACGACTGGCCGCTGGAACTGAAGGGCATCTACCGCTCGAAGGATCGCGCATTGGCGGCCAACGAAGAACGCCAGTTGATGATGAACTGGAAGTACTTCGATGAATCCAACGACTACATCAAGAACCAGGTGAGCTGGTACACGGTGACGCTGGACGCCCCCGACCACTCCTCGCGGGTGGCGCAGGCCATCGATGCGATCTCGGCCAACTCCGACCATGAAACCAAGACCCAGACCGAATCGGCGTTCCAGCAGGCGTTCGTGAAACAGTTCGCCGACATCGGCATGATCGTCACCTCGATCATGGGCGCGGTGTTCTTCACCCTGCTGCTGTTGACCGGCAACACCATGGCCCAGGCCGTGCGCGAGCGCGTTCCGGAACTGGCCACACTGAAGACGCTGGGCTTCAAGGACAGCACGGTGCTGACCCTGGTGATGGTCGAATCGGTGCTGCTGATCGGCCTCGGTGGACTGATCGGCATGGGCCTGGCGGCGCTGATCCTGCCGGCCATCAGCCCCAAGAGCATGGGCATGCTGCCGCCGCACGTACCGATGCCGACCTGGCTGGTGGGCATCGTCCTGATCGTGGTGATCGGCATCGTGGTCGGGCTGCTGCCCGCACTGCGCGCCAAGCGCCTGAAGATCGTCGACGCGCTCGCCGGCCGCTGAAGAGGACACCGACATGAACAAGCTCAAGAAGTGGCTGGCAAACGCGGTGACCGTGGTGCTGCTGGTCGTTGGCCTGGTGGTATGGATCAGCCTGCCGTGGATCGGCGTCGCCGCCATCGCGGTACTGCTGGGGCTGTGGCTGGCGCTCACCCGCAGCGGCCGGCTGGCCCTGGCCGCCACCCGCATCGGCATCGCCAGCCTGCCGCAACGCTGGGGTGCGTCCTCGGTGATCGTGGTCGGCATTGCCGGCGTGGTCGGCGTGCTGGTGGCGATGCTGGCGATGGGCGAAGGCTTCCAGGCCACGCTCAACAACACCGGCGATGACACCACCGCGATCGTGCTGCGCGGCGGTTCGCAGGCCGAGACCAACTCGGTCATCACCCGCGAACAGGTCCCGACGCTGTCCACTCTGCCCGGCATCACCCGCGATGCGCAGGGGCGGCCGCTGCTGTCGCCGGAACTCTCGCAGGTGGTCAACCTGGTGTCCAAGGCCGATGGCACCGACGTCAACGCGCAGTTCCGCGGCGTCGGCCCGCAGGCGTGGGCGGTGCATGACAAGGTCAAGATCGTGGAAGGCCGCAGGTTCGCCGCCGGCCTGCGCGAGATCGTGGTCGGCCAGGGCGCCAGGAGCCAGTTCCGCGACATGGATGTTGGCAGAACGCTCACCCTGGGCAACCAGACGTGGACGGTCGTGGGCGTGTTCGCTACCGGCGATGCGCACGACTCGGAACTGTGGACCGACGCCGACACGCTGGCCACCACCTACCAGCGCAGTGCCTGGCAGTCGATCAGCGTGCGTACCGACGGCAAGGCCGGCTTCGAGCAGTTCAAGGCCGCCGTGGCCGCCGATCCGCGCCTGAAGCTGGACGTGGAAACCACCCGCGTCTACTACAGCAAGCAGGGTGGTGGGTTGACCAAGCTGATCGACATCCTCGGCAAGGTGATCGGCACCATCATGGCCGTAGGCGCTGTGTTTGGTGCGCTCAACACCATGTATGCGGCCGTGGCCACGCGCGCGCGCGAGATCGCCACCATGCGTGCGATCGGCTTTCGTGGCCTGCCGGTGGTGACTGCGGTGATGCTGGAAACCATGCTGCTGGCCCTGCTCGGCGGACTGCTCGGCTGCGCGGTGGCATGGCTGCTGTTCAACGGCTACAGCGTGTCCACCATCGGCAGCAACTTCAGCGCGGTGGTGTTCAAGTTCCATGTATCGCCGGAACTGCTGTGGAGTGGGCTGAAGTGGGCGCTGGGCATCGGTCTGGTGGGCGGATTGTTCCCGGCGCTGCGCGCGGCACGGCTGCCGATCACCACGGCGCTGCGCGAGACCTGAGCATCACGCATTGATTGAATGGACGTTGCGCAGGGGACGGAGCGAAGGCTTCGTCCCTTTTTTTGCGCGCCATCCACGCATGGCGTGGATCTACTGGCCCATCCGCATGGTGTGGACGCCGACGTTGTTGCAGTAGATCCACGCCATGCGTGGATGGATGCGTGTACGCACGCAACAACGATTACAGATTGCGCAGACACCGCCGCTATCGATGCCTCTGTCCATCGCATGCGCAACGCGCGTGACGTTGCGCACAGTGCACCTGTGGATTGTTGGTTGCGATTCATTTTCGCGGCGATACAGCGCGCGCGGACAAACAGTTGCCGATGAAAACACTCTAGAATCCGGCCCCCACGTTGGTTTGCAGCACCCCACGCGTCCATAGAACGGACGCATGTTTTTTCTGAAACACGAGATTTCACGGATGTCCCTGAAGACCACCCCGCTGCGCAACGCGATCGTCATCGCGTTGGCCGCCAGCTGCACCACGCCCGCTTTCGCACAGGAAGCCGGCGACACCCCCACCAACCTCGACCGCATCGAGATCACCGGTTCGCGCATCCGCCAGGCCAGTGTCGAGACCGCGCAGCCGGTGGTGGCACTCAACCGCGCCGATATCGAGAAGAAGGGCTACGTCAACGTCGCCGACATCCTGCAGGACGTCACGGCAGCCGGCGCACCGAGCCTGAGCCGTTCTTCCTCGCTCAGCTCCTCGCGCGATTTCGGCGGCATGTATGTCAGCCTGCGCAACCTCGGCCCGGAACGCAGCCTGGTGCTGATCGACGGCCGCCGCATGGGCGTCAGCGCCGGCGGTTACTCCGACCTGGCCTCGATTCCGTCGGCGATCGTGGAACGCGTGGAAGTGCTGACCGATGGTGCCTCGGCACTGTACGGCTCGGACGCCATTGCCGGCGTGGTCAACATCATCACCCGCAAGAACTTCGACGGTGGCCAAGCCAGCGTCTATGTCGGCCAGTACGGTGAAGGCGACGGCCAGAAGCGCTCCTACAGCGCCACCTTCGGCAAGACCTTCGACCGCGGCTGGTTCAGCGTCGGCGCCGAGCGCACCAAGGAAGACGAAATCCTCGGCAATGCGCGCGAGTTCAGCCGCTACCCGGGTGGCCCGCGCCATGCCGACGACGTCGACGCGCTGAGCCCGACCACCCAGTGGGGCACGGTCACCGTCGGTGGCAAGCCGCTGACCGTGGGCCCGGGCGGCGACCCGAGCAGCGCCGGCAACTTCCATACGCCGGATCCGGCTGACGGCGCCAACGCCAAGACCAACATGAGCCTGCTGAGCGGCCTGGAGCGCACCTCGGTGTTCGCCAACGGCGGCTTCTCGATCACCGACAACCTGCGCATCGTCGCCGACGCGCTGTACAGCAAGCGCGAGTCGACCAAGCACCTGGCCGGCTACCCGTACTCGGTCTCGGCCGCGCAGTCGCGCAACGGCACGCGCGCTGCGCTGTCCAAGGACAGCACCTTCAACAAGTGGGGCCAGGACGTGCTGTTCTCGCACCGCACCGAAGAGCTGCCGCGCGGTACCGAGAACACGCTGGAAACCAAGCGTGCCAGCCTCGGCCTGGAAGGCAGCTTCGAAACCGGTTCGCGCTACTGGGACTGGAACGTCAGCTACATGTACAACCGCAATGAAGGCGAGCGCGTTGGCACCGGCAGCATGTACCAGCCGAACGTCAACCTGGCCGTCGGCCCGTCCTTCATGGACGGCGGAGTGGCCCGCTGCGGTACGCCGGGTGCGGTGATCGCCGGCTGCGTGCCGTGGAATCCGGCTGCGCCGATGGGCTACACCGGCCCGGGCTCGCTGGGCAACCAGGACGTGCAGGACTACCTGTTCACCCGCTTCGTGGACAAGATGCGCAGCACCACCAAGGTCGCCAGCGCCAACATCTCCGGCTCGCTGTTCACCCTGCCGGCCGGCGACATCATGGGCGCGATGGGCTTTGAGCACCGCAGCGAAGAAGCCATCTACACCCCGGACCTGATGGTGCAGAAGGGCCAGATCGCCGGCACCACCGGCCAGCCGACCCGTGGCGACTACTCGCTCAACGAGGTCTACCTGGAAATGCAGGTGCCGCTGCTGGCCGACATGGCCTTCGCTCGTGAGCTGTCGCTGGACCTGGCCGGTCGCTACACCGACTACAACACCTTCGGTTCGACCACCAACAGCAAGTTCGGCCTGAAGTGGAAGCCGATCGACAGCCTGCTGGTGCGCGCCACCTACGGCACCGGTTTCCGTGCACCGACCGTGGACGACCTCTACGGCGGCGCGGTTTCCAGCCGCGATTCGTTCACCGATCCGTGCGATACGAAGTTCGGCATCGCCGCCAGCAGCCCGACCGTGGCAGCACGCTGCCAGGCGCTGAACGTGCCCGCCAACTTCCGTCAGCAGACCGGTTCGGACGGCAACCTTGCCAACCGCCCGGGCCAGCAGGCCACCTCCGATTTCAACTCCGGTTCCAACCCGGAACTGAAGCCGGAAACCGCCAAGACCTGGACCGTCGGCCTGGTCTACAGCCCGGAATTCGTGCAGGGCCTGGACGTCAGCCTGGACTGGTGGAAGATCCGCATCGACAACGCCATCGTGGGCGAGTCGGCTACCGACATCCTCAACCAGTGCTACGTGCAGGGCGTGGATTCGGCATGCGGTCGCTTCACCCGTTCCACCGCTGCGGCCACCCGCGGCCAGGTTTCGGCGCTGGATCGTTCGCTGGTCAACGCCGGCTACCGCGAAACCGCCGGCTATGACATCGGTGTGCGTTACCGCCTGCCGGAAACCGCATACGGCAAGTTCGCCATCAACTGGAACACCACCTACACCGACTACCTGGAGCAGCGCAACGACAGCGCCGCCACCACCCCGGTGGAGCAGCGCGTGGGCTGGGCCGGTGACTTCCGCGTGCGTTCGACCTTCAACCTGGATTGGCAGTACGGCAACCTCGGCATCGGCTGGACCGCCCGTTACTACTCGGGCATGAAGGAAGCCTGCTCGTACGATCTGGGCGGTGGCCCGGACTGCAACATGGCCGACTTCGTTTCGCCGTATACCGATGCGCAGCCGAGCCGCAAGGTGGGTTCCAACACCTTCCACGACCTGCAGGTGCGTTACAGCCTGCCGTGGGATGGCACCGTGTCGCTGGGCCTGAACAACGTGTTCGACCACCAGGGTCCGGTCATGTACAGCCAGCCGAACAGCAGCTTCGTCTACTACGGCGGCTTCGACATCGGTCGTTTCATGTACATGAAGTACCAGCAGCGCTTCTAAGCCTGCACCCGCGTTCCCGTTCCGGCCAACTCTCTCCTGGCCGTGGATGGAAGCAGAACGGCGCCCCTCGGGGCGCCGTTCTTTTTTGCACCATCTTCGCCGGGCATGGCCCGGCGCTACCGTTTCGCAACCCGCATCGCGCGTACGTTGTCACCGACGTACAGGACCAGGCCGGCCCAGATCGCGGCAAAGCCGATCGCCTTGGCCGTGTCGAACGCCTCGTGGAAGAAGAACACGCCCAGCAGCAGCTGCAGGCTCGGTGCGATGTACTGCAGGATGCCGACCAGCGACAGCGGGATGCGCTTGACCCCGTAGGCGAAGCCGATCAGCGGCACCGCCGTGATCACCCCGCCGAAGATCAGCATGAGATCGTTGGCCCAGCCCCAGCCACCGAAGAAACCACCGCCATGGCCGTTTTCCGACCACAGCGCGAACCCCAGCGCGGGCAGGAACAGGTACAGGCTTTCCACGCCCAGCCCGGCCACCGGATCGACCGACACCAGCTTGCGCAGCAGCCCATACAGGCCGAACGAGCACGCCAGGCCCAGCGCGATCCACGGCGGCGTGCCCGCATCGATGGTCAGCCAGGCCACGCCCACTGCGGCGATGGCCACCGCCAGCCACTGCACACGGCGCAGGCGCTCCTTCAGCACCAGCACGCCCAGCAGCACGTTCACCAGCGGGTTGATGAAGTAACCCAGGCTGGTTTCGATCACATGCCCTGCGTTGATCGCCCAGATGTACAGGCCCCAGTTGAAGGCGATGGTCAGGCTCGATACCGCCAGGATCGGCAGCGCGCGCGGCTGCGCGGCGATCTTCTTCCACCAGCCCAGCCGTGAGGCGATCAGCAGCCAGGCCACCACCAGCACAGCGCTCCAGATGATGCGATGGGCGATGATCTGGAACGAAGGCACGTCGTTGAGCAGATGCCAGTACACCGGCACCAGCCCCCACAGCACGAAGGTGGAAGCCGTGATCAACAGGCCCCGCCGCTGTTCTTTCTCGTCGATGCTCATCGCTTGCGTGTCCTTGCCATCGTCAGTACCACCACACCCAGAAGTATCACCGCCATGGCCAGGAAGTCGCGCCAACCAAAGCGTTCACCATTCAATGCAGCCCCCAACAGGACAGCAATCACCGGATTGACGTAGGCATAGCTGCCGGCCAGCGCCGGGCGCACGTTCTGCAGCAGCCAGACGTAAGCGGTGAACGCCACGATCGAACCGAACACGCACAGGTAGGCCATCGCCAGCAGGCCACCGCTATCGGGCAAAGTGGTGGGGCGCTCGCCGACGACCAGACCGATCAGGACCAGCAGCACGCCGCCGCAGATCATCTGCCCGGCCGCCGTCATGAAAGGGCCCGGCAGGTCCTGCCCGCGTGCCCACACCGAGCCGAACGCCCAGCCGACCGGCGCGATCAGCAGCAGCACCAGCCCGGTGGGCGATGCGGTCAGGCTGCTGCCGGCGTTGAGCCAGACCACGCCGACAAAGCCAACGGCGATGCCCAGCCATTCGCCCTTGCTGGCGTGCTGCCCGCGCAGGGCCGAGAACAGCGCCATCCACAGCGGCACCGAGGCCACCGCCGTGGCGGCCAGGCCGGATGACACCTCGCGCTCAGCCAGCACCACCATGCCGTTGCCCAGCACCAGCATGGTCACGCCCATGATGACCAGGTTGCGCCACTGCCGCAGCGTGGGCCTGGGCATCTTCCAGAACAGGCGCAGCGCCAGGTACATCAGACCGCCGGCAATGATGAACCGGCTGCCGGAGACCATGGTCAGTGGCAGCGCGCCGCCATGCAGGGCCTTGGCGATACCCAGGTAGGTCGAACCCCAGACCACGTAGACCAGCAGCAGTGCCAGCACGACAAGGCCGCCCCGTGGGGCAGCCGCAGACGGAACGGGGGGAGCCGACATGACACACCAGGGAGCTGGGGGAACACGGATTTTAGGACGTTTTGGTTATGGTCCGGCAGCCCATGTAGTGGCACGCTGTCATCCATCCATGCCCCGCCCGCCCCTTCCGGCACCCGGCGTTGACGTGGGTTGCAGTACCAAGGAGGCTGGCCGGCAGCGCACCGCGCGCCTGGCAGCGCAATTTCCCGCATGGACGCACCGCATCGAGGATCCCCACCCGGATGAGCACTACGTCCCAATCCGCTGTCCCCAGCACCGACGGCGCCGCCCTGCGGCGTTCCATCTCCAACACCCTCAAAGGCTCCGCCGGCAACCTGGTGGAGTGGTACGACGTCTACGTGTACTCGGTGTTCGCCGTGTACTTCGAATCGCAGTTCTTCTCGCCTGAAGACAAGAACTCCACCATGTACGTGTGGGCGATCTTCGCCGCGACCTTCCTGATGCGCCCGATCGGCGCATGGTTCTTCGGTCGCTTCGCCGACCGTCATGGCCGTCGCCTTGCGTTGACCGTGTCGGTCACGCTGATGGCCTTCTGCTCGTTCATCATCGCCATCACCCCCACCGCTGCCAGCATCGGCATCTGGGCAGCGATCATCCTGCTGTTCGCGCGTCTGCTGCAGGGCTTCGCCACCGGTGGCGAGTACGGTGCCAGTGCCACCTACATGTCCGAGGCCGCCATTCCCGGCCGCCGCGGCTTCCTGTCCTCGTTCCACTACGTCACCCTGGTCGGCGGCCATGTGCTGGCCCAGCTGACCCTGTTCGTGATGCTGACGTTCTGGGCCAAGCCGGAAATCTCCGAGTGGGGCTGGCGCATCGCCTTCGCCATCGGTGGCATCGCCGCCGTGGTCGTGTTCTGGCTGCGCCGTGGCATGGACGAGTCGCTGTCGGAATCCTCCATCGAAGCCGCGCGCAAGGGCAAGGACAAGAAGTCCGGCTCGATGTACGAGCTGTTCGTACACCAGTGGCGTCCGCTGCTGCTGTGCTTCCTGATCACCGCCGGTGGCACCATCGCCTTCTACACCTATTCGGTGAACGGCCCGAAGATGATCCAGAGCGCCTTCGCCGGCGACGACCCGATGACCGGCACCCTGATCAACCTGGGTGTGCTGGCCTTCCTGATGGTGCTGCAACCGGTGGGCGGCTGGCTGTCTGACATCATCGGCCGCAAGAGCCTGCTGGTGTTCTTCGGCGTGGGCGGCGTGCTGTACAGCTGGTACCTGATCACCCAGCTGCCGCACCAGCACGATGCCACCCTCGCCTTCCTCACCCTGGCACTGGGCTTTGTCATCCTCACCGGCTACACCTCCATCAATGCCGTGGTGAAGGCAGAGTTGTTCCCCACCCACATCCGTGCGCTGGGCGTGGGCTTCGGCTATGCATTGGCCAACTCGCTGTTCGGCGGCACTGCGCCGCTGCTGTACCAGGGCGCATTGAAGACCGGCCACGTGGACTGGTTCGCCATCTACGTCACCGCGACGATCGCGGTATCGTTGGTGGTCTATGTGTTCTTCCTCACCAACAAGGGCCCCAACTGGCTCGACGGCACCCGCAAGTAAGCGCGCCGTAGTGATCGCGGCCACCGGTGCAATGCCGGTGGCCGCCGCGTGGCTGGAGATGCGGTAGTGCCGGCCGCTGGCCGGCAACTGCACATCCTTTCGGAAGGTCCATGAGGTTGCCGGCCAGCGGCCGGCACTACCGTGCGTTTGGAGGTTGCCGGCCAGTGGCCGGCACTGCCGTGCGTTTACCGGCGGGCGGCTTCGCTCTTCGCGCGGGCGCCGTGGAACTCCGATTCCTTCTCCCACTGCGGCCAGCGACGGCTGTTGGCCAGCTCCGCGCCCAGGTCGTAGACCAGCAGGGTATCGGCGGCATGTCCGGCCGGGTCCCAGCTCGGCGTCCACGCATCACAGGCCTGGTGGTAGCAGTCGGCGAAGTACTTCTCGCGCAGCGCGCGGCCGGCCTCGACGCCGCCCTCAAGCTTGTCCAGGCCCGGGCCGATGGTGATCGCCGGCACGCCCAGGCGGGCAAAGGCGAAGTGGTCGGCACGGTAGAAGAAGCCGGCTTCCAGATTCGGATCCGGGCTGTAGCTGCGGCCACGAGCCTTGGCCACGCGTTCCAGGTCGCCTTCCAGCGACACCCGTCCCTTGCCCCACGAGGCGATGTCACGGGTGGCACCATCCGGGCTGAACATCTCGATGTTCAGCACCGCAGCGGTCTTGTCCAGCGGCGCCAGCGGGTGCGCGGCGTAGTAGCTGGCGCCCAGCAGGCCCTTCTCTTCGGCGGTCAGGGCGACGAAGTACAGGGTGCGCTGCGGCTGCGGGCCGGCGGCGAACACCCGGCCCAGTTCCAGCACGGTGGCCACGCCGGTGGCGTTGTCGATCGCACCGCGGCGGATGCGGTCGCCCTTGGCATCGGCCTGGCCGATGCCGAAGGCATCCCAGTGCGCCGAGAAGATCACCGCCTCATCGGCGTGCTCGCCGCCGGGCAGCTTGGCCACCACGTTGCGGGTCACCACCTGCTCGCGCTTGAGCGCGAAATCGACGCTCAGCTTCGCGTTTTCCAGCGCAACCGGGCGGAAGTCCGCACTCATCGCCTTGCGCTTCTCGGTATCGAAATCCAGGCCGGCGTCGGCGAAGATCTGTTCGGCCAGCTCACGCTGCATCCAGCCACGCAGCGGCGTGTGCTGGGCCATCGCCTCGGCCTGGCCGCGCTCGATGTCGAACAGCGGCGAGGTGCCCGAGCTCTTCACCGTGGCCCAACCATAGGCGGCCGGGGCGGTCTCGTGCACGATCAGCACGCCTTCGGCACCTCGGCGCGCGGCTTCCTCGAACTTGTAGGTCCAGCGGCCGTAGTAGGTCACCGCCTTGCCATCGAACGCACCTGGCGCGTCGGCTTCAAAATCGGCATCGTTGATCAATACCACGGCGATCTTGCCGTGCAGGTCCACGTCCTTGTAGTCGTTCCAATGGCGCTGGGGCGCATCGATGCCGTAGCCGACGAACACCAGCGGCGCCTCCTTGATCTGCACGCGCTTGCGCGGCTGCAGGCTCTGCAGGGTCACGTCCACGCCATTGGCCAGCGCGCGCTTGCCGCCCTTCAGGGCAAGACTGGCCTTGGCCTGGCCGACCAGCTGTGCGCGCACCAGCGGCACCGGCTGTACCCAGCTGCCGTCCACGCCACCCGGCTGCAGGCCGTAGCTGCGGAACTGCTCGATCAGGTACTGCACGGTGCGTTCTTCGCCTTCGGTGGCCGGTGCGCGGCCTTCGAATTCGTCCGATGCCAGCACGCGCACATGACGCGACAGCGCCTGCGGATCGATGCCGCCGCCGGGCAGGTCATTGGCCGCATGGGCCAGGCCACCGACGAACAGGCAGGACGACAGCAGCAACACGCGCATCGGGTTCACGGCAGTACCACGGCAGGCTTGGAAGTCACCAGAGTGTAACGTGGTCGTGACATCGCGGCGCAGCCTGGGCCAACGTCATCCACGCATGGCGTGGATCTACTTGCTGATGCGGTCCAGCCAGCAGGCCAGGCCCTGCGCGTTGAGTTCGATATCCATCGCCAGTACTTCGCTCACTGCGGCCTGGTCCAGCGCGCAGCCATGCTGCTGTGCACGCTCCAGGTACAGCGCCTGCAGCGCGGCCAGCAGGCAGCGATGACGATCGGGGCGGCCATCGCACTGGCGGCCGATTGCCGCCATCGCATCGATCTGTTCGAACAGATCCTCGGCCAGCTTCTCGACCTGTTCGACACGACCGTAATGGGTCAGGTACATCGCCCGCGGTGCGTAACCGAGCATGCGCTGGATCGATGCCTTCATCGCTTCCGGGTCGAACTGCACCGGCGATGAGGTGGGGAAGATGAAAGCGCCCTGTGCACTGTCCAGTTCGCGGTAGGAGATACCGAAGGTGTCGCCGGTGAACCAGCTGCGGCTGCGCGCATCCCACACGCAGTAGTGGTGCAGCGCGTGCCCCGGGGTATGCAGCAGCACCAGCTCACGCCCGGCCAGGTCGATGCGCTGGCCGTCGTCAGCCACCACCACGCGCTGCTCGGGAATCGCTTCGATGCGGCCATAGCTGCGGGCGATTTCCTCAGCGCCGTAAACGGCCGTGGCACCGGCGATCAACCGGGTCGGATCGATCATGTGCGGCGCACCGCGCGGGTGCAGCACCGCACGCGCATTGGGCAACTGCTGCATCAGCAGGCCAGCGCCACCGGCGTGATCCAGGTGCACGTGGGTCAGCAGCAGCCAGTCCACCGCCTCCACGCCCAGACCGTGGTCGACCAGGGCCTGCAGCATCGCCGGTACCGACAGGCCGGTACCGCAGTCGACGAACGCAGCACGACCGTTTTCGATGATCAGGTAGGCGGCATCGAAGTCAGGCCGTTGGAAGCCGGTATCGATGGTGTGGATGCTGGGATCGGCGGTCATCGACGCGCACCTGGCAGGATCGGGAACAGACACCCATGGTAGGCGCGCCGGCATGGCGTGATCGATGCGGCTTTGGTCGGAGGGTGCCGGCCGCTGGCCGGCAACCCCGTGGAACCGCGGCGAATGCCATTGCCGGCCAGCGGCCGGCACTACCGATCAGCCTGGCGCAATGCAAACCGCGGACGCAGCAACAGCGCCAGTACCAGCACCGCCAGGAACGCGCCATAGGCATACAGCACCGCCAGCACCTGCGGCCAGATCGGCCCGGCGCCGGGCTGTACCAGACCGATGTGGTGGCCCCACAGCATCGCCACGATGCTCAGGACCAGCGCCAATGCCAGCGCAGCGCCATCGAACAGGCGTCGCCGCGCGGTACGCGGCTGGCGCGGAAACAGCCAGTACAGGCTGCCCAGCAGAATGAACCAGGGCAGGAACAGCAGCAGCGACAACCACGCCATTGCAGACTCCATGTCATCGCGCCGAAGGCGCACGGACATCATGCCATGGCCGCCGATCGCGGGTAGTGCCGGCCGCTGGCCGGCATGCCCCCTCAACAGCGCCGACCAAGGTCGGCATCTACCGATCAGTCGGCGCGCAGCACGGCCAACGCCGCCAGCACCGCATCGACCTCGGCTTCCAGCTTGAACAGATCGCTCTGCAGCTGGTCACCCTGCTCGGCCTGCTTCAGCACGGCGATCAGCTGGCCGGCATCGCGCGGCGAGTCGAAGCCTTCGCTCTGGATCAACAGCGTGCCGTCGCCGGCGGTCAGCTTGAAGTAGAAACGGCCGTCCTTCTCGCGGTACTGCTTGAACAGCGGCGGCGCCGCGCGGGCCATACCGGCATCTTCGCTGGCAATGTCGCCGGCATCGGACAGATCACGCAGGCCCACCGCATGGCGCAGTTCTTCCAGCAGCGGTGCTGCCAGCTGCTCACGCAGCTGCTGGCCACGGCGCTTGAGCAGGGCTTCGATCTTTTCCGGCTCGGCCATCAGCGCGTTGTAGCGCTCGCGCAGCGGCGACAGTTCGCTGTCGATACGCTCGAACAGCTGCTGCTTGGCATCGCCCCAGCTGATGCCATCGGCGAAGGCCTTGGCGAAGGCAGCGGTCTGCTCCGGGGTGGCGAACGCCTGGTACATCTGGAACAGCGCCGAACCTTCGGTGTCCTTCGGCTCGCCCGGTGCACGCGAATCGGTCAGGATCGAGAACACCAGCTTCTTCAGCTCCTCGCGCGGCACGAACAGCGGAATGGTGTTGTGGTAGCTCTTGCTCATCTTGCGGCCATCCAGGCCCGCCAGGGTTGCCACCTGCTCATCGATCACCACGTCCGGCAGCGGGAAATACTCCTTGCCGTACACATGGTTGAAGCGCTGGGCGAAATCGCGCGCCATTTCGATGTGCTGGATCTGGTCACGACCCACCGGTACCTGGTTGGCCTTGAAGATCAGGATGTCGGCCGCCATCAGCACCGGGTACATGAACAGCCCGGCGCTGACGCCGGCATCCTCGTCCTGGCCTTCCTCGCGGTTCTTGTCCACCGCCGCCTTGTAGGCGTGCGCGCGGTTGAGGATGCCCTTGCTGGCGATGGCGGTCAGGAACCACATCAGCTCGGTGGTCTCGCGGATGTCACTCTGGCGCGGCTGGCCGCGATGGCCGGGCGGATGGCGCCAACGTAGTTGCCCAGGTGGGGCGTGCCGGAGGGGGTGATGCCGGTAAGGACTCGGGTCGTCATGACTGCGTGCGGAAACCTTCTATGAACGGGGCCAGTTTACCGTGCACACGGTCAACCCCGTCAGGGCCTCCGGCGCGTTCATTCACCCAACCCCGCTGGAGACGCCCGATGAAACGCCTGCTGCCCCTGCTGCTGATCCTGCCCCTGGCCGGCTTCCGCCCGGCCCCATTGCCCCCGCCGATGCCGCAGGACGGTCCGGTGCGCGTGGCCCTGGTCGACCGTGACCGCGGCACCGAGCTGCGCAGCTACCCGGCCGACGGCCAGCGCTGGGTAGCCGGTGAGCGCGGCCACCGCTATGCGGTGCGCCTGTACAACGACAGCCCGCGACGGGTGCTGGTGGTGCTGTCGGTGGACGGGGTCAACGCCATCTCCGGCGAAGATGCCGATCCCTCGCAGACCGGTTACGTGCTCAACCCTGGCCAGCGCGCGGATATCACTGGCTGGCGCAAGACCCAGGACGAAGTGGCTCAGTTCGTCTTCAGCAGCCCCAGCGGCAGCTATGCCAGCCGCACCGGCCGCCCGGACAACGTCGGCGTGGTCGGCGTGGCGGTGTTCGAGGAAGCCCGCCGCTGGCGTCCAGAGCCGATCCTGCGCCGTGGGCTGCCGGCACCTGCGCCGACCGCCGAGGCCGCCGCCGATGCGAGTGCCAGCCGCATCGAAGGCTACGCCACCAAGTCGCAGGCCCCGGCGCTCGGCACCGGCCACGGTGCGCGCGAGAGTTCCTCGGTGCGCGATACCGATTTCGAACGCGCCACCCGCAGCCCGACACAGCTGTTGCAGCTACGCTACGACAGCGCCCGCAACCTGCGTGCACGCGGCATCCTGCTCGACTCGCCCTCGCGCCTGAACCGCCAGCCGCAGGCCTTCCCCAACCGCTACGTGCCCGACCCGCCGGCACGTTGAGCCGCACACAGCACAACGCCCGCACCGGTAGGATGCGGGCGTTGGACGTGGGAGCTGAAACCGGGGATTACTTGTAGTCCGGATAGTCCTTGCGCACGGTGGCCTCGAAATCGCGGACCTCGCTCTCGGCGCGGTCCTTGGCCCAGCCATAACGCTCCTGCAGGCGGCCCGCGAGATATTCGGCATTGCCTTCTGCAACATCGAAATCATCATTGGTCAGATCGCCCCACTTGGCCTGGGCCTTGCCCTTCAGCTGCGACCACTTGCCGGAAATGATGTCTTTGTTCATTGCTGGAACTCCTGGGTTGCAACGGCGTTCTTACCGTGGCTCCAGCGTGCCGCATTGACTGTTGAAGGCCGGTCAACCCGCAATGAAATGCATGCTCACCTGCTTGAATGGTTCACCGCATCCGCTTGTCCAGCAGCAACAAGCACGCATGAAACGAACACGAATGGAAAAGGCCGGGAAGATCCCGGCCTTTTCCGTAGTGCGCACCACCGCAGGCTCAGTTGCCCTTGGCGGCATCCTCAACCTTCTCACCAGCCTTCTGCACGTCCTTGCCGGCACCGGCAACGGTGTTGCAACCGGCCAGCAGGGCCACCGAGAACATCGACAACAGCATCAGGGCAACTACGCGCTTCATGGGCTTCTCCTTGGGTTTGCCGCTACACCGCTCAATCACGGGGTTCGGTTGTAGTGATCGGGGCGGCAGGCTGGTTCGAAGCCAACACTGCCGCGTGAGGTGCAATCTGGCGGCAGGGGCGTGGAGCGCGTGTGAACGGTTCGTCCAACCGTTCAGCCTGGATCCCCTCAGTCGCGCATCAGGGTCGATTTTCCGAACAGGCTTTCCACCAGGTCCACGGCCAGTTCGGCGGTGCTGTTGTGGTTGTCCAGCAGCGGATTGAGCTCGACGATATCCAGCGAGCCCATGCGCCCGCTGTCGGCGATCATCTCCATCACCAGCTGCGCTTCGCGGTAGTTCACCCCGCCCGGCACCGTGGTGCCCACGCCCGGGGCAATGCTCGGGTCGAGGAAATCGACATCGAAGCTGACGTGCAGGTGGGTGTTCTCGTCGATGCCGGCCAGCGCCGCTTCCACGGTGCGCTTCATGCCGTTCTCGTCGATGTAACGCATGTCGTAGACATCGACCTTGTGGGTCTTGATCAAGCGCTTTTCCTCCGGGTCCACCGAACGGATGCCGATCTGGTGAACCTGCGAAGGCTTGATCGCCGGCGAGGTGCCGCCCAGCCTGGTCAGCGCGTCCGGGCCGAGGCCGCACAGGCAGGCCACCGGCATGCCGTGGATGTTGCCCGACGGGGTCACGTCACTGGTGTTGAAATCCGAATGCGCATCCAGCCACAGCACGCGCAAATCCTTGCCCTGCTCGCGGCACCAGCGCGCGACGGCAGTGATCGAACCAATGCCCAGGCAATGGTCGCCCCCCAGCATGATCGGCATGCGCCCGGCCTGCAGCTCTGCGTAGCTGGCTTCCATCAACGCATGATTCCACGCCACCACCTCATCCAGGTGGCGATAGCCCTGCACCGGCGCGGTCCACGGGTTGCGCGGGCCGTCCAGGTTGCCGAGGTCGCGCACGTCCACGCCACGCGCTTCCAGTGCTTCAGGCAGGCCGGCCACGCGCAGGGCTTCCGGCCCCAGCCGGGCGCCGCGATGCCCCGCCCCGATGTCGGTGGGGACGCCGATCAGGGTTACGGCGGGATGATGGGCCATGGGTGCCTCCTGCAAACGAAAAAGAAGCACAGTCTAGCCAGACGCATGTGACACCACTCGCGGCGGTGCAGCAGGGGATGACGGCGCCAGGGCGCAGGTGGACGACGGGCAACCGAGCATAGGACTTACCCGGCCTTGGGAATCAGAAATTCATCCACCTGTGATGGGGTTCACCATACTGACGGATACGGCTCTATCGCTTTCCCGTCAGCGCAGCGAAGGTGCTCGCCCCAAATTGGAGGCAAGGATGTTCCTGCGTTGAATCGAAGAAAACTCTTACCCAGCTTCTCGACGCTGCTCAGCAAGCGATTATGTATCGGCACGCTGACGGTGTTGACGGCGTCCTGCTCGGTATCTGGCGGCGACACCTCGGCAGGGCACGCGCCACTTCTGGAGATGGAGGGTGCGGCATCAACCCATGAAATGGCTGATCCGCGTACTGCAAGGACCGGTGCACAGCCATCCACAGGGACGCTCAATGCGCGCATCGCATTAGGACCCAAGGCGTTTCTGATCGACATCAAGAGTCCCGAATACACAGGAGATGCCACACGCTACATCGACGAGAGAGTACAGCGATCGAAAGCAGGCGACAGCCAGGCAAGCTACGAAATACACGCAAGGATTGCCAGTTGCAAACACGCCCTCGATCCCGGCGATGACGGTGAGTACAAGGTGTACTCATCCATGGGTCTTGCCGAGCAGTTCTCGAGGCGTATCGAAGACGAAATCGAAAACTGCAAGACGATTGCCGAACGAACCGACATCACGGGAGAAAACTGGCTCTCACTGGCAGCTGCTCAAGGGTCCACTGAAGCCCGACTGATGTACGCCCAGAATCCTCGTGCGGCCATCGGCGATCTCACCGAAGTTCTGTCAGATCCCAGCAGGCTGATCGACTATCGTCGGAACGCTGTGGAGTATCTAAGCGAATCTGTTTCCTCAGGGAACGTGGATTCGATCGAAGCTCTCGCAAACATCTATGACAGAGGAATAGTCGCCGAGCGCTCCTACACAAAGAGTCTCGGCTACTGGATGGCCCTGCAGCGCGTGCATCCAAGCCAATACTCGGCGGAGTCAATAAGGCGCCTGTCAGACGGCATGCAGACAGAGCAGATCATTCATGCACAGGAACTGTCAAAAGAGGTCTACCGATCATGCTGCGAATGACCTTCGACTGATAATCCTACGAACCAATAATAGACAGACGGCGTAACCATATGAAGAAAAAGATAGTTATTGCTGCAATCGCAGTCTTGGCAGCAGTCGTCGCACTTCCATTCGCACATGCAACCTGACCCCTCGGAAACGCTTCATCCGTATTCGGCCCAGCGTCCTGCACGCAGTGCCGTGGACAAACCCCACTTCCAGATACAGCAACCAGAGCATTTCTGACCAGATACACGCAGGTGACGAACAAGAACAATTCTGGAACCTTCAAGGAGTCCATTCAACCAGGCTCCAAGGTCATCGTCTGCAACGCGTCCCACTGCGTGACCTACCAAATGACCGATAGCCAAGACTGGAATGGGACTTCGCGTGAGCCCATCACAACGAGCCCTCCCCCTCGCGGCGGCGGGAATGGGAATGGCGGCGGAGGAGGCGGCGGCGGTTACACCGGGCCCATCAGTGGCGGCAGCTATGGCGGCGGCGGAGGAAGGTCCGGAAAAGTCACCGTTGGGCCGGCCAAACCGTCCCGCCCCACCCACGAGGATTGACGGAGCTACGCGATAGCGTCATTGGCCTGCTTCTGCAGGCCAATTCACGCGCGAGCAGCCACATACCCGACTGCAAATCATGTGACACAGACTCAGCGCCGCTTGATCGGCGTCACGCTCTGCACCCGCCCGTCGTTGCGCGTCATGAGAGGAAACGGCCCTCGGGATAATCGATGATCAGTTCCTGGTAATCGGTGCCGACCGGCACCCGGGTCACCAGCGTGCCCTGTGCGCCTTTGCTTGCGTTGCACGAACCGAGCGCGGTATCGCCCGCTGTCGCGTTGGCTGCGGCCTTGGGCATGTTGCGGAACGTCGCGCGGCAGCCGCCATTGACCCAGACCGAATGCCACGACAGGCCCCAGTTGCTGCCCTGCTCGCAACGGGTACGGCTGAGCTGGCGCACGATCTCCACGTTGCCACGCGTGTCCATGTCACAGGACACCTGGCGCTGGTCGGTGGATTCGCAGGTCACCTCGCGTGGCAGTGCTGCATCGTCATCACGATCCTGATCACGGTGGTGCCTGCCACCTTCTACGGCAGCCGCCGGCGTGCCTTTGTTGCTGACCTGGCAGATGCCGTTGGCACCGCCGCGTCCGGTGTAGCTGACCTGCGGCGTACCGTCGTCACCGGTGCTGATTGAAAGCGTGGTGCCGCTGCTGGCATCGCGCGCTTCGAAGTAGCGATCGTTGAAGCGCTTGAGCGTGGTTTCGCGGCCCTGCACGTAGACCGGCCCGCCCTCGTCTGCATGGACATCCAGCCCACCGGGACAGCGGGCATTGAAGAACGGCACGGTGGCCATCGCCGGTGCTGTGAAAGCGCTGGCAAACAGCGCGACGATCAACGGCAAGCTGTGGCGGCACATGGTCGGCTTCTTTGTGAGGAGTGAGCGGAGGGCGCCACTATGGGGGCTGCCGGAGTTGCTCGACCGTGAGGAATGTCAAGCAACCGATCACGGGCCGCAGACCACCGCCATCAGGCCAGCGCTATCATCGGGCGCATCACACGGACGTCCGGTATGCACACATGACAGCTCCACCCTTCGGCCACGCACAGCAGCAGCTGCTGGCGCTGCAGCAACGCATCCATGCCTTCACCCTGGACAGCGCGGCTGAGCATGAGCTGGACATCGAGGACCCAGCCAGCCCGCTCTGGGAAGCCCTACAGGAACGGGTAACCGTGGCGCCGTTGTACGGCGGCCTGCACGTGGCGTTCTTCGGCAACCCATGGGAAGAGCCATTCGCCTGGACGCTGGCCTGCCTGTCCGACCAGGGCGTGGCCGATGCGATCATGTCGCTGTCGTTCACCGGCCCGGACGAAGGGGCCAATGGCACGCGCGAGTGGGAGTTCACCGCGCTGCTGGACAGCGATGTGCGTTTCCCACGCCTGCGCTCGCTGTCGATCTCCCCCACAGAACCGGCCGACCACAACATGTCACTGGTGCAGCGCGCGGGCACCATCATGGAAGAAGACGGCGAGATCGCCCGCTTCGTTTCCAGGGCGCCGTACCTCAGCGAACTGGTGGTGCCGAATGCACCGGATGCCGCGTTCTTCGAGGTGCCGCTGCCGCACCTGCACAGCCTGCGCATCGGTGGTGGCTCGGACACGCAGCGCTTCATCGACAACCTTGCTGGATCACGCAACCTGCCTGCCTTGGGCCTGCTGGATTTCACCGAATCGACGGAGCTGCAGTTCGTATGGGCTGATGCCCGAGAGACCGATGCGGTCACGCCTTTCGCGGCCTATGAGCGCTTGTTCGCCAGCGATGCCTTCGATGCGCTGCATACCTTCCGGTTGCGAAACAGTGCGTTGGATGTGGCGCAGCTGCAGACGCTGCAGGCCGTGCGCCCAGGGTTGTCGTTCATGGTCATCCAGGCCGCGACGGGAGGCTATGTCAGCCATTTCGCCAAGGATGTGTTCCCGTGGCGGCACCTGGTGCCGGGTGATCCAGGGACGCGTTGATCGCCGCGCGGGTGCGTATGGTGGCTGAGTGGATTGCTTGGTGACGTGGTTAAGCTGGCTTGACACGCCACGCCAGCGTTACGCCGTGCGATTGCAGCGCTTCTGCCTGTTTCATGATCCAACAGCACGCCGCGCAGGATGTCGTTTTTGCCTTTTGATCGCCCACGAAGAGCCAATTGCGATAATTCATTTTCCCTTTCAAACAGCGCGATGCCATCGGAATAATCGACTGGCAGCCCGTGATTCTGCGTGCGCATGATGAACTGCCATCGACAACGGATGGCCGGGGCTTCCAACCCTGAGTGCTTGATGTATTTACGCTTGCCAGCCGGCGTCGCTGCTTCTTCAGCGGCGCCGGCTGGCAATCCGTCTGCTGCCTTATGGCGGGCGGTGCGTGGGGGCTTCGTGCCCGCCGGTTTCATCGAGCGCCGGATTGGAAACCACGCATCGCCCGCCACCCTCTGCCGGTGGCGCCTCTGCTGCACCCGAGGATGCCCACATGTCCACCCCTGACTATCCCTATCTGACCGCCACGCTGGGCGACGCCGCCGAACGCCTGCCCCCCGAGCTTGCGCAGCCGTTGGAAGCCGCGTTCGCCGCCGCCGTTGATGTGCCGGATCCGATCACGTTGCAAGGCTGCCTGCAGCGCATCCGCAACGGCGATGGTGCCGACGGTCAGCCGTGGCGCGGGCCAACGCTGGCACCCGGCCAGGGCATGGCCATGGCACGCGCCGACCGCGCCGCTGCCGGGCTGACCACCTTGCTGGAAATATTCCACGCCGCCGAACGTGTGCGGGTGGATGGAGGCGACGAGCAGCAGATCGGCGACGGAACGCGCGAAGGGCTGCTGCTGGCGTGTCGGGGATTGGCGGAATACGTGGAGCTGCAACTGCATGCGGCGTAGGCACACAGACACTAGCCGGCCCCATGCAACAAAAGGGGCAATGGAGATTGTCGGGAGATGGTGCCGCTTATCCGAATCGAACGGATGACCTACTGTTTACAAGATAGTTGGACTAAGCCCTAGAATCATTGACTTACGTAGTTCTATTTTCCCGGTCGTGGTTCGTGAAACACTTGTCATTGCTGGGGGCTCAGGACCATTTTCCCGGTGGACCTTCACATTGTGGGAGGTGTCTTTCGCTGTCCTTCAACAGCGACAACACGTGTCGCCCTGCGGGCGGTTGTCTACTGCGCCGCCCTCCTGTTGCATGGCGCCATGAGGCAAGGGGTGGATGTCCAACAAACATGGAGAGAGAGATGTCAGAGTGGCTGGCTAGTTTCACGCTATTGGCAAACGTGGTGGTGCAAACAACTGTCGAGGAAGCTGCCAAGCCAGAGACTACCTGGCTGCAGGCTTACGGACAGCTCATAGGCGTAGCGATAGGTTCAGTCCTGACCGGCGTGGTAGCGGTTTTGCTTGCGTTTTTTAACAACCGAAGCAGTGACCTCAGATTGCGGATGCAGCAGACCCACGATCTGCAGCGCGAGAGCCAACGCATTACGCGAGATAGGCTTGAGGAACTCTACGTCCTTGCTGGGCACTGGATATCCGCCCTTGAGCAGTACGGAATACTGGGGCTACGGCTCGCGAGAGGCCTGCTCACCTACAAGCAGTACGTCGATCTTCAGCTCAAGAATGGGGAGAAGTCCCAGGTCCAGAAGTCGCGCATGGAACTGTTGCTAGACGTGTATGGATCACCAGAGGTCAATGACGCGGTAGCAGCAGTTAAGGAGGCCCAGAAAGCCTACTTCAATGGGATTCATTCCGTAGAGCTGATTGCCCAGAGTCCTGATAGGTTGAGCGAGGTCGTAGTCAGTCATCCGCCTGCAGATGCCGAGCTCTACGCGAAGCTCGATCAGCTTGCTGGCGACGTCGGCAAGGAAGGAAGGAAGCTTCTTGCGGCTATCGCCGTGCAGGCCAAGAGCTAGGACTTATCCCATCCAGCCGAACGGCGGCAGGGTGTGCAGCTTGGCCAACCTATTCGCGCGCACCGCCTCCCGATACGCCGTGATCTTGGCCACGTCCTCGCGCAGTCGGGCCTCATGCCTGGCCACCCACATCTCGGCGCCGGCACGGCCCTGCTCGTAGCTACTGCAGCGGCGGAATGGTCCACCGGGCCCATTCCGGTGCCGATCTAGGGTGGCGGTCCAGGTGTTGTCGTCAACCCGCTGTGCCATAGCGACCACCCACACCCCGTCGCAAGCGATCACGGCCAGAGGATCGTGGGGCAGGCTGATAGAGCGTGTCGTCCAGTAGAAGTCGGGGGGCAGCGGCATGGGCGGCAGGATACGGCTGGCCGTCGCAAAGGCTGCGACAACGCGGCGTGCGGCCAGTGCGAGTGCATGCGCGGCAGCAGGGATGGCCAGACAAGCTTTCGCCCCCCTTTAGTTGCAAAAAATTACTTGGCCACCGGAAAGTAGCAATTTCTGCAATCGGCGCTGCAAGGTGCGACTAATTACTTAAAAATCAATAATTTATATAAATCTATCAATGGCAATAATAGGGCAATCTCCAAGCAACCAGATTGCCTTCTGAGGGAGCAACGTTCACAGGATTTTTTCCCCTTATAAATCAATGACATTGCATTTCTAGGGCGCGGAAATTGCTCGTTATTCCCTTTTTTTGCAATCGATCTTTTCCATTTCAATCAACAGCTTAGGGACGGCAGCGCTAACCGATTGCAGAGATTGCCTGTTTCCGGACACCCCCCGTCCCCCGAAGCGATCTCCCCGGCAACGAGCCGCCGCCAGCCAACGCATCCACGCCCCCGTCCGCGCAGGGAATCGCAGGGCCGGCGGGTACCTGCACACCCCGGAGAAAGCCATACAGGACCTAATTTTGGGTCGCCTGCAGGGGGTGCAGGAAAAGCACCCCCTGAAGTGCGCAGGCGTGGCGGGGAGACGAGTGCGCGCGTCGGGGTCCAGACGGCAGAAACGTACGCGCATGCCCCGTTCGGTATGGTTAGGTCCGATCCTCGCCCGTCGCGCTGAATCTGTCTTGCGCTGCTGCGCCTGGTGCCCCCGCCGGGCCTCGGCCGCGCTGAATCTGTCTTGCGCTCCTGCGCCTGCCGCCCCCGCCGGGCCTCGGCCGCGCTGAATCTGTCTTGCGCTCCTGAGCCTGCCGCCCCCGCCGGGCCTCGGCCGCGCTGAATCTGTCTTGCGCTCCTGAGCCTGCCGCCCCCGCCGGGCCTCGGCCGCGCTGACGAATGTTTCGGGCGGGCGATAGCTC